>OCVV012861937.1_pt1 | contig 116903 bp, 93 predicted proteins | sample 1539721 | NCBI WGS metagenome assembly OCVV01 (sample SAMN02144230, study PRJEB22623) | gut metagenome | biome: sheep rumen | host: Ovis aries | place: New Zealand
CAAGCAGGCGGTCGATTTCCGCATTGGCGAAAAGTTCCACGAAGACACGAAGCGCGTGATTAACGAGACGAAGAACAACGACTTTGCCGTGCTCAGCGGCGAAGACGGATTCTTTATCGACATGCTGGAAATGGGTGGCACGGGCCTCGTGAGCGCAACGGCGAACATCCCCGAAGCGGCAAAGATTTTCGTGGACCTGTACAAGGCTTTCCAGAAGGGCGAGTTCCAGAAGTGCGACGACCTGCAGGACGCCGCCCGCGACTACGTTGAAGCGACCTTCTGCCGCAAGAACCCGATTCCTCTCGGAACCATGTTCAACAGCCCGCTCTTCCAGCCGATGACCAGCGTGAAGGATACCGCCCGCGGTGACGAAGCCGTGGCCCGCATCATGAAGCTCATCAACGAAAAGGCCGAGAGTTTGAAGAAGTACCATATCTAGACGAAAGAACGCCGCTGCGCGGCTACAGACGAAAGACGAGAGATTGCCAAATAAATCTTTTCAAAAAATCTCTCGTCTGTAGCGAAGCAACGCAATTGCGAAGCGTTCTCTCGTCTCTCGTCTATTTTTAACTAGGAGAATCCCATGGCAAAGAATAAATCCATTAGCGAAATCATCTGCGACTATATCAAGAAGCAGAAGCTCTCCCCCATTCCCGTTCAGACCCTGAACGAGGAAGCTTCTTCCACCCGCTACTTCGGCGGCGATCTCAAGGAATTCATCGCTGCAGCCAAGACGCTGGGCGCCAAGGGAATCTTCGTGGAAGAACTCTACCTCGAAGACGACGAGTTCTACTACGACAGCGGCATGGACGACGAAGAATACATGGCGCTCTACGGCAACGACGACTGCTGCTGCGACGGTCAGTGCAAGTGCGGCAAGTGTGAAGGCAAGAAAGGCAAGAAGGCAAAGGACGACGACGATTCCGATGTGGACGGCGTCTGGTTCGAGCCCGAAGACCTGGACGGTCTGGACCTGACCCTCCTGAAGCCCCAGATGGCCAAGTACATCGACCGTATCGGCGAGTGCTGCGGCGCCCGCCTCACGGTTCCCGGTGTGGACCGCCTGGAAGTGGAAATCTTTGCCGACTGGTACGACAAGTTTGCCGAGCTGGTGGACGAAGCCTCCGAAATCATCGAGGAAGACCCCAACGGCGCTCTGGAAGCCATCGAAGCCATGTTCAAGGCCGAAGAAGAGGCTGACAAGAGCGTGAAAAAGATTGCCGCTCACCCCCCGAAAGGTGGAAAGAAGACCGCAAAGTCTAAAAGCAAGAAAAATTAGTCCAGATGGCGAGTCAAGCTCGCCATGACGTCTTGAAAAAAAGCCACGGTTTTGCCGTGACTTTTCTTTGTATGATAAAAGAGATGCCGCAGCGAGTGCGGCATAACAATTAGCGAGTAACGCGGACCCTCATCATCTGGCTACCCTGCTTGACCAGGTAGATGCCAGACTTGTGGAACCTTGCGAATAGTGCATCCTGGAGAGAAGCGCCAGCAGCGACACTCACACGGCCCAGGTTACGGCCCTGCATATCGAACACCTGCAGTTCCTTGTCGCTATTCAAGGAGAGATGGACATTGCGGATGGATGCGGGCGGTTCGTACTTGGAGCCCTTGTCCACATCCTTTTCGGTGAAGGTGATGTTGTCCACATTCACATAGCCGCCAGTAAATTCCACACGGAGGGTGTGGGTCCCTGCGGAAAGGGACGTGGTCACCCCGGTGAAGGACTTGTAGTCATCCCAACCGTCTGTCAGGATATCCGAAATCGTGCCAACGTTGGTTCCATCTACGACGAGGTCGATAGAAGTTGTGCGGTTCTGATCATCGCCTCTGGCGGCGGAGAGTTCAAAGGTATAGGTTCCAGTATAGGTGACGTTCACCGTATATTCGGCCCAGTTACCGGGTTCAATGTCTCCCAGGTAAGTTCCGCCATTGGTGAAGTCTCCGTCCTTGTTCTGGTAGTCTTCGAATTCAATCTTTCCGGGCAAAGTTCCTACAGCGGTCTGTGCAGCAGCGCTAGAAGTGGGGGTAGAAGCGGAGCTTGTGGGATTCGTGGAGGCGCTGGAAGAAGGCGTAGGGGCAGTTCCTATATACACTCGTGACACGGGGAAGTCAAAGTTGCAAGAGGCAGTTCCGCTACCATTACCAACTTCACCAAGAACTTTGGCTTCATACATCTTGCCAAGATTCATACCGAGTTTCGCCCACTCTTCAAAGTGCTTTGTAATGTCAATGGTTCCGCAAGCACGAGCGGATTCACGAACACCATAGAACTGCTCAAAAGTGGCCTTTCCGTGAAGAGCCCACTGATCAACCTGAGTATGAGTCCACGCTTCATACTTTGCGCCATCGACAGTGTATTCGCCCTTTTTGGTCCAACCCCAACCCGTTCCACCTGGTTTATACTGACTGGCCCAGTTGTCCACGATGTAGTACTCAATCATGGGGTTTTCTGACCAACCATAAATACCGATGAAGGAGTATCCGATATTCTGTTGACCACTCATGGACACTTTGAAATCGGCATACATGTGTCCAAGTTCCGTGTAAGACTTGTCCGAGTTAAAGGACAATCCCGAACGGCACAAATAGTCATCGCTATTCTTAGCGATACACTCCATGGAACCGTCAGAATAGAAAGTGGCAGAACTAGCACCATTGCCGCCACGATACCACAACTCGTAATTATAGTCGCCAATCTTGCTGATGGTCTGGTACTCTTCGCCGTTTCGGGTTCCGCTTGTCCTTGCGGATTGTCCAGAATGAGTAGTCGTACTACAGAAATCCTGGGCCAGAGCTTGTGAGGTGAAAAGACCAAGGGATAGCAGAGCTGCTGTCCCGACCGAAAAATATCCCTTTTTCATAATTGAACTCCTCTTCAGAAATCCAATCCCATTGTAAACATATACAAAAAAGCCCCGGATGTCACCGGGGATGTGTGTAAATTTATGTAAAGGTGGCGATTTTCGCTTTTTTTCAAGGAGATGCCCGCCTGTGCGGGCATGACAACATCAGGGCGTTTTTCACGTTCTTTCCAAGGGGATGCCCGCCTGCGCGGGCATGACAACATCAGGGCGTTTTTCGCGTTCTTTCCAAGGGGATGCCCGCCTGCGCGGGCATGACAAATTCGGGGCGATTTTCGCGTTTTTTTCAGTGAGATGCCCGCCTATGCGGGCATGACAAAATGTGGTTTTTGACGTTTTTGGGGTTATCGAGTCACTCGAACCTGCATAAAGCGGCCACCCTGCTTGACCAGATAAGCGCCCGGTTTCTGGAACCGGACACGGAGGGTCTGTTCCAGGGAGGTTCCCTGCGCCACGGTAACGCGACCCAAGAAGCGTCCCTGCATGTCAAACACCTGCAAATTCCTGTCACATTCTACCAAGAACCGCGTTTTTACCAAGGCCATAGTGGCAGAGGAATACCACAGTTCCGCAGAAGACGAGGATATTTCCATAGCGGCGGAGGACACTTCCAAGGAGGAGGAACTTTCCGCAGTAGCGGAAGAAATTTCCAGGGCAGACGAAGAAGATTCTACCGATGCGGAGGATTCCGCCTGTGCAGACGAAGACGACTGCACCACAGCAGACGACGAAGACAACTTTGCAGAAGACGAAGATTGCTTCACGGAAGACGAGGACTGATTTGCAGAAGAAGATGATGCCGTGGTTTTCTTGGTGAACTTGAGATTGTCCACGTTCACATAGCCCCCGGTAAAGGTCACGCGGAGGGTATGGGGACCAGCAGTAAGGTTTGTCGTTTCAGCCGTAAAACTATCGTAATCGTTCCAACCGGTGGTCAATATGCCCGTAATGGAGGCCACCGCTTTTCCATCCACGGAAATGTCTACGGTTGTCGTACGATTCTGGTCGTCTTTTCGAGCGGCAAGGAGATCAACCGTGTAAATCCCGGCCGAAGTAACCGATATAGGGTATTCCAACCATGCGCCCGGCTTGATTTCACCCACAATGTTTCCATAGACGGAGACTTCGTCACCACCGCTAGTGGCAAAGTTTTCTAGTTCCACCGTCCCAGGGATGTTGGTAACGGCAACGGGATTAACTGCAGAAGAACTGCTGGCAGAATTGTTTACGCTAGAACTGGATGTGGGTGTGGAACCGTTGCCAATATACACCCTGGCAACAGGGAAATCAGCAGTCCCGGAAACACCACAACCATTTCCCGTACAACCGGCCTCACCAAGAACCTTGGCCTCATAGAGTTTGCCGTCGGCCATGCCAAGTTCTTTCCATTTTTTTATGTGAGCAGAAACATTGATAGTACCGCAATCGCGAGCCGATTTACGAACGCTAAAATACTGATGGAATTCTCGATCATTATTGCCTCCAATCGCAGGTCCAAAACGAGTATTGCGGTAAACGGTATACACGGCGCCATCAATTGTGTAGTCTCCCTTCTTGGTATCACCGACCCAGTCGCCCGGCATATACTGGGCCAGCGTATTGTCCACCACATAATATTCTACAAGACCATTGGGGGCACCGCTAACACCTTCCATCCAGCCGTAGACCCCAACGTATGAATAGCCTACGCCCGAAATATTTTGCTTAACCAACTTGAATTCCGCCATGATGTCGCCGCCAAGCTGGTCATAGGTCTTGTCGCTATTGAACTGCAAGCCCATGCGGCAAAGGTAGTCCCCTGCCCCCTGGAAAGAGCAGCTCATGGAACCTTCGTTGTAAAAAGTGGCACTCCCCGACTGTGCATGGTCATACCATAACTGAAAGTCATAGTTGCCAACAGATCCCGTGACGTAGGAACCCGATACCGTCCTGCCTGTTCCGCTATGGCCTGTCGTACTGCAGAAATTCTGGGCCAGAACTTGTGTGGAAAGGAAACCAAGGGACAAGATCGTCAAAACCTTGGCGGACTTTGGTAAAACACGCATATTGAACTCCTCTTCAGAATCCAATCCCAATGTAAACATATACAAAAAATCCCCAGATGTCACCGGGGATGTGTGTAAATTTATATAAAGATGGCGATTTTCGCGTTTTTTCAAGGAATCAGGGAGATGCCCGCCTGCGCGGGCATGACAAATTCGGGGCGATTTTCGCGTTTTTTCAAGGAGATGCCCGCCTGCGCGGGCATGACAACTTGATCAAGCTCTATCGGAGCAACAATCCGGACTATTCCTCCGAAGAGTCGTCCTCCACCTGAACCCCTTCCACGTGGTCGAAGGTCTCCTTGGCCTCGGCGCTGTCCTGCTCAATGTCTTCCACACTGGGGAGAGCGGTAGCGTCTTGCACCACGTCGCCTTCGCGGAGGCTGATGGCCTTCACGCCCTGGGCGTTACGGCCCGTGAGGCGGATGTCGGCGGCCTTGATGCGGATCACCTGGCCTTCGCGGCTGGTGATAATCAGGTCGTAGTCGTCGGCGACGCTTTCCACGAACACGGCAGGACCGATCTTGTCGGTGACCTTCAGGTTGATAACGCCCTTGCCGCCACGACGGGTAATGCGGTAGGTACCGGGTTCGCTCCGCTTGCCGAAACCGTTTTCGGTAATGGTCAGCACCTTGTTACCCGCCTTGAGCCACAGGAGCGAAATCACCTCGTCGCCTTCGGCAAGCTTGATACCGCGCACGCCGTGGGTTCCACGGCCCATGGGGCGGAAGCAGGTAATGGGGAACGTCAGTGCCTGGCCGTTTCGGGTGGCAAGCATCAGCAGGTCCTTCGGGATCGGGCGACCTTCAACATCTTCGGAACCGTCCTCCCCTTCGGCCACTTCAGCTTCGGCAGTCTCGGCGACCTGCTCCACGGCATCGTCAGCTTCGTTTGCATTCAACGAAGCCTTGTATTCCTCTTCGGTCATGCCCACCAGCTGCACCTTCACCAGTTCGTCGTCTTCGTCCAGGCGAATAGCGTTCACGCCGGCCTTGCGGGGGCGGCTGAACAGGGTCAGGTCCATCTTGTTGATGATACCCTTCTTGGTGGCAAACACCAGACAGAAGAACCCGCCGAACTTGCGCACCGGCACAATGGCCTGCACCTTTTCGCCTTCGGTAAGTCCCACGAAGTTGATGATGGGGCGGCCCTTGCCGTTGCGGGTGCCTTCGGGCAGGCGGTAAACCTTGGTCCAGTAGGCACGGCCCTTGTTGGTGAACACCAGCAGGTAGCTGTGGGTGCTGGCCGTGAAAATCTGGTCCACGTTATCCTCGTCCTTGAGGGTCGCACCGATAATTCCCTTGCCACCGCGATTCTGGGCCTTGAAGGTATCAATGGGCAGGCGCTTGATGTAGCCTTCCTTGCTCAAGGTAATCACCTGTTCCTCTTCGGCAATCAGGTCTTCGTAATCCAGGTCATCTACAGAATCTTCGATGCTGGTGCGGCGTTCGTCGCCGAACTTGGCCACCACGGCATCCAGCTTTTCAAGCACGATGGCGATACGGCGTTCCCGCTTGGCGAGAATGTCCTTCAGGTCGGCCACGGTGGCGATAAGCTCGTTGTATTCCGCTTCCAACTTTTCCAAGTTCAGGCCGGTGAGCTGGGCAAGACGCATATCCACAATGGCCTGGGACTGGATGTCGTCCAAGTTGAAGCGGGCCTGCAGGTTCTGCTTCGCCAACTCCGTAGTCTTGCTGTTCTTGATAATCTGCACCACCTCGTCGATATTCTGGGTGGCAATGCGGAGTCCTTCGATAATGTGGAGGCGAGCTTCCGCCTTCTTCAAGTCGAACTGGGTGGCGCGGGTAATCACGTCCATGCGGTGGTCCACGTACACCTGAATCAGCTCCTTGAGGGTCAAAAGCTTGGGCAGGTTGTTCACCAAGGCCAGGTTGTAGATGCTGAAGGTGGTCTGCAGCTGGGTGTTCTTGTACAGGTTGTTCAACACCACTTCGGCAACGGCGTCGCGACGAAGTTCAATCACAATCCGCATGCCTTCGCGGTTGGATTCGTCGCGGATGTCGGTAATGCCGTCCACACGCTTCTCGCGGACCAGTTCCGCAATCTTCTTGCAGAGTTCCGCCTTGTTCACCATGTAAGGGATCTCGGTCACCAGAATGCGGGGCTTGCCCTTGCTGTCGGTTTCCACCTCGGTACGGGCACGCACACGCACACGGCCATGCCCTGTCAGGTAGGCGTCACGGATACCCGCGCGGCCGCAAATCACGGCCCCTGTCGGGAAATCGGGGCCCGTCACCAGTTGCAAAAGGTCTTCGTCAGGAATTTCGGGATTTTCAGCCACCGCGTGGATGGCGTTTGCAATTTCACGCAGGTTGTGGGGCGCCATGGAAGTGGCCATACCCACGGCGATACCCGTAGTGCCGTTCACCAGCATGTTGGGGAGCGCAGACGGAAGCACCAGGGGCTCTTCCAGGGACTCGTCGTAGTTGGGGCCCATGTCCACGGTGTCCTTTTCCAGATCCTCCAGCATCAGAGCGCCCAGGTTGTTCATCTTGGCTTCGGTGTAACGCATGGCGGCGGCACCGTCACCGTCGATAGAGCCGAAGTTACCCTGACCGAACACCAGCGGGTAGCGCAGGGAGAAATCCTGGGCCATGCGGACCAGGGTCTCATAAACGGCGGAGTCTCCATGAGGGTGGTACTTACCGATAACGTCACCCACGATACGGGCGCTCTTGACCGTCGGCTTGTTGGGGACCACGCCCAGCTTATGCATGCTGAACATGACGCGGCGGTGCACCGGCTTGAACCCGTCTCGGGCATCGGGCAAGGCACGGGCCACAATCACGCTCATAGAGTAGCGCAAGTAGCAATCCTGCATGTCCTTCTCAATCAGGCTCTTGAACTGCGTTCCTGGTACCAATTCTTCTGACATTCGATCTTCCTCTTAGTGGTTGGTGGTTTCCACCAACATCTCGTTTATTACTTTCAAACTTTCTTCGTCCGTCTGGTCTATGCGGTGGGGCGTGACGGTGGCATAGCCCTGTTCCAGCAGGTAGTCGTCGCTATCCTCGGGCTGCTCGTTCCACAACTTTTCACCGTCCAGCTGCCACAGGCCATTCTCGTGACCGTAGTGGTCCGTAAACATTCCAACGGCCATCTTCGCGGCCCTGAACCCCTTGAAGGTCTCGGCGGTAGCCTTTGGAAAATTCACGTTCCAGAAAACGCCCTTGGGAATTGCCCCGAAAAGACGCTCCTTCACCACCTTCGCGGCAAAATCCGCCGCAGTCTGCAACAATTCCGCACCTGTCCCCCGGAGTGAAAGGGCAATACCCGGCACCCCCCAGAGGGCAGATTCGCGAGCACCGGCCACCGTTCCCGAATAAAGGGACGACACCCCGGAATTTTCGCCCACGTTCACTCCCGAAAAACACACGTCAAAAGCCCCTGCCAAAGGCCCTGGACCGGCCCCCTCGGTAGAAAGCCCGTAAAGGGCGAAATGCCCCAGGGCAAACTTCACGCAGTCAGCCGGCGTCCCGTCCATGGAATAGGCCCTGGCAGAACCAGCTGCCTCCCCCAGGTCCACCGCCTTCAGCGAAAGCCCGCGACGCACCGTAAAGGCGTGAGAAACCCCGCTCTGCTCATGCTCCGGAGCAAAGACGAACACCTCCCCGTAAGGGGAAAGGGCACGTGCCAAAGCGCAAATATTCTCGCTCTGAACACCGTCGTCGTTGGTGATCAGAATGCGGGGTTTCGGGGAATCTTGCATGCGCCCTAAAAGATAGCAAAAAACTATCTTTTGGACATGTACACGGAACCGAAATTTTTGGCCATGAAGGACAAGTCCAAGGCCAAACGCATGGCCGAACTCCTGCGGGTCATCATCTTGCAGCTGGGCGACGACGTGCCCCGCGCCAAGCGGGAATTCGAGACCTACGCCGGCTGGATGAAACTGCCCGAAGGAGAACGCCTAGTAGGCAAGAACCAGGCCCAGATGATTGACCTGTACAAGACCTTCCGCACGCGGGCGGGCCTCGGGTTCGAACGGGATGTTTACCTGGAGCAGGAACCGGGGGACCGCGAAACTCCGAACGAGAAGCCCATCCCCTTCGCCGTGCTGGTACACAACCTGCGGAGCGCCTTCAACGTAGGCTCCATCATCAGGAGCACGGACTGCTTCGGCCTCGAAGGAGTCCACCTAAGCGGCTACAGTTGCGGCCCCGACCACGTGACGGTAAAAAGTGCCGCCCGGGGCTGTCAGGAATGGATTCCCATCAAGCGCTGGGAAAGCCCCATGGACTGTATCAAGTGGCACAGGGAAAACGGCTACGAAATCATCGCGCTTGAAACCGGCGAAGACATTCCAAGCATTACCGAAGTGAAATGGCCCGAAAAGGGGCTCATCATCCTCGGGAACGAGGAACTGGGAATCGCCCCCGAACTCATGGAACAGGCCACCCTGAAGGTGACAATCCCCATGGCAGGGCGCAAGGCCAGCATGAACGTGGCAGGAGCATTCGCCATCATGGCGTTCTGCTTGAGGAACAGAAATTGACAGCAAAGACAGCTCCAACCGAGAAGTAATCGGATTTCCGTCCGTTTAGAACAAAGAAGCACCTGCATCCCCCTCTTTGTCACTCCGGCTCCGGGTCGGGGTGATATGAGTTTGAGGCGAGGATGACAACGAAAAAAAATCAAACATTCATCAAGTGACGACGCCACTTGCCGCCAACCCAACGACGCCAGAAAATAATGGGCGCGGTACTGTAGACCGCCACCACCGCAATCCAGGCGTAATGGGCCGGCAGTTGGAACACATAAGCGGAAAGATAAAGCGCTCCCGCCACGCACCAGTTCATGATGGCGCTGGCGAACATGACCCACAAAGTATCCCCCGCCCCACGCAAGGCCCCTGCATAGATGACTAACAGCACCTCCACAAAAATATACAGGGAGGCAAACCGGAGCATAAAAATACTCATGGGGCGCGCCGCATCAAAAATGGCCATAGCTTCCGCCGAAGCCTCCGCTATGTCGGGCCTGAAAATGTCGGTCAGCACGCCCGGCAAGAACACGAACAGCACTCCGGTAATCAAGGAATAGCCCCACCCTAAGCGCAACCCCGAGTAAGTAGATCGCGTAGCGGCAGCGACATTCTTCGCCCCCACGTAACGGCCCACAAGGCTTGTGGACGCGACCTCCAACCCCATCAGGGGAACGTAGGCCACCATATCCCAGTTGAACATGACCGACGACGCCGTGGCGGGTTCGGGTCCAAGAGCGTGGAACATGAGAATCAACAGCTGGAACGCCGACATGTTCAAGAACATCTCCACTCCCGACGGAATCCCCCGCTGCAAGAGTTCTCGGGTCAAGGGCCAGCTAAAAGCAAAAGAGGAACGGGTACCAAAACGGCTGTTGTAGGACTTGCCGAAAAACTTTGCAAACAAAATAATGGTTGAAACCGCGTTCCCGATAAGGGTTCCATAGGCCGCCCCCGCCACACCCAAAGCGGGAATCGGGCCAAAACCATAGATTAGCACGAAGTTACAGGCCACGTTCACGATCATGCCCACAAATGCCGCCTTCATCACGATTTTCGTCTCGCCGATACCGCTAAAGAAACAGGGCGCCACGTTCCGCACCAGGTTGATGATACCGCCAAACATCAGAATGTTAAAGTAGGTTTTCTGATATTGCAGTTGGTCGGCAGCCAGATGTTCCAGACCAAAAATGACGTGGCCCACGGGAATGGTCAGATACAAAATAGGCACGCACACCAACGACACGTACAGGGCCTGCATAAAGACCTTGGCACATTCCCCATGGCGTTTTGCCCCCAGACGCTGGGCCACCATGGCAGTGGTGTAACTGATGGCCCCCGTAAAGAACATGGTGAGCGCCAGTTGCACCGCGCCAGCTCCCAGGGCCGCGTTCATTTCGGCAGGACCCAGTTTCGATAGGAACAGACGGTCGATAAAGGTCATGAAGGTGTCAAAAGACATGGACAGGAGCATGGGGAGTGCCACCACCAGCACATCCTTCACGTCGCCATTTTTCTTGAATTTTGACGGCCTATAGAACTTATTGAGTATCGCACCGACCATATTGGGCGACAAATATAGTTTTTTTTCTATCTTTGTGCTACTATGTTTTCACAGCTGACTGACTCTCTAGAATCTACTCTCAAGAACCTGCGCGGGCAGGGCAAGCTCACCGAAGAAAATGTCGCCGAATCGTTGCGCGAAGTGCGCCGCGCCTTCCTCGAAGCCGACGTGAACTTCAACGTGACCCGCGACTTCGTAAAGGCCGTCAAGGAAAAGGCCATGGGCTCCGAAGTGCTTACCTCGGTGACTCCCGGCCAGCAGATTGTGAAAATCATCCACGACGAACTCGTGGCCGTGATGGGTGGCGAAACCAAGGAAATCAACCTCTCGGGCCCCGCTCCGGTGGGCATCATGATGGTGGGTCTACAGGGTTCCGGTAAGACCACCTTCGCCGGCAAAATCGCCCTCTGGATGCGCAGCAAAAAGAAGAGGAAGCCGCTCCTGGTGGCCGCCGACGTGTACCGCCCCGCCGCTATCAAGCAGTTGCAGGTGCTGGGCAAATCTATCGGCATTCCCGTTTACGACGAAGGCCAGGGCAATCCGGTCGAAATCATCAAGCACGGTTACCAGTACGCCAAGGACAACGGCTTTGACTTAGTGATTTACGATACCGCAGGCCGCTTGCAGATCGACGAAGAGTTGATGCAGGAACTCGAAAAGGCCCGCGACGCCGTTCACCCGGATGAAATTTTGTTCGTGGCTGACGCCATGATCGGTCAGGAAGCGGTGAACGTGGCAGAGACCTTCTGGAACCGTCTGAACTTTACGGGCGTTTGCCTTTCGAAGATGGACGGCGACACCCGCGGCGGTGCAGCACTCAGCATCAAGAAGATGACAGGCGTGCCTATCTGCTTTATCGGTGTCGGCGAAAAGCTCCCCGAAATTGAACTGTTCCACCCCGACCGTATGGCCAGCCGAATCCTCGGCATGGGCGACGTGGTGAGCCTCGTGGAAAAGGCCCAGCAGGTCATCGACGAAAAAGACGCCAAGGACCTGAAGAAGAAGATTCTCAACAACACCTTCGACCTGAACGATTTCTTGAACCAGTTGCGCACCATCAAGAAGCTCGGCCGCATCAAGGACATTCTGAGCCTGATTCCGGGCCTGAACAAGCTCCCCATCGACCAGATTGACGAAAAGGAACTGGTTTATGTGGAAGCCGTGCTCAGCTCCATGACGCCCAAGGAACGCAAGAAACCGCAGATTCTGGACGGCAGCCGCAAGGCACGCGTAGCCAAGGGTTCCGGCACCGAAATCGGTCGCGTGAACGCCGTGCTCAAGCAGTACGAAACCATGAAGGAAATGTTCAAGAAGGTGGGCGATTTTGCCCGCAAGCAGAACAACGGCGGACAAGTAGGGAGCAACTATACCCCGCCCAAGCAAAAGAAAAAGAAAAAACGATAATAATGACTAGGGAGGGCATAGCCCTCATCCACAAAAAAATTGTAAAAAGACCCCTAACGGGTCTTTTTTTTATAGCCGAAACGGGCATTTTTCGGCAAAATTACAAAATCTGTAATTTTTCGTTGCTTGGTGATACTTTTTGCGAAATAAAATGATAGATTAAGAAAATCAATAGCAAATCTATTTACAATTTTTGAATAAAACCAACAAAAAGGAAAATCAATGGCTACAATCGACATGTCCGCAAACGCCCTCGTCACGGCCCTCAAGAAACCCCGTGACAAATTCACCAAGGAAGATATCAAGAAGTTCATCCGTGCAAATGACATCCGTCACGTGAACTTCATGTACGCCGGCGGCGACGGCCGCCTCAAGACTCTCAACTTCGTGGTAAACGACGCCGACTACCTGGACGAAATCCTCAGCTGCGGCGAACGCGTGGACGGTTCCTCGCTGTTCAGCTACATCGAAGCCTCCTCCTCCGACCTGTACGTAGTGCCCCGCTTCTCCACGGCCTTCATGGACCCGTTTGCCACCCTCCCCACCCTCTGCCTGCTCTGCAGTTTCTTCAACAAGGACGGGCAGCCGCTGGAATCTTCTCCGGAATACACCCTCCACAAGGCCTGCGAAGCCTTCAAGAAGGAGACCGGCATGGAATTCCAGGCCATGGGCGAACTGGAATACTACGTAATCGCCGACGACACGGGCGAGTTCCCTGCCGTTGACCAGAAGGGCTACCACGAATCCGCCCCGTTTGCCAAGTTCAACGAGTTCCGCCAAAAATGCATGCTCTACATCGCCCAGGCCGGCGGCCAGATCAAGTACGGCCACAGCGAAGTGGGCAACTTCACCCAAGACGGCAAGCTCTACGAGCAGAACGAAATCGAGTTCCTCCCCTGCCCCGCCGAAGACGCCGCCAACCAGCTCACCATCGCCAAGTGGATGATCCGCAACCTGGGCGCAGAATTCGGTCTCGACGTGACGTTCGCCCCGAAGATTACCGTGGGCAAGGCCGGTTCGGGCCTGCACATCCACATGCGCATCATGAAGGACGGCAACAACCAGATGCTCAAGAACGGAGTCATCAGCGATACCGCCCGCCGCGCCATCGCAGGCATGATGAAGCTCGCCCCCTCCATCACCGCCTTCGGCAACCAGAACCCCACCTCTTACCTGCGCCTGGTGCCCCATCAGGAAGCCCCCACCAACGTGTGCTGGGGCGACCGCAACCGCTCCGTGCTGGTACGCGTACCGCTGGGCTGGGCATCCAAGACCGACCTCTGCAAGATTGCGAACCCGAACGAAAAGGGCACAAGCTACGACACCCACCAGAAGCAGACCGTGGAAATGCGTTCCCCGGATGCATCCGCCAACGTCTATCTGCTCATGGCCGGCCTCTGCGTGGCTTGCCGCCACGGCCTTAGCCTCAAGGACGGCCTGAAGGTGGCCGAACAGACCTACGTGAACGTGAATATCCACAAGAAGGAAAACGCGAAGCTGTTGAGCAAGCTGGACACGCTGCCTGACAGTTGCTGGGCCAGCGCCGACTGCCTTGCCAAGCAGCGCAAGGTCTACGAGGAATTCGGCGTGTTCAGCCCCGCCATGATCGACGGTATCATCGACCAGCTGAAGGCCTTCAAGGACAAGACGCTCCGCGCCCAGGTCACCAAGTCCAAGACCGCCATGCAGAAGCTGGTGAAGACATACTTCTACTGCGGGTAATGAAATGGGCGCAAAAAATGCGCCTCAAGGTTCCGATTATAAAAAAGGCTCCGGGTTTGTCCGGAGTCTTTTTTCAGGATTGTTTCAACTTTTTCTTGCGGGAATACATCTGCTGGTCGGCGCGTTCGAACACCTGGGCCACATTCCTGTCCTTGGCAGGCTCAAAGCAGGCCATGCCGCAGGCCACCACCACGCCACCCTTTTTCTGGTTCTCCTGAACGATTCCGTCAATCTGTTCCTGGAGGTCTTCGCGCCTCTTGTAGTCGAAGTCCCGAAGAATGACCGCAAACTCGTCGCCGCCTATGCGGAACACCGGGCTGTGCTTGAAGATTTCGCAAACCAGCTTGGCCGCCCCGCAAATATATTCGTCTCCGGCCTTGTGCCCCTTGGTGTCGTTCACCTCCTTGAGGCCGTTTACGTCGCAGACGGCAACGGCAAATTCCTGACAGGCGCCGGACTGTATTTCATGGTCCAGCCTGGTCTCGAATTCCACGAAGGCGTTCTTGTTCTTGACTCCCGTAAGGCTGTCCCTGTGGGATTTTTCAAGGGCTAGGCTCAGGGCCTCGGAAAACTCGTGCTCCCTGCGGACCTGGGCGTCGATGTTGCTCACCGCAATAACAATATGTTCATCGCCAGATGCCACCGCCTTCATGTTCATGTACGTGGGAACGCCGTGGACCAGCAGACGGTAGGTGTAAGAGAAACTGCCGCTGTTGTCCAATTCCTTCAGTAGGGTATCCTTCACGAGAACCGCCGAAAGCAGTTCCCGGTCTTCTTCGTAGATGACCCTCTGCAAGTTTTTCTGGCAATCGCCCCAAAAATCATCCCCGCTTTCTTCGATAGCCAGTTCCTTGTAAAATTCCTTGGCCTTGTATTCCGCATAGTGGTCGGTCTTGCGGTTCACGCGGTAGATGGTGACGTACTGGTTTGCAAGGGCCAGGGCGATTTGCCCGTAGGTGGCTCTCTTGGTAGTTTCTTGCTCCAGCTTCTTTTGCTGCCTGACCAGGGAGTCTACGTTGCAGACGCCCACCACCAGGTAGTTCTTGTCGCCGAACTGGATGTGGACCGACTTCAGGGTGTACCAGGTGGGTTGCCCGTCAATCAGCAAGCGGTAGTTCAAGGTGAAGGGGCTGCCGTCAGCCGTCTCGGTGAGCACGTTTTCCTTGGTCAGTGCCCTGGAAAGCATGCCCTGGTCCGCCTCGAAGACCACGTTCTTCAAGTTTTTCTGCACATCTCCCCAGAACTCGTTGCCGGAGTAGTCCAGCTGCAGTTGGCGGTAACCGCCACGGGAGGAATACTCCGCATAACGGTCCGTCTCGATATCTACAAAGTACACGCTCTCGTAATCCAGGGAAAGCGCCATAGCCATTTCAGAAAAAGACTGGGTTCCGTCCATGGCCTAAAATCTATATCTTTTCTACAAGGGTGGCGGGTACCCCCCAAAAAAACGGGGTTTTAGGGGTGTCCCCTAGGAGAGGGGGTGATGGAGGACGCGAAAAGCCACGATGAAAGCGGATAGGAGATCCCCGCCTGCGCGGGGATGACAAGGTGGTGGCGGGGATGACGAGGTGATGGCGGGGATGACAAGGTGGTGGCGGGGATGACAAGGTGGTGGCGGGGATGACAAGGTGGGCTGAGCGGCCGAAATCAGGGGGAGACTTCCCCCTTTGGAGTAAAAAAGGACTAGTTTCGTGTCAAAATTGGCGATTTTCGACCAAAATCATCAATTTTTGGGTGTTTAGACCTTGCTGGCAGGCTGTTAATTTATCTGTAAAGAACGGAAAAATTTTACATTCCGTCCTTTACACACAAGGTTTTTGTTGTTATATTTGGCCCCAAAAAGAAACAATCAACCCTAAAAGAGGTTAAAATGGCAACTGTTATCCGTCTCGCTCGCTTTGGCAAGCGTCACAACCCCATCTACCGCGCCGTGGTCATCGACAGCCGCAAGGCACGCGACGATAGCTTTATCGAACAGGTGGGTTTCTACAACCCCAACCTGAAGAAGCCCGAAATCCGCTTCGAGCAGGAAAAGGTCCTCAAGTGGCTCCAGACCGGCGCTCAGCCCTCTGACACCGTCCGCAGCCTCCTGAAGAAGGTGGGTATCATGGAACTCTTCCACGAGCTCCGCGCCGGCCGTTCCATCGAAGGCAAGGTCGCCACTCCTAAGGCCGACAAGGCCAAGAAGGCCAAGCTCGGTCCCAAGGCTCTCGCCAAGATCGAAGCTGAAAAGGCCGCCAAGGAAGCCGCCGCTGCCGAAGCCGCTGCAGCCGCCGAAGCTCCTGCCGAAGCTGCCGCTGAAGCTCCGGCCGAAGCCTAATCGCACTCTTTTGCGGAGTCCTGTGCCACGGGCGCAGGACTTTTTTTCTTTGAAAAGCGAACCGTAGAATTGCAGGGTGAGAAAGGGGTTATCTTTTTGTCATGTTCGCGGAGGCGAACATCCACTAGAGATAAGCAAGCGGATCCTCGCCTCCGCGAGGATGACGATGCTTAAAACCCGCAGCCCTAACCCCTACAACCTACCACCTACAACCTAAGAATGCCCGACTACTCCAACTACATCACCGTCTGCGAACTCATGGGAAGCCATGGCGTCAAGGGCTTTATCAAGGCCCGGCCCACGACCCACGACCCGGAGCGGCACAAGCTGTTGAAGGCCGTGGTGGTGGAAAAGGTGAACGGGCAGTTCGTGGAACTGGAAGTGGAAGAGTCCAAGCTGGCGGGGGCGCTCTGGCACCTGAAATTCAAGGGTTTCGACACTCCGGAATCCTTGCGGCCCCTGGTGAACGGGAGCCTGATGGTAAGCCCCGACGAGCGGATTCCCGCCCCCGAAGGGGAGTTCTACCTGGACGACCTGGCAGGCTTTGCGGTAAAACTCACGGACGGACGCACCGTAGGCGAAGTGCTGGAGGTGCAGGAACTGCCCACCGTAGATGCCTTCCTCATCAAGTTTGCCGAAGAGGCAGAGGCGGAGTTTTCCAAGAAGCCCATCCTTGCCCCCTGGATTGAGGACTGCGTGTCAGAAATTGACGAAGAAAACCGGGCCATCGTCTGCGACGGCGACTACCTGCGGGCGCTATGCCCCGAGGAGCGCTCATGAGAATCGACTGCATCACCATATTCCCCGAGATGTTTGCCCCCATGAAGCAATCTATCATGGGCCGCGCCCAGAGCAAGGGAATTCTGCAGTTCAACACCGTGTTTTTGCGGGACTTTGCCGTGAACGACTACGGCCAGGTGGACGACGTGCCCTACGGCGGCGAACCGGGGATGGTGCTCAGACCTGAACCCCTGGCCCAGGCTATCCGTAGCACCGGCGTCAAGGAAGACGGCGGCAAGGTCATCTACATGACCGCAGACGGGGTGCCCCTCACCCACCAGATTGCCGCGGACCTTTCCAGGGAAGAACACCTGGTCATCGTGTGCGGGCACTACAAGGGAATCGACGACCGCATACGCCAGTCCGAGGTGGACATGGAAATTTCCATCGGGGATTTCGTGGTGAGCGGAGGCGAACTGCCCGCCATGCTCCTGACCGACGCCGTGGTGCGGCTAAAAGACGGGGCCCTCGGGAACCGTGAATCCGGCGACACGGACTCCTTTGCCCAGGGGCTACTGGGTTGGCCGGTCTATACCCGCCCCGAGGTTTTCGAGGGCAAAAAGGTGCCCGAAGTGCTGCTATCGGGTCACCACAAGAACATTTCGGAATGGCGGAAGCAAGAATCCTTGAAAAGAACCCAAGAAAGACGGCCCGACATCCTTGAAAAAATCAAATTAAATGCTAAATTTGGCGACAAATAATTAAGAGGTACACATTATGTCCCTGAACATCGAAGCTATCCATAACGAAAACGTAAAGGCCGAAGCCCCGAGCTTCCGCGCCGGTGACACCGTCACTGTGAACGTAAAGGTTATCGAAGGAACCAAGGAACGCATCCAGCCTTTCAAGGGCGTTGTGATCCAGCAGAAGAACTCCGGCATTTCCAAGACCCTCACGGTCCGCAAGATGTCCGGCGCCGTCGCCGTGGAACGCATTTTCCCGGTGAACTCCCCCCGTATCGAATCCATCGTCCTGGATCGTGCCGGTAAGGTCCGCCAGTCCCGCATCTACTACATGCGTAACCTCCGCGGTAAGGCCGCCCGTATCGACGAACGCGAGGCCTAATTAGGCTTTCGGGGGTGATTTCCCGATGAACGGGAATTCCCGACAACAAGTTATCCCGCCCACGCACTCAAGCGTGAAGGCGGGTTTTGTTGTATATTCCCACGACGACCAGGAGCGAAAAATCATCATCCTGGACAAGGGCGAACTTGCGGCAGTGGACAATTCCCTGACTCCCCGCAAGGTGCACTTTACCATGCAGCCCGGCGACCTGGTGGGGGTAGCCGCCCTGTTGGAGCGGGAACCTTTCCGTTACGACCTGGAGGCCACCAAAGATTCCGAAATCACCGTAGTGAGCGAAGACTGCATGGAGTCCGAACTCAAGAGCATTCCCCTGTGGCTTTTGGCCGTTATCCGCGAGCTTTCGGCCAAAAACCGCCAACGGAAAGAAGCCGGTCGCCATAGCCGAGCCGCAAATTCCCTCGTGAGCCTCTCCGAATTCTGCAGGCACCTGAAAAAGGGTGAGCCCTACCCGCTAGAAAGCCTTGTGCAGGAATTCTGCTGGCAGACCAAGGCATCTGCCCCCGAAGTCAAGGAAGACCTGAAGGCACTCAGCCGGCGCAAGTTCGTGGAGATTGCCGGGATGGACCCCGTGGTGACGGTCACCCAGCCCGAACTTTTGGAACTGTTCGTGGACTACCTGGAATCCGAAGCGCAAGAAAAACCCTGGCCGCCCCTGCAGCTCACGCTGAACCAGAAGAAGGCTCTTGTTAGGTTGTCTATAACCGAAAGTGACTTGTCCCAAGACCCTCCGGCATGGCTCGCCTTTTTCCAGAAGAACAACATCGCCCTCACCGCCGCCGACTGGATAAAGATGCAGGGCCTCGGCTGGTTCATAAACGCCAAGGGCGACCTCTTCGCCCCGGATTCCAAGAAGATTGAATATTTTCTACTGGCGCTGCGCTACGAAATCAACCTGAGGGGGGTGCTGTAATGAAACTCTCCGCCGGTGATTTTCTGTGCCTGGAAGGGGACTTCGCCAGTTCCCTCTACATCGTCATTTCGGGCATGCTTTCAGGAACAAACAGCACCCACACGGCCGCGACCCCAAGGCTGTTCGAACCGGGCGACATCATAGACGTGTTCAGCCTGCTGGAACACGCCCCCAGGGAATACACCCTGAAGGCCGAAGAAGACTGCGAAATCCAGGTGGTGGAACACGAACAACTTAAGGCCATCCTGGACGAAAAGCCCTCGTGGCTCAGGTCCATCATCGAATTTCTAATCCGCCGGAACCACATCGGCGAAGAAAACGCCCGCAAGAGCAACCTGGTGCAGGCCCTACCCTCGCTGCTGTACCTGCTCTCTGGCATTCTGAAAGAACAAGGCGGCAACACCGCCCCCATGGCAACTGTTTCTGCACGGGCCGCCCGCATGAACGGCACCCGTCCCGAAGAATGCCGCAAGCTGTTCAAGGTCCTCCAGGAACTAGGCGTCCTCAAGATTCAAGAAGATTCGGTGCAGGTGCAGTCCCCGGAACTGGTGCACCTGCTTTACGAGACGCTGCGCTACCGCGCACTGGAACAAAAGATCAGCCCCAACATCCTTTCCATGACCGACCAGATGGTGCTGACGGTATTTATCAGGCTTTCGCAACGGAGCAAGGACCCGCTTAGAAACGGGCTCAGCGCTATCTCTACGGCAGACCTGAAAAAGGAATCCAAGAAATCCATGCACGGCATGACCCTCACCACCCGCACCATCGGCGCCCTGGTGGAAAAGGGCATACTGACGCCCTCTACCTCCCTGGACTTTCACCAGCCCCTGGACCAGGCGGAATTCTTTTTCGGGGATTTCGACCGGATTATGGACCTGCTGGAACTGAACCGGATATTCCCGCTGCTGGACAAGAAGCTGGTGGAGTAGCCCTTGTGATTTTAGGCACAATGTATCACGCGTCACAATCCGACTTAGGTGAAATAATCTATATATGTCATTGGGTGAAAATACAAAAACCTTACAAAAGGAGAAATCATGAAAAAACTACTCTGGACGTCGGCGATGGCCCTCACGGCTGCCGCCTGCATGACCGCCTGCGACGACAGCAACGGCGCCAGCAACAGCATCCCTGAATTCAAGACCGAGGCCGCCCTCCCCGACACCTGCGAGATGGAAGTGGCCAAGGCCGGCGACACTTATTTCGCCTGTTTCGAGAACAAGTGGATCGAAGTCACCGACTCCGCCACCGTGGAACAGTTCAAGGAAGGCCTGGACGAAGACGAAGTCAAGGCCAAGCTCGAAGAACTAGAAGACCTGCTGAAGCCCACCACACCGGCCAAGCCCAAGTCCTCCAGCAGCAAGAAGACGGACGAAGACGTGGAGTCTAGCGACAGCGAAGAGCCCGAAAGTTCCTCCAGCGAAGAATGCACCGGCCGCCGCTGCAAGACCGGCAACTCCAGCAGCTCCAAAAAGAGCAGCGGCGGAAGCGGTTCCGGCGATAGCGGTTCTGGCGAAGGCGGTTCTGGTGAAGGAGGCGACAGCTCGCCCTCCAGCGCCACCAGCGAATCTGCCTCTAGCACTGAGAGCAAGTGCGGCGATGAAAGTTACGATGCAACTTTCCAAGAATGCAATAGTTCCAATGAAATTGTCTTGAAGGAAGACGTCATTGAGGTTACGACCGAGTGGCTGAATCAAACAATGCTAGCCAACGGCGATTATGGTTTCCTTTACGATTCCCGTGATCACCAACTTTATCGTACCGTGAAAATCGGCACTCAGACCTGGATGGCGCAGAATCTGAACTTTACGACAGAAAAAAGTAAGTGTGCCTATAATGCGGAAGGCTGTGATAAATATGGAAGGCTGTACTTATGGACTGACGCATTAAAGCTTTCTGACGATTGTAATTCAGAAAGTGTTGCCTGTGCAGAACCACATGAAGGTGTTCAGGGAGTTTGCCCTGACGGCTGGCATGTGCCCACTCAAACCGAAGCGGAGGCGATGATTGAGAATAACGCGGCTCCGAGCCTTATTTCGACTGAAATGGAAGAGTCTCAAATTGCAGGTGGAAGCGGTTATACGAACAGCACCGGGCTATCATTGATTCCTGTAGGACGATACGGAGCGAGCAGCTATGAGGCAATGAACACTCAATTAAATTCACTTTTATCAACAGAAGGTATATACGAAAATTCACGGACACATAAGACATACTATGTTGTGGAAATGTTGTTTGCAAACACAAGCTCTACCAACGGTAATGAAGGAATAGAAATTTATGGTTCCAACAACTTTAAAGGATATTATTTATCTCTTCGTTGCATCAAGGACTAAGAGCAGACTAAGCTAGAAGCCGCATCTAGAACGGTGCGACAGCACAAGACCCGCAGACCCCTGCGGGTTTTTCTTTTTCCTCGTGCCCCGAGCCTCGCGCCTCGAACCTCAAACCCCACATTCCACATTTCCCTATCCCCTAGATCCTAGCCCCTAACCCCTATTTTACTATCTTTCCCATCCAGAAATACATCAAAAGGAGAAAATCATGAAAAAACTACTCTGGACGTCGGCGATGGCCCTCACGGCTGCCGCCTGCATGACCGCCTGCGACGACAGTAGCAGCGGTGCCAGCAACAGCATCCCCGAATTCAAGACCGAGGCCGCCCTCCCCGACACCTGCGAGATGGAAGTGGCCAAGGCCGGCGACACCTATTTCGCCTGCTTCGAAAACAAGTGGATCGAAGTCACCGACTCCGCCACCGTGGAACAGCTCAAGGAAGGTCTTGATGAAGACGAAGTCAAGGCCAAGCTCGAAGAACTGGAAGACCTGCTGAAGCCCGCCACCCCGGCCAAGCCCAAGTCCTCCAGCAGCAAGAAGACGGACGAAGACGTGGAGTCCAGCGACAGCGATGAACCCGAAAGCTCCGCCAGCGAAGAAGAATGCACCGGTCGCCGCTGCAAGACCGGCTCCAGCAGCTCCAAAAAGAGCAGTGGCGGAAGCGGTTCCGGTGAGGGTGGTTCCGGTAGCGGCGAAGGCGGTTCTGGTGAAGGAGGCGACAGCTCGCCCTCCAGCACGGACTCCAGCGGCGACAGTTCACCCTCCAGCACGGACTCCAGCGGCGAAAGTTCGCCCTCCAGCGCCGAAAGTAGCTCGCCCTCTAGCGTGAGCAGCTCCAGCCTCAAGCGCCACGTAAATTTCAGCCCTATTGACGACTATGTTACCTGGAGTGAAGACGGCACGAAGGCCACACTAAACGACGATATCAGTCTTACAACGCTTGAATCGATCTTTACAAAAGCCAATAAATTTGAAAATCTCAATATTACATCTAGAAGCCTTTTAACCACAGCTAACAAGGCTCTGGATAGGTGGGGATCATTCTTGGTTCCTGACGTGGGATACTTCCTTACAGAGAAAACCGTATATGCAACTTCTGACTCCAACGTCTTCGTTCTGATGCTTACTGGTATGGAGAAAGGAGATGCCGTTTACACGGATATCGCACCGCAAGGTAAATGTGGTACATCCGTTTACGCCAAGAGAACCAAGTTCTGCAGCAATGGCACAGCTTATCCCCTGTGCGATGGCAAAACGTACGACCCCACTAAGGTATTCTGCGACACCCGTGGAACAGGCACGCTCTATAAGCATGTCACCATTGGCGAACAGACCTGGATGGCCGAGAACCTGAACTACGCGACAGCGGAAGGAAGCTTCTGCTATAACGACGACCCCGACAATTGCACAGAGTATGGCCGTCTCTATGATTGGGATGTAGCAGTCAACACCACGTCCCCTGTTTGCCCGACTGGTTGGAAGGTTCCTTCTGCAAGTGACTTCAATACCTTATTGACTTATATCAAAAATGATTCGGGTAGTGATCTAACAAACTACATGCTTAGATCAACCACTGGTTGGAATAAATACGATGGTTCAGATGTTAATGGTAATAATCAATACGGCTTTAACTTAAAGCCCGCGGGTGACCGTATGAATGGAAAATATGAAAACCTGGGAAAAACAGCCTATCTTGTGGTCACGGATGGTACTTATACGTATTTTCTTTCAACCCAAGGTCGTAGTGACGCAAACATGTATACGTGGACAACTACCACTTTTGCTCGCTCTGTCCGTTGCATCAAGGACACTGCTGGCGAAGACTAATACCTCACAGCATTTCAACTAAACACAAAACCCGCAGCCCCTGCGGGTTTTTCTTTTTCCTCGAGCATCGAACTTCTTGTCCCCTGCAGCCCTAATACCTATTACCTAAAACCTATCCCCTAAAAACTATCCCCTAAATCCTAGCCCCTAGATCCTAACCTCAAACGGATCCTCGCCTTCGCGAGGATGACAATCCTAGCCCCTACCCCCCCCTATTTACTACATTTACAACATGACTTTGCAGACGCACATCCTAGTTCGGGCCGTGTGGCTTTTGGCTGTTATGGCGGTTTTTGCAAGCGCCGGTGAGGTTACTCCCCCGCAGGGTGCCGTGCGCAATTTGACCGCAGGGGACTTTATGCCCCACCCGAACGTGGGCAAGGACTTTAACGAGACCTGGAGTTACCAGTTCGTGTTCGACAACGGCACCCGTGCCTTCGTGAACTACGCCCTGCTGCAGGTGCCGGCATCCGGGCAGAAGGTGACCTGCGACATGACCTTCTGGAATTTCAAGGGCAAGACCTATACCGTGGGCCGCCAGTATCCGCCAGAACGCCTGAAGGCCGACAAGAATTCGGGCACCATCGACATCAAGGGCGAATACAAGATGGAAAACAAGCCGGGCAAGGGCCACCGGGTGTACTTTACCGCCGACAAGGGCGGAAAATTCTTGCTGGACGTGACTTTTGAAAGCGCCGAGACAGGCAAGGTCATCGGCAACGGCGTGTGGAGCGTGGGCAAGGAAAAGCTTGGCCAGTACATCCACATTCCCTACGGTCGCGTGTCCGGCAAAATCGCCTACAACGACGACACCCTTACCGTAAAGGGCTACGCCTACATGGACCAGATCTGGCAATCCGCACAGGCCACCGACATGGTCCGCCGGACCATCAACTTCAGCACCAACGCCCGTAATCCCATGTACGCCGGGCGGGTATCGCTAAGCACAAAGGGCGAGCTGATGGGATATGTCATCTACAACGGCCCCGAAGGGGCGAAGGTGGCCAGGCCCACAAGCCTCAAGGACGGCAGCAGCGATTACGACGGCAAAAAGTTCCCGAAAGAAGCTCTTGAAATCCAGTGGACCGATGGCGTCCCTGCCCTCACCTTCGCCGTGAACAAGACTTACCAGAAGGCCTCCCTGCTGGACAAGATTGACAGCTGGGTAGCTAGGCAGGCCATGAAGCTTGCCGCCGGTGGCGAGATTCTCTTTTACAGGGGCCGTTCCGAAGGGCCCCAAGCCAAAAAAATCGACTGGGCCGTAACGGGGGTCAAGGACTGATGACCAAGTTTCGCCCCTGCATAGATTTGCACGACGGCCGCGTCAAACAGATTGTGGGTAGCTCCCTCAGCGACAGCGGCGCAGGCCTCAAGACCAATTTCGAGACGGACCGCTCCCCCGCCTGGTTTGCCGAGCTCTACAGGAAGGACGGCATCAGGGGCGGCCACGTGATCATGCTGGGCAAGGGGAACGAACAAGCCGCAAAGGTCGCTTTGGCCGCCTACCCCGGCGGCCTGCAGGTTGGCGGGGGCATTACCGCCGACAACGCGAAGGAATACCTGGACGCAGGGGCCAGCCACGTAATCGTGACCAGCTGGATTTTCCCTGACGGAAAGCTGGACCGGGAGCGTCTGGAACGCCTGTCCAAGACCGTGGGCAAGGAACACCTGGTGCTGGACCTGAGCTGCAAGCGGGTTTGCGGAGCAGACGGAATTGACAGTGCAAACGGAATTGATGGAGTAAACAGCGCGGCCCCTCGCTGGAAAATCGCCGTGAACCGCTGGCAGACCCTGATTGACATCGAGATTACCGCCGAGAACCTTGCAGACCTTTCAAACTACTGCGACGAGTTTCTGATTCATGCCGCCGACGTGGAAGGCAAGCAGCAAGGCATGGACGACGAGCTTATCGTGTTCCTGTCGAAGCACAGCCCCATCCCCTGCACCTACGCAGGAGGCGCGCGGACCCTTGCCGACCTGGAACACTGCAAAGAAATTTCAAACGGAAAGATTGACCTTACCATCGGATCGGCGCTGGACCTTTTCGGTGGAACAGGAGTGAAATATGACGACTGCGTCAAGTTCAACAAAGCTTAGGGCGACCGACACGCTGGACAGCCGTCCTGAAATTTTCGGACGCAACGTCACCAGCACGTTCAGGAAGATGTTCAGCTTTAGGCACCAGCCCCCCGGAAACCTGCGGACCTGCATGATTCCTCCGGTGGTGTTCGGCACGTTGATTCTCAACCTGCCCATGCTCCTGAAACTCCGTTTCTACCTGAAAAAGGAGAGGCAGTCCCACCCCGCCGACGACGTGCGCATCCTGTTCTACTCCGACAACCTGGACGAGACCAACGGAATCGCCAACAACCTTAGGAACGTAATCCCCTACATGCGGGCCCACGGCATGAAGGCATTCCTCGCCGGAAACGCCTTCAACACCCGCCCCTGCGGCGTGGTGGAAAACGGATACTGCCTGCTACTCCCCCGCATTTTCAGCATGGAACAGCTGGGGTACGCCAACAGCGAACTGGCTATCCCACGTATAGGCCCGGTACTCAGGCTGCTCAAGCGCTACCCTGTTGACCTGATTGAGTTCGAGACGCCGAGCCCCGGCGCCTGGCTGGTATGTTTCTGCGCCAAGGTGGCAGGAATCAAGGTGTTCAGTCATTACCGCACCGACGTGCCCACCTACACCAAGACCCTGGTGAAGGCGAAGTGGATGCACAAGTACGTGCTCTGGCTCATGCAGATTTTCTACGGCATGACAAGGCCCGTGGTAAGCCCCTGCAAGGACTACGCAAAAATCCTTACCTCGCAGCTGAAGGTTCCCGAGAACAAGGTGCAGATTCTGCCCCGGGGGCTCCCGCTAGAAAAGTTCTCCCCCGACATGCGTGGCAAGGGCGTATGGGAAAAGTTCAACGGGAACGACGCAACGCAGGCCGGGAATACTGCAACTCAGGTCGGGAACGCGCGCAAGGTCCGCTTCTCATTTATCGGTCGCATTTCCAAGGAAAAGAACCTGGAATTCTTGAACCGGGTGTGGAAAAAATTCGCCGCCCTGCACGATGATGTGGAACTCATGTATGTAGGCTACGGCTGGTACCTGGAAGAAATCAAGAAGTTCTACGAAGGCGACGACAGCGTGCACTTTGCAGGAGAGCAGGGCGGAGAGACTCTGGCGGGCCTCTACGCAGATTCCGACTTCTTCTTGTTCCCGAGCACTACCGACACCTTCGGAAACGTAGTGGTAGAGGCCATGTCCACAGGCACCCCTGCGTTGGTCAGCGACTACGGCGGCCCACACGATATCGTGATGGACGAGGCCGCAGGCCGAATCCTCCCCATCGACGAAGACGTCTGGCTGAACGCCTTGGAAGAATGCCGCCGGATTTACCTGGAAGAGCCCGAGACCTACGCCAAGATGCGCGAGGTGGCCCATGAGCGCAGCCTCAAGTACACCATGGAAAGTTCCACCAAGGCCCAATTCGAATACTTCCGCAAGTTGAAAAAAGAAGCTTACGGGCTGTGAGCAACGAGGCCGATGCTACGCACCTCTGAGGCATGAGCATCGTCAGAAAAAAATGGATAAACAATCCCTGAAAAATCTAAGAGATTGGTTCAAGAAGAACGCCGCAGAGTTGCCCTGGCGGCCTGCCGATCTGGACGCACCGCGGGACCCATACGCCGTGTGGATTAGCGAGACCATGCTGCAGCAGACCCAGGTTGCAACCGTGCGGGAGTATTTTATCCGTTGGATGAAACGGTTTCCCGATGTTGAAACACTGGCCAAGGCAAACGAAGAAGAAGTGTTCAAGTATTGGCAGGGGCTTGGGTATTACAGCCGGGCAAGGAACATTTTGAAGACGGCAAAGGCTGTCACCCTGGAGGAGCGAAGCTCCGATAGGGTCCATAAGAAGACTCTTCCGGACACCCGCAAGGAACTGGAAGCATTGCCGGGAATTGGGGCTTACACCGCAGGGGCGATTTTAAGCCTCGCCTACCACCAGCGGGAAGCAATTCTAGACGGGAACTTGGTGCGGATTTTTTCGAGACTATATGCGTTGGACTTTTTGCCGACGGACAAGCTGGAAAAAAGGAGATGCCCGACTAAATCGGGCATGACAACCAATAAGCAAATCCAAAGTGCGTCGGAAATTTACTGGGATTACGCGCGCGAAGTCGCTGATTCGCCCAAGGCCTACATGCACAACGAGGCCCTGATGGAACTGGGCCGCACCGTGTGCAAAGTCAAGAATCCCGACTGCGGCAACTGCCCGCTACGTGAAGGGTGCCGAGCATTTTGCGAAAGCCGCGTTGCAGAATTTCCACCCGCAAAAAAGCACCTGCAAAAGGATTGGCACGGCACGGTATTGATTGTGGAAAGCGCCGACCATAAAATTCTTGCCGTCCAGGGCGGGCAAAAATTCTTCAAGAACCAGTTCACCCTCCCCCATTTCGAAAGCCCGCGAAACGCCACCGCCGGACTTCCCGCCCAGGCGGAACGCTACATCGACGCCGACAAGGTCCTATCCGTCGAGAACATCGGCAAGTTCCGTCACAGCATCACCGTCCACAAGATGGAATGCGACGTGCTCTACATACGGCTAAACGAAAAAGCACCCGCGCCCACATCGTCTGAAACTAAGTGGGTCAGGTGCGAATCGGCACGGGACTTTTTCGCCAGCAGTTTCTGTTTGAAGGCACTAGAACGTCTTCTTCACCGTGCAGACAAACCGTAGGCGGTTTTCAGCGCCGTTGGGCGTTTCCACCACTTCGTCGCCAATCACGTGAAGCAATGTTCCTGTCAGGTAAAGCCCCTGTTTGGGGAACTGCTGTTCAAAAGTGGCGTCCCAATACCAATCGCCCTTGATGACCATCGGGTCGGGACTCCGCAAGTTCCATTGAGCGTCACTCCTGTAGCGCAAGGAATGGGAAATCCTGAAGCTCTTTCGCAACAGCCAATCCGCCGAGAACGAGGCGAAGTATTCCGCAGGGGTAACCTCGAAACGCTTTTCTTCGCCGTCGATCCGCTCGAAACCGCCCAGCGCCTTGAAGGCGAACATTTCCTTGTACCAAATGCTCATCCAGAGTTCCCCGGTCACGCCCTTGATCCAGTCATCGATGCGGTCCACGTCGCCATGGCGATAAACCATGATGTCGTCCACCACGTATTTCTCCACGTCAAACGTTTCTGCACCATATTCCGCCCAGAAACTCCCGCGGCCTCCCATTTCCAGGTTGCCCACGGTATCCGTAAAGGTGGCATAGCCCTGCACCAGGTCCATTCGACCGTCCGCCGTCAGGGAGATTGTGTCGCCGTCAAAGAACTCCCTGGTGTCCGCCATGGGGTTCAGGCGGGTTCCCGAAATGTTTTTCACGCCTACGGTTATTCCCGACTTTGCAGGAACCGCTGGGCGGAACTCAATGCTGTCCTGCACCAGCCAGTCTCTGTCATTTACGGCAAAGGAAGCACGAGCCGCAAAGCGGTTTCTTACCCTGAACTGCATTTCCATAAAGGGAAGCAGCACCCGGTCGTCTTCCAGGGAACTGTAAACCGTGCCTTCGTCATCAACAGCGCGGAAAGCCACCCCTGCAGATAGATGCAAGAATCCCTTGCGGCAGGCATCCCCGCAGCCATAGCGCAAAGAGCCATTCCATTCCTTGCGACTGCCAGTCTCCTTCTTTTTCTTGTTCTGGTACTCGGCGTCTTCGTAAACGACGGTAGCGGCCAACTTTCCATAGTCCAGGCGTGTTTCCACCCTCGGCTTGTAATGCACGGGAATCCAGCGGGAACTTTCGTAGAAGAGCCACAGGTATTCCTCCCCTGCCAAAGCAGACACGTTCAACTGGGAACCTGTATAACCTGCCCCTGCATATACGGAACTGAACATAGGGTAGTTTTCACCGAAAAGGGCGAACTCGCTATCTACAAGTTTTTTGCGGTAGGCAAAGGTCCTTGTAGAAAAATGGTCGTCCTGGAAACCCCGGGCCGTCACCCAGAATCCCTTGAAACTGGGGCTACGGAAACCACCTTCCAGAATAGGGGTCCTGTTCTTGGGCCTGTCTTCGGTGGTGATAAAGTCCTGGTAAATCAGGTCACCCAGTTCGTTTCCGGTCTTGATCCAGACCGACGGCGGCAACACGTCCCAGCTGGGCAAAACGGACATGCGGTTGAACAGCAGACGCTGCCTGATTTTAGAAGGACTCCACAGTTCACTTTCGGAATGGAGTCCGCCACCGCCGAGAGCACGGTCAAAGTAGAAGGTAGGGCTACCGACCAAAAATGTTCCGTCGTCCCGTTGATCCACTTCCATGCCTTCCATTTCGGCATCGACGGCAGCAATGGATGCAACGGCACAGAATATGACCGCACCCGCAATTTTCGTCAGAGAAAACCTACTTACAAAGGAGAACATTACCAAATCCTCCTTTCAACGTAAAGCCCAACGGACAGCATGTTGGAACGTTCCGGCAGGGTCCACAGCTGTTCCCAAAGCACATTCAAGCCAGCACGGTAATTATTCAGAGTAATAATCGGCAAGTTCAAGCGGGCAAACCAACCGAACTCCGTTTCGTTGTCCGTCAGCGTCGCCCCTGGGTCATGGTTATAATCAAAATCTTCCTTGTCGCCTTCGTAATCGGCTCGAGTCCAGTTGCAAAGGAACCCAGCTCCAAAAGCGATAGGCGAAATCAGATGCCAGCGGTAATCCAGTCCCAATTTTCCGCTAGCCTCGTGGACGCCGTTGATGCGGGGCGCTTTTCCGTGAGGTTCAAAGTAGGCGTACTGGAAAAGAATGATTCCGTCGAAATCTTCCCAGTAGGTATAGCGGACTCCCAGGCCCGCATAAAACGCATTGTCCACTGCGTCGACAAGATCGCCGAAGGGGTATTTCTCGCCGCCTTCGATAGAAACGTAGAGGTTGGAAAAGGCCACTTCCTGGACTTTTGTTGAATCGGGCAAGGACTGTGCCAGGGCAAAACCGGCAACAGCAAGAACCAGGGCTATGGTTTTCGTCCAAACAAACATGCGCTACCTCTTCCGCCCCAGAGCCTGTGCAAAGAATCCGTCAAAACGGGAATCATCTGCGCCGGGGTACACCGGTTCCCCCGATTTTTCAAAATCGGGATGTTCCTTGACAAAACGGTTCACCACCTGGGTCGTTTCCATAGGGTCGGGGCTGCAGGTGGCATAGACCAGAATGCCCCCCACTTTCAGCGCCTGCGACGCCGAAGCGAGCAACTTGAACTGCAGTTCCGCAAGTTCCTTCACGGACTCCGGCGTAATCCTGTATTTCGATTCCGGACGGCGGGCGATGACCCCCATGTTGCTGCAGGGGACGTCCAGGAGGATGCGATCAAATTCAGAATTCGGAATTCGGAATTCAGAATTTGAACGCGGAGATAAAAGTGCGTCGATGCATTCGAGACGCACGTTCACAAGGCCCAGACGGTCTAACAAGTCCTGCATCTTTTCTACGCGGAACTCCGAAACGTCGCTGGCCAGAATATCCAGAGTCGGGTCCATCTCGGCCATCAGCGCGGACTTTCCGCCGGGGGCGGCACAGGCGTCCCAGACTTTTTGACTGGGCTTTAAGTCCAGCAGTTTCACCACCTCATAGGCGGCAGGATTCTGCAGGCTGAATTCGCCGTTGGCAAAAGACTCTGATTCCAGAATGGGCTTGAGTTTTGCATCTTCGGGAACTTGGATGTAACGGTCGTAAACCAATTCGGAATTCGGATTTCGGATTTCGGATTTTAATGTCAAACTCAATTTCTTGATCAGTGCATCTACAGTCGTCTTCTGCAAATTCACCCGAAGCCATTCGGAGGGCCGCTCCAGAGTAGCCTTCGCAAGGGCTTCGGCACGGTCCGCCCCGTAGATGTCGAACCACCGACGCACCAGACTTTCGGGAACGGAATTTTCCACAGCAACGCGACGCACCCGCTGGGGAGGCAAAGCGGGTTCACCTTGGCGGCGAGCAGAACGGAGAACCCCATTGACAAGGCTAGCGATACCTGCACCGAGATTTGCGGACTTTGCCAATTCAACACTGGCACTGATAGCCGCATAATCAGGAACCTCCATAAAGAACATCTGGAAAAGTCCCATCTCAAGAATGGTGCAGACTTCCAGGGAGGGCTTCTTCTTTGTCAGAGACTTGATGAAATACTGCAGGTACAAATGCCTGCGGCACACGCCCAAGGCAAGTTCCATGGAAAAAGGCGAAAGCCCGCTTTCCTTGATAAAAGTTCCTTCCTTTTGCCACAACAAAAGGACCCGGTACGCGTCCATGCGCTCTATCAAGGAATCCTCTAGCAAAAGCAAAGTCCTTCGCGGTTCTGGATTCCCCGCATAAAGTCCGCCACCGGCATGGGCTTTTTGCCTTCGGCCTGAATCTCGAGAACTTCCAGCAGGCCCTCGCCCGTACCTACGTAAAAGCGGTTATCCTTGAATTCCACCGCGCCGGGGGCAAGTTTCGGCCCCACCTCCGGAGTGTCTGTCTTGCGCAGATAAACCATGCGGCCACCCAGCTTTCCGTATCCGCCGGGCCACGGGTTGAACGCACGAATCCTGTCGTGAATCACCTTCGCAGGCAAATTGAAATCAATCAGGCCTTCTTCTTTTTTCAGTTTCGGGGCGCCGCTGGCCTGGGCATGGTCCTGGGTCAAGTCCTTCTCGCGACCTTCCAGCAACTGATGGATGGCATCGTCCAGGGCTTCGCAGCCGGGAGTCACCATCTTTTCCAAAAGCGAAGCCGTGGTATCCTGATGGTCAATGGCCACCGTACGCTGGGCGAGAATCGGGCCGTGGTCCATCTTTTCGTCAAGGCGGAAAACCGTCACGCCCGTTTCTTTAAGGCCGTCAGCAATGGCCCGCTGCACCGGGGCGGCACCGCGGTACTTGGGCAAAAGACTTCCGTGAACGTTCACGGCGCCGAACTTCGCTACGGCCAAAATGTTCTTCGGCAAAATCGAGTAGGCCACCACCACGAAAAGGTCCGCACCGTAGGCCCGCAGGGCGTCCTCGAATTCGGGGGCCTTCAGGTCGGTGGGTTGCAGCACAGGGAGCCCGAATTCGAGGGCCAGTTGTTTCACTGGCGGCGGCGTTAGCACGCGCCCACGCCCTGCCGGCCGGTCCGGCTGTGTCACCACAGCCACCACGTCCGCAAAATCACATTCCTTGAGATGCTTCAAAAAACAGGCCGCAAATTCCGGCGTTCCCATAAATACGACTTTCATGGGGTTAAATGTAAAAAACAGCCGCTCCCTTTACTGCAAAATAGGGCAAAATGCTCATCGCATTTCACCCTGAACTGAATCAATCTGTAGGAAATCCTTAATCCACAATGCAGCGCACGGAATAGCCCAACTGTTTTGGAGCCTGCCAGTATTCCGTCTTGGCGCCGGATGTGACATGCAGAACATGACCATAATAATTATCAAAATTGGTGGACCAGAAACCGGTCATTTCACCTGCATTTTCAAAACTACCGCCATAGCCGTTTTCCCAGCGACCTGCCGGGAGAGCCGAAAATCCGTAGGTGTCAGTGCCATTGCCGCTGTTCCAGCCGGACTTGGCCTTCAGCGCCGTCCCTGCCGTCGCAGAACCTTCGGCTGTGGCGTTACCTCCACCCACAAGGGCCAGCATTGTCTGCATTTCGTCGTAACTGGGCAGGTGAGAACCGGCGGGGCATATTCCCTGAACATTTTTCTTTGCCTTGACTAGGGCTGCCAAATCACTGCACCCATCACCTCCATCGTATCCGCAATTTGTCTTGCTGGAATCCATGGCACCACCCCAGGTGTAAAGCCTTCCGTACTTGGAGCAGTTGGCGTCATCTTCGCCGTAGCAGACACTTCCATAGGCCTTGTAATTCAGGTTTTCGGCCATCCATACCTGGTCCCCGATCTTTACGGTCTTGTAAACCTTGGTGTCACGAGAATCCGTCAAGGTCCCATACTCAAAAGAGGCATTGTCGCCTACATCGCCGTTATCGTTTGAGCCCGAACCCTCCGAAGCGGAAACCAATTGCCAGTCTTCAGCAGAGCAGAGGTAATCCTTACCGAAAGTCTTGCTCAGTTCATTGCCATTCTTCTTGGTCAAACCATCCGCTTCACCATCGCACTCGCCCAACTTGAAGTTGTTCCACCAGAAGCGCTTGAAGAACTTCTCGAAGGCAGGAACATCTTCGCCCAATTCCCAAGAGCGGATGTTCGCACGAATTGCCGCAAGGTCAGCCGTACTCGCCCAATCGGCGATGTCCGTCTTTTCATTCTCGTCGTCCCAGGAGCCATCCTTTTCGATGTCGCTGGCAAAAACTGCCAGACGGTTGGAAAGATTCCCTTCGGAAAGATTGCCCTGCATCAGGATACTGATGGCAAGGAGGGCCGCATTGTCATCCCCTTTCGCAAAGATATCCAGGTCTTCGGCAGAAGCATTATCCACCTCTATCCCAAAAGCCTTGAACACATCGGACTCGGCCTTTTTCTTTGCCGAGGAAATCGTCTCACCAGAACCCACAAGTTCAACAACCCTTTCGTATTCCAGATGAGTCAGCAGGTTGATATTGGCCGTTTCCCTTTCGGACAAATCCACCAGGGCATTCAAGGTAATCTGGCTCTTGGAAACCTCGCCGGTCACTTCGTTGCGGTAGAAGCCCTCCGTTTCCAGCAGGGCGAACTGCGACTTGAGAGAAATGTCCTTTATAAGAAACGTTCCCGTGTCGCTGGCAATTTTGCCCTTGAAGCTCTTCCCCGTTTGGTAAAGTTTCCCGGATTCTACCAGGGTTGCTCCATCCAGTTCTTGCACGGTAATGCTAGACCCCTGAAGGAACGGTCCCTTCTGGGAAACACCCGCTACGGTACGATCTTCTATGGCGATAATCTGGGTCTCTTCGCTGGTGCCACCAGAAGTCTTGTTCTCTCCACTGCAAGCGGCGAGAAGTAAAAGAAGCAAGGAGATTGCCGCAGTCGCTACGCTCCTTCGCAATGACGTTTGTGTCAGAACAATCTGATTATTTTCCATATTAAGCATTCTGCATCTCCTGTATGTTTTTTGTCAAAGGGAATAGTTGAAGGTTCAGGCGGTAGACACGGTCCATGCCGTCGTCTTCGGTGGCGATGGCCACCACCTTCTTGCGGAATTCCGCCAGTTCTTCCACAATTTTCTTGTAGGCTCTCTGGGTAAGACCCATGGTAATGCCCGAAACGTTCCTCTCCGAAAGAGGCAAGTTCTTGATGGCGTCCAGCGCTAAGCCCCCCATCTGCAGGTGCATCTGCTGAATGGTCAGGGGAACGAAACTCATTTCGCCCGTGGAGACCGACTTGTCCGATTGGCTGTAGGATCCATCCCGGTTTTTCACCAGAAGGCCGAGACTTTCCAGATAGCGCACGGATTCCTTCACCTCACTGGCCGTCAACTTGGGCAGGCAGCAGTCCGCCACCTTCTTGGGAAACATTCCCGGCACATGGGGAACCAATTCGCGAAGCACGGGATTTTTCCAGGATTCGTAATACCCCATAGAATCCTTGCCCAGAACGTTCACCTTGTGGGCCTGGGCAAGGGCCTGCATCTCATCGTAGGCCTTTTTTCTGGCGGGCCCCAACTTGGACTGGTTGTAGGTGACCAGGGACTTGAAATACGCTTTTTCGAAGCCCTCCAGGCCCATGGCCTGGGCGACGCGGTCGGCACCAGTCCCCCGAAGGGAACTCTTGCCTTCGCTGACCAGCTTGAGGAACACCGGCGACACGTACCCCGCACGATGCGAAAAATCGCGCCAGGTAAGGCCATGACGCAACTTGTTCTCGGCAAACCAGTGCCGCATAAACTCTCGATAATCTTGAAATTCTACTACTGAACGCATACCAGCAAAGATACTTTCGCGCCACCTTCTCCGCAACAATTTTTGATACAAATCAAGCATTTTTTTGCAAATTTTAGGAATGTAAGATAATTTTAAACTTTTTACGATACAAAAACGTCAAATTTCAGCAAAAAAAGCCACTTTGGGTTATTCGTGAGCACTCTTTTTTTTAAAGCGCACTTTTTCTAAATTTACGCCCGCAATGAGAATTCCGCTCCAACTTGCCGTCATTTTCGCCATCTGCCTTGCCGGGGAATTTCTCCACCGCATCGTAGGCGTGCCCCTGCCGGGGAACATTATCGGCATGGTCCTGCTGCTCATATTACTTTGTACTAAAGTCATCAAGCCGGAACAGATTTCGGGCGTTTCTAGCTTTTTCCTGAACCACCTGGCACTCTTCTTCTTGCCGCCTAGCATCGCCATCATGGCCGTCGGCGACGACGTACTTTCCAAGTGGCCGCTTTTACTGTTCCTCTGCATCGCCTTCACGCTCGTGGCCATTGCTGCCGGCGGCCGGGTCACGCAGTTTTTTATCCGCAGGCAGGAATACCGGGAAAACCTTGCCCTGCGTGCAGAACGCCTTTCCAAGCGTGCAGAACGCAACGGCACAATCGGGGGCGAAAAATGAACGCCATCATCAACTCTCCCCTGTTCGGCATATTCCTCACGCTCATCGCGTTCGAAACCGGCGTGTTCATCAGCAAAAAATTCAAGTATTCCTTCTTGAACCCGCTGCTCATCGGCAACATCCTTATCGTCGGGTTCCTGCTGATTACGGGCGTAAGCCTCGAAAGCTACAACGTAGGCGGCGACTACATTTCTGTAATGCTGTCGCCTGCCACCGTGGTCCTTGCAGTTCCCCTTTACAGACAAATTCAAAAACTCCAGCATTTCTGGAAACCCATCCTTGCAGGGATTTTTGCAGGGTCAATCACCGCCATGACCTGCGTCATTGTGGCCGGCAAGCTTTTGGGGCTCACTAAGGTGCTGACACTGTCGCTCCTTCCCAAGTCCGTCACCATCCCGATGGGGAGCGTCATCTCGTCACAAATCGGCGGCATTCCTTCCGTTACCATCATCGCCATCACCGTCACGGGAATCACGGGTGCGGTCGCGGCCCCCGCCGTATGCAGGTTCTGCCACATAAAGCACAAGGTAGCGCAGGGAATCGCCATCGGTACCGCAAGCCACGCGCTCGGCACCACCCGCGCCATGGAGATGGGCGAAGTGCAGGGCGCCATGAGCAGCCTTGCCATCGGTATCGCAGGTTTGTTCACCGCAGTGGTGGCACCTGTACTGACCGCATTGTCCTAGACTGTGGTTCTTACACTCTGGCCAGGACAATGCTCTCGCCTTCCTTTCGAGAGTTCCGGCTCACGAATTATTGCTTTAATCTGAAAACGGACGCCGTCTCTTCGTTGTAATGAACGGCGCGAGTGCAGCGGCCTAGCGCCCTACCAGGACTTCACAGAGCAGGGTTTCGCTTTCAGGAATTTTCATGAGACGCTTGAGTTCGTCTTCGTAGAAGAAGGTCTCCCGACGGGCGTACTTGCCGAGACTCCGTGCCGATTCGCGAAGCATCTCGGCCACATAACCCGCATTCATGTTCAGGCAACGGTAGCCGCGGTCCCCCATGATATTGCAGGCGTCTTTCAGGTCCACCGTAAAGAATACCGCGAAGGCCGCATCTTTTGGACTTTCCCCGTCCAGGTGCGCTTGCAAGAAGCCGTCCCGTTCCAAGTTTCCGGCATGCAGGTACAGGGATTTTTTCGAAGGCTGGTAACGGTAAATTCCCTGATAGACCAGGGACACGTCAAAGCAGGCCACCCAGATTTTCAGGAGTCCCGCCCCGAAGGCGTTCAGGGTACAGATTTCCATCCAGCGGAGCAGCGTAGAAAAGTCGTCCAGGGAGGCGGTCCAGGGTTTGAAGGGTCTGTGTTCCAGAGCCCCCGGCCCCAAGAAGTCATATTCCCTGAAGAAAAATTCGTTGGGGTATTTTTGCGGAGTCAGGGGAAATTCGTCCCCTTCGAATGCCTGGTTCTGGACCCTGAAAACCTTGACGCACTTGGACAGGTCCGTAATGCTTTCCGCCTTGTTCTGCAAAAGGAAACGGGCCCGCACCCTGGGGTTCAGGGCGGCATTTTCTTGCATAGGGAGTTCTCCCCTGCTGGAATAGGCGAACTGCGAGGCCAGTTCATACTTTTTCAGAGCCTTGGGCATTATAGCCACGGCGGCCATGGGAATTTCATTCACCCCCAAATCCAAGGCGTAGGCTACTTCTGCATCCACAAAACTCCCGAGAGGAATACCCATGGCTCCGGCAGAACGGGCCGAAATGGAGGCCAGCCCCACGTACGACCCCACGTCCAGCTCCAGCTCGTGGTAGGCGGCTTCCTTGAACCGCCAGACGGCACGGTCCAGCAGCGCCGTAAAGAACAGCGTAATGGGAGCTTCTTCGATGAAGTTTCCGTCGGCAAAGGCCTTGACCAAAGCTTCCAGGCGGGTCTTTTTCAGCTTGGCGTTTTCCCAGGGGTAGGCCACCAGTTCACGGGTCTCGTAATCGAACTTGTAAAGGTCGTCGGGAACGCTCTGCCCCTTTATGTAGGCGTAAACGCCCACCGAGTGCAGTCCATCGGCAGAAACGTCGTTCTGCAGCTGGGTAAAGAGGCGGTTCAGCAAGGTAGAAGAGGACTGGGTTATCTCGAACAGGTCTTCCGAGGCGACCTTTTTCCGTTGGCCCGCCTTGACCCCGTTGGTGGCATAGCGCTTGCCTGCCGCATAGGGGTTCGAAACATTTCCGGAATTTTCCCAATGGAGGGTAACTGGGTCGCCGGACACCTGCCGCCCATACTTGATGGACTCGTGATATGTTTCGGAGAAATAGGCCACGGGCAAAAGGTAGAAAATGTGACAACAACAATTCAGAGTGCGGAACTCGGAATTCGGAATTAAATCAACCCTGAAATCCGAAATCTGAATTCCGAAATACCCTTCCGTTTTCCCCCGTAAACGGGGCTTTTCTAAAAGTAAGCAAATAATAAGGGACACTTTATGTATATTGGGAAAAGAGGATTCTTATGACCAAAAAGAAATTGCTGACTATCCCCCTGGCCTGCGCCTTTGCCCTGAGCTTTTCCGCCTGTGAAGGCGACAACACCGTAAGTGTCTCAGAAAAACCGGCTCCAGGTCCAGAAACTCCCGCCGATTCATCTGCCGATTCCACTCAGAATGCAACAGAAGTAAAGCTCCTGGTGGACGATTTCGAGGACGGCGACAACCAAAGCCCCTTGGGTGAATTCTGGTATGTCTACAACGATGCCGGAAGCCGTGCCGAATCCACCATCGAAACAGTAACCAAGGATTCGGAAGGCCACCCCGCCCCCACCAAGAGCGACAACGGCAGCAAGTTCTCCTTCAATGTCAAGTACACCCTGAAAAAAGGTGGATACGAATACGATGCCTATGTTGGATGGGGCGTCGCCATGCCACAAGGCGAGGACTATAGCAAGTACAGCGCTGTCCAATACCGCTACAAAGGCGGAAGCCACTGCATACACATCGAAATTTCCGACATTACGGACAGCGACCACTATTCGTCATGCCCGTCAACAAGCAAGGAATGGACCACCGTTACAGTGAAGTTTGCCGAAATGAAGCAGGAAGGCTGGGGCGCAGCAAAAGCCTTCAATGCAGCCCACATCAACAAGGTGAGTTTCCAGGCCAAAGGCCCAGATACCCAAGATTCCGTATTCGTTGACGACATCTACCTGATTGGCGGTAGTGGCGCCGACAACGGAGGCTCCAACAACAACGAACCTCCGAAAGCAGAAGAAAACAAGCCCGACATCGTCCCCAAGGACGCCGTGATTCCCAAGGTCACCCTGGGAGAACTGGATATCGACACAGACTTGCAGAAAAAGGCCATGAAGTACCTGAACAAGGGCGTAAGCTTTACCAACTGGCTTGAAGAAAACCGCAAGTTCAACGGGACTTTCAAGGTAGGCAAGAACGACATCAAGATCCTTTCGGAAAACGGTTTCAAGGCCATACGCTTGCCCATCGACCTGGACAAGTACACCCTCAACCGCGACGAATTCGTAAAGGACGCCACCGGAAAAACAGAACTGAAAATCGATTCGGACACCCTGTTCACTGTGCTGGACTCCTTCGTGGAATGGACCAGGGAATACAATATGTCCCTGACCATCGACTACCACGAATACGACAACAGCTATAACGCAACATCGGCAAGCAATAAGCGTTACCAGGTCATGATGGCCGAAGTGTGGAAAGCCGTGGCAGCCCACTTCGCCTCAAATGAGCGCGAAGACATCTTCTACGAACTCCTGAACGAGCCCGACATGAGCAACGGCAAGGTGACCGCCGCCCAGTGGACCGAAGCCGCACAGGGAATCATTGATTCTATCCGTACGGTAGACAAGAAGCACACCCTGCTTTTCGGTGACGTGGAATGGTACTCCATCACCAAGCTGGCCGGTCGTACCCCCTTTACCGACGACAACATCGTCTATGTCATCCACTCCTACGAACCCTTCGTGTTTACCCACCAGGGCGCAAGCTGGAGCGAAACTAAGGACCTCAAGAACATCCCCTTCCCCTACGACAAGACGAAATGGCCCGAATACTCCTCCGAGCTCGGACTCTCCAGCACCACTCCTAGCTGGGTCAAGTCCAACGTGCTGAACTACTACAAGACCGGCAATAAGGAGACCATGCTGAACACGATTTACACCGCAAAGGCCTGGGCCGTCAAAAACAAGGTTCCTGTCATCATCAACGAGTTCGGTGCCTACAACCTGCGCTCTACTGCCCAGGACCGCCTGAACTACCTGACCGCCATGCGCGAAATCTGCGACACCCTGCAAATACCCTGGACCCACTGGGGCTACACCGGCGGATTCGAGGTCATCAAGGGCGGCAAGCTTGTTGAAGGTCTCGACAAGGCCATGGGACTCGGCAAGCCCGCACCGTAAGGGCGACACGGTTTTTCAAGGGAACCGTCTTACTCAGCAAATGTTTTACAAGCCACCTGAGCCATCAGGTGGTTTTCTTGTCTCTAAATTCCTAAATTGTACCCGATGTTTTCGGGTTTACGCACCTTGCTGTTTTTTACAGGTGCCGCACTGGCGGCCGGTTTTTACGGCAACCAGAGCCATATCGACTGGAAAACCGCAGGCACGGAACATTTCCAGTTTATCTACCCCGCCGAATACTCGGAACATGCCTCTGCGGTAGCGACCTATGCCGAGGCGGTCTATGATTCCGTAGTCAACCGCTACAACAAACCACTCCCCCGCATAAGCGCCGTGCTGAACAATGCGCTGTTCAGTAACGGGGCCGCCATTCCGGCAGAAAATTCCATCAACCTGTGGCTCACCAACTGGGATTTCAAGATCAGGAGCAGCCACGGCTGGGTTGCTGACGTGGTGACCCACGAGTTCAGCCACCTGGTGAGTATCGAAAGTGGCACCAAGCTTCCGCCGAATCTGTACGGGTTCCAGTTCAGCTACACCGACTACTACAACGAGCGCACCATCAGCGACTTTGCCACCATGCTCCCCTTTACCCTGCAGCCCCTGTGGTTTGCCGAAGGTACTGCCCAGTTCGAATCCAGCCGCATGGGCTTTGACGCCTGGGACACCCACCGAGACATGTTGCTCCGTACGGCAGTCCTGAACGACGACCTGATGCCGCTCACATACATGCATGAGTTTTCGGACAATTCCCTGGAGGCGGAACTTGGTCCCTACACCCAGGGCTTTAGCCTAGTGCGCTACATCGCCAAAAAGTACGGCGAAGACGCCATCCCGAAAATCTGGAAAGAACTTTCCAAGCCCTACCGGGTAACCCTCTCCGGCGCTCTGGAAAAAGTGCTGGGCGTTTCAGAAGACAACCTGTACGAGGCATGGAAAAAGGACATCACGGAACACTACCAGGCGCAGAAGGATTCTCTCGGCCCCCTGGTGGAAGGAACCAAGATGACCGAGAACGCCTTCTGGCAGGACTTTCCCGTGGTGGCTGGCGGAAACCTCTACGGCGTTTCCAACTTCGGCGGAGCCTGGTTCGACGGGGCGGTGTTCAAGATGCCGGTTAGTGAGACGAGAGACACCGTCGCGGGAGTTGAAATCGGAGACATCGCCATCGAAAAGGACGCAAGCGACAGCGCCGACACGAACCTCATCGACATTTCGGACTACGCCAAGTCCGGTTTTCGCGCCAAGAAACCCTGGTTCGACAAGGGTATCGACGTGTACGAAGACAGCCTGCGTGGGCCTATCCTCGCCTACGTCTCTTTCAAGAACCGGGACCGGAACGGTCGCGCCCACTTCGACATCGCCCTAAGTGACACCAGCAAGAACGAACATTTCTTGACCCACCTGGCCAACGCGGTGTTCCCCGCTTTCGACCCCAACGGGAAATTCCTGGTCTTTGCACGCCGGGATGGCGAAAGCACCCGGTTCATCCTGAGCAAGGTTCCTTTCAACGCCGACTTCGGCGAACTCTCTGCCGAAGACCCCGTAGATCTTTACGTTCCCGACAGCAAGCTCCGCTACTTCAACATCTACAGTCCGAAGGTGAGCCCCGACGGCAAGCGGATTCTCTTCGGATTCTTTGACGACGTGCACCGTGGACTTGCCATCATCGACAGTGACGGCAAGAATTTCAAGACCGTAAGCGACACCCTCTTTGACGAACGGGACGGCAACTGGCTCTCCAACGAAAAGATTGTATTCGCCAGCAACCGGAACGGCATTTTCAACCTGATAGAAAAGGACCTTGCCACCGGGGCGGAGCGGCCACTTACCAACGTAGTGGGCGGCGCCTTCACCCCGGCCCTCGGGCACGACACGCTGTACTTTACGCAATACGACCAGGACGGATTTTCCCTTTATAAGCTGCCCTACCGCGATGCGGGTCTGGATAGCGTGACCGTTGACAGTGTCGTCGTGACCTATCGGGACTCAACCGTCACCGTGCCGGACACCCTCTGGAGCGCGTGCCCGCCCGAAGATAGCCTGTGCACGCCAGAAGCGGTCCTTGCCGAACGGGACAGCACCTTCCAGATTGAAATGCGGGACACCCTAAAGGTCAAGGTGGCGGCAAGTTCCCTGACCGACGCTCAAATTGCACAGTCGCCGACCGGCGCACAAGCCGCCGACTCCGCGCAAAAAGCGCCCGCCCCCATCGTGCTGCACGGAAGCCCCCTTAGGCCCGAAAAGAAGTTCACCCCTCTGGAGTCGCGGGAATTGGCCGGCGGCGAACAGAACTACCATCCCATCCCCTTTATACCGCTGTTCGTGCCCCTCCTGAGTTTCAACGAGAACGCCCCGGACCTGACCGTATTCGGCGAAGGTCAACGCAAGGCGAAGCTAGGACTCTTGGCGCTCCTTAGCGATCCTCTCAAGAAAAACGTCGTGCAGCTGGGGCTACTGCTAGAGTTGGGCAAGGGCATCGACTACATCAATGCCGACGGCCTGAATCCCGAGCAAGAAAAAGAATTCTTTGTAAGCTGGCTCAACAGGAGCACACCTCTTGACCTTGGAATCAACTACAGCTACGCCAACTACACCAGCAGGGATACCGTCCGCTACGAAGACGTGCGCGCCCACGGCGGAGACTCCCTCGGGTTCAACCACTACGCCATTTCCCAGCAGGCCGTGGCGGGCATGGCGGGCTACAGTCTGTTCAAGTCCATCGACACCTTGCAGGTGGCCCTGGGCTACGACTGGGCGGATTTCAACCTGTACGAAGACGATTTCTCCTGGACTTACCACAAGCGGATAAGCGCCCTCGCCACCTTCGGACTGTACGGCGACCACGAAGGCGAAGACGGTTCGGGAATCAGCGGTCAGGGGAATGGCGCCGTCGTCACTTACCAGTATTCCAACAGCGACCTGTACAGGCCGGGCACCTTTGCCGAAAGTTTCTACGTCACCGAAAGCGGCTCCATCAAGCCCCGTTACAGGAATTTCAACATCCACCAGGTGGACCTGAACCTTTACGGGTCTGTCCAGAGTCCCCTCACAGGCGCAAGGCTTGCCGCAGGGGGCAAGTTGGGCGGAATTTTCAACTGGAGTACCGACGCCAAGGAAGACACCCTGGATTCCTATTACTACAACGCCGTATTCCTGGAAGGCTACCCCTACGTGCGTAGCAACGAAAGCTACACCCGCTCAGGCACCAAGACCGCCATAGCCGAAATCCACTACCTGTTCCCCGTCTACGACGACTGGCGCAAGCGTCTTTGGATTTTCAGCACAAGGGATCTGTACCTTGACGTGTTCGCCCAGGCGGGAGCCGCATGGAACGGCAAGTGGAACAACTCCGACAATTTCACCAAGCACGGGTTCTGGGACCGCTCCGCAGGCTTTGGCATCCGATGGTCCAACAAACTTTTCGAAAGCATACCGGTGGACATGTCCCTTACATTCGCCCGGGCCCTGGACCGCATCGGCGAAGAAGACGGTGTTGGCTACAAGCTGAGCCCCATCGACTTGCCTCTGATTCCCAAAAGGTTCGCTCCCACGCGAATCCGCTTCAACCTAGGCATGGGATTCCTGAACAGCTGGCAGTAAGTCGTAGATATTCTTTTGCTAGTTACCGCAACTGGATTCGCTGCACCTTCCAGGAATTGCCGTCTTTGACTCGCAAAATATAGGGGCCAGCAGGCAGATCTGCAAGCGAGACGCTTCCCGCCACCTTCTGAGCCTGATAAACCGGGCGGCCCTGCATGTCGAAAACCTGCAGAGACTTCACGCCGGACGTAGTCACAACACGGCCCACGATTGAAACGCCCAAACTGCGAGTATCAGAAGCCAACCGAATGGCAGAACTGTTCATGTTCTTGTAGACAAAGGTCGTGATTGAGTTTCCCGGAATACTATAGGAATCAGCGATATCGATAACCTTGCTCTTTTCACCGTTCTCTACGGATTGAACCGCCGTAACGAGTTCCCATTTTTCCTCCGCATGGCCCATCACAAGGACCTGGTCATACTGGATTACAGGGGCATCCAGGCTCACGGCCGAGGAGCCTTCGTTAACGACCACCACAGTCACAGAATCCCGGCCGTATGCATCCCTAAAAGCAACGGCATAAAGGTCGGCAGCATCGGAAACTATAGCCGGAACCACATACCAGCCCGGATTCACGAATTTTGAATAATGGCGCAAGGCATGGTATTCGGGGCTAATGACAATCTGGTCTTCGGCACAACTTCCCCAGCCCTTGGTGCAGACTCCAATCAACTGTCCCTTGCCTTCGCCCCAGAACAGTTCCCAGGCAATATATCCGGCAATTCCGCCCGAAGTAAATCCCACCTGGATAATGTGGGCAAGACCCGTCATATATTCTTCCTTGCCGTTTTCTTCCATGCTGCAGAATTCTGTCATGATGATTGGCTTGGTGGAAGAAAGATACTTGGTCATAATGCCATCCATAGGACTACGGAAGTTCTCCGGATTGTTGTAGTTTTCCAGGGAATTGTCATGGCCATTCCCAGCATGGTACAGGTGATAGGCGTAACCATCCAGTTTATTGCCATCCAGGGCATTCATGTATTTTTGAAAATTGCTGTAACCGATGCCAAGGGGTTCAGGTCCCAAAATCTTGGGCGGATTTGCTATGGACTTCAAGGAATCGTAAACCGCATTCAATGCCTGGGCGTAACCCGCCACCGAACCCGATTCTGTAGGGTCGAACAAAGTTTCGTGGTAATCGGCAAACATGTCCGGTTCGTTCTGCAAACTGATGTAGTCAATAGGGATGCCTGCGGCACGATAAGCCAGGTAACTCTGTTTCCACCAACTGGCAAAATCACTATAGACATATTTGCCATAAGGGTCCGTATTCGAAGGTTTAAGCGTCGCCTTTGACTTATCTCCAGCAGCAGCGCTTCCCTCCAAACTATTGCTGGGCTTCAGGTTTGCGGGGGCAGACCAGCTGGACATCTCGATTTTCAGTTTATCTCCCTGACGGTCCTTGGCGGCCTTGACGATAGCCACGTCATCCTTGCTGACGCCTTCGGATAAATCCTGCGCCCAGTTTCCCATACGCAAAAGAGTAAGATTCAAGCCTGTAAAGGCGGTATCGTAAAAGGCCTCACGGGTGGATTCCCCAAGAGCGGTAACCCACCCTTGGTAATAAACAGCACCCGCACCAAAACCCACCACCTGCTGTTCAGGATTATCCTTTTGTACCGTTATGGAGGCTCCCTGGGCGCACACGGCGGCTAGGACAGCAAGAGAAAAAAATTTACGAATCACCATAGATATCTCCTTTTACCCACCATCTATCCCGCATAAAAATAAATCCTTTGCAAAATCAACACAGCTTTTTTTTTCAAAAACACCCAATTTCAGTTGTTTTTATTAAAAACGAGGCATTTTTCCCTCCGGAAGGCTAGAATTACTGCCTTTTTGTACACTATTTCCTAAAATGTCATGTTTTGTCATGGCATTTTAGTTATATTAGTGCACATGGTAGCAGTATCTAAAACAAAGTCTAAAAAAGAGCTGGTGTATCTTTGCACCGAATGCGGCAACACCTCTCCCAAGTGGGCGGGCAAGTGCCCGTTTTGCGGAGCCTGGAGCACACTGAAAGAACATTCCGTCGAAATCACGCCAGAGGGCGTCCGGTCTTCCCGCGGGTTGGGCGGCCCCGTGCACCAGGTGGTAGCCCTGAAAGACGTGGCCGCCGAAGACACCCGGCGGCTCAGCACTGCCAATAGCGAACTGGACCGGGTCCTGGGGGGCGGCTTCGCGCCCGGTTCCCTAGTGCTAATCGGTGGCGACCCGGGCATCGGCAAGTCCACACTGGTGCTTTCCACCCTGGCGGTGATGAACGCCGCCGGAGTCAAGAGCCTGTATGTGAGCGGCGAAGAGAGCGCCGTGCAGGTCAAACTCCGCAGCGAACGGCTGAACGTGGCCGGTAGCGACATGCTGCTACTCTGCGAAACCAGCCTAGAAAAGATTATAGAAGAAGCCAACAAGCAAAAGCCCCAAATTCTGGTCATCGACTCCATCCAGACGGTCTACAAGCAGGACCTTTCCGGCACGCCGGGCTCCATGTCCCAGCTCCGGGAATGCACCCTGGACCTGATGGTCTTTGCCAAGAACACGGGCTGCATCACCGTGCTCATCGGGCACGTGACCAAGGACGGCCAGATTGCAGGCCCACGCATCCTGGAACACATGGTAGATACGGTCATCTACTTCGAGGGCGACCGGAATCACCAGTACCGCATCATCCGCTCCATCAAGAACCGCTTCGGTGCTACCGACGAAATCGGCGTGCTGGAAATGACGGGCCACGGCCTCACTCCCGTGTTGAACCCGAGCCTCGTGTTCCTGCAGCAAGGGACTCCTCCTACCCCTGGTAACGTGGTGTGCTGTACCATGGAAGGCACGCGGGCCATGCTTTTCGAGACACAGGCCCTTGTGAGCCAGACCAGTTTTGCCGTACCCCAGCGGGTGGCGGCAGGCATCGACCCCAAGCGGCTCACCATCATTCTCGCCCTGCTAGAAAAATTCGGCGGCATTTCCATCGGGGCCTCCGACGTGTTTGCCAGCATCGCGGGCGGCATGAAGGTGAACGACACATCTTCGGACTTGGCCCTCGCCCTCGCCATCGTGAGCAACCATCTGGGAATTCCTGTACCGAGGCAGACCATCGCCATGGGAGAACTGGGGCTTTCCGGCGAAATCCGCAGCGTCCACCTTCTGGAGCAGCGGCTGAAAGAGGCCAAACGCCTGGGGATGAACCAGGCCCTGATTCCCGGAAACGGAAAACTCCCCGAAAGCATTCAGGGAGTTGAAATCGTGAAAGTCAGCACCATCGCCGATGCCGTCAAGTGGGTCATGGACCGCAAGTAACGGGACTGTTACGCGGGTCTATTCCTTCGGCTTAGAGACCACGGGACGCAGGCGCTTGCCGCAGAGGGTCACCACGATGCCCGCCTGGGCGAACATGTAGTAGGCCGTGTCGCGGCTGTTGTTCAGCGTAGACTTTGGGTCGTAATCGTCCTTGGTCACGAACACCTCGGCCACGCCCGAAAGGCTCACATCCAGGGCGCAGCGCTCGCAGGGGAAGCCGATCACGTACAGCTTGGAGCCTGGGGGAACTTTCCCGCGGGCGTAATGCAGGGCATTGATTTCGGCATGAACCATGAAGGGGTACTTGTTGGCCTCGAACTCGTGATGGCTCAGCAGTTCGCCGGAATCCGCATCCAGGATGTCGTAGGCCAGTTTCTGCTTTTCGCGGGTGTAGGGCACCGTCTCGTCGTCAAAGCCCGCCGGGGCCCCGTTGTAGCCGGTACTGATAACGCGACCCTCGGCAGAGACGAGTACCGCCCCCATCTGGGTGTTCTGATCCTTGGAAAGGCGCGCCTGGGCGCACATCATCTGGGTATATACTTCGTCACGAAGCTTGCTGCGTGTAGAGGAATTGTTCATGGTAGGGAATATAGTTAATAGAGATTAGGATTTAGGATCTAGGGGATAGGGATTAACTCATTACTAACCACACATTCCACATTCGTCTCAGTTTGCCTACTTCTCGGCGTTATCAAACCCTTCGGCCTCTTCGGGTTCTTCTACCGTCCAGTCGCGAATCCTTTGCGCCAGGGCCTTCTGGCCGTCCTTCTCCAGGGCGTCGGAAATTTCGTTCAGGTCCTGGGCGTCCTGCACGGTGAGTTCTTTCTCGAACATGTCCAGGTATTCTTCCAGCACGGTGTAGGCCTTCAGGCTCACCAGCAGTTGCATAAAGTCCATCTCCAGGCCGTTTCCGCTGCGGAAGCGGGCGTATTCCTGCAAAAGACTTGTGGCCTCCTGTGCCGACACGAACGCGCAGAGACGCCCCAGGTTCACCACCTTCGGGAACTTCTCGTACAGGGCGTGGGCCATCTTGATGCAGTCGGACTTGCGGCCTTCCCTGTCAGCGATGGCCGCCTGCAAATCCAGATAGGCCTCTTCGTCTTCGGCGCCGGGATTCCGCACATCGCCAAGCCACTGCTTGGCCAGTTCCAGATTCCCCGCCATAAACTGGGCGTTGGCGATATCGATTAGCGTGGCATTGCTCTTGTCGGGGTCCTTCAGCAGGGCGGCCTTCGCGAAGGTGGCCGCATCCCTGATGGAATCCGCCATGTCGCAGATGGCATCCAGAATGTCTTCCCGGTTGCCCTGGTCCACTTCCGTCACGGCATCCAGAAGTTCTGCAAGCAGGGCCTGAGCCCGTTCCTTAGGCAAAAACTCGTCTACACTCAGGAAAACTACCGAGCGACCCTCGCCGCCTACGTGCCTTAGCGCAAGGTCATGGACCAGGTCCGCCTCGTAATCCTTGTCGGTATACTGGGAAGCAAGCTCCACAAAGAAGGTTCCCGCATCGTAGAAGAGGGCATCCCAGCCTTCCTTCTCCTCGTCGGTGTTCGCCTTGAAGGCGATAAAGTCCGCCCGCAAGGTCCAAGCCAAAAGTTCCAGCTGTTCCCGAGGGTCCTTGAATGTCTCGATGTCGTCAAGACCATCCGCCAACATTTCGTACAAATCTTCAGGGCGGTTCAACAAACGGCTCTGGCCGTTCACCACCTGAATCAGATTTTCACGCAGGCGCTGTTCCCTACTGCGGTTCGCCTGGGAAAGGGCCGCCGACTTAAAAACTTTTTTCTTCTTTGCCATGGGAGTAAATGTAGAAAAGGTTACGCCATAAAAAAGCCCCTCCCGCAAGGTTGTTGCGAGAGGGTTTCACTCTAAATACGCAAGGGACTGGTTCAAAACGCAGCCCTACAAAAGCAGGAAACTACACCATATAGGAAACGAGAACCAAAACGACGCCGGAAAAGGCGAGCATGAAATTCGTCATGAAACGATTGGTGGCGAGGTCTTTCATTATCTTATCCTTCATGGCTAGGGTTCCTTTGTACCACAAAGTTATATATAAAGAACCAAAAATCAAAGTAACGAAAATCACATTGCGATTTTCGTCACAAAAACAAAAATTTACAACAGTCCGCCGGCGTTGGAATACACGTGGCCCACGTTCTCGGCGCAGAAAAAGACGCCGACAAGTGGAAACCTTATTAGGCTCGGTTCTGTTCGTCCCCTATGCCTATGGGACTTTCTCGCTCATCGATATAAACTTTATTTGCAACCGAGCCTTATGGAGCATGTAATGTCGGAGTCGCAGCCGTCGTTTCGATTTCATCGTAATCAATGCTTATTTCGTTCCATTTTTTGGTAACCCTGTAAACAGCGTATTCGTCTTCCTTTATGTAGCGAACATGCAACATCGAATCATTCAACCAGTTTACGTCAATACTGTCGCAACATCTTACCGCAATAACCGTCCTATCGCTTCTGTAAACGGATTCGTCTAGAGAGTCGCTTGAATTCAATACCGCAACGGAATGGGACTTTCCGCCAGCACCGCCACCCCATGCCGCCGTGAAAACTACAGCCTTGTGGACTCCATCTGGCGACAAAATTTCTACTTCCGGTTTGATCGTAATTGAATCATCATAAGTGCAAACAACATAACCGGTAATGATAACAGTGAATACACCCAGTGCCGCAAATGGTGCAGTTATTACAAAAAACAGAATTTTTAAATCCCTTTTACTCATACCTTCATCACCGCAACAGATATCCCGATTATGACTAGAACGATGTACACCAAGAGTGCGCACCACTTCAGCATTTTTTTGAAAATAAACGTGAACTTATTTTTCATAGCAGGCGTCAAAATAGTCCATTCCCAGTTTTATCTGTTCTTGATCTTTAGGATCATCACCAAAAGATGATGAAAAGAAGGAGCCATACTCTGATTTGTGAGTTCCATCTTTATATTGAGCCAGACCAGCTCCGGCCTGGAGTATCATCCTTGGGATTCCCGCAGCACGTCCTGTAGCACCATAGTTCACATTTCCAAAATCTTCAAATGGGCCTTGATTCTTGTAGTCCCATCGGTGATGTGTATTTACGGCATCGACAAATGGGATAATCGGCAAATGCCAATTACGCGCTTCTGCAATATTATTATCTAAAGTAGCAGGAGTTGGCCCGTATGGCAAGAAATTTTTATAAAAGTTGCAGGACTCCACATTGGGTAGGGCCACCCATGTTTTGTCTTGCAGTACAGCTTTATCGCCCTTTTTAGCAACCATTTCGGTATACTCATTTAGTGTCATAATGACCTTTAACCTTTCCAGGCACCGCTCTGGATAAAGAATGTTTGTGATTTTGTCCGCCCGTTCGGACCATTCTGGGAATCGGAACAACCAACGTACACAATTATTCCGCTCTTGCTGCCCGTCATAAACAAACCTAACTTACGACAGGGCTTTATCAATGGCAAGGTCATTTACTGCCGTAAAATATATATTTTTCTTTCACTCAAAGCAAGTATTTCTGCAAAAAAATCACTTACAGTAAATCGGGTTGTTGACTTTTTTGACCTTTTTCATTCCATTCTTGCTCATGCAATAGCCCTCGTGATTATCGCCAACAAATCTCAAAGTTCCATCTTTGCGGTAAATTTCCCAATGTCCATATTCCATAAGGTCTTTTTCTCCAGATTGAACCGAAGCTAGTGCCTCCAGCTCCGACAGAACATGCCTTTGATAATCATTTTGTGCAAATGTAACTAGGGAACTGTCGGTTTCAATATTGTGGAGTCCACAATTGAAATAGTTTACCCCGTACTCAATGTCAAAACCGGCAAAGCTAATTTCGCCGATATTCACCTCATTTACGTTGAACACCTCGTAATCGCATTGATAGACCATCTTGTGACGATTGTAGGTTACAAATACAATATCATTTTTAGTGAACTGTTTGCCGGTGTATTCGGGAATCCAAATGGCTTTATCATCCCAATAGACGCCTTCGCCCTCTTCGGGAAAAGGCTCTCCATTAGAAAATGTGGGCCAGCGCTTAAAAACCTTGACAAACTGATTGTCACTAAAAACATAACACCCATAAAAAGGAGTCATTTGCTCGTCATAATTGGTACAGATTGGATTAACGGCAAAAATGCAAGAAAAACCTATCAAAATTGCAAGGAGCATCTTCTTCATAGACGATTCTCATATTTCAAGACACTTATTTTTGGGGAACCAATAGCCATGACCGCCCTTGGGATAATAAAACAGAACATATTCTCCGGCTTTCGCATATACACCAAAATATGCGATCCATTCTCCTTGATAGCTATAGCGTCCATTTCCAGGAGACCAACCATTACGCGAAAGACATTTAAAGTTATAGGCCGATGCGGAAATTGCCAAAATGAGAATAGCGCCTAGTATTCGAATCATACTAATAATCCTTCACGCAACGAACAGAATATGCTTGGGATTTGTTGTTGTACATAGTGTTTTTACCGGAGGCATCCCAGCTAAAACTATTCCTATTTAAACTCCAATAGTAGGCGTTAGTGTAATCATATTCGTCTGAACTCCAAAAATAAGCTTCTTCCACAAGAGATCCCGAGGTGGTTTGGGGTGTTGGATTACAAGAAAAGTCATTTTGCAGACTTCCTCCTCTTGTACAACGACCGGACACAAGTACGGATAAACCATATGAATCATAATTTGCGCCGTACTTTGTATCTGACCACCACATGTCAGGAGTTCCCATAATACTCCTTAACGTTAGCCATTCCTTGCTTGAAGGCAAATGCCAACCATTGGGGCATACACCCCTAACGACGGTAGTTCCGTCCAAACCACATTTGCTGTCATATCCACATGTTGCCCCACTTTTTGAAAAAATAGCGGCGGAATCAACGGCCGCAGCCCAGGTATAATATCATCCATATTGTAAACAGACTCCATTTTCTTCCGTAGAACAGACACTCTGTGCAGAACCTTTGTTGTATTCATAGTTCAAATTTTCAGCCATCCAAGTTTGCCGCCCTATGGTGACAATTCTGTATTGTTTCCCGTCTCGTTCATCAACCAGGATATTCGGCTTCTCTCCTGAGATTTCATCATTTATACCTATGAACAAACTGGTGGTATCCTTTCCACAAGAAATTTTCAAGGAATCAATATCCTTCGGAACTATGGAACAACCTAACCCATCTAACCCATTCTTACCATCGGAGCCATTTTCTCCATTTTGTCCGTCATGTCCATCTGTTCCATTTTGGCCATCACGACCATTAGCCCCCTGAGAGAAATCCATTCTTTTCCATTGCATGTATATACGGACGCAGAATCCTTTATGAATACTATATCCCCAATATTTAAACTATCGCAATCTTGCTTTGACAGCTTTTTCTCTGATTCGAGTATCGAAACTGATGTATCTGGATAAGTGTTGTAGACCTTGGTGACTTCATCACCACAGCCAAACAAGACAAAAGCGAATGTATAAACAATAAGCGTTTCTTTTCTCATACTTCACATCTCCTTTACCAATAACAGCGTTCTGTCGCAGCCTTTTGTACAAGTTCATCATGCTGAGCCCCATGATACCCCGTCCAACCGTACTGAAGTTCGCAATTCCAACGACAACCTGGATGAGCTTCCATACATCGATGAACGCGTCCAAAGCCACAACCTGAAAGCATTACGCTGCACAATATGGCAAGTAACACTAGTAGCACAGTATTTCCCATTTTCTTCATATCATCATCCCTTTCCGCCCAAGGCGGGGTTAAAAGCCAGACCCTGCTTGCCACTCCTTGTCATCAGGAACAAGCACGTAGACTGGCAGCCTAGTCCCGAAGGCAACGAATAGAGTAGCCACTATCCTTAGTAATGCCACTAGTAAAAAAGCCGTAATCATCGAAGCGCAAGTAAACGCTTTTCGCATCGGAGCTCCAGAAATATGCGACTAGGCCATCCCTATTGTAAAAACTGCCATTAGAACAATCACCAGCAGCCAATGCAGAGAACCCGAAAGCATTCGTATTTTCTACTCCATACTCCTCCCATCCATTTTGGGACTTGATGCCTGCAGTGGACATGCCCACTGCATTAATCAGGGTATCCCATTCATCCATACTTGGCAAGTGCCAACCGCTAGGACAGACACCCTGGACCGGCAACGCCGAAGAGCATATTGAACCATATCCGCAACCGGTCATTGCTGAATCCATTGCCGCAGCCCAGGTGTAATAACGGCCATAAGTATCACATTTATCTAGATCATTGGCATAGCACCAAGACCAATCATAAGCTTCATCACCAGCACCACCTTGCCCAGGATTGTAATTCAAATTTTCAGCCATCCATAGCTGCGACTTGATACCTACCGTTTTATATTCGTGACCGTCTCGCTCATCTATTATCACACCCTTATTCAGCTTTTCAGTCGTGAAATTCCAAACAGACGATTCACACTTATAGTAAGAATATTGTCCACTTAAAATCTTGAATTCACCTTCCGTGTAATTCGTACATCCCACACCTGCAAGAACATCATTTTCTGTCGCCACCCTGAAAGCACCATCATCACAAACATATTTGAATGAAGGATTAATTCGGCCATCCACAATTTTCCCGTCTTCGGAACATTCCCTTTGATAGGTGTCATACTCCAGCGTAGTGGCAGTGCGCCAAGCTTTGTCGCCTTCTCCATAGATATAGAAGACTTTATCATTTACCTGGCCTGCACGAACTTCACCGTCAAATTCTCCGGCACCCCATGTCGCAGTATCTTTTTCAATATTCGTCGCCACACGCCAGTTCCCAACATCACATTTGTACCACACATTGTCAGAACCCAATCCCACAGTGTCTTGGCGAACCATTGTACAGCCACGTAAACCAATCAAACAATCGCTTCCGTTTCCTAAACGCCATTCTCCATTTTCAAACACATAACAACTCTTTCTATTCACATTTCCCCACTGGCTGTCACCATCCTTACCCGAGATCCAGTGGTAAGTATCATACTCAACAACAGAGGATTCAACCCACTGATTTAACTTACAGGTGTAATAGGTTGAACCAACTTTTCCAACAGAATCTGCTATCGTCGCCACGCAGCCACCGAGATGAGCTTCTACATCGCTTGCAGAACGCCAGGCGCCGTTGTCAAAGACATAGATGAAACCTGTAACATTCCCCTCCTTGATTACTCCATCGGTAGAATCCTTCCAGCCGAAGGTATCTTTCTCTACGTCTGTAGCGATACGCCACTCACGATTCGTACAAATATAGTGTGTGCCGATAGCTTCAATAACCTCTTCAAAAAGTCTTTCTGTACAACCGCCAAGCACCTCCTCCACTTCAGTTGCCGTGCGCCAAGCATTGATATCGCAATCATAAGGAATTCCTGTTACCGTTCCCTTTACGATTTTTCCATCTTCGTCGCAAACCTGCTCGTAGGTATCATACTCAACCACAGCCGCCAATCGCCACGCCATATTTTCGCAAATAAAGTAGGACCCGTAACTTTCGCTCAATTCATTTATGTTTTGCCTCACCATCCCTTCACGCTTGGCATCACAAAGTCCAAGACCATAATTTTGCCACCAGAAATTGTTTACATACTTTTCGAAATTGGGTACACCCATAAGCATTCCCCAAGCATAAACATTGCTACGAATCCTTGCCAATCCGCCATTCAAACCTTGATTTGACGCCCAATCGGCAACAGCTGTCGCAGTCTTTACATCATTCCATATTCCATCAGTTTCGATATCTGCCGCATAATCAGCAAGTCGCTCACTGAATGCCGCTTCAGACAAATCTCCTTGCATCAGAACAGACAAAGCAAGCAGTGCCGCACTCTGTTCACTTTCTCCGAAAATGTTTAGGTCTTCTGCAGGAGAGAAATCCCCCTCAATTTCAAAAGACTTGAACACCTCCGACTCAGCCCGTTTCTTCGCCCCTTTAACGGACAGGGAATCCGTTGATGTCAGATACAAAGAACGTTCGTATGTTAAATGTGTAAGCAGGTTTACGTTCACCTCATCACGGTCGGAAAGGTCCGTGAGCGCGTAAAGTGTCACCTGGCTATTGGATCTTTCGCCTGTGACCTCGTTACGGTAAAAACCGGTAGCCTTCAAAAGGGCATACTGGGATTCTAGCCGTTTTACGTTTATTGAGAACTCTCCCATGTCGTTTTTGATTTTTCCTTCGAATCCAAGACCGGTCTGCGCCAGGGTTTCGCCATCCAATTCTTGAACGGTCACACTGGAACCGTTCACAAAGGGTCCCTTCTGAGATACGCCCGAAACGGTCTTTTCGGCAATGGCCACAACGCCCTCGCTCTGTTCATCCGTGCCGGCAGTATCCTTAACATCAGAGCATGCGTTAAATACGGCGACTAATACACAAAAAAACGCCGTATCTACAAATCTTTTCATAATCAATCCCCTTTGCCCTTCTTGTTCGAATCCTCATACATTTTTTCCGTCAATGGAAAAAATTGTATGTTCAGCCGGCACACCTTTTCTAGCTTTTTATCTTTCGATACAATGGATACTATTCGCTTGCGACATTCTGCAAGTTCCTTGACCACTTCCTTATAACTTTCTTCAGTCACGCCCATCGTGAGCCCGCTAAAATGCCTTTCCGAAATGGGCAATACGTCAAAGGCATCAAGAGCAAACTCTCCCATTTTACGGATAAGGGAATGGATTGCAACAGAAACCACATTCATGTCGCCTGTTGTAAGCGAACGTTTGGTCTGATGGTAATCTCCATTTTCGTCGCGGGTCAAAAATCCCGCACCCAATAAAAAATGAAGACTTTCAGCAACATCGGTGGCAGTCAACGGAAGCCTACAAGCCCTGGCAACTTCACTAGGCGACGCTCCTGGCATCAACGGAGCCATCTCACGGACTACGGAATGTTTCCAGGTTTCATAGTAAGCATAATACTCATTTCCTAAAAGTCGCACATTGCTTGCCGCCCGCAACGACTGCAACTCTTCAAAACATTTTCTTTTTTCTCTTTCCGTTTTGGCGTTCTCATATCGAACCATTAGAACAAAATAATCAAACTCAAATCCAACAAGTCCCATAGCGATAGCTGTTTTCTTGGCACCCTCTTCCAAAAGACGGGTTTTGCCATCACATACCAATTTGAGATATGAGCCCGATGCGAAACCCGCAAGCGCAGCAAATCCACGCCACGTAAACGACGAGCAACGCTTCCGCTCTCTGTAATAGTCTAGGATAAATTCTCGATAACTCTGATAATCAAAAACTGGTTTCATCTGTTTTTAAGTTAAACTTTTTTCAACAAAAAAACAATACTCTACCGTATTTTTTGAGAAAACAAATATGGTCAATTTAAGGAAAAACCGCCAATTTTACAACTAACTACAATTTTTACAAGAATTCATAAAACAAAAAAGCGTTTCCATAGAACAAAATGGATTTTCTTAATTATTCTTTCGGAGGAGAAAATTACTTCTTTTCCCGGATGCGCTTGTAAAGGCTTTCGGCCTTTTCGGTATCGCCGGCGTTGGAATACACGTGGCCCACGTTCTCGGCGCCGATACGACCCTGGGAATTTCCGGCAAGCCAGGCCTTCATGTAGCATTCGAAGGCTTCGTCGTATCGTTTCTGGCTAAAGTAAATCTGTCCCAAATCCAGGTTCAGGTCGCCCTTGCCCTTCTTGTGGCGGAGTCCCTCTTCCAAGGTGAAAATCGCCATCCAGGGGGAATTGTTCTGCACGTACATCTGGGCCAGGTAGCGCCTGGCAGAAACGTTTTCTGGGTCCATCAGCAGACCGTTTTCCATTTCGTTCAGGGAAAGCCTGGTGGAGTCCATGCTGCGGTAGTAATAGGCCAGCGTAAAGTGGACATCGGCCCCGGCGGTGGCGGTCATCTGGAGTGCGTTCTGCAGCGTCTTGATGGCGTATTCGTAGTCCCCCAGTTTCTCGTAGACTTCGGCAAGGCCGTACCAGGCGTCCATGCGGTCGGGGTTCAGGGCCAGCGCCCGCTCGAAGTTCTTCTGGGCCAAAGTCCAGTCGCGCCCCTTCAGGTAGCATTCCGCCAGGGCAAAGTGCACGTGGTCCGATTCTACCCCAAGTTCAATAGCCCGGTTGTAGGACGCGATGGCCTCCCCCACGTCTCCACTCAGGTAATAGAGGTCCCCCATAAGCATCCAGGCCTTCTCGAAGGTGGGCAACAATTCCACGGTGCGCTTGTAGGCCACCAGGGCCACCTGCTTGCGGTCCAGCTGGACCATGGCGTTCCCTAAATTGAACCAGGCGAAGGGCTCATAACGGCCCTCGTCGATGGCGGCACGGTAAAGCGGCACCGCCTCCTTGAATTTTCCCTGGTCGTAGAGTTCGTTGGCCTTGAAAAAATAATCCTCGGCAGCGTGAGAAAAGGCAGGAAGAAGAAACAACAAGACGAGAGACGAGAGACGAGAGACGAGAGAATAGACCCAAATATCTTTCGTCTTTCGTCTGTAGCGACGCTGTAAGCGGAGCGTTCTTTCGTCTAATCTACTTGACAAAGCGGAACTCCTTCGTGGCCTTTTGCGCCACAGGGTAACCGCCAAGTTTAGCGGGAGAGAATTTCCATTGACGTACGGCCTTCAGGGCTTCGGTATCGAAGCCGTAACCTGCAGGGTCCTGGCTCATGATACTTGCCTGGGCCACGTCCCCGTAGACGTCGATGACGATATAGACCTTCACATAACCCGAGAGGCCAAGCTTCTTCGCTTTTTCGGGGAAGGCGGGCTGCACCTCTTTCAGGGGCTGGGCCTGTTCATCCACCTCGCCTGCCTCATAGACTACGTTTTCCATGGAACCCGTGCCAACGGCCACGCCGTCCCCTGCGGCACCGCGTGCCAAGGACAAGTCCATCTGGAAATTCTGGCTGCGGGAGACTCCCATGTTAGAGGATATCTTGAAGGGGTTGGGGTTCACGATGGTGCGGATGACCTTCTGTTTTACCTCCGGCTTTTTCTCGCTCACCAGGACTTCTACCTCGGTGACGGTTTCCAGCTGCTTTTCCGCCTTGGCGCCCTTGTCAAAAAAGAGGGCGTTCAGCACCGGCACCGCAAGGAAGAACACCGCACTCACCACGAAGGAGAGTACGAACGCTACCGGGAACCGGAGATATTTCGCCAAGAAGTCGAGCATGATTTAGACGATAGATGAAAGACGATAGACGAAAGAAATTTTTTTCAAGAAGAATAGCATGTACATAAAGCAGGGCATTGCGGGGCGGCGATTGAGCCCCTGCTAGAAAGGGTAGCGAGTAACAAAGTACGAGCGAGGGGAAGGCTTTCCCCTTTATAAATCTTTCGTCTCTCGTCTGTAGCGAAATTGCGGAGCAATGGAGCGTTCTTTCGTCTAAACACTATTCCTCCTTATTCGCCGAAATGGAAACCTTGCGGACCTTGGCCAGGTTGCATTCGTCCAGAATGTCCACCACCACGCCGTTGGGGGCGTCCCGGTCGCTCACGATAATCACCGGCCGGTCCGGGGATTCGGCCATCATCTGACGAAGCACCGTATTGAGGGTGGAAAGGTTCACCTGGGTCTCGTTGATGTGGATGGTGCCCTGGCGGGTCACGCCGATCAAAATACTTTCCTTGGCCAAATCCTTCGCAGAACTTGCCTTGGGCTTGGTCACGTCCACGCCGGTCTCACGGGTGAACGTCGACGTCACGATAAAGAAGATGAGCAGGATAAAGACCATGTCCAGCATGGGGGACACGTCTATCTTTCCGCCTTCCTGCGATCTTTTACGGATAAAACTCATTTTTCCTCCGCAACGGCAACACGGTCCGCGACCGGCGTCACCTCTTTAAAAACATAGGACTCGTACTTCAGCGCTTCGCTCCAGGCCTGCTTTTCTACATCCTCTACACGGCCCGCCAAGTAGTTGTAGGCAAGCATCAGGGGGAACGCCACCAGAAGCCCCGCCTGGGTGGTAAGCAGGGCTTCTGAAATGCCGTCGGCCAAGAGCACCGGGTTTCCGAAGCCAAAAAGCTGGATAGTCTCGAAGGTATGCACCATGCCGGACACCGTTCCCAACAGGCCAAGCATGGGGGCGATGGCCGCACAGGTAGAGATGGTCCTCAGGGACTTGGAAAGGTTCACGGATATGCGGTGGCGGGTTTCTTCCATGGCGTTGCGCACCGCCACGGGGCCCTGGTCACGATACTTCCGCACATCACAAGCCAGGGCGTAAAAATAACCGTAGGGGCGGCGGGAAAGTTTCTTGAAGGCTTCGTCCTCCCCCTTCTTTTCCAGGTTCTTCCAGAATCCGCCCAGCACGCCGTTCACGCTGCCGCCCTTGAGCATAAAGTAGTAGCCGTAGCGCTCTATCATCAAAAACCATCCGAACCACCCCAGCACAAAGATGGGCGCAAGCACCCACCCTCCCCGAAAGAGGATTCCGAAAGCCGCCTCGATGACGGATATTTCGCTTACGGTTTCCACAGAAACTCCCGACAGTTCCTTAGGCGTTTTCCTGGGACTTTTCCTTGACCCACAGCGCGTTCAGCACCGCAAGGCCAGCGCTTTCCATGCGGCTCCGCAAAGAATCCGCCCTGTTGGTAAGGAAGGTATGGATCAGCTGCAGCGGGATAGCCACAATCAGGCCCGCTTCCGTAGTCACGAGGGCGATAGAAATGCCCCCCGCCAGGAGTTTCGGGTCAGAAGTGCCGTGCATGGTAATCACGTCGAAGAGTTCGATCATGCCCATCACCGTACCCAATAGGCCAAGCAGCGGGGCTGTAGCGGCAAACACGGAAATCCAGGTGAGGCCGCTCTCGATTTTCGGGACTTCCCGGGCGAACAACTCTTCCAGAGCCTTCTCTCCAGCCTCACGGCCGGAATAGTCCTTCAGAAGCACCGTCTTCAGCACGCGCCCCACCTTGCCGTGGGCCCGTTTCACCTGGGCGCGGGCGGTCTCCAGGTCGCCCTTCCGGAGCGCCTTGAGGGTGCGACCCGTAGAAAGACCGCCAAAGCCCGCAATCAAAAGCCACAGGAACCGCCACAGCGCTACCAGCAGGCCAAGCCCGAACAGCGTCACGATGGGATACATCAAAATGCCGCCGTTCCTGAAAAATTCCATCAGGTCGTCTTTCCAGGTGGTCTCCTGGTGGTTTGCCAGCTCGGAGGAAAGTTCCGTACTCAAGAGCACGTCCACCGGCACGTTGACAAAAGCGGAATCCTTGGCATGGGCGAAGGCGGCTTCAATCTCTTTCCGGGTCTCGGGCGTCAGGTTTTCTTGCCAGCTGAAACTGCGCTTCTTTTCGCCTGCCACGGGGAGCATCAGGGCCGAAGGCTTGATTCCGGTGAGGCCGTCGGCGGCGTCCGCAAGTTCCATGGCGTAGAGGCCGCCCATGCGGAGGCGCATGCCCTGGGCCACAGACCGCCCGAATACCAATTCCCCCTGCTCCATCTGGATTTCGCGGGTAAAGTCCATCTCCGCGCGGGCGGCATCGAACAGTCCCCTGGCGATACGGACCGGATCGTCCTTGTACAGGCCCATTTCCTTCTTGACCTTGTTCTGGACTTCTACCCGTTCAGAAATCTTGAAGGGGATTCCCTGTTCCTGGAACTTGGCGAGGGCCTCCAGACGCTCCGGGCCCGCCGCAAGAGACAAAAATTCCGCACGGGCCTTTTCGGCCTGCAGCTTGACCTGCGCCAGGTCTTCCCGGGCCACGCGCACGTCTTCGAAGAGGCGGGCCCGCTCCGACATCAGGGCGTCCACCTTCTCCTTGCTTTCGTTATACTTCTCGTTGAAAAGTTCCCGCTCCTGGTTGGCGGTCTCACGGTCTTTCCAGCGGGCGGCAACGGCCATGTCCCGCTTTTTGCGGGCTTCTTCCAGGTCGGCCTTGGCGCTGTTCAGTTCCGCACGCTTCTTGACGGCGTCGATATCTGCAGGAGCCTGCTGTGCAAAAGAGGCGGGGGCAGTCAAGGCAAGAGCGACAATTAAGACGAGAGACGAGAGACGAGAGACGAGAGATTTTTTTGATATTATCTTTCGTCTTTCGTCTGTAGCGAAGTTGCGAAGCAACGAAGCGTTCTTTAGTCTAAACATCACAGCCCCTCCTTCGGAACGACCACGGGAATCGTCACGAGTCTAGGAGCGGTCTTGCCCTCGGCCACCTTCATCACGTCCTTCAGGGCGGTTCGCATGGCGAGGTTGTCGGAGACGTTGTTCCAGCGGTAGGTGCCGTCGGCCCCGCGGGAGAGCCACAGCACGTCGTTGCCGTCGTTGCTCACAAAGATGCTTTCTACCGCGCCGTAGCGGAGGTAGGTGCCGGGCACGCTGCGGGCGTCCACCTGCAAGAATCCCTTGTAAACCTCGGTGGTGTAGCCCAGGCGGATGCGGTCATAAAAGACTTCCAGGGTGCGGTTCAGGGCGTCGTCCGCCTCGATGAGGCCCTTGTGGAGCTGGCCCGCGATTTCCTGGACGCTCTTGACGGCTTCTTCGTTGCGGTAGGGGAAGTCGGACTCAAAGACGGGGGCCAGGGAGTCGATAACTTTTGCGAGGGTCTCGCCGTACTTGGCCTTGCGGCCCTCGAACCAGCGGACAGTGCCTGCGGTTTTCTGACGGGCCTCGGCTAGGTGGGACAGTTCCGCCTTCAAGGAGTCGATTTCCGCCTTCAGGGTCTTGTTCTGGGCGGCCAGGGCCTGAACTTTTTTGCGACCCACCTCCACGAATTCGGCGTGGCGTTTTTTCTCGGTGTCATGAAGCGACTTTTCGCGGGCGGTTTCCGCCTCCACCGCCTTGATCTGGCGACGGACGGACTCCACCGTCTCCTGGGCAAAAGCCGCAGGGGCGAGCAGGGCCGCACAGAGGAACAGCTTTACAAAAGGATGAAAATTCATAGGCGAAAAATACAAAAAAGGGCCTTGAAAAGGCCAATTTTCGCCTCAAAAAACGGGTCTTTCTCACAAATTTGCACTGATGGCGATTTTCATCAGGGCCGCAAAGTCCAATTTCTTGTCCCTGGCGTAGGACAAAAATTCCTTTTCCTCTTTCGTAACACGGATTTGGAACTTTAGGGGCGATGCGAATTTCGTCTTGCGCCCTGCATTTTCACGGGCGCCGCCATGTCCGAATTTCTTCTCGTACAGGGCAAGGCCCGACCTTTTCCGATACTCCCTCTCGGAGATGACCTTTTCACCCTTAGCAACTTCCGATTCCTTCTTCTTGAAAACAAAACCCTCGGAATCTTTGACATAGACGGACGGCATACTCAAATCTCCTTCAAACGCTGCTTGGCAAGTTTGATTTTATCCTTCGGTGTCTTTTGCGTCTTCTTAACGAAAACAACTCCGATAACGACAATCGCACCCGCCTTGTATTTGAACAGGGAACGGAGTTCGTTAGACTTGATTTCAAAGATTTCTCTTTGAATCGGTCTCACTCGAACAAACTCGATACCCTGTCTTTCAATGGTTTCATACTCCTTGTTGAGAAGGTCCTGTTGAGATTGCTCCAAGGACTTAATTTCATTTTCAGCCGCCGGCAACTTTTCTACAGAGAACTTCATATCAGAATTTAGTTAAAAGATTTGATTTTGTCAACATATTCAAAATGAAACGATTTAGTAGGGGGAAGTCTCCCCCTCGGCGAAGCCTATAGTCTTCACCTACCCCCTCTGCGGGGATACCCCGCAACGCCCCATAAAAAAAGAGAGCCAAGCGAGATTACTCGACGCACCGCATAAAGGCAGCACTCTTGACCCTAATACTCTAAAGATAACATTTTGTTTCGCCATCGTCAACACCTTTCTCAATCCTGTTTCGCTCGATATGTTGCAAAAAGCGCGCCAATAACAAAAACAGCGATTTCAAACAAATTTCGCCATTGATGCAAAAGGGAGGAACTGATTAATCACTTTTTAAGCAGTGATTAATGACTAAAAGCCCTTGAAAAACAAAGGGGGAAGTCTCCCCCTCGCTACAACGACTCGTCATCTCCGCCACCATCTTGTCATCCCCGCGCAGGCGGGGATCTCCTTGCCGTTTCCGCTACCCCCTCGCCTAGGGGCTCCGCCCCTAAAACCCTGTTAATGCAAGCGAAAATTTTTCGTCAGGGCTCTTCTACATCCTTGACACAACGGACGTAATGACCTCCCGGAATTTTTGAAGCACCAATTCCATTCCCCGTATCATCGCTCACAGCCTTTAGGCCCAGATAATGGGCTCGGTTTATGCCACCGGCCTCGTTGGTATTTTCTTTTTCAGGAGAAGCACTCCAAAACAGCACCCTGGATTGAATGTCCTTAAAATTGTAATTCAAAGAAGTTACATACTCCTTTTCCCCACCAAAAAGATTATACCCGTTTGACATATACACGCAAAATAGGTATATTGAAGATGATACAAAGCTTTGCGAACAAGGAAACCGAACAGGTCTATAACCAGGAGTACTCCAGGCGATTACCACTAGGAGAAAAAAATGAGCAAGCACATCAAGACGCCGACAATTGGAGAAATTCTCACCGAAGAGTTTTTCGCTCCTATGGGTCTATCCGCCTACAAAGTTGCACAGGCAATCAACGTCCCGGTATCAAGAATTCAGGATATCCTTCATGACCGCAGGAGGATTTCGGTCGACACATCCCTAAGGCTTGCCAAGTATTTTGGAGTATCCGACGATTACTTCATATCCTTGCAAGATGACATAGACATCCGCAATATCAAAATCGACATTGCCAAGGAACTTGAAAACATCAAGCCTATTGACCTGATGACTACAGCGTGACCTTCACCTTCTCGCGCATGGCCATGACGCAGGCCTTGGCCTCTTCCACCGTGTCACGGCGGGCAAGGAGCACGCCCATGCGGCGGTGGCCCTTCAGCTCGGGCTTTCCGAACAAACGAAGCGCTGTGTCGGGTTCGGCAAGCACATCTTCCAGGCCGCTGAACTTCACGTGGTCGGACTCGCCCTCCACCACGATAGCCTTGGAAGCGCTGGGGCCGTGGAAGGCGATGTTGGGGATAGGCAGGCCAAGTATTGCGCGGGCATGCAGGGCAAACTCCGAAAGGTCCTGAGAAATCATGGTGACCATGCCGGTGTCGTGGGGGCGCGGGGACACTTCGCTGAACAGCACCTTGTCCTTGCACACGAACAGTTCCACGCCGAAGATGCCGCGGCCGCCCAGGGCGTCGGTGACCTTCTTCGCGATTTCCTTCGCCTGCTCCAAAAGTTCGGGCTTCATGGGCTGGGGCTGCCAGGATTCCTGGTAGTCGCCACCCACCTGATGGTGCCCCACCGGCAGCAAGAAACTGGTGCCGCCCACATGGCGCACCGTCAAAAGGGTAATCTCGTAGTCGAAAGGCACAAAGCCTTCCACAATCACGCGGCTCGCCGCACCCGTGCGGCCACCCGTCTGGGAAATCTCCCAGGCCTTGTCCACGTCGGCCTCGGTCTTCACCGTGCTCTGGCCGTGGCCCGAAGAACTCATCACCGGCTTCACCACGCAGGGGATGCCAATCTCGGCGACGGCCTTCTTGAAATCCTCGTAACTGTCTGCAAAACGATAAGGACTGGTAGCAAGGCCCAGTTCCTCGGCGGCCAGGCGGCGGATGCCCTCGCGGTTCATGGTCAGCTTGGTGGCCTTGGCCGTGGGAATCACGTGGAAACCTTCCTTCTCCAGTTCCACCAGCGTGTCGGTAGCGATGGCCTCCACCTCCGGCACGATAAAGTCGGGCTTTTCCAGCTCGATCACGCGACGCAGTTCGGCACCGTCCAGCATGTTGATGACGTAGGAACGGTGGGCCACCTGCATGCCCGGGGCGTTAGCGTAGCGGTCCACGGCGACCACTTCGACGCCGAGACGCATCATCTCGATGATGACTTCCTTGCCCAGCTCGCCCGCACCGCAAAAAAGGACCTTGGTGGCGCTAGAACTAAGAGGTGTACCGATTTCAGCCATAAAATCTCCTTGGTTTACTGGAAATATAGGAATAATGACACAAAAGGGGGAAGCCTCCCCCTGTACAAAGGTTCAAACAGGGTCTCCCGCAATATCATTCAGGTCAAAATACATAAGGCGAGTGTGCGGGTTGTCGTCTTTGGCATTCATTCGGACAAAACCGTTCTTTTCATAGAAAGGAACAGCATTCAGGTTGGCATCTACCGTCAGAAACCTACAGCCGGCATTGCTGTCCAATGCGGACATAGATTTGATAAAATCAATGACAGTCGTTCCTATTTGCTTTCCCTTGACGGAATTTTCTACGCCCAGCCTGCACAACTTGACCGCAGGATAGCTTTTAAGCCGTTTCTCGTTTGGAAACCCTCGTTTCTTGCGGAAACGATTGAATTCCGTTTTGTCCTTGAAATCGTCCAAAGCCACCTTGTCGTTTGCAAGGCTGCAATAGGCATAAACCTTGCTTGCGTCGTTGGAATCAACGCAAGCATAACTAACGGCAAGCTTTTGCTTTTGGTAAGCCGAGGCTCGGTTGAGAATGAAATCGTTTAAGTCGGCATCACCGCAATCAAAATGACTAATAGCCTTGGCCTCGCGGAGCCTAATAAAATCAAGCCTATTCTTGTCTATACCGTTCTGAAACACGGATCATCACCTCCATTGGCCGCTTCGCGGGCACGCATTTTAGCCATGCCTCGCTCATAGGCTTTTTTCATGAACTCGTAGTTGCGAAGACGACGTTCACGAATTTCTGGAGGTTCGGTGCGCCGTTCCTGCATACGGGCTAAAAAACGGCGAGCATCCTCACCGTACAAAATCGGAGTCTCTCGAATTTCGCGAGCCATAGTTCCTCTTTTGCTTTGTCCATATGGTAACAGGCGTAGGCCTGGGTGGCAACCCCTAGTGGTTCCTACTTAAAATATACTTTATCCTCTTTACAAAAACAAGAGGTCGGCCCGTTTTTCGATTATTTTGCAAACAACTGTTGCATATTAAACGTTTTTAACCCTAAACTTTTACTTTATCGGTTTTTCCACAAATCGACGAATGGAATCAGAAATCCGCAACACATCTTGCATAGGCATTTTTTCTTTTTCCCTGTCAAACAATCCAGCAAACGCGCTGTCATTAACAATCCAAAATTTTGAAAAATCTTTATTTACGTTTTTTACATAAGCGCCAATCATTATGCCTACCCTGTAAACGGGAATTCGTTGATTAATCCATTCGTGGATTTTATCTTCTAGCCATTTTCCTTGGGAATCTATCTTGTCCATTAGGTCTTTTTGAAGTACCCCTGTACTATCAATGAGTTCTCCATCCTTAAATACGAAATCTGCTTGGTTGTATTCTCGGTCGGGCAAAGACCAATTTTTAGAATCAATGGTGAATATTCCCTTTGTGCTTATGACAACATGATCTATGTTAAATTTCACAATTTTGCCATTATTCTGTTTTTCACAAACTATGTCATGGAAAACAAATGTCTTGTTAGAGGAAAATTTCTCCAGCATGGACCCTACATATCTTTCACCATCCAAGCCTTTTCTGTAATGCCAAATTTGTCGATGCAGCTTCTTGATTTTGAAAAAAGCTCTAATGGAGAATACGACTAGTAGAATCAAGAGAAAAACAACCGTAAGAAGCTCAACTTTCAGAACTCCAATATAAATCATACAAATAAAAATCGTTGCAACAAAAATTACTATTGGTAATAAAAGTATTTCTGTAATTTTATCATACAGCAGATTTATTTGATTCTCAAGGGATTCCCCTTGCACATGGGTTCTAAAATGCTGTTTTCTGTTCATTGCAAAAAAGACTGCTTAGGGTAGAGTATTTTTAATTATAATTTATTTTTCAAATTTCACATCTTCCGTGTGCTTTCGGGGACGCACCACGACCGTGCCCGCAATTTTGTCGTGCCAGCCCTGTTTTTTTGAATCAAACGCAACCCAAACAAATCCTAAACATAAAGGAATTATGGATATAAAGTATGCAAAATACCTTAAAACCAATTGTCCTGTCGTCGGTGCTTTCCCGTTTTTTGCGTCAACAATTTTTGCAGACAACAACATTTTCCCAGGAGTCGCTTGCTTAAGACACCAAAACAATATAACGGCTACAGGAGGAAAAACATAACTCATTACAAAGTCCACAGGCCCAGCAACAAAATCTTCACTAATCCAATAATCGGATCCGTAAAAAAGCGTTAGTATGGGGAAAGTAATCAAACATTCAAGAATACCATCTACTAGGGTCGCTCCAAAACGAGCCCAAAAACCAACATATTCCAATTCATATTCTTCTTGCATTGTAACCTCCTCTACTTTATCAGACAATTGTCGCCGTGGACACCCATTATATTACCCCCATCATTTATTGTACAAATGACAGAAACTCGTTGGCCTTTATTTAACATGGACAGGTGTTTCTTTTCCTTTTCGGGAAAGACAGCATGAACAAAATCAATGATATCCAAAGGACCACCACACGAATTAATATAAACAGAAAGAATTCCTAATGTATTGTCTATATTCGCAACGCAACCAGAAATTTCAATTCTTTTTCCATTGAACATCTCACCTGCCCTAATTTCGTTATTTTTGTATTCTGACAAGATTTGCTTAGCACTTATGCTAGTTACAGGAGTTTTTGATTGCATTAGCACTTCTGCTTGAATGGGTTTGGACTTCGAATTGAATGTAAAAGAGTTCTTTTCTATAATTACAGCCAAAACAAGCAAGAGTATCAAAAAACCAACGATTCCAGCACATATATAGACCTTTGCTGATGATTTTTCTTCTGGTAAATGCATGTGCTGTTTCCTTAATTCTTTTTGCGGAGTACCACAAAAAGGACAAGTTTCATGTCCTTCACCGATTTCTCTTGCACATCTTAAACAGTATTTCATATCATTCCTTCTCCCAAACGAGAACGGGATAGCCGTCGTTCAGGCCGCTGTCATAGACAAAGTCGTCGCCGAGGAGTTTGGCAAAATCGGCAGATTTCATTTCGGACTCTGTCTTGGGAGTTGCCACGCCCCCGCCGTTGTTTTGACCGAAGGGTTCCTGATTGCCTTGTTTCAGGTAGTAGTAATCCGCCATGGTGGTATTGTAGTTATAGCCTATCATCAAGCCTACAAGGGAATCGCCATCGACTTTGCCGGTGGAATAGGCGGAATTGGTTACGCCTTCTTTGTTGTAACTAAAAATGCCTCCAACATAGTTTTTTCCATTCACATTGCCTTTATTGTACAAAGATTTTGAAGCAATAAAAGAAACGGATCCAACGACACCTGCAATTCCATAATCTCCTTCAATGTCAGCTACATTTCCCAAGGAAGAAATTGATCCATTACAAGCGACACCAAAAATTCCACCAACATAATTCTTTCCTGATATTATAGCGTTATTGTATGCTTTCGTGACATTTCCACATTCCCAAATGTTCAATTTGGGGCAACTATAAGACGCTTTATCTTGAGAATTAATGCTTAAACTTGCGCCACAATGCCCTGAAACACCTCCTACAAAATGCAAGCCGTTTATTTTCCCCGTGTTTCTTAAATTTCTAATATCATTTTTAGAAGAACCTCCAATTCCTCCAAAAACGCCTCCAACAAATCCATGGCCTTCTATTAAAGCTCTATTTTCAAGAGAATCAGCCGTAACATTGGCAGCACAACCTGCAACGCCACCAACATTTTTCTTGCCTGTAACAACTCCCATATTTAATAAATTTTTCAAAGTAGAATTATCTTTATAATCTTTTTGGTTTGAATTACCTACAACTCCGCCAACACAATCTTCAACGCCAGACACACTACCGTAGTTAGTCACTTTTTGAACTGTGCCGACATTATAACCAACAACACCACCAGTCTGTTTACCTCCATAAACCCACGAATTATCAAGATCAAGGCTATGAATAGAACCACGATTATTCCCGAACAATCCGTTATGGGAACTCGTGGTATTGATGAACATGCCGCTGACTGTGTGTCCGTTGCCGTCAAAATTTCCCGTAAAGGCGACGCTGGAATTACCTATGGGCGTCCACTTGTGGAGCTTGGCAGAATCTGCGACCAGGGCGCCCTTGTCGTCGATAACCTTGCCATCGTTCAACTTGATGTCGGCGGCCAGCTTGTAATACTTGCCCTCGTATTCCTTCTCGTTTGCCCCGACGATAAAGGCAAGTTTTGCCAGCTGCTCGGCGGTCAAGATGATATAGGGACTCAGTTTGGTTCCAGAACCGCAGGCGAATTCCTTTGCCGTTGTGCCGTCCCAGGGCTCGCCCGGTTCACCAACGCAGTCCTTGTCCAGCACGTCTTCTGAACTACCCGAGCCCGACGAGCCGTCGCCAGACCCCTTGCTATCCGAACTCTCCGTAGCAGAAGTCTTTTCTTCGTCATCGTTAGAAGACGCCGACACCGTCTGGGAGCAGGCGGCAAACATTGCCGCCATTCCGAAGATTGCAAATAACGCCTTGCGCATAAAAACCCCTTCTAGCCCTTCCGACTTGCGATTCAGAGCTACGTTGCTCGTTAATATATATTATTCAATACGAAATAGGGAGATGCCCCGTCAAGCGGGGCATGACAAAAGGGGGCGTTGCGAGGTGTCCCCGCAGAGGGGGAAGCGGATGATACGGCTAGATGGCGGGTTCCTTCGACTGTCGCTCAGGACAGGCTCTGCCCGCCATGACGTCGTAGCAGGAGCGTGGGGGAGGCCTCCCCCACCAAATCAAAAATTGCAAACAACTGTTGCATAATGCATGTTTCTGTCAACAGCTGTTTGCCATTTTTAGTGAAAAATCGCTTTTTGCGTTTTTCGTTTGTAGATTTGGTCTTTTGGTGACGGGAATCTACAAAAATATATTGACTTTTGAATATAAAATATGTATATTGAATGTATAAAAGTACGACCGAGTTTATCAGCGGAGGTATGAAAATGGCGAACTCAGAATTTGACCCGATGGACGAAGAAGAACGGGAAATCATGGAAGCCATCGAGCGTGGCGATACCCAGCCCGTCCCTATCGAGGAACTCGAACGCATCAGGGCCGAAATCCGCGGTTCCGCCCACAACATCACCATCCGGATGAAAGACGCCGATATCGTGGGCATGAAGGCGAAGGCGGCACGTCTCGGCACAAGCTACCAGACGCTCATCAACAGCATCGTGCACCGCTACCTTACAGGCGGCATCACCATCAACGAGGCTTTTTAAGACAAACTAAGCCAGCTTGGGCTTGCCGGTCCAGCCCAGTTTTTCGCGGAGGGCCCCCACAAAGCCGGTATGGCGCATGCGGATAAAGGTGGTCACCGCCTTGCTTTCGGCAAGAACCACATGCTGTCCGGGGTTCATCTGGTAGGTAAAACGCCCGTCGAACACCAGGTCCAGGGGGCGGTCCACCGCCGAGGCGATCTGGAGTTTCTTGGAGGTGAGGGACAGCACCAGGGGCCGCACCGAAAGGCTGCTGGGCGCCACCGGGGTAAGCACCACCGCAGGGGTCGCCGGATGGATAATGGGCCCGCCTGCCGCCAGATTGTAAGCCGTAGAACCCGTAGGGGTCGAAATCAAAAGGGAGTCCGCCCAGTATTCCGTCAGGTTCGTGCCGTTATAGACCACGTTCACGTTCACCATGCGGTCGGGAGCGTGGGCCCGGATATGGACCTCGTTCAGCACCGTCTGCTTGCACAGGCACTTGCGTCCGTTATAAACGGCGGCATCGATCATCATGCGTTCACGGGTAGAGAACTCCCCCGCAAGCAAATCGTCGAGAGTCTTGGAGAGGCCCTCTACGCGGGACTCCGCCAGGAATCCCACGCGACCCGCGTTCACTCCCAAAATGGGAATGCCGTGCCCGAGGGCGATGTGGGCCGCCGAAAGCACCGTGCCGTCGCCGCCGATGGCCAAGAGCAGGTCCATGTTCGAAAGTCCCGATTCCTTCACTACGCGGATTGGCTTTTTCACCAGGCCCTTCAGGGAATCCAGGGCGTAGAAGCAGACCTTCGGGTGGCTTTCGGCCCACGCCGAAATCTGTTCCAGGGCAGACACCAGGTCGGCGCTCTTGTCCTTGAAACCGACGATACCGATTTTCTCGAAAAACTTTTTCATGCTCTCCCCCTACCCTTTTTGCGCCTCGGCTCCATCGGGGACCGTTCCGGGTTCTTCCACGTTTTCGTCCACCATGGCGTCGGAAAGTTTCTTGAGGATTCCCGGGAAATGTTCCTCCACCACTTCGGTGTGGCCTACGGGCTCGTCGCAGCCGAGAGCGAGGGCCAGCACGTTCAGCGCAAGGCCTACCTGGGGATTCTTGCCGCCGTCGAATTCCGGAACCGCCGTGATGTTCTCGAGACCGCGGACCACCAGGCCGTCGTCATAGACGCCCACCTCTACGCCGGTCTTGCGCAGGTTTTCGGCCAGGGCCTCGTTCACTGGGCGCCACTGCTTGCGCTGTTCTTTGGGCAGCCGCAAAATGGTTTCGCCTTCGGCAAAGCAGGCGGCCACGGCCAACAGAGGAAATTCCTCGATGGAGGTGGCCACGGTGTCTTCGCCAAAGCGGCGGCCCTGCAGGCGCTTGCCCGCATCCACGGGGAAAACCTCCAGGTCGCCGAACACGTCGCCGTATTTTTCGCGGCGGGTCACAATCTCGATGTTTGCACCCATGCGCTTGAGGCAGTTGATGGCCCCCACCCTGCTGGTGTTCAGTTCCACGTTCTTGATGAGGATGCGGTTGCCCTTGGGCACCGCCCCGATGGTAGAGAGCAAAACCAGCGCGCAGGCCTCGGTAAAGTCGCCGGGCACGTAGTAGTCGCGGCCCGTAATCACCTTGGTCTCGGACATTTCGGTGAACTGGGTGCGTTCCACCTTCTTGCCCTGGGCCATGAGCAGACGCCGCTCGAATTCGCTGAGCTGTTCCACGCCCCGGCCCTCGTAACGGAGGGGCACTCCGAAATACTGGAGCATGCGGGTCCACTGGTCGCGGACCACGGTCTTTTCTTCGAAACTCAAAAATTCCCCACGGACAAGGGCCCGAATCAGAAGCCTTGCCCGCATGATATAGGGAACGCTCCCCAGGGAATCTTTCTTGAGGGCGGGCTCGGCAGTATCGAAGCGGAACTTGAAACAGCAGGGTTCGTCGGATTCTACATGAATCTTGAAATAGGACTGGAGCCGTTCCTTAGCAAGGGCCACGGCGGCAACGCCCGCCTCGCCATCTTCGACGGCGAAGGTAAAGACCTGCTCCGTGTCGCGGCTTGCGAGAGTCCACAAAAGCACACAGTCCCGCTCCCCGAAGTTTATGGGAAGTAGCGACGGGACGGGATACTGGAATCCCCTGCCGGTGAGCACCAGGGCATGCCCCTGCTGTGAATAGGAAAGCCCGAATTCTTCCAGGACCTTGGCAAAACCACGGCCTTCCGCCGACCAGGAGAAATCCTCCAGCACGGTGCGGCCGTTGACCAGCAGCGCCATAACCAAGGTCAGGTTTGTCCGTTCGCGGTCGGGGTTCAAAAAGAAGTCCATTACCGTTCCTTCACCTCGTAATCCAGGTACTTCAAAAGCTTGAGGGCGCGGGCGGCCTCGTCTTCGGTCTTGAAGGCGAGCAGGAGCGTCCCCGCCACGTTCTCCCGGACCTTCATGAGTTCCACGTCACGGACGTTGATACCTTCTTGCGCCAGCGGTTCCAGCACACTGAGCAGCGCACCGGGTTTGTCCTTCAACTGGACCGTAATCTCGAAGAAGGCGGAGGCGGCATTGCGGCCAGGGGCGAACAGGCTTGCACGGCCGTCGTTTCCGGCCTTGAAAATCTTTTCCAGGGCGGCAGAGTTGTCGTCGACAGGTTTATCGACGGCAGCTTTATCATCGACAGCAGGCCGCGACACATCACCAGCCGCAGGTAAGGAAGGTGCCGAGCCGTCCACCACCTTCAGGGCGTTCATGGCCTGGATAGTGCGGTCCAGGCCCGCACGGACCTCTTCCAGGGCCCGAACGGTCTCGTTCCTGTTGGTGACGGCGATGTCGTGCCACATTCCCCAGCCGGAGGCGGCTATGCGGGTCATGTCCCGGAAGGCCCTGCCCGCGTAATGCTGGTAGTTGTGAGAAAGCAGGCGCTCCGGCAGGTTCCCCGCCAGCGTCGAGCTGAGCATCTGAGGCATGTGGGAGACCCAGGCCATAGTGGCGTCGTGATGCTCCGGCGGGAACACCACGGCGGTAGCTCCCAGGAACTTCACCAGGGATAGCAATGGCTCGTAAGTGCTTTCGGGCATGCCCTCGGGCGGGCAAACGAACCAGTAGGCGTTCTCGAAAATGGCGGGGTCGTTGTGCTCGCAGGTCCGCTTTTCGGAACCCGCCATGGGGTGGCTCCCCACGAAACGGAAGGGGGACGGCAGTTTTGAACCCGCCTTGCAGATTTCCACCTTGGTGCTGCCGATGTCGGATACCAGCACCTGCCGCGAGGCATCGGCACCTTTAGCCCAGGAGACGTTCTTCAATGCCTCCATGGTCTTTAGGATGTGGAGAATGGGACCGCACAGCAAAATCAGGTCGCTGTCCTTGGACCACTCTTCCACCGCATTGTATTCAAAAAACTCGTTGGCAAGCTCCAGTTCCCGCGCCCGTTTGAGGGTGGCGGCAGAACTTACCGCACGGATAATGGCCGGAAACTTGGCCTGCTTGACCGCAGCCGCAATGGAACTGGCCAAAAGGCCGAAACCCACCAGAGTGAACCGTTTCATCAATCCTCCACCTTGCGGGTCTCTTCCATGATCACCTGGAAAATACGCTTCACCGACTCTTCGGTCAGGGGGCCGCCGCTTTTCTGGGCAAGTTCCCCCACCGCATTCAGGACCCGGGCTTCGCGGCCCTCGTCCAGGACCGGCAACCCCGCCTGCTTCTTGACCTTCCCGATTTCATGGGCAAAAGACGCCCTCTTGTTCAAGAGGGTTATCAGTTCCCCGTTCAGGGCGTCTATGCGGGCGCGCCAGTCTTCAATAGTCATGGCGCGAAAGATAGAAAAAAAGATGGGAGCGTGATTCTGCTGGACAACCCAAAACAGCCATTTCACCCGGAAAAAAGTTCCCTGGTAAAAAACTTCATAGAAAACATCTAAACGGAAAATAAATTTCAGAATTTCGAAATATGTCATTTTATGACACAAAAATGAAAGTATATTTGCAGTACAACCTTCAACAAGGAGGCCAACATGGCTAAAGAAATCTTCTACGTCAAGGTCGAAACGGCCAAAACTGCAACCGTCCATGCCTTCTCCCGTAGCGAAACCGGCATCCTGGACTACGCAGGCACGGCCACACCGCAGACCGCAGAACTTTCCCAGATGCAAAATGTGGAAGGCAGCGCCTACTTCACGCCTTCGTGGTACACCTTCCTGCCCACAAACCTGCAGGCGGAAATTTCGGTTTTCCTGCCCGCAAGCATAGAGAACCTGGACGCCAACCAGTATTCCTTTTTGTTGCACGTGGGGGCGCTGCTTCTTGCCGTACAGGAAAAGGACGGCCTTCTGGCGGCAGAACTCCTGCACCGCCGTTCCATGGTATTCGCAAATTTCACCCCAATTTTGCTGCACATCTTGAAGCCCGTGGCGGCAGAGGCCCTGTTTGCATTTGTCTATGGCGGTTTTCGTGGCGAAAGCAACTTCCAACGCATTTACGCCAACAATGCCCCCATATCGACAGGCGAAACTGACGCCACGGCCATCCTCTTTGCCGCCGCCCGCGACACCCTGAAACCCGATTCCGAAAAAGAATCAGCCGAAGCCATGTTCATCCGCTATTTCAGCGAAAACGCGGACCGCCATTTCGATTTTACCATGGGAATCGTGGGAGCGTCCAACCACCCTTGGCTTGCGGGAATCGACAAGTTCAAGGACCTTTCCAACAGCGCAGCCGAATTCCATTTCGCCAGCGCCCCCGATGCCGTCGGACAAAAATATCAGGATGTCTTTGCCTCGCTCAAGACCAAAGTACAGGCTGAACCCTACAACCCCCACGACCACAACGCCATTAGCGTGAGCATCGAGGATTTGACTGCGATCATCAAGGGTTTCCGCAGCAAGGCCAAAGCGGGCTACCTGCGGGCAAACGGAGCAGCCATCCTCCGCAAGGCACGTCCCAATCTTTACGGGTACGAATCTTCCCTCTGGCGTATCGGCGGCAATCCCGATTACTTTGAGAACGCCATCGTGATACGAATAAAGTTCTAACATCCTACCGTTTGGAGAAACGCCATCATGCCTACTTTGACATTTTGGCGTTTTTTTACGATATGTAGGAAGGAACACCATAAATCTTTTTTAGATTCTGAATATGCTACACTTGAAATTCGCCCTGAATCTGGAACATCTCGCCGACGAGATGATCGAAGAGATTTCATCTGTCTGGAAAAATCCATTCGAAGCCCCCGTAGTCATTTTCCCGGACCCGAAACTGGAGCAATGGTTCCGCCTGCGTTGGGTGAAAAAGAAAGGCGTGCTTGCGAACCTGAACAAGAGCACCATTGACCGCTTTTTGTTCGACATTTTGGTGGGAAAAGACGACTCTAAAAAGAAATTAAGTTCCGACATGCTCGCGAACGTCATCATCTCTTACCTGCAGCAGGAATCGGACGGGAAACGCAATTATGAACTATTGGGCGAAAGCGTCAAGTCCTATCTCGAAAACGACGGCGAATTAGACGAAAACAGACTTTTTGATTTTGCAAACGTGATGGCGGGGCTGTTCCTGGAATACGAGACGAGCCGTCCTAGCGGGTTCATTGCCGATTCCGAAACCAACGAAAGCGCAAAGGGGATTCTCGACTGTTGGGAACAAGGCTCCTTGAAGGATTTCTTCATTACCCGCGACAAGACGGCCGCGGCAAACGAATCCTGGCAGCGTAAGTTGTATTCGTCCCTTTTCCATGCCGGCGATGGCGACAAGTCCCTTCTAACCCGGGTATTCGACAAATACGCCGAAAAAAATGGAAGAGAAATCACTTATCTCACCCTCCCCTACCTGTACAAGGCCTGCAAAGGGGAAGACGGCAGTGTAAAATTCCACTACGAAAGCGGACTTCCTGTCTTTATTTTCGGGCTTTCGGGCATGGGACAGTTTTACCGCGTCATCTTGCAGGAATTCGCGAAAGGCAACCAGGTCTATGCGTATATCCAAAACCCGTGCATGGCATTCTGGGAAGACTGCAGCGGGACCCGCAAACCGCTTGAGAGTATGAAACTCGCGCTCCCGAAACTTGCCACCAGTCCCGACGATGAAAGCGAAACGGTAGATGCAGACGAAAACGAGCTTCTGCGCGATTGGGGCAAGGCGGGTCGCGACAACATCAAGCTGTGGAGCCTCGCTACCGATTACAATTTCATGTTCGACAGCAATTCCATCGTTGATCGGAATAGGGAAACGTCCTGCGACACACTGCTCCACAACGTGCAATGGATGATAGCGAACCGCAAAAACGTTTTCAACGAAAATGCGAGTATCCTTGCCAGAATTCCCTTTGCGAAAGACGAATCCTTCAGCGTGACCACGGCCCCCTCGAAAATCCGCGAGGTGGAAATGCTCCATTCACGCATCTGCAAACTGCTTTCTGAAAAGGATTCCGAAGGAAATCCAAAGGCGACGATTGCGGACATCCTTGTCGTGTCGCCTAATATCGACGATTACCGTACAGCCATTTTCCAGGTTTTCGACCAGACCCGCGACGGATTCCACATCCCCTTCAATATCGTGGACTCTGCCACCCGCGACTCCCTTACGGCAAATGCACTCGGCATCCTTTTTTCCATCCGTGAAAAGGGCGGGCTTTCAAGGCCCGACTTTTTCGCTCTGGTGCGCAATCCCGTGGTGCAGAATGTTCGAAAAATTCATGGCGACGAGATTGCAGCCTGGGAATCCTGGGCCACCAACATGAACATCTACCGCGACCGCATCGTGGAAGACAACGGTGAAAGTCGACACGAGGAATCCTGGATTACGGCGACACGGCGGCTTTTGCTTTCCCGATTCAGTTACGGAAGTGTCGCCACCGACGATGGAGAAATTTCTCCCTACAGCGACATCAGCAGTGCCGACAGCAATTCCCTTTATCGGTTCGTCGATGCTATCGATTCGCTGGAAAACTGGTGCAACCAGGGAACGGCGGGAGTCCCGTACGACGAACTTCCCAACCTGTATCAATTCCTGGATTCGTGGCTTTGCATGGGAAACCCATCCAACGAACTGATGGGAGAAAGCGTCATCTACCGTTCGGTATCTGCCGCCCGTGAAAAACTTGAGTGTCAATATCATGCCGGCAGCAAGACCATTTCGTTCAAGTGTATTTCGCAGACTTTGCTAATGGCTGCGCGAGGTTCGGAATACAGTTGCGGAAACCTGTTTATCAACGGGCTGACCTTCATGAAATTCGCCCCCAACCGGATTATCCCCACAAAATACCTCTTCTTCATGGGGGCCGATGCGGCAAACTTCCCCGGTGTACGCAACACAAACACGCTTGACCTGCGCAAATCCTGCCGCCCCTGGCCCGGAGACGACACTGTCGTAAGCCGAAACCGTTACGCATTCCTCTGCCAACTCATGAGTGCCGCGGAAGGGTTCTTTATCAGTTACGTCAACAAGGACCTGCAAAAAGACGAAGACTTCTACCCTTCGTCTATCGTGAACGACATCCGCAACTTCTTGAGAAATGCGGTCAAGGCGTCCGGCATAAAAGAGAAATCTGTTCTCAAGGAACTTTGGCCCGACGAAAACGTGCCTCTTGACGAAACACGGCCATGGAAAGACCTGTACACCCGTCGTGAAATCCGTAACAAGAAGGCTCAACTGGAATTTGGCGACAGCACCACCGTCGCGAATTTCACGCCTAGCGAAGCCGACGGCGAAGACCCGCGGCTCCCCGAACAGGCGAGCATCTACCAGTTCAAGGAATTCCTCAAGGACCCCTTTGAATTCCGCGTCGCCCAAATGATGCATATCGAAGACGAAAAGGAGGATCCCGAAAAAACGGAGTTCGAGCCAATCCATATCGACCATCTGCAGGAAACCATCATTCGACGTATGCTCCTGGCGCAAAAGTTGGGAGTTTTCGAAAACGATTACTTGAAAACCGAAGAAAACATACGCAACTACGCCATCTCCAAGGGACTCCTGCCCAAAGGAACTTTCGGTGAACGTTCTTGGAGCGAAATTCGCGACGAAATCAACAATCTCGCATACCTTATAGAATGTAACTACCCGAAACCGGCATTCCAGTACGGCAGGCGGTCCGTAGAACTCAAAATGAAGGGCTGGACGCTTCTCGGAAGCATCCCGCTTATGGCACAAAGTGGACACCAAATACATTTGATTGATACCGCAGGTGCCAATATCCATCAGTATCATTTTTTAGCGGGCTACATCCAGGCCCTCGCCCTTATCCGTGAAGCGGGACGCAAAGAACAACCTGTTCCCGAGATATTTGCAGACGTCTATTCAAAAACAACATGGCAGGCAAAACGCATAGATCTTTCGCCCGCTACGGCCGAGCAGCTACTTGAACAGATTTACCATAAAATGTTTAGCGTCCAGATGAATACAAATGGTGTATGGGAGCGTTACAGCAAGGTCCTTCCCATCGACATGGTGTTAGAAAACAAAATCGAATCCTATGACGATTACATCAATGCCTTTGGCGACGAAAACCATTCCCCCTGGAAATACTTTGCGGGCAAGAAATACTTCGACATCAAGAAAGTCAGCGGATTTTCCGACAGGTATTTTATGGACCTCTGGAAAAAGGAATGCCAGGATCTTATGGATTTGACACCCGGCTTGTGGGAACCCGGTAAAGATATCGCAGGAGTAGTCGATGACCCAGATTAAACTTTTTAATATTGACGATTTTCATTTTGGAAACAACCTGTATATCGATGCTTCGGCAGGTACCGGAAAGACCTACACCATACAGCAGTTGGTAGCGAAACTGGTTCGTGGTGAAAAGGGCACACCCGGAATTCCGCTTTCCAAGATTCTAATTGTCACCTATACCGACAAGGCAACAGGAGAACTCCGAGACCGTATCCGACAGAAAACGGAAGAATGTCTCGCCGAAGAAAACCATGATTGTTACCGCGAGGCACTTCAGAACATTCACACGGCACCCATATTCACCATTCATTCTTTTTGCCAGAAAGTACTCCATGATTTTGCGTATGAGGCCGGATCCTCGTTCAACCTTGACGTCGTTTCGGACGACAGTATCGAGACCTTAATCCAGCGGCTTATACGCGACAGATGGTCATTCGAATCTTCTTTTAAGGAAATCCTGAACTCCCCCAAGTTCAAGATGGATACTTTCGTCAAGAATTTCGTGAATGCAGCCGGATTCATGCTACAAAACCACGGGACAAGCCAATTTGAACCCGATTACAGCACCCTTGACGGAATTCTCACATGGTATCCAGAAGCGAAAGACGCATGGGATACGTTGCTTGAAAATAAGGATGCTACCGCCGAGAGAGAATTCAAGAACAAGAAGAACACCGTAAAGCTTTCTGACTTCATTGAAGCACTTAAATCATACGACGGCACGGATAAGCTATTCAGCGGAAAAAAATTTGACAAGAATTGGCGCGGCATTTGGAATACCAATGAATTGAACAATGCCATAGATTTTTTCTTTGACATTCAGAAAAAAGACCTGCAAAAAAAGAAACTCAGCAATTATCACCAGTTCATTTGCGACCATGTGAACGAACTTGTTGAACTGTGGCAGAAGGGCAAACGAGAAAGCAAGTCGCAGTCTTTCAGTGATATGATTAATGGAGTCCACGATTCCATAGTGAGAGGAAACGGCGAACTGTTGCAAAAACTACGGGAAACCTACCGCTACGCCATCATTGACGAGTTTCAGGACACAAACCAGTTGCAATGGGATATCTTCAAGACCATTTTCCTGGACGCCCCCGACAACAACATTGTGGTAGTGGGAGACCCAAAGCAGTCTATTTTTTCGTTCCAGGGAGCCGATGTCGGCGTGTATCGTAAGGCCATCTCCGAAATCGGCAGAGAAAACGGGCGACGACTTTCGACAAACAACCGTTCCAGCGATGAAATTATTGAAGCCTGCAATGAACTGTTCAAAGAAGACTTTTTAGACAAGGGTGACTTTTCTAAATCGGAAGTTCCCCCAGCAGAGCGCAAGAAAAAGTCTCCCACTCTGAACGGCAAACCGACCAAGCCCTTCTGGATTTCAAGGATTAATGACGAATTCGAATTTGCCGACTTTGCCGTGAGAAAGATTGTGGAGTGTTGCGCTCCTAGCGCTATAGACAGCGCAAAAACGGCATTGCAGGTCTTCGACAAGGACAAGAAGGAAATGCGGAATGTTCGCTTTTCGGATTTCGCCATTCTTTCCCGTACCCGGAGCGAAATGACAGCCATGGAAAGCGCGCTTGCGCAGGTGGGAATACCGTATGCCCGTTACAAGGACACGAACCTGTTCAGCGGCAGGGAATGCGCCAACTGGATTTCCTTCCTGAAAGCCCTTAATGCGCCCGATTTTTCCAGCTGGAATCGGAAATTCTTGAACGAGGCTCTCATCACGGACTTTTTCAGGGTGCCTCTGGAACGCGTCGAAGACGAATCGTTCACTTACCCGACCAGCCGAATCATGAAACTGTTTATGTCTTGGCGGCATCTGGTTTCAAAGTTCCGCTGGGCAGAACTTCAAGAAAGCATTTACCAGGAAACCGAAATAGACAAGTATCTGAGTACGCCTGCGACCTTGCAGCAGCTGGCAAAAATCAAGCAAATCGGGACCTACATTTTCGATTTTCTATACAACAACCACGTTTCCCTTGAAGAAACCATAAAGCACCTGCAGGGACTTGCGAATGCTTCCGAAGACGTGGATGATACCGATGGCAACCTTGTAGCGAAAGGCAGCGATTTTGATGCGGTAAGCCTTATGACAATTTATGCATCAAAAGGGCTCGCATTCCCTATCGCGATTATTACGGGCGGACTCCGGGGCGACAATTTCAAACCTGAACGCGCCCCATATTCGTTCAGCTTCGAAGGAAAGAAATTCTTCGGTTTTGACGCCGACGTTTCCCGTAGAATCAGTCTAGACGAAAACCACGACGAATGGAGACGCCTTATCTATGTCGCCTATACGCGCGCAGAGTCCCTGATGATTGTACCGCGCTACAAAATCTGGCACGAAGATGCAGGCGATGGGGACTGGAAAATCAACCCAAACAAGCCTTTTGCATTTTTGGCCCGTGCTCTTGCAAATCTTTCTGAAACAAAATACGCCCGCGAGCAACAAGACGGCCCCTATGCCCAAACAAGTGTCCCTGATTTAAAGAATATCGTCGCCCAGATATTGCACAATGCAAAAGATGCAAAAATCGATACAAGCGAACTGCCCAATTTCGAAGTCCTGCAGCGCAGCGTAAACGGAGCCTGCATCTACCAGTATTCCTATTCCAGTCTTGCATCTAAAAAACGACTGCTTGAAAGCAAGTCCGATACTGCTCGTAACGAGTTTGACGATATTTCGATTGACGGAAACCGGACAAACCGCGAAGACGCCGTTGTCTCGGGCCGCGATGACCAAGATGCCGGAGTTGCTCCTCTTTCTCGTGAAAACGCGAGCATCGTAATTGATGAAGCCTCTTCGCTGGTGATTCCCTGCAACAACTACGACAGGACGGCGCCCATTTCGAGCCTTCCGAACTATCCCCGCGGAGCCAACTTGGGCGACGCATTACATAAGGTTTTTGAAAACCTGGATTTTGAACGTGTTGGCAACTTGCCCGACGAAGATGCCGCCCGCAACGATGAAGAACTTCGCAACCTGATAGTCCGAATCTATCTGGGAAATTCCATCCATATCCAGGAACATCCCGAATGGAGCAGCCTCACAGCCGGTTTTATCTGGAATACAATGAATGCGGAACTTCCCGAAATTCACGGAAGCGAGGCGACCGGAAAGACTTTCCGACTCAAGACTTTGCCCGCAAGCAATCGTCGGGCCGAAATGGGATTTCATTTAGACGCCCACGATTCGAGTAAATCCAACTGGATGAATACGCTCTGCAAGGGATTTATCGACCTGATGTTCGTTCGGAAGGGCGATGATGGTGAAGACTATTACTCCATTCTAGACTGGAAATCGGACGTAATGGACGACGCCGACTACAGCGACAAGGACGCCCTCTCTCAAAAAATAACGGACGAGTATTCTGTGCAACGGGTCCTCTATAGCTACCTGCTCATAAAATGGCTCAGGCATTTCTACGGCAACATGAGTGAAGAAGATATTTACGAGCGGCATTTTGGCGGAATCTACTACGCCCTGGCCAGAGGCACCCATGCAAATACCAGCAACGGCATTTATTGTCAAACGTGGAAATGCTACGCCGATCTCAAAAGGAGCTACCGCAACATAGCCGCACTCATGGGGCGCAGTGCAAAGGAGACTGCATAATGGAAAATACGAACATCTGCGAAACTACAGCTGAGTTTTACTCCTTGCTCCGCGAAATGCGCGGAATTTCCCCTATCGCCGAAAAAATGCACAATCTGCTCTGCGACCTGCAGCAAAGGCCGAACCTTTCGGGCGACGCGCAGAAAGTACTATACATCTACCTCTCCCTGTTGGAAGACGGCAACACCCGTATCCCCCTCGATTCCGAACGCCTTTTCGCCAAGTGGAAACAAAAATGGGATGGTCTCGTTGTGCAAGCAGAAAGCCGGGATACGTTGAAAGGCATCAAGCGGCAGGAACCTTACGCGGCGGCGGAAATCTTTTCGTCAGTCATCAGGAATGGCGTGAAGGACTTTCTTTCGGGGAACTATGCGCAAATTGTTGGAAAGGAATCAACTCCCCTATGCATTCAGCAAACGACCGACGGCTGTTATCTCATTTCGGCCAAGCACCTTGAAGACAAGGGCCATATCGAAAACATCTTCAAGTCGGGATTCTTTAAGGAAACTACACTAGACAACAACGATGTAAAACAGACAAAACAATTTGTACAGAATCTTTTGCGCGAAGGTTCCCCTATTGTTTTTGACGACCGTCAAATCGAAGTTATCACCCGAGGCGCAAAGCAGAATCTGATTATTACGGGCGGTCCCGGCACTGGAAAGACAACCGTTATCGGTTTTTTGCTGTGGAAACTCTTTGAATGTGACGCCAATTACCTAAACTGGGATTTGTACATGGCAGCCCCCAGCGGCAAGGCAGCGGACCGTCTCGCCGAAAGCATGGAAGATACCCTGCGCGAAATTTCGGATTCGAAAAAGAAGGAACACCCCCGCATTTTAGAAAAATTGACAAAGGCTTCGAGCAGTACACTCCATAGGCTCTTGAAATACAGTATTGCAAAGGGCGGATTCACATTCAATTCTGGCAATCCGCTTCCTGAGCAGGCCATCTACATCATTGACGAAGCCAGCATGATTGACATCTCGCTCTTTGCCGCCTTCCTCCAGGCTCTCCCCCCCAGCGGGAACTTCAAGCTGTTCATCCTTGGAGACCCGAACCAGCTACCCTCCGTCGATGCAGGCGCGGTACTTGGAAACATCCTGGAATTCAACCGCAATTTCGTGGTCAAGCTCACCCGTTCCAATCGTTTCGGCGACGATTCTAAAATAGGCATACTCGCCGGAAAAATCAAGCGGGGCGAAATAGTCCCGTTCGAAGCATCTTCATTTGAACCACACATGCGCTATTGGGAACAAGCCGACAGCATCTACATGCTTGACCTGAATCAGGGAAAAACCCTCTCCCGCAGAGAGGAACTCCGGGCAGTCGAAAGCCTTGTCTGCAAGTGGACAAAAAAATTCTACTCACCGCTTATGGAACTTGCCCAGTCCGTAAACCCGGACATCGCTGCAGATTGCATTCCTCCCGAGCAACTTGAAATCCGGAACCAGTTATGGGAATTGGCCAATCGGTCACGCATCCTATCGGCAGAACGGCGAGGAAACCGGGGCGTTGAAACATTGAACCAAATCGTCTCGGAAACGCTTACCCAGGCTGTGGCCCCCAGGTTCGTGGGACAAATCCTGATATTTAATCGCAACCAGAGCGAATTTGAACTGTACAACGGCGACACGGGAATCGTGGTGCAGTCCGCGAGGCACGACCAGCTTTTCTTGATGCTCAAGAAAAAATCCCAGTTTGTATTCTACCCGCTCTCCTATTTCCCAGAAGATTGCCTAGACCCTTCCTTCGCGATAACCATCCACAAATCGCAGGGTTCAGGCTACCCGAACATCATGATGTTCCTGCCTACGCGAAAGGGACATCCGTTATTGAATCGCCAGATTCTTTATACGGGTGTGACTCGTACAAAAAAACAGAGCCTGACCATCATCGCCACCCCCGAAACCTTTAAGGCCGCCTGCGAGACAGTCATTGAACGTGACACGGGTATAGAAATCCAGTAGAAATCTCTTTTTTTGCTTAATTCGTCCGTAGAAAACTTATATTAGAGGCAAGGAAGAACAATGAAACCACTTTGTCGCTACATAATTTTTGCCGCGGCCCTTTTAGGCATAGCCGGTTGCGCCTCTGCGCCCCCATCCCACGACGCGGAACGCGCCAGGGCACGGGCAGGATACAGCGCGCTAGACTCCGAAACCAGTCCTGCGGCAAGCACCCCGTCTGTAACCTCGGCCCCTACCGCCGCTTACTCCGGAGTTTCTCGTCCCATACTGATGGCCTTACCCGCCGCCTCGGGTAAAGGCTCCTCCCCCATGGAGGTCGTTTCCAACAATCCCTTTGCCAAGGCCGTCATGGAAGGTATTAACGAATACCTGACCGAAAGGGGCTACGAGGTGCGTTCCCTGGAAGGTTCCGAAGACCTGTCCAACCTAATCCAGATGCAGGGCGATATTTCTGGCAATGGCGACGATATGTCCTACATTGCAGGACTTGCCCTCGGCGCCGACGTCTATATCAAGTTCTCCGGCTCCATCAAGAACGACATGGTGAACGTCGAACTCTCCGCCTACGAAACCTCCACTGCCAGGCAGCTCGGTTCCAAGACAGGCATGGTCCAGAACCACGGGAACAGCAAGGACAAGCAGCGTTACCTGGTAATTTCTGCCGCCAAAAAGGCGCTCCCCGCCCTAGAAAAGACAATCCTCTCTTACTGGAACGAAGACGCCAAGAAAGGCGTCCAGTACAAGGTGGTCCTCCGGATTGGCGAAAGGTTCCAGGGGTCGGAACTAGAAGATCTGCAAGACCTGAGCATATCTTCCCTGAGAAGCACTTTCAAGTCTGTTCGAGTCAATAACGTAACCGAAAGGACCATAGACATCATCGTCTATGCTGACCCCGAGGTTTATCCGGACGCCTACGCCGTCTATTCGGCCGTCAAAAGCGCCGTTTCCTCTTCTGCCCAAGCAAAGAAGAACAACATCGTCAACAAGCTTATCATTCTGGAACTGAACTAATCCGGCATTCCCCATGTTTCCGAAAGTCCTCCTCATTTTCTTCGTTTTTGCCATAGCCGTTTCAGCCAAGGTTATTTCCTGGACCGGCTATTCCGAAGAATCTCAGGAGGCGGCTACGGAGGCGGCACGTGCGGGGGTTGCCAAACAGATTTCTGTACATATTGACGCCTCCACAAGCGTAACCCACAGCGAAACAACCCCCGACAACGGCAACTCCGAAATCGAAAAGAAAATCAAAAGCCAGAATTTTTCCAGATCAGACTTGCTTCTAAACGGAATCCGCATTCAGGTTCTACCCAAGGACGGCAAGCGTTTCGGAGCCACCGCCACCCTGGACCTGGACGAACTTCTTTCCAAGTACAGGTTCAAGCTGGAAACCCTCCAGCGCACAATCAACGAAACGGAAGCCAAGGCAAGGCAGGCCCTTGTAGAGCTGCGTTTTGTCGAAACGGACAGGCTGCTCGCCACAATCCCAGGAATCGTAAAATCCCAAGAGCCCATCCTGGAGGAAATGTCCTTATACACTCCTCTGGACAACTCCATGCGGCTCAAGACGGAATCCGCCGCCATACAGCAGGCACTGACGCTAGCCCTACGGCAGCTCCAGATTTCCGTTTCGAAGGAGGGCAACCCGCAAGAACTCGGCCCGAAATCGAGCTTTCTCCTAACCGTAACCGTAGCGGGCCCCAAGGGGCCAATCCCCAATTTTCCACTCCTTATCGAAAACGGCGGAAAAGCCCTTGCAAATGCAGCTACCGACGCCCAAGGTGCAGCCACCTTCCAAATTCCGGCAAGCAACCTGACCCGCGGTTCCGGCGAAATCCTTATCCAACCGGCCATTTCTGCAAACCAGCGCAACCTCGCGGGCCTTATGGCAACCAAGGTTCCCTACCAGGTTTCTTCTCCTGTATGCCCGCTAAATCTCACCTGCAACCAAGGGCCGTCGGCTTGCACCGCCGTAGCCGACCAGATTTCAAAACACTTCGGCCAGGTGGTGCAAGACAGGAGCGCCCAAACAGTCACCGTCCGTATCAAGTCTACTTCCGAACGCACTCTGAAGAACATCACCAGCTATAAGGTCAGCCTTTCCCTTTCTTCGGGAACCAGGGAATGCAAATGGAGCGGAACTGGAGCCGGCAGGACAAAAGACGAAGCCCAGACCAACGCCCTGAAAAAGATGGACCTGGGCAGCTGTATCGAAACTCTTGAGGTTTGCCCATGAAATGGATAAGCCAAAAGATTTTCCAGTTTATGGGGACCGTCGTTCTCTGCCTCCCAATCTTTTCGATGGCAGAACCTTCCATTCTTCTTTCGACCATTTCAAAAGAAGAAATCCAGTCAAAATTAAAGCAGTTGCAAACTTACAGGGATCGAGATGATTTGGATTACGGAACACGCCAAAAGCTCACCGACCTGTGGAGCGAGGCCCAAGAAATCCAGGAAATGAACGACCGCTGTAGCGAGATTTCCCTATCCGAAGAACTGGACAGCGACTGCGATTCTTTTTACAGGGTAACTCTCCCCGAATTCGAAAACCATTACCAGGAACTTACCGGAGAAATCCGCCTTAGCGGGACAAGGCTTGTCGCCAGCATCAAGGACAAGCGAGAAGCCATAGAAACTTGCTACAAGGCCATGCCATTGCACGGTTGGAGCCCGGAGCAATGGCTAAAAATGGAGGGCCAGGCTTCGCCGGAGCCACTTTCCGATGGCGTAGAAGTCGCCTATTACTTTGAAGTCGATAAGGACCCTCAGAAGTCCGGAGCCTGGAACCAGCAGGTGTCATTGTGGTACGAAGCCTGCCAAGAGGTCTTGTTCCGCAACAATGACAGGAACCAGCTTGCCCCCCTGTTCATAGATAAAATGAAAAGCAACTCAGAGGGAGAATACCTGGAATTCAAGCTCACGTCAAATAAAAAAGACTTCGACATATATCTAAAGAAGGGATTTTCTGCCACATACACGCTGAACGGCAAGGAGCTGTTCATATACAGCGTAGACGAAGACGTAAAATTGGGAACCCTTCTGCTCCAGACGCCCCACAGCAATTCTACCATGTATCTCCAGCTGCCTTCGGAGCGATACATCGGCAAACAGATTTATTCCGACCGAAAAATCAGGAAGGGGCTCGAAGGACATATCGTCTGGGGCAAATACAAAAAGCCAACCAAGGTTCAGACCTACAATTACAGCTATGAAGAAAACGAGCCGGCCTCAGACTACACATCCGACCAGAATACCAATATTAACGAAGGGCCCAAAGTGCGGGATTACGGTTTTTATTTTCAGTTCAATACCGGTTTTGTCATGAGTTTCTTGAGCGCCTCTCAGGAACTAAAACAGGAATTTGAAGGAACCATCAATCCTGACTCCACCGAAATGTTCACCTGGCCCATGACGGTCAAGTTGCGTTACTACGGCAGAGCTGGAGTTATCGGAATTGGTACCGGCGTAGCACTTTCATGGCTAGTATCAGAAAGAACCCGAGAAAAGGAAGCCTACAGCAACGAGTCTGAGCCGGAATACAAGCTGCTCGATTTTTACTTTGCCCCGGTGGCCATGGCAGAAATGGCATTCGGAAGAGACGTTGAATTTGGCGCCAGGGGGCATTTCTTTTTCCACCCGGATAGACCCACCCTCATGCTGGGCGGCTATATCTCGCTTGGAGACGTCATGAACCTGGATATCGGCTGGGTCAGCATCGCCCACCGAAAATGGACCAACGCCTATCAAAATTCCAACGGAGCCTATGTCGGCCTGACTATTTCAATGCCAACCTACTCCCTTTATTCAACAGGCGAAGAGAAAAAGCATTAAGCCTCGATATACTTTTCCATAAAATCCTTCACCGGAAGCGGCTTGGAATAGTAATACCCCTGCAGGCTCTTGATCTTGAAACGGAGCAAGTAATCCCGCATTTCGGCGGTCTCGATACCTTCTGCCGTCACCGACGACGAGAAAGAATTGGCCAGCTCCGAAATGAACCGCACCGTGTTCTGGTCCGAAGAATCCTTCTCGATGTTTATGACAAAGCTGCGGTCGATCTTCACTGTGGAAACAGGCAGTTCCCGCAAGATACCGAGAGAACTGAACCCCGTGCCGAAATCGTCCAGAGCCACCTTGACGCCATGCTCCCGAAGGGCCGTAAATATCTCCTTCAAGAGCGAAATGTCTAGCATACGGCAGCGCTCCGTAATTTCAAGGCAGAGATTCTGGGGCGGATACCCCGTCTCCTTGAGAATGGCCAGCACGTCTTCTACAAAATCACGATTTTCCAGCTGGGTATAGGACAGGTTCACGTTCACCACGAATCCCGGATAACGCCTGAGGAACTTCTTCGCATCTTTTAATGCCGTACGCAAGATCCACCGGCCAAGCTCCGGGAAAAGATTGTCACGCTCCAGCACCTCCACGAATTCTAGCGGAGAGACGATTCCATATTCGTCATTTTTCCAGCGGATCAGGGATTCCGCTCCGGTAATCATCTCGGTTTCTGCATCTACGATAGGCTGGTAACAGAGGAAAAATCCTTCGCAGTTGTTCACAATACTGTTGCGGATTACATTCAGGCGCTCAATGGCAAAGCGCTTGTCTTCGCTGACGCTGTTCTTAAGCACATAGAGTTCGCCCAAATGGTTAATCTTGGACTCATAATAGGCGAAACGGAGACACGAATAAACCGTTTCTACGGACACGTCAAACCGTTCCAGGTTGATGGCGCCCGCCACAAAGGAAAGCACCACATGTTGGCCATCCACTATCAGGTCGTGAATACAGTTGTACTGTATCCGCTTGTAAAGGTTCTTGAGGTCTTCGGAGGTGGCGTTCTTGCACACGATGGCAAACTTGGTGCCGTCCATGCGGTACCACTCTCCCATATCAAAAGCTTCCACCTTGATCATCTTGGCGAATTCCTGCAGCACCCGGTTCCCGAAGGTGTAGCCGTAAATTTCATTCAGGTGCGAAAACTCCGAAAGGCCCAGCATCATCACCTGGAGTTTTTCCCCTTTCCAGGTAGAAGAGCGCAGGTCATCCATAAAACCATAAAGGCTCCTGGTATTGGTAACATCGTCAAAATAACTCAGGGCGTCATTGTTCCTGACAACGCCACCAAAAAACGAAGGTTTTCCATGCTCATCACACAACACCACACCACGACAGGTGCACACCACATACTGGCCACCCTTATTCTTGACTCGGTATTGTTCGTTGTGATAAGCGCCAACCCCATCAAAAAGCCCCCTAACTCTTTCCTCGAACCCTAGACGATCTTCAGGGTGAATCTTTTTCATCCAACAGGTCAGGGCATCCTGCATGTACTCTTCAGGCAGGTCAAAGTAATCCACCGCCTCCTTGGACCATCGTGTCCAATTTGATTCGATATGGGTAACATAGGTATACGCTCCATTCGCCAAAATGGATAGCGCATGGTAGAGAGAATCTATTCTTACTTTTATTCCTTCATCCATCTCTCGTCTCCTTATGCCTGAAACACCTGATTTCGTCCGTTTTCCTTGGCCTTGTAAAGGGCCTGGTCCACACGGACATAGGCCGAGTCGGCAGATTCGCCCTCCTGGATTTTCACCACGCCAACGCTTACGCTACGGTGACCCGCCTTTTCGAATTCCATTTCATTGAAGGCCTTGCGAACTTTTTCTGCAAAATCAAGAGCCTTTTCAATAGGTGTCTCACGCAAAAGCACCATAAATTCTTCGCCGCCCCAACGACCAATAGGCGATTTCACCGTTAAAATCGATTCCCGCAGTCCACGGCTGGTTTCATCAAAATCATCGTCGTCTTCCATCACCCTGTAATCCGATGAGTCTATTCCCGAAAGCCCCGTTTCATCCACCGTCTTTTTCAAAACGTTGGAGATGCCGATAATGACGTTGTCCCCCTCCTTGTGGCCGTAGGTGTCGTTAATCTTCTTGAAATTGTCAATATCCATCATCACAAGGCATGCAGGCGTTTTTTCCGCTATGCATTCCTTGATGCAGCGCTGGATTTCGCCACGGTTGAACAAATGCGAAAGGGGGTCCGTAATGGCCATCAGGGACAGCTTCGCATTTGCCTGCGCCAGTTCCTGAGTAGCGGCATCGATAAAGGTGGCAAGGCGGTTAATCATGGAAACCTGGCCCGAAAACGAGTCCTCCGCCATATCAAACTTGTGACTATCGTCGCCATCGCCTTCACGCATGGCGGCAATCACCAGCGTCACGTTGTGCTGGTTTACAAAACCGTTAGTCCTCAAAAATTCGCCGGCGGTGTAAAAGCCCGATGTAGGGGCGATACTCTGAAACGGAAGAGTTTCGTTGCTGATTTCTTCTTTTCCCCAAAAAGAACGACGGGCCGCACAGGAAAAGACCTTGATGATATCGGGCTTGAACTCCCCTATTTTTTTACCATCCTTGCGAATACAGTCCAAGATTGTCCAGGGGTCGCCATAGGCAAGGCGGGCCTTGACATTCTCGTCAATGTCCGAGGTCATGACCAGAGTGCCGTCTTCGTTGCAATGGACAGGGGCCCGGAGAATATCTATGCCGTTGTGCTTGTAAAAGAATGGGAATTCCAGCGTATTGGCGAAAAAATGTTCGTCATTCAAGATTTTCAAATAGCGGTAATAGATTTCGTAAGCGGGCTTGCCGTCCAGTTCAAACAGCAGGGCATTTTGCGCCTTTGTTACCAGGAATTCCCTGCCGAGGGGTTTCCAGCCAGCGATATGCGTGGTGTAGATATGTAAGTCTTCGCCTCCTATCAAAAGGACAAGGATTCCCCGTTCCGAATACCCCCCTACATTCGAAAAGACGCAGGCATCGTTCTTGGACAGGTCCGGGTTAAAGGCACCTCCGCCAAAAATGGCTATCGATTCATCTACATCGTGGAGTGCATCGCAAAGAGGCGACAGGGACATTCCCCGAATAGTCAATTGCAGCTCCACCCCCTTGACCCAGGGATTTTCCTTGACTTCCCGCTTGATATTTTCCACTACTTCCAGCGCTGTTTCGCCATTCAGGGTGTACTGCAACAGCTTCACCTTCGTAGAGGGCTTTTCCAAAATGGTACAGACTACGGATATGGTTGTAGAGGACAATCTTCCTTCTATGATGTTTCCGTTGGTGGAACAACCCATACAGATGGCGTGGGGGATGGTCCTTGTGATGACATTGCTGACCAGTTCCATCTGCCCCCGGTCCAGGGAATCGGAATATATCTGGAAAACAACATTAGAACAGCTCTTTGACTTGTACCAAAGGCGAACCTTTTCGAGATCCCGAGTCAGGGACGTGATACTGTGGTAATCAAACTGGAACTGTTTCATCTCGCTACCGCCGAGCAAGCTTTATATAGAAGATACCTTTAAAATCATTAGTTTACTCATAAAAAAACGGGTTCTTTGCTCCAACTTGGAATAATCTTCAAGAAAACACACAGCCATTTTTCGGCATTTTCTCTTCTTTTTGAATATTTCAAGCGAAAATCTTCGTATATTGAGAGTATGAGCAAGTTTTTTAGTCTTTTTTCAGCAATCCTGTTGTTCGTCTCCCTAGCAGCGGCAGATACCACCGCAGTGGCTACCGATTCCGCCAAGACCAGCTCCACAGACACTGTGGTTCTTGACACCGACAAGGCCAAAGTTCCCGACATCCAGGAACTCAAGAAGAAACACGCCGTATGGATCAAACTGGAAGGCGACGTAGAGCCTTCCATGTACGATTTCTGCGCCAGGGCCATCAACGACGCCCTCAAGGAAAAGCCGGACTACATCGTCTTTGAAATCAACACCTTCGGAGGCCGCCTGGATGCCGCCTTCGACCTGGTGGACACCATCATGGCGGTCAAGGGTCCCGAAACCATCGCCCTGGTGAAAAAGAAGGCCATCAGTGCAGGCAGCCTCATTGCTCTCGCCTGCAAGAAACTTTACATGCTTGAAGCCACCACCATCGGGGACTGTGCGCCAATCGTGCAGGGTGGCGACGGCACACCGCAAATCGTAGGCGAAAAAATCCAGTCGCCCCTGCGGGCAAAATTCAGGAACCTGGCCCAGCGTAACGGCTACCCGGAACTCTTGAGTTCCGCCTTCGTGACACCGGAACTGGAAGTGCTCGAGCTCACCGCCAAGCTGGACAAGGGCAAAAAGACGGAACGAGATACCACCCTCATTATCGAAGGGCAGAAGTACGCCGTGCTGGATAGTGCAAGCAAGGCCTTCTGGGGCGCCCCCAAGATTCTCGTAAAAGAAGGCGAGCTCTTGACCATGACCGACCAGGAAGCCCAGGAACTAGGGTTCTCCAAAGGCACTTTCAAGGACCGTAACGAATTTGAAACCACCCTCGCCATCGAAAGCCGCAGCGAAGTAGAAACCACTCTCGGCGAAGACATCGCCTCGGCCATTGCCGCTATTTCGGGAATCCTTTTGATTCTCGGTTTCGGTGCCCTCTACATCGAGTTCAAGACACCGGGATTTGGGCTGTTCGGAGTTATCGGCCTAATCCTCATCGGCATCGTGTTCCTGGGGCAGTTCGCCCCCCAGCTAGATGGCTATATCCCGGCCATTCTGCTTGTGGCCGGCGTGGTACTGTTCCTGGTAGAAATCTTCGTGATGCCGGGAACGTTCCTGTTCGGCATAGGCGGTATCATCTGCATGATTCTGGCTCTTGCGTTGAGCTTTTCACCGGAGGAAATTCCGGAGTTCGTCCCCGAGACCGTAGAGACCACCTTCGACGCCACTCCCTGGCTGTTCGGGCTGTTTTATATGCTAGCTTGTGCAGCTATTGCGCTAGTGTTCCCCATCGCCGCCAGCAAGTACCTGATACCGCTCTTGCCCGAAGGCTGGACTCCCATGCTCAAGACGGACCTGGAGACCGCCGCCTCCCCCACTGAAGCCGTGCAGGAAATTGCCGTAGGTGCCGTCGGAGAAGCCAAGACATTCTTACGCCCCGTAGGCCAAGCCAGCTTTACCATGCCCGATGGCAACACCAAGCTCTTTGACGTTCAGACCCACGGTGAAATCATCGAGGCCGGCACAAAAGTAAAGGTGGAATCCGTGCAAGAAGGGCATATTTGGGTGGTGCTGGACAATTAAGATTTCGGCATTCGATATACTGAATTAAATTTTGAAATAAAATACCGGAGAAAAACCATGGAAACTCTCTTAATCATCGGAATCATCATCGCGGCCATTGCCGTTATCATCTTGCTCGCCTTTATCGGCAAGTTCTTCAGCCTTTGGCTCCAGGCCTTGTTCTCCAGGGCAAACGTGAGCATTTTCCAGCTTATCGGTATGCGACTCCGTAAGGTGCCACCCCAGGTGATTGTGGAAGCCCGAATTCTCAGCTGCAAGGCTGGCCTTCCCGTCGACACGAACCTGCTGGAAGCCCACTACCTTAGCCGCGGTAACGTACTCCGCGTGATCCAGGCCCTCATTGCCGCCAACAAGGCAAACATCAAGCTGGACTTCAAGGAAGCCGCCGCCATCGACCTGGCCGGCCGTAACGTGCTGGAAGCCGTGCAGATGTCCGTGAACCCGAAGGTGATTACCACCCCGAAAGTTTCCGCAGTGGCTCTCGACGGTATCCAGCTGCATGCCATTACCCGTATTACCGTGCGCGCCAGCATCCAGAAGCTGGTGGGTGGCGCCGGCGAAGAGACGGTTATCGCCCGCGTCGGCGAAGGCATCGTTTCTTCTATCGGTTCTGCGATAAGCCACAAGGAAGTGCTGGAAAACCCGAACATGATTTCCAAGAAGGTGCTGGCCTCCGGCCTTGACGCCGGAACCGCTTTCGAAATTCTCTCCATCGACATCGCCGACGTGGACGTGGGCCAGAACATCGGCGCCATCCTGGAAACCGACCGTGCCGAAGCCGACAAGAAGATTGCCCAGGCCAAGGCCGAAGAACGCCGCGCCATGGCGTACGCCGCCGAACAGGAAATGAAGGCGAAGGTTATGGAAATGAAGGCGAAGCTGGTGGAAGCCGAAGCACAGATCCCCATGGCCATGGCAACCGCACTCCGCGATGGCAAGCTGGGCGTGATGGACTACTACAACCTGAAAAACATCGAAGCCGACACCCAGATGAGGAAGGAAATAGGCAACGCACCCGAAGCGAAGTAGGGTAAAGGTTTGAGGCTCGAGGTACGAGGTTCGAGGTATATATGCGAAAATTTCAAGATTTAGAAATGTGGAAACAAAGTCATAAGCTCACATTAGATATTTATGAGACCACTCGCAATCAATTTCCAAAGGAAGAGCTTTTTGCTCTGACTACTCAAATCCGCCGTGCCTCCGCATCAATTCCTACAAACATCGCCGAGGGTTGTGGAAGAAAAACAAACCAAGAGTTAGTCCGCTTTCTTCACATCGCATCAGGTTCAACAACTGAAGTTGAATACCAATTACTTTTAGCTAAAGATCTGCAATATATCAACTCAATAAAATACAAGGAGTTGAGTAGCAAAACTATTGAAATAAGAAAAATGATTCTTTCATTTATCAAAAATATTCCACAAAATAATTCTGTAACATACGCACCTTTACTAAAAATACCTAAACGGGGCACTCATGCCTCGAGCCTCGAGCCTGGAGCCTAACATGGAAGGACTACTCATCCTCATAGGCATCTGGCTTCTGGATGTCGTCATCAAGAAGGTTGCAGCCAGCAGAAACAAGCGGCAACAGCAGCCGACCCAGTACCAGCCGGAAGATGACGACAGCTACGAGTCCCAAGACGAAAGGCAGGAGCAACGTCCCTCGCGTTCCCTGCAGGATTTGATCCGGCAGTTCGAAGACGCCCAGAGGCAGGCGACTCAAGGCAATATCGAGCCGCCCACGCCCCCGGTGCAACGCAAGCATTCTGAGCAACTGACCCTTCGCGACATCGCAGAAGTTGTCATCAATGTCGATTTTGTCAACCTGGAATTTTTAATGGAATCCTTTGACGTTGACGAAAACACCGCCGCCGAAATGCTGATGGACCTGCAGGCCCACCACATCGTGGGTCACGACATGGGCGAAGGAGATTGCGACGTCCTGGTGCATGACATCGAAGAACTGGACAACTTGCTCAACCGAGAACAACGCACCGCCCAGGAACAGGAAGACGCCCGAAAGAACGAAATCGATGCCGCACAAGAAGATGCCCGTCGTCAGGAACTTGAACGCCAGCAGAAACTGAACGCCCTGGAAGAACGGGCCAAGTCCGCCCGGGAATCTGCCGCTGCGTTTACAGGCGAAGGCTATGCGGACTCCACAGGCGACAGCGAAACCGCCCAAATGCTCCGCAAGCCCGCCGTATCCACAAGGAACATCGCCGATGTGCGCAAGGGATTCATCTGGGCAAAAGTCCTGGACGAACCCCGCTTCAAGCGCCGCTGGAGCGCACAGTACAGGTGACCGCTCGCGCTAAATTCAGGAGCTGCTTCTCCGGCAGGCCCTCGCTCTCGCAACCGCCCTCGATTAATATCGAGGGCTTTGTTGCTCACAGGTGACCGTTCGCGCCAAAAACATCAAAAGCCGCGCCCCTGTTGGCACGGCTTTTTCGTTTCTACGCTACAGCCTACCGCATGTCCGCAACGCAGCGCACGTACAGTCCCTTGCGGATACTCTCGTCGGTGCGGTTGATGCTCCGGGCCTCGCGCCTAAATTCCCAGGAGCGGCCCGTATTGCGCTTGATAGAGGTTGCAGACCAATAGTGGCCGGTATTGGTCCCGTCGCAATACTGGTCCCAGTCCTTGCAGCCACCAACACCCATGCTGTTCCAGTCCCACTGGGAACGCTCTTTCTGAAAATCCCGCCACTCGCCGTCGTCGGGCAGGTGCCAGCCCTTGGGACAGGCCTTCTTGGCCTCGTCGTGGGTATAGAACCGTCCGTATTTCTTGCACAGATCCATATCTTCTAGCAGGCACTGGGTCTTGGCGTCCGTCAGCCCGTAGCGGATATTCTGCACCATCCAAATCTTGTCGCCCACGATTTTCACCTTGTACTGTCTTTCGTCGCGAGTATCCGTCATGAGCATGTCGTCTTTGGAGATGTTCTTTTCGGCAAGCAGGTCCCGCTCCCCTACGCAACGCACGGCCACCACGGATTCCTTGGGCAGGTTCACCTTCTGGAAACTCCCGCGTTTCAGGTCCAGCATCAGCGCCTGTATGCCCGATTTTCCGGCATCCCCCGCTATGGCGAAGTAGGCCGCATCTTTCCCCTGGACCTTCGGGTTCTTCTTGGACATGTCGTAATAGCCACGGGTATTTCCTGCAAAAGCCTTGGCATTCTGTTTTTTACGAGGCCCCATGAACTTGTCTTCGGCAAGGTCGTTCCATTCCTTCAAATCCGGAAGATGAGTCCCTGCGGGGCAAAGCCCGGACCAGGATTCCTTCTTGTAGAAACTGACCTTCGCCCGGTCCTTGAAATCGGGCTTGCCGTCTAAAGAAACATTGCTCGTAAACCAGTTGAGCTTTCCGGAGGGCATCATCTTGTAGGTGCGCCCGTCGCGGCTGTCCTTGACCGAGGCAGCACAGGCAAATGCAAAAGACAGTGCCACGACCACGGTCAAGCGAACCCAAATTCTCATCATAAACAACCTCAATTCCACCTACAAATATATATCCCAAATTAAAAAACGAAACTTACAATAAAATGTTATATGCGGATTGTAAGGCCTGCCGCCCCAGGGTGCACCCAAAGGGAGAACCTTTCGTCCCGTTTTTTATGGATTTCGATTACCGCAAGACTCACGCCCGTACCCACCAAGGCCCCCACCACCACGTCCGTGGGGTAGTGCTTGCCTGCCGCTATCCGCAAAACCCCTTCCAGGGCCGCCGCCGAAAGCGCCCCTGCCCACACCACGCCCCTGAAGGGCGACTGGGGGTACATTTCGCTGAACCATTCCCCGGTGAACACCGCCACCGTAAAGGCCGCCGAAGCGTGCCCACTAAAAAAACTCCCGTAGGCCTCGGCATCTGCCTTTTCGGCCCGTTCCCCCGCCTTGCGGTTGGAGCCATAGCCGTCCTTGGCATAGACATAGGGCCTGGGCCAGAATTCCATGGAGCGAACCATCAGGTTTATGCCCGACTGGAGGGCAAGCGCCTGGGCAAACATCAGGGTAAAACCGGCTGCATCAAGCCCAGAGGCATCCCCCACTCCATAAGAATAACCCGCGAGAGCCAGCGGCGCCACCCCCAAAGCAGCCGCCCACTTGCTCGCCTTGTCGGCAGGCTCGCTGTATCGCCCCGCCAGGGACCTATCCCAGGGAAGCAGCTCCGAAACCGACCGGTAGTCCCCCGGCTCGGGCTTTTCCATCTGGGTGTAGCGGTAATTGCCAAAGAAGGCCGTGAACGCCGACAAGAAAGTGACCGGCATGTCCTTGGACCAGGAGACATCGTAGTGGGCCTCTTCCGGCGCAGGCGTTCCCGCCGCCCACACCATCAAGGGCAAGGCCACCAGACTCAAAAAAAACTTTTTCCACCGCAAAGCGTTCACACCCCCAAACTAAAAAATTATATTGGAGGTATGCCGAGCAAGAACATTACCCGCGAGCCCATTACGCCCTCCATCGAGCTGTTCAACGCCATTTCCGACGAGATGCGCCTGAAAATCCTGATGCTCCTGGACCAGGCCGAATTTACCGTCAACGAAATCAAGGATATCCTGGATATCCACCAGAGCAACGCCAGCCGACACCTCTCCAAGCTTTCGGCCTGCAAGCTCCTGAAAGACCGCCGCGACGGCATCAAGGCCTACTACGGGCTCAGCGAAGAACTCCTGCTTTCGAGCCGAGTCCTTTCGGTCATCCGGGAGGCCTACGAAGACTTGCAAGACAAGGACATCATCCAATGCCGCGCCGAACAGGTTCTGCAAGACCGCACCGACAAGACCAAGGGCCAGATCCACAAGCTGGACCAGGCCGGCGGCAGCCTCAAGGCCCAAATCAGCCTGTTCAGCAAGCTCATGACGCCATTCGAAAAGGCGGTAGATATCGGCTGCGGCGAAGGGGGCGACCTTTCGCTGATGCTTGCGAACCGCTGCCAGAACGTATTCTCCCTGGATTACGACCCCAAGGTCATCAGCGGGCTCCAGAGAATCCTCAAGAAAAAGGGCACCGCAAATGTCACCCCGAAGGTGGCGGACATGCTCTCTACCGGGCTTCCGGACAATTTCGCCGACCTGGTGCTCATGAGCCAGGTGCTCCACCACGCCCAGGACCCGCGCCTAGCCCTCAAGGAGGCCATCCGTATTCTGAAACCTGGCGGAACACTCGCCCTACTGGACCTGGCCCAGCACAAAGAAGAATCCTTCCGTGAAACCCACGGTCACATCTGGCTTGGTTTCGACCGCGCCCAACTGGAATTTTTCGTGAAGGAATTCAACTGCAAGATTGTCGAAAGCGAAATTATCCCCAGCGAGAACCAGGTAGACAAGAAACTCCCCGTCATCTGCATGATTTTGACCAAAGAGTAGCGGGGTTCGAGGCTCGAGGCTCGGGCATACGTGGAAAAAAATTATCCAGCCTATTGCTTTTTTGAAAAAAAACAGGTAGATTTAGAATAACGAAAGGAGAGACCCATGGGAAAGGTTTTCAAAATTCTGGTGATTGTCGCCGTCTGCCTGATTTCGGCCCTCGGGATCTACGGCATCGTGCGGACCGCCCGCCTCGATGAGAACACGGCGGACTAGCCATCTGCATTTTTTTGAAGTGTAGCCGGGACATGCGCCCGGCCTTTTGTGCATTCCGCCCGCAAGCGCTTTGCTATATTGTCCAACATGAACTTTCTAAACAAGAAACCTCTGTTTTTTGCGGTTATAGCCGCAATATTTTTGGGCATTCTTCTCATTGTTTTCCGAGAATTCGCCTTCAATCCCGACACCCTGATGCTGAACAGCGACCAGCTCAACGGTATCGGAAGCCGCATCCTCCGCGCAGAAAGTGCTGTCCTAACGGAATGGGATGATTCCCGCCTAGGCGGTGTCCCCACCATCGACGCCCTATTTGCCGACGCCTACCACCCGTTGGTATGGGTACAATTCCTGACAGACCCCGCCCGAGCCGTTGGCTTCAAGTTTATCTTGACCGTCTGGGTGGCCTTCATGAGCGCCATGCTCTTGGCCTGGAACCTGACCGGGAACCGCTGGTGGGCAGCCCTCCTCGGCATGCTCTACGCCTTCTCGCCGGAATACTTCACCTACATCTACGGCGGACACGACGGAAAGATGATGGTGTTCGCCATCGCGCCGCTTGCACTGCTCGCCATCCGCAAGATCGTGCGGGACGGAAGCCTCCCCTACCTGATTGTTCTCGCCCTTTCTATTACCTGGATGATTCTCGGTAGCCACCTGCAGCTCACCTACCTGTTCTTGTGGGGCGCCGGATTCTATACCCTCTACGAAGCTTTTTTCCATTGCGATTCCTTCACGACCAAAGGCAGGCGTATAGGCCTAGCGGCAGCGGGACTCGCCTTCGGGCTTGCCATCAGCTGCTTCCAGGTGGTACCTCCCTACATGTACACCACCACCCAGTCCGTCCGTGGCGAAGGGGACCACACCAACCTGGGCCATGCCGTAAGCTGGTCCCTGCATCAAGAGGAACTGGCCCAGATGCTCCTGCCCGGATTCATCGGGGTAGACGTCTATGAATACGACGACAAGGCAGGGAAACTGGAAGGCAGTTCTTTCGTGGGATTTACCGTACAGGAATACCAGTCCTCGGGCGGGTCTCCTTTCTATTGGGGACACAACCCATTCAAGTTGGATCACAACAACGCAGGCGCCCTCCTGACCCTGCTCGGGTTCCTGTGCCTGTTCTTGCCCGGCAAGCGACGCTGGGCCATGTTCTGGGGGCTTGGAGCGGTTCTCGCCCTGAGCTACGGCATGGGGGCACATTCTCCGCTGTTCAAGCTCTGGTACAACATCTTGCCTGGCGTCAAGAATTTCCGCGCCCCCGGCATGGCCCTGTTCTGGTTGCCCCTGCTGCTTGTGATGATGGCCGCCCCGGTCCTCAAGGCCATTTCCGACGAATCCAGCGAAGCCGCTAGGATTCGCCGCGCCCTGTTCCATGGTGCCGTCATGTTTGTGCTGCTCCTGGTCATCGTTGTCATCGCCCGTTACAACTGGACACTCTTTATCGGGCCCTTCGGACTTGTCACCTGCCTGGTGTATGCCGCAGCATGTCTCGGCGTCATGAGCCTGGACGACCAGGGAAAGGAATTTTCTGTAGCCAACTTCACCGACTGTTTCAAGGCCGGCCTCCCCGGTACCCATCGCGCTATCCAGGCCGGTGTGGTCCTCGGCTTCACCTTGATCGGATTGTTCCTCATGAGCGGGCAAAAACTTCTGGAAGATGCGGTAACAGCCCCCTATTTCAAGCCCCTGAACGAAATTGCCATGCAGATGAGCGCAGGGAAAATCATTCCCGGGTTCATCCTGGTGCTCGTAATCGTGGCCGCCACCTTGTTCACCTTCAAGTGGAAAGCGGGCGTTGTCCAAAAAGCGGGGCTCCTTGCCGCCGTGGCCGCCGTTGAGCTGTTCTTCATTGACGGGGCGTTCATCCAGAACGTAGAAGCCAAGGAATACCTCCAGCCGGAAAACCCCGTAGTAGCCGCCGTCAAGGCCCCCTACAAGACGGACAGCCTGAACACGCCCCGCGTGCTTTCCCTATCCAGGAACAAGGCGCTGGGAGCAAACGCCTTCCCGCAGTTCCACCTGCGCAACGCCGACGGATTCCACGACAACGAACTGGCAAACTACAGGGCTTTCCGTGGCGGCCAGCAAAACGCGAACTTCCTCCTGAACATCAACAATCCCGAAGCGGCCCACCCCTTCCTGGACCTGATGAATATCGGCTTTATCATCTTCGATAGCCAGCGCGGCACGACCTACATGCCTATCCCTACCGCCATGGGAGAAGCCTACCTCTACGGAGACGCCACCGTCATGAGCGACGAAGACGCCATCAAGACCTTGCAGGAGAAAGCCGCCATTCGTAAACCCAAGACCCCAGAACCCGTGACTGAACCTGTTGCAGATTCTACGGCCGCAGACTCCACCGTGGCAAGCGCCGACAGCACCGCCACGGGCAGCACCGCCGCAGATAACACCGTTACCGATTCTTCAGCGACTTCCGTTGCAAGTGTTCCGGCCGAACCTCAAGACGACCCCAACGTTTTCTACTACAGGGAAAAGGCCATCCTGTCCGAAAATCCTGAGCAAGCACTAGAAGGCGGTATCGTCCAAGGACATGCCCGCCTCGTGGAACAGCCCAAGATGGACACCCAGGTATTCGAAGTGGATAGCGACCGCCCCGCCATTATGGTGGTGGCAGGGAACTTCCACCCCTACTGGAAGGCTTATGTGAACGGAAAGGAATCCAAGGTCTACAAAGCCTTCGGGAACCTGCGCGCCGTAGAAGTGCCCAAGGGAAAATCCACCGTTCGCATGGAATACCGGAGCAAGCCCTTCCACGACTGCCTGAAGATCAGTGCCCTGGCCATAGTCCTGCTCGCCATCTTCGGCGTGGTGGTACTGGCAAGGACTAGAAAACAGTAAACAACAAAATGCCGCAACGCAAGTGCGGCATTTTGTTTCCGAAAAAAAAGAGATTACTTCAGCCCGGCAAGAATCAGGCGAACGACGCCCTTGGCGAATTCCCTGCTATCGGACTTCAGGGAGGCTGACTTTTTCAGGGATATTCCCTGATCCTTCTTCAGGTTCAACACAAGCTGGGCGACACAGTATTCGTCGTATTCCACCTTCATGCTGTAATCGGCGAAGTTGAACTTTTCGGCATCCTTGTCAGCCTTGAATTCATCATAAGCGGCATTGCAGTCGTCTTCGTCAATGGCGTAGCGGATGGCGAAGTTCAAGGAGCATTCATCACCTTCGTAAGAGACTGTCAACTCGCCAGAAGATTCTTTCAGTTCATCCACCTCGATGGACACCAGGTCATCGTACATGGTCAGGCGGTCGCAGTCGGCGGCACGGATATTCTTGAGGACATTTTCCTCATCGGCTTTACCCTCTACCACCTGCTTGTCCGCAGGCTGGAACTTTAGGTAGAAATCGATCAGGGCTTTTTCTGTCTGGACAATGGCGAGATTTTCCTCGAACAGGTTCGCCTTGAAATCCTGGGCATAGCATTCTCCGGAATAGTGTATTACCGACGTCATGTCATCGCCCTTCTCGTAGCGAATGCCCATCTGGAACTTGTCGCCCTTCTTGCCCGGGCCTACCTGCCAAAATCCTACGGGGAACTTGCCACCGTCAAACTCAAAGCGGGCGGGTTCCGTAATATCCTTTTCAAAACGCAAGGCGGTAGTCTTATCCAAATAGGACTTGTACTTGAAAACAGAATCCGGATCTTCTTCTTTCCATACCAGATTGCCAAGTTCACCCACCTTGCAGACCGGGTAAGTGACCGTCAAGGTAGAGTCGTCGGAATCGTAATCATAGTGGGCCTTGGAGAGAACCATGTCAAAAGAATCTTCCAAATCAATACTGGAAGAACCGCTATCGCTACCGCAGGCCGAAAGCACAAAACCACAAGCGACGGCAACCCCAAAGGGAGCCACATACTTTTTCAAGTTCAAGTTCATCAAAAACCTCTAACCCTATTATACATTTTTTTCGCAAAAAACGCTACAATCGACCTTCAAAAAAGCCTTCGAAATCGATATCCTTGACGCTTTCGACCACGTATTCCGGCTTCACATCCAGTTTTTCCACGTCCGAGCGCTTGGTCTCGCCGCACAGGGGCAGCACGAACCTGCAACCGGAGCGCTTTGCCAGCTCGAAATCCGTATAGAGCCTATCCCCTACAAACAGGATTTCTTCGGGAGCATACGTCTTCAACAGCCCCGATAGCATAGCCGGGTTCGGCTTACCGAAACTGCGCTCCGGCTCTACACCGTAAGCCGTCTTGAGTAGCGCCATGAAACTCCCGATGTCGGGCACGGGGCCGCGGGCGTCGGGGCACACGAAATCCGTATGGGTCACCCAGAAGGGAATCCCCCGCTGCACCCGGAACGAAAGCTCGCAAAGTTCCCGGTAATCAAAACTGTTGTGGTAGGCCACCAAAACCAATTCCGTATCAGTTACAGATGGGCGCAAATTGAGAGAGGGATCCTGGGCGGCAAACCATTCGAAGACTTCGGGATTGGCAAAGAAATAGACGTTCTTGAGCCCTTTTTCGTGAATGGCCGCCAAAGACAAAGTCAGCGCAGAAATAATGCCGTCGTCGCGAAGGGGAAGCCCCATCACGTTCAGGCGGTTCTCGTAAAACACGGGAGACTTGCTGGTATTGTTGCTCAGGTAGTAAACAGGCACCTTCGAGGCCACCCGCTTCACGGTATCTACCGCACCAGGGTACGGACGGCCGCTCAGGTAGAGGGTTCCGTCCAGGTCAAAGACCACCACTTTTACGGGCTTGTGCGCTGTCATGCCTGCTAAGGTAGAAAAAATTGCTACCTTAAATGCCATGAAGACTCCCGATAGCCGTTTTTACTGCCCACAAATCCAATGCGGAAGGGCAACCCTGGACGAAAACGAAAGCGCCCATGCCGTAAAGGTATGCCGTGCTGCCCAAGGGGACATTCTGGAGCTTTGCGACGGACTGGGCCACTTTGCAGTCGGGACCATCGTGGTTGCAGACCCGAGGGCCTGCCAGGTGGAAATCTCCAAGGTAGAAACGCCCAAACCGGAGAGACCCCTGCTGAACCTGGCCATCGCCTGTCTCAAGGACGATGCCCTGGAAGAAGTGGTATTCCATGCCGCCCAGACCGAAATTGCAAGCATTACCTTCTTACGGACGGACTATTCCCAAGAGCCCAAGAATTCCGACTTGCACAAGTTGGTCCGCCGTTCCGAGCTCAAGAGCCTGGTAAGCCTGAAACAGTCCAAAAAACCTTGGCTTACCGAAATCTGCGGACCTGTCGAATTCAAGGAATGGCTAAAAAGTTACCGTGGCGACCTGATCCTCTGCGATGTAGATGGCGAAAGGACAGCCCCTAAAGAAATTATAGACAAGATAACATTCAATCTTGCTAGCGACAAGAAGTGCGACGAAGCCTTAACTCCCGTGACCCTTCTGGTGGGGCCCGAAGGCGGGTTTTCTCCAGAAGAAATCCGTATGACCAAAGATTTTACAGGCGGCAAAAATTACGCCCTGAATCTGGGGAACACAAGGCTCCGGGCCCGTACCGCTGCCATCGTGGCTCTCGGAAAATTGCTGTAAAACAGCTACATCAAGCGAAGACGCATCTCGAAGACGGCACGGTCCGTCTCGTCGAGAATCCGCATGTAGGTGGCCCCGCTGTGGTCCGCACGGAAAATGCGCAGGGTCTGACCTTCTTTGGATTCGCCCAGGTAATGAATTTCCAGCGTTGCCGGGTTGCAGAGTTCCCAGTCGGGAATCCCGAACACGTTCAGGGCCAGCTTCACATATTCGATGTTGTTCATGTGGTGGGACATGTCGATATGCTGGGGCAGCACCTTCTGCTGGTAAACTTCCTGGTATTCTTCCGGCTTTACATGGAAGCGGTCGAATTCCGAAGCATCGAGGGTCTCCGGAAAACCTTCCGTCGGAAAATCCACCGACGAGAGCCGCAGAGGGCGGTGGTTTTCAAAACTGAGGCAGCACATTTCCTGCTTGGCCAAAATGATGGGTTCTCCCTCCGGGGTGGTAATGACGGTATTTTCGTTGAGCCTGATCAGCTGGTTATCCGCCGGAAACGACGTGGTGACCACCTTGTCCCGCCAGTACGGGCGCCTGAAAAACTTGAACTTGGCCTTGTAAACCACCCAGAAGCCGCCCTTCTCCTTCACCACAAAATTGTCCATCTTCATGGCGCCGAAATTTTCGGTGATATTGTCCTGGACCATAAGCACCGTCTGGGCAAGGCCCATCTTTCCGGACACATCGATATAGGCCGACGTGATGGTCCGCTGTTTCTGGAATACAAGAGGGTTCTTTGACAAGGCGTAAATATCTATCATGGTGAGCAATATAATTTAAATGGTTAGCGTTTCAGAAGACGCATGATTCCCTGGCGGTTGTATTCCGGGTCGTCCTTGGCGAAGGGGCTTTTCGTCTCTTGCCGCAAGGCGTAAACTCCGCACTCGCCGCAGTCCACTTCGGTCCCCGACTTGGAGCTGACACCTTCCACAAACAGGCTGTCGGCCACCACGCTCAGGACTTCGCGAGGGTCTGTGCCATCCGAAGCTTTCGAGATGCACAGGTCCGGCAGGGCAAAGGTTTCAAGGCCCAAGGTGTAAAGCACGTCCGGGCCTTCCAGGTAATTCATCCAGGGGTCCATCGGGAACTGGGCGTCGCCCAACTCTTCACGGAACGCTTCTGCGGTCCAGGCGGCGCCACTCTGCTGCATGTACACGCCCAAGGCTCCCGCCGAAAGCACTTTCAAGATAGCGGTATTCACCATGGTCAAGTCCGCAGGGCTTTTCAAGCTCCCAAGCAAGAACAGCAGAGACTTGTGAGAATCGATGACAGTAGCCTCTTCTGCAGAAATTTCCTGATGTTCCTTGAAAATCTCGGAAAGTCCCGGAGCGGCCTCCTTGCGGACCACCTTGAAATTCAAGGTACAGCCGGGCACCATCAGACTAGCCGTATCCTTTTCTACTACGACATTAGGTGTAATGGCAAAAGGCTCGTCCTGAGCCACGGTCAACGGGAATGCGAGAACAAAAGAATTCATACCTGTTTCAAGACCTCCTGTACCAAGGGGGTGAGCAAGTTCTGCGATGGCGGTTTCGGCAGGCGCACCTGTGTTTCCATGGCGGTCTGCAATGTTTCCAGGTTCAATTTTGCCGCAGGAATTTCTACCGCATAACCCGCCCGGGAAAGACTTTTGGCGAGCACCACCTGTTCGTACTGCCCAGGCGTGGGCACAAAGATACAGCTAGCGCCGAGAACGGCCATGTCCATAATGGTGCTATAGCCTCCTCGAGAAATAATCCAGCGGGCACGACGGACAGTGCGCGCAAATTCCGGCGTTTCCAGGTGACTGAAAAACTGAACATTTCCTTCGGTCCATGATTTTCTTTCTGCACCGGGTTTCCCGAGAATCATCACGTGATTACCGGGCAGTTCGGAGAGCAATTCCCGCAGCCTGCGTTCAAAGGCGCTTCGGGCAGGCTCCACTCCAGAGATGACCGCCACCACGTTCAAATCTTTCGAAGTAGCGTCCATAATTTCAGGCAAGTCATCCAATTCCGTAAAACGGCTCAACGGGCCTGCATAACGAACATTTTCCGGGCAAGATTTCACATGGGACATGGCGCCTGCATAACCGGGGGCTTCTTTCAAATCGGGTATCCACACCTGGTCAAAGTTTTCCATTTTCTTTCGATGCCAATGGACCCCGATCCCTTCGAACTTAGAGAAAAGTGCCGGAAAGGCAATACGGCACTGGTGCGTCATGTAAATGGAAAGCGCCTTCGCCGAATAAAAACCGAAGCGGTTGTCCGAAAACAAGATGTCGAACCCGTGGCGGCGAACCATTTCTTCGGCATAGTGGTGCTCGTATTCAACGACCCTGTTCAAGTGGACGCTGTTTTTCAGGAGCCAAAGCCCCATGTTGAATCCGTGCTTCGGGTAAACAATGCCATAAGACGGAGCCACATGTTTTTTCAGTTCCGGAAAAATCTCGTTGTACAACGGCGCATAAGATTCCGTAACGGCAAGCTCCACCTGGGCGCCTTGCCGCAGAAATTCCTTGATGACGGGGACACAACGGGTCGCATGACCCAGTCCCCAGTCCAAAGGTGCCACCAGGACTTTCACTACCTGGCCTCCAGCCATGCGTTGGCCCAGTCGCCGTGATCGCAGTCCTTGTTGCCGCCCTGTTCCAATACCAGTTGCAGGTTCTGGACTCCGGACACATCTACTTCCAAGATTTGTTTCTGTGTAGAATACATCTTGTTTGAACGGAACAGTTCACGACCGTCACCCTTTACCACGAAGAATGCCCCGTCACCGCAGGCACTTTCGTCGTCCAGGCCGATAACGCCGTGAAGCATATTGAACTTTCCGGAAATATCGTATTCGATGCTCGCATCGGCATGACTTCCGATTCCATAGCGGAAGGGTTCCTTGTCCAGGGTTATACCGTTATGGTCCACCGTCTGGTCCTTTTGCGGTTTTCCCCAATCCTGATGGAAGTTCTTCATGGGCATCTCCGAAACCAGGGCGACTCCTTCGCCTTCCACAAACAGGTCCCTGTACAGAGTCAGAGTGTCAGCATCAGGCATCAGGCACCACATTTTCAGACGGTTCATTCCGGCAGACAAATCTGTAGAATCCAGCAACAGACTGTCTTGGATTTCAGTCACCACCTTTTCTTTTTCGGGTTTGCCGTTTACGGAATAGGAACAGGCAATGGACTCTTCAAAATTCTTGTTCAGCGTAACGAGGCTGCTGTCCATGTTCGAAACAGAGAACCGCTGTGCATACTGGGACACTCCCTTCTTGGCGTCGATGCGGTAAATGACCAACGGATAGCCGAACAGCTTGGGCTCCAAGAGTACGCGTTCGTTCTTGTAGGAATCCAGAATCTCGTCAATCTGGTCGGTGGTCTTGAAGCCCACCACGCGGCTCTGGCGGTTTACCGAACCGTAACCGTCCTGACCGCGCACCAGATAGATGTTTCCACCAGACGCCTGGTACCACTTGGCAAAGGTATCCGTATCCCAGCGCTTGAACGTCCGTTCGCTAAAGGCACTATGACCAGAGGCAAGCATCTGCCAAGGTCTCGCATAAATGTAAATGGAATTCTCGGGATACTTTTTCAACTCCGTATTCAAGAAATCCTCTTCGGCCAAAAGCTTGTTCTTGTAATAAAGCATGTTGGCCTTGTAACTGGGGGCGTGGAACATCATAAGCCCAAGGGACATGGCAACAGCAATACCCAGGACCAGGCGACCGATGCCGTCGGGTTTCATCTTGGAGAAAAAGCACAAGGCGTCGTAAGGGCCAAGGGCCATCAAGAGAGCGAACAGGGGCAAGGCCACCAGCACGTAACGCTGGTTGATGTCGATGGTGAAGGTGCCCGACACGTTCAGCAAGATGACGAAAATCTGGATGCAGAACGAAATCCCGAGAACAAAGCCACGAACATAGCGCCTGGAATAAACCATCCTGAACAGGAGCCATACCGTGGATGCCAGCAGGAGTACCGTAAAGGATGTGTAGAACGGATTTTCGAGAATCCCGCCAAAAGCCGTATCCGGCTTCAGGTTCATCATGATTTCTACATTGGTCTTCAGGTTGAACCACAGGTTTTCAAGGGAATGGGCCGCGTGTTCTCCGCCCTGGAAATCATAACCGCGGTAGGCCGCCATGGTATTGATAGAAGGCCAGCTCACCGCAATGACCGAAGCCACAAAGAGGGGCAGGCGGTACGGTTTTTCCAAGAAATAGCGATAATAATACAGAGCGAAAGGAATAAAGGCGAAAACAGTTTCCTGTCTAGTCTGTGCAAAGAAGCCAAGCAGGGGCACGGTCAGCAAGAAATGTTTCCAGGTCACCTTGTTAGTCGGCACAAAGGCGTACCAGGCCATCAAGGCCGTCAGGAGGGCGATGTAGAGGACCTCTGTGGAGGCAGAGCGTGCCTGCAAAAGGAATATGGGCATGCCGCCCAGGAACGCCGTGGCCGCTAACGCCAAAGGTTCGCTCTTGAACCATCTGCACAGCGCAAAGAAAAAGAAAATCAGGCTCAGGATGTAGAAGGGGTAATTCACCAACAAGGCGGTATCCCTGTTGGGTTCCATGAAGTTGAACACCAGGGAATACACAAAGCCGAGGGCCTTGCCCTTGAAGTTGTTCACCTCGTCGGTACATTCCAGGTTGCCGTCTTTCCAGATTCCCTCGTTGCAGATGCCGCCGGAGTGCTGGAAATACATCTGCAGGCCCATGGATTCCCAGCTGGTCTCGTCGCTCAGCACCCGATGGCTGTTCCCGATGTTTCCGAACATGAATACGGAAAACACCAGAAGCAGCACGGCCAGCCCGCAAAGGCTCTTGCCGCCGGGCAAATACCCGCGGATATGCTTTGCGATAAAGGGCAGGTTCACCGCAACACCTACGAGGCCCACCACAAACGTGGAAAGGATGGCGTAATAGCCCCATTCGATATCCCACTTGCGGGCCGTAGCCACGGAGGTCCCGTTAAAAATAAGGAATGCTATGACCAGCACAATCAGGGTGACTACAAGCATGAGCCCCTGGGGTTTCCCCAGGTTCAACGACTTGAACCACTCCTTCAAAGCATTTTTCTTTTCTTTATCCTTTTTCATTTTACACTTCTCGTTTCACATTCTAAACAATCGACCTAAATCACCAACTCCTCAAGCAGATCCTCGTGATTCTATCGCCACACCGTGGCTCCAGAATGACAGCGAGGATGACACCTCTTGAGACCAGCAATCCTAACCACTGTTTACTGACCACTTTACCTCTTGCGACCAGCGACCCCTAGATCCTAGCCCCTAAATCCTAGCCCCTACCCCACTCCCAGCCTTTCCATGGCAATCTTCTTGCCGGTCTGGAAATCGCACTTGCCACTGCCCAGCTTGGGAAGGCTTTCCACCTTCACCACAGCGCCAGGCACCATCAGGGGCGGAAGCCCTATCTGGCGGAGCATGTCCTTCACCTCGTCTTCGGACTTTTCGCCGGCATAGACCAGCACAATCTTTTCGCCCTTGGATCCGTCGGGAACGGCCACGGCAAAATGGTCGATCTCGTCGAACATGGCGTTTTCCGAAATCTTGAAATCTACAGAGCCGAGGCTTACCATCTCGCCGCCAAGCTTTGCAAATCGGCTGTAGCGGTCCACGATAGTCAGGTAGCCGTCTTCATCTACGTGGCCCTTGTCGCCGGTCTTGTACCAACGTTTGCCGTTGATGACGGCTATGGCCTGGGCGGTGCGTTCCGGGTCCTTCAGGTACCCCTTCATAATCTGGGCTCCACCGATGAGAATCAATCCGTCGCTACCGATGGGCAGCTCTTCCATGGTGTCCGGATCCACAATGCGGAACTGGGTTCCAGGCAGTGGCGCTCCCACGGTACCCGGCTTGTTGCCCTGCAGCACCGTCTTGTAGTCGTCCATCAAGACATCCTTGGTGTTTACCGCCGCCACGGGGGTGGTCTCGGTACAGCCAAAGCCTTCGAAAATTTCCAGCTTGAACTTGGTGCGGTAAAGCTGTCGCACGTCTTCGCGAATCTTTTCGGCTCCGGCGTAGATGCTCCGCACATGGCCAAACATCAGCGGGTGCACCGCACGGTTCATGCCCCACATCCGCAAGAAGGTGCCCGTGGCCACCATGATGGTCACCTTGAACTGGGCGCACATGCGGGACACAAGCCTTGCATCCGTGGGGTCGGGGCAAGTAGCCACCGGCACACCGTCCACCAAGCAAAGCATAGTCGTAATGGAGAACCCGAAGGCATGGAACAGCGGGAGCGACCCCAGGAACACATCGTCGGAGCCGGGGTTCAGCACACTTTCGCACTGCTTGATGTTACCCATCAAGTTGAAGTGGGTCAGTTCCACTCCCTTGGGGCGACCTTCGGAACCGGAACTGAAAATAATCGTCGCCACGTCGTCCAGGGAGACCTTCTTGAAGAACCGGAGTTCCAGGTACCAAGCCGGAAGCAGCATCACCCGCAAGAAGTTCAGCACCAGGGCGGGCTTTTTCAGCTTTTCCTTCAGGTCTTCCATGTAATAGACCTTGTACTTGTCCAGAAGCTGCTCCATGGGGAGTCCCTTCTGCTTCAGCTTGTCGATAAACACCCTGGCGGTAATGATGGTCTTCACGTCGGCCACGTTACAGCAGTAGTCCATGGTCTCCGGCGTGTTGGTGTAGTTCAGGTTATAGACCGTCTTGCCCTTGATGAGGCAGGCCATGTTCACGATGATACCCGGGCCCGAAGGCGGAATCAGCACGCCCACGTTCTTTTCGCCCTTGGTAAGCCCGTCAATCATCTTCGCAAAGGTCAAGGAAGCCGCCGCCAGGGCGTTTGCCGCCAGGTGGTGACCGTCGGGACTATAGACCGAAGGTCCGCTCCCGATACGCTTGACCGTGCGTATCCAAGCAGAAGCCACCGGACGGAGCAGTCGGATATAAGACGTCCATGCCGTAATGGAAAGCTCCTGTACGGCCCGCTGGACCGTAACCGCATCCGCTTCCAGGGGAAGTTCCTCGCCAAAGGCCACCGAAATGATACGGCCTTCGCTATGGATTAAATCCTTGAAGCCGGAACCCGCCTGGGAGTAACTGCTCCCCCACAGCCCCTGCACATAGAACGGCAAGAGCTTCAGGTGGTGTACATCCTTGATGGCGTCGGAATAGTCCAGGCGGAAACGGCTCATGTTGCCCGTAGCGGTCATGGTGTTCTCGGGGAACATCACCACGGCCTCGCCCCGGAGCAGGGCCTCCCGGGCCTCCTTCATGGCGGACTCCGGGTGTGCAATGTCCAGCTCGATGGTCCGCATCTGTGAAAGGAGCAGACGCACGTACCACTTTTCAAAAGGCCGCTTGGTAATCACAAAGCGCAAGGGGCGGGGGCTTGCCATCTGGATCATGGCCCAGTCCACATAAGAAATGTGGTTACCCACCAAAAGCACAGGACCTTCCCAGGGAATACGCTCCACGCCAGACACCAGGAACTTGTAATGGAACGAAAGCACCGAGCGCATCAGCTGGCGGAGCAGCGTATGGGGCATGGCCATCAGGGCCCAAATGGTGCCGCCCAGGCACACGATACCCAGAATAAAGAACAGGCTCATCCGGTCCAGGTTCAAGAACCGGATAAGGACAACGGCCACAATCTCAAAGAGGAGGATACAAAGGTTCTGCACCCCGTTGGCCACCGAAAGCACGTGGCCCGCCGACCTGGGCTTGGTATGGTACAGCAGCATGGAGAACATGGGAATCATGTAGATGCCGCCACAGAACCCCAGCAGGGTAAAGGCGATGGCGTTGTAGGGCCGGGGGATAAAGGGAATCAGGAAGATGAGGATGGCAGCACCAGCGGTACCCATGGGGATAAGCCCGGTCTCGATAAAGTTCCTGGACATGCGCATGGCAAAGACGATGCCCGCCACAAGACCCAGGGCCGTACCGAAAATGGCGTAGTTGGCCAAGATATCCCGGTTAAAGAGCGAACCCGAACCGAACAGGTCCTGGATGACAAACACCAGTAGGAATATCATGACCCAGAACATGGAAAGCCCGATAATGGACTGGCGGAGCGCCCGGTTCACCCAGAGCTTGCTCAGCTTGCGGCGGGCAAACAGAAAGTTCCAGTAGCGCTTCCAGGGGAATTTCAGCTCGGCATCGTAGGCGCCTATAGGCGGAAGCCCGAAGGTGAACAGGATTCCCAAAATTTCAAGAGCCACGAGGGTTATCCCCACAGGGGCAAATGTCTGGAGCGCCTCCGAAAGATCCCCTGCCATCGGGAGCATCCGCTGATAGGCGTAGGCGGTAACGCCTCCGCTCAGCACCAGGGCCACAAACAGGATAATCATCAGGATACCGCTCCCCTGGGCCAGGGAACGGACTCCCACCAGTTCTTTCATGTAGCCGTTCTTGGCCGGACTCTGGAACGCCTGCAGCACAAAGAAAAGACCAATAGAAAGAAACTCGAACAGGAGGTTCGCCGTACAGACTCCGTAACCGAACAGCACCACCGCAGGTAGCGAAAGCAGGGTCGTCCACCTAAGGACCCGTTCCTTAGGAAACTTGTCGGAAAAGTAACCCGCAGGAGTCATGAGCAAGGTGCAAGGCAGCAGGAACAACAGGTGCAGCACATAGAACTGCCAAGAGCCCATGGCCGTAAATCCGGCCCGACTCAGCACCAGTTCCATATAGGCGACAAGGATAGTAGAGAGGGCCACCTGGGTAAAGGCAAACCCGTAAAAAGCAAAAAATCCCTTAGACTTTTTCATCGGTTTATCCCGCAAATCTTTCATGGGAAAGATACATAATTAAAACGGTCCCGCCAATGCGGGACCGCCTTTTTCAGTTAAGGTAAAGGAACGTCAAAACTATCTTCTGAGGCCCATCGTATAGTCCACGCCATCTTCGGTTCGAACACAGCGGACAGGAGCACTCTCCTGTTTGGAAAGTTCTTCTGCATCGTCTATATAATTGAAGTACATACCTTCTGTACCTGCATAAATAGCAGCCGCATCATCACCATAGGAATCTGAGGTCCAGAAATATCCCCAATAGCCATCGGCCACCCCATAGGTCGGCTTCAGGTCAAACCCAACCAGGTTCCAGCCGGCATTACCTTCTGGCCAGCCCTCCTGCGAGAAGAGAACATTGGCTGCAAAGACTTCATCGTACGGAGGCGCGAACATCCCTGCAGCAGAGCCATAGATTTCATCAGCATATTTTTTAGAAACTGCAATCATCAAATTACGCCACTCGTAACTCGAAGGCACATGCCAGCCCTCCGGGCAAAGGCCCTGCACGGGCAATTCAACTTCGTCAATTTCAAATTCGGAACCGTCCAGATTGCCCATAGCCACATCCCAGGTGTAACCGACGACATTGCAGGTTTCTTCACCATCAAGGCAGGCGTAAAGTTTTTCCGTTTTACCGGCACCCGCGGCAGATGCGGTCTCTGACACAGGTTTCACCTTCAAGTTCTCGGCGAACCAGGTCTGGTTGCCGATGGTAACGGTCTTATAGACAATGGACTCGTTGTTGGGGTCGGTAAAGATACTGTCTTTTTTCAAAGCCTCAACATCCGCCTTCAGTTTTTTAATCGTGTTTCCGGAACACTTGCCATAGGCGCCAAATTCATAAATACCGAAGGTGTTTTCGTATGTCCCTTTCTTGAACGATTCAACAACGGCAAAGTCCACTTTACTAATCCCGCTCAGTTCATCATCATAAACGGGGCCAATTTCATCGCCAGTATCGCCAAAAATCATTCTCAAAAAGGCTTCTCCGGATTGTGCATCAGGATACAGGTCAGCCGCAACGAAGGCAAACTTGTTCCAGGGGATATTCACCGTTTTTTCCTGACCAGCAGTGGCAGGAACCGCAGCGGACATGGGGAACATATCTCCACCTATAAGGATTTTCATTTCCGTATCGGAAGAATAGGTCAGGCAGAATCCGCCCCAGTCCGCCGAGACCGTTTTGCTATCGATAAACTCGTACGACAGGCCTACTATCGGATAAGTCGTCTCCATGGCTTCAATAAAATCCATATCCTTTTCAACGGAAAGGGTCGCTTTACCCTTAAACCCGTAATTCTTTCCAAGAGATTCGATCATGGGAGGCATCTCAACAAGAATATCAGAGCCGGGAGGGGCAACCGTCTGCGAGCCATCTACGGCTTCAACCTCAACACCTTCCCACTGGATTGTTCCCATTTCGGAATTTTCACTCCATACCGCCAGAGGTTCAATGTATGCGCGTCGGCCAAAACTTTCTTCATAGAGTCTGTCAGATTGGGACAGACCTTTCCATGTAGGGAAATCCGTTCCCTTTGCTTGAACCGCATAACCGATTCCTGCACCACAGTCGTAGACAATCACGTCAAGACCCGCATTGATTACGGTACAGGCGTTGTCGTCTTTCAGGGTCTCGGGCGTGACAGGCTTGTCACCAGATTCAGCAGATTCCCCAGGCTTGCCGTTCTTGACCTCAACCGACTTGTCACCACAGGTGATTTTCACACCGGAACCGTCTTCGAGATTTTCTACGCTGCAGGGAACTTCGGCTGTGGCTTCGGAAACTTCGGCGTCACTGCCCTTTTCGCCCTTGGCTCCGTTCTTGATGACCGCCAGGGAATCTCCGTTGCACACCAGCTTGAATCCGCTCTTATCCTTCAGTTCCTCGGCCTTGCAGTCCAGTTCCGGGGTGGCGACCACGGGGGCCGAGCCACCTACAGTTGTCCAGCCCCAAGCCTTTGCACCGTCTTTTTCCGTTTCGGAGCAAACATAGACTTCGCTCTTGGATGGAATCACGGCGAAATAGCCCTTGTAACTATTGTCGCACTTGGGCAAATCCTCGCTAGACGCATAAGATTCCGCCTTTACCAGTTCACTTGTGGACTCGTCACCGCAAGCGACAAAAAGAGTACCGGCCGCAACCAGGGCCACCGGCAATCCAAACCTGTATTTCATAACTACTCTCCTCGTTATAGGGCAGAGACACTCAACCCTCAAAAAGAAATGTAGTATTTCTCTCCTCAAAAAGTAAACAACGTTATACAAAAAAACTCCCGATGCGACCAGCACCGGGAGTTTAGACGTAATTTTAGGTATAAATTACTTGTTCTCGAAGTAGTAGGTAGTCAGAGTCTTGCCATCCTGGGAGAACTGGATAATCTGCTTGCCCTTGGGAAGATCGCCGGTGATCTTGAACAGGTTTTCGGCCATATAGGTCACCGTCAGGTTCGTGCCCTTGTCCTTGTCGGCAAAGAGGCCCTTCTTCTCGCTTTCTTCGAAGCCCTTGCAGTCCTTGTGGGCAGAAATGTCCTGTTCCACGGCGGGGAAGGTCTTGGCAATGAGCGGAGAGGTCACGGAGCTAGCATTGCGGTAGAAGACTTCCAGCTTGCCCTCGATTACGCGGGGGGCCGGCAGCGGAGACATCTTGGCAGCTTCCTTCTTGCCTTTCTTCTTGCCCTTCTTCTGGTCGGGCACCTTGGCGCCGTCGCCAGCCTGGGGGCGTTCCAACTGGTAACCTGCGATGGATTCGTTGCACTGGGTGGACCAGACGACCCATTCGTTAGAAATCTTCTTCGGGCCGTTTTCTTCGTCGCCAGGCAGGTAGAGACCCGGTTCAATCTGGTCGCTATAGATGTACAGCGTCACCTTCAGGTTCGGGTTCTCTTCGGTGGTAGAAATCATGTTCTTGCTCTTGATGTACTTGGAGCGGCCGGCAAGAATCTTGTAGTTACCCACGGGGACCTTTTCGAACTTGAACTGGCCCTTGCGGAGTTCCTGCTTGTACTTGTACTTTTCCTTGAGGGTGGAGTAGATAGTGGAGTCCATCCAGATGGTGGGCATTTCGAGAGGCTTGCCAGTGAAAGCGTCACAGACTTCACCTTCGATGGTACCGGTCTTTTCGCAACCGGTGAGAGCCATAGCCACGAGAGCGGCGGTAGCACAGAGAGTAAGTGTTTTTTTCATTGTTTTTCCTTTTGAATATCTTTAAATATACAAAAACCCTCCCGTTTTAGGGGAGGGCATAAAAAGACTAGGCTTCTTCTTCGGCCTTGGCAGGAGCAGCCTTGCGGGTCTTACGCTTTGCACCAGTGATGTTGCCAGCGAAACGCTTGTTGAAGCGGTCGATACGGCCAGCCGTATCCACGCGATGCTGCTTGCCCGTCCAGAACGGATGGGTA
>OCVV011360355.1_pt1 | contig 115995 bp, 156 predicted proteins | sample 1539721 | NCBI WGS metagenome assembly OCVV01 (sample SAMN02144230, study PRJEB22623) | gut metagenome | biome: sheep rumen | host: Ovis aries | place: New Zealand
ATAAAATTCAAATCAGCTCTGTATCTTTCGTATTTATCGGGAACCATTTGTTGAATCATCCTTTCTGAAAATTATGCGTTTTGAAGAAATTTCACTGCTTCGGGGAAATACATAATTTTGCCACCAGCGTCAAGCGCCGGGATGCTATCGAGGTTCAGCGCCCTAATCTGCTCCATATCCTCAATCTTTTCATAAGGAATTTTCTTAACCTTCATGCGCTGCTCGAGCGCGGAGCACATACCGCACCCATGAAGACCATACAGTTTGTAACTCATTTGTTATCACTCCCCATTTCGAGCACACCGTGCTCAATATTTTTATAGCGTTCTTTGTTTTGTGGATGCTCATACCGAGCAATGCACACGTCGATTAGGGCGGTCACGTCATTCAGACGGAGCCACCACGCGTCGTCGCCGCGATAGATCTTGTGCGCGATATCCATAGCCACACAGAGCTCCGGATCACATCCCTGGGACTCTGCGAACTCACGCCAGTCATATGTACCCCACTCATCAGGCATTGGCTCAGACGGATGATCCACAAAGCGGCAGATATACCACTTTGCCTTCTTCAGGTCTTCGACGGCGTCTTTCTTATGACCGGCGCGGCTGATATACTTGACGAAGGAGCCCATTGAAAAGTCGAGTCTCCAGTCCTCAATAAAATCGATCACTTCCACGCTCCCGCGATTGTAATAGGCGGGATGGTTGACAGCATCACTCATCTTCGTACACCTCCGAAAGTTTGCGATGGCGACCGCAGCTGTTGCGCTCCGGGCAGAAGGGATAGTCTGGGTTTGTCTCGCACTTGGGCACCAGCCAGACCTCTGCTTCTGGGACAACATCAGTCACGCAATTTGCCATACGCTGTACCAGCTCACTGATCTCCCACTGGGCGCGGTTGCACAGGCGTTCGTGGCAGATGTGGATGAGCTCGCGCAGGTTGACGGTCATGGTCAGCGATGTCTCACAGGCGTTGGGAAGCACGAAGCGGGCATCCTCATTGGGGATACCGCACTTGTCCGTGAGATAGGTATAGGCGTGGCTGATGGTGTTCATCAGCTCATGGTAGATCTCTGCGGCGTCGGGGTTGTCAGCGATGGTTTGCGGCGTGACGTAGCCGAAATCATCCTCTTTGCAGTAGCGCTGGGAGCGCACGGAGAACGCCGCGAGACGGTGGCGCGTAAGCTGGGCCAGACAGGCGCGGCTGATGCCACTGATCTTGAAGGTAAATGTGGCGTGTTCGGCGACGGACTGATGCCCGCTTTTGATACACGCACTGAGGATGCGCGTAGGATGTTCGATGTCCGGCACGGAGTCGTAGCACTCGCATGCCGCTTCTTCACAGGTAAACAACGGGTCAATGGTGTGGGAAAGCAGTTCTACTTGCATACAAACCTCCGATCAATACCACCGCTGGGCGGTGTACTTCTTCACGTTTTTCTTGTGGATGATGGTTGCGGACGGGTCATACGTCCTGACCTCGTCGTCGATATATACCCTGACCCAGGCGTGATACTTGGTGTCAGCGTACCCGATGACCAGCGAGGCCGGAATGCCCTGAGACCGGAGCATGGCTACCATCAGCGCGGCGATATCCTGGCAGATGCCCATGTGCCGCCGGAAGCAGTCGTCGATATCAGGCAGGACGCTCTTGCCCACGACGGCGGCTTTGACAAAGTCGTACACGATAGTGGACTCTATCCATTTCCTGACCTGTGTCACGCGCTCGGCACTCGAGGTGCAATTTTTGCACAGCTCCGCCGCCTTGAGGGTGCAAGGGGACTCAGACGTATAGTCGACGTACTGGTTCGGGTGGAGGTAAGGTGCTGTGGGGCTGGACAGTTTGACGTTCAGGTTCACCTTGCCGATGACGGCATAGCGCGAGCCGCTGGTGTTGCGGTAAAGCTCCACCGTATAGCGCCCGTCGCCGAACTGAAGGGGAAAGGTCTCCTCCCCGTCAACGCCGTAGAGACTGAGATCGTAGTAAACGCTCTGGCCGTTGGCGGCGACGCGGAGCTTGTTGCGGTGGCCGTCGGGCTTTATGTTGCGTGCCGTGAACCAACCGTTTGCGATGTTGTCAGCGCCGATATAGAGCTTGCCGTTGATCATACATAATCACCTCAATAGTCGTCATAGAATTCCTCCTCGTCAGGCACAAGGCCGGACTGTTCTTCTGCGTAGTTCCAGAGCTCCTCATATATGTCTGTCGTCTTTCGGATGGGGACACAGACCAGCACCTCAAACAGCTTGCGCTCCAGCGCTTCGTGCCGTTTGATCTCGGCTTTCAGGGATTGGATAGTAGGGCTTGCCCGCTGGCTCTGCATAGGCACCATCTCCTTATAAGTTATCTACGATTTGATAGTCGAGCAGATGATATCGCATCACGCCCATGTACTCTTTCTTCATATACCCGTTCTTACCACCGATGACGCGCAGGAGATCGCCCTCGCGAACGTTGTGTACGTACATCTCTCTGGGGATCGTCCACTCATGCACTTCGGCAGTTCTGAGCGAAATTGCCATAACGCTGTACGCCCAGAGCTTACCCGACTTCTTGGCATATAGCGGGCGCGGAGGCTCGGAGACATAGAGCAGTGAGCGGTAGTTGCTGCCCAGCGCTGGGACGTAGCCCAGGTATTCCTTCCACGTTGCGAGCCTGTCACTGAGGGCGGGCGGCTGGATGTCCTGCTTCTGGATAATATCCTCGACCAGACCGATCAGGCCTTTGCCATCCTTAACGCGCCAGTTCTTCTCCGTCCTGCGCTCGGCATACTGGGAAACCTCATCGTCGCGGCTCCCGAAGATTGTGATCTTCTTCTCGTTGGAGAGCCAGGTCAGCTCGCCGAACTTGAGCATGGACGCGATCTCAAATATTTTCTGTAATTTGTTGGGGTTGCCGAAATCCTTGAAGTACCCGATGCTGATCAGTATCTCGATCTGCTTATTGCCGATACCGGCAAGTTTCAGCGCCCAGACGACGTCCATAAAACGGTTTTTGCCGGTAGGAGCAAAGGTGCTCTCCACCTCTGCCAGCTTCTCGCCGATACCTGACGACAGATCCTTGACTGACTCCAGCCCCTGATAGATGGTATTGGTAGCCCTGTCAAAGGTGTACTCACTGCTGGAGTGGCCGAAGGTTGGCGACGCCACCTTGATGCCATAAAGCTGTGCCAGCAGTGTGCCGTGGGCGATATCGTCCTGTGAGTGAGCACCGTTCAGGTAGGCGGTACAGAACTCAAGGGGGTGGTAGTAGCGGCAATAGGCGCACATGAAGCCCACAATGGAATATGCGACTGCGTGCGAGCTATTAAAGGAGTACCCACTGGCGTCCTGAATGACCTGAAGCAGGTCTGCCACATCGCGTTCGGCCTCTTCCATCGGTTTATTGGAACGCTCGATATATCCCTGTTTGATTAGTACGATATCCTTGGCGACCTTCTCAGGATTCTTCTTTGCGATATCTCGCCGCACTGTGTCTGCCTGACTGCCGCTGAATCCGCAAAGCTCGATCAGAGCACGCAGGATGTCCTCCTGATAGACGCAGAAGCCGAAGTTGTCCTTAAAGAGTTCGTCCATCTCCTTGGTGGGGTTGGCGTGTACCTTTCGGGCAAACACATCGTCCCTGTATGACGCTCCAGACGGACGGATTGACGCAGTCAACAACGCCATCTCTTTGATGCTGGTCGGTTTCATCTTGCACAGGGAGTTGTACCCAAGCGAGCTCTCCATTTGGAAGATGCCGTAAGGGCTTCGACGCATGTCTTCCCATACAGCCTGATCATTGAAGTCGATTTCGTGCGTTTTAGGGAACGGTTTCCCCAGCGCTTTGTAGGTATCGGCGATGATCTTCACGTTCGTCAGGATCAGCATGTCATACTTGCACATGCCCACGTCGTGAGCCTCATCCATATCGAGCAGGAGGCAGTGCTCACCGTTATTCCAGAACGTGCCGTAGTTGTCGTCCAGGGTGACCGGAGAGATGACGATGCCTGCGGCGTGGATGGACTGGCTGACGATGGTGTTGACCGTGCCATCGAAGTAGTAGAAGACGTCGGGATATTTCTGCCTGGCGGCTGTCTGGTTGCTCATATACTCGGCCTTGATTTTATCCGCCGATTTTAGTGTGAACGGGCACTCGGGAATCATCTCATCCTTGAATGTCTTGGGGTTCAGGTCTTTCCGGTTTTCCTTCACCCAGCGTGTCTTGAGACCACGGCAGATGTCGTCGATCACGCCCTTGTCAGCGACCGTGCCATAGGCCGAAACACGGGCCGTCTTGCGCTCGCCGAACTTTTCAATGATATGCTGGAATACCTTCGTCCTATCGGTGTCGATCAGGTCTGTGTCAATCCTTTATACCCTCGGTTTCCCGATATTTATTAGGGGAGTAGACTATATCTTCATCCGCATAGTTGCGGAGGCTGGCGCTTCACATAACGGAATTTCACCGTTACGCTACTCCTGTCTGGATAGTCGTTACAGTTTCCTTCGGAAGCTTAATAAGCCGATAACCACAGCTAACCTTATGGTTACCTCCTTTCCCAAAGGCTTACCACGGTATTAGCATGCCTCTCGGTTTAGCTTTCACCGTTAGCACGGCAATTGCCGCACACCCAACATGTGTTGGTTCACCAGCTTATTTTCGATGCATTACTGCAAAGGGTGACCAAGGTTAATCACCGATTTCTACACGATTTTCGTTACAGAACCTGCTGAAAATCGTGCCGTAGTCTTCTGGGTTCATATCGATAATGTCCGTGACATAGGCTACCCGCGAACCGCCGACAGAACCACGGGCAGGGCCGGTCGGAATGCCGTTGGCATGGCACCACTGAATGAGCTCGCTCTCTGACAGCATGAAGCCGCACATGCCAAGCTTTTCAAACGTAGCGAGCTCCTCTTCTATCGCCTTCCTGAACGCATCTTCCTGGCTCCTCGGTATCACACCGTTCTTCAGCTTATCCTCAAACATCTGCCAGGTCAGTTCTCTGTACCTCCGCACATCCTCTTCGGCGGAGCCATAGGAGATGGGATACTTATTGCTCCTGTCCACTGTAAACTCTTCTACGCTTGCCGCCATGACATTGGTGTTCTCCAGCGCCTGAAGGTAGACATCACGGGGGAGCGCGGCCTGCTTCTCGTAGGCTGCCACCAGCTCATCGTAGGTCTTGTAGGTCAGGTCGAATGTCTCCTCATCGGGGAAGGACTTGCCCTTGGCAAGCATCAGCAGGTCGCGGCACTCTGCCTTGTACGGTGTGGAAGAGTGGGTGTCTGTCCCAGCGATGAGTGGTTTGCCCGTCTCCAGCGACAGCTGGTACAGGTGCTGGTTGTACGCCGCCTGATCGGGGTTATCGTGGTGCTGGATCTCCAGATAATCGTAACGGTTGAGCAGTTTCTGATAGTCAGGATCGCTGACGGGTAGCTTGCTCATGGGCGACGCGATACAGGCCGAGATCACGATGACGTTTTTTGACAGCCGGGTCAGCTCATCGAAGGTCATGCGCGGCTGGTAATAGAAGTGGTCGTCTCTGGACGCCAGCTTGACGGCCAGGTTGATCTCCTTCATGCCATCATGGTTCTTCGCGATCAGCACGGTGTGGTAGTTATCCCTGACCTTGTCCCCCGACAGCGATCTGGTCAGATAGACCTCGACGCCGTAGAGAAACTTGAGGCCAGCCTCCTGACAGGCGATCATCTTATGAATGTTGCCCCTGGGGAGACCGTGCTCCGTAGACCCGATAGCCGTCATGCCGTCCCGCTTGGCAAGCGCGATGTAATCATCGAACTTGGTGCAGCTGTCCAGCAGACTGTAATCGCTGTGACAGTGATACATGGTGTAGTTTGGCATGTTTCACCTCATAGAATTGACTGCGGCTTTACGAATCGAACGTAAAATTAAGCCCAGTAGTGCGAACGAACTTGCTGAGAACCAGGCACCGCGTATAAAAGTGTTATTTTAGTTATCCTGCGTTTTCGACTGCCGCCATAATAGCCTGCTGGACGGTTTCATATTCGCCACCATCCATAAACTCAATGATTTTGTCGAACTCTTCTTTCGTGAACTCGATTGCTACTTTCTCCATGATTTAACCTCCTATTTTGATTACGATCATTAAATATATCCCGATTCCTTTGCTCTCTGCTCCCATCTGGTCTGTGCCTCGTCATCCCATCCTTTTATGACGTCTTCCACGCAGTCAAGACAGTCATGGATGTAATAAGGCTTGCCATCGATAAAGCACTTTTCACTCAGCGCTTGATCGCCTGCTTTGATAGTTGTTCCGCAGTAATGACACTTGGTTTCTTTTCTTGCCTTAACAAGTTTGCTGTGATAGTTTTCCAGATAGTCATCCATATCATCAGACGGCATCTCCAGATCTGTATATTCCTCTGACTTATACTTTGCCTGTCTGTTTATTTGTACGGTTCCCATTGTCTTAAACTCCTATTTAAGTCAACCTTAAACATACCACACACACCCATCACAATCATGAGTGCAACAAGGTTTCTTGCCGTTCTCTGCATAGTAAGAGCAACTTTTTGAATGTTGATCTTCTTCACTAAGAGCACGAATGGAAAGCGTCAATGCTTCACGAAGTATAGAGTAATTTTCTGGTGGCCAATTTGCCCTTATAGCTTTTATCGCTTCTTCATTCGTCATGTATTAAACTCCTATTTAAGTCATTCGACTATCTTCAGTTTTGCAATCATATCCATATAATGTTCCAGCATTTCGCGTATCTCGTCAACGTGCTGTTCCGCTATGTTTGGCATTTCGCCGTGACTGTATCGGTCGAGTGTGTCGATTGCATCTTTGGCTTTTCGGAACTCACGCATGGCATCATTTACGGTCATTGTCTTATTCTCCTATTTAAGTTACCGCTCTCCCCGTGACAACACAAGGCCAGGCACCGCTAAATAGTCCTAATGAAAACATCCATTCTTCGGCCTTGTTTTTGCTAATACAAATTTCAGTAAAATACATCGCTGTTGGTATCGGCTTATCCGGCCTTAAACCAATAGGGCACACCTTAATTAAGTCGTTCTTTGATAGCATTTCCTGAATACGGTTTACTTCATCGCTCATTTCATCACGGGTTTTCGTCCGAAGTATTACACTACCATCCACTGGCTCCAGACGGTCAACAACCGAAAGCCCAATAGTAAATGGCATACTACTCATGCACTAAACCTCCTATTTAACGCAAATGAATACGATAGCATTTCTTAAAAGTATACTTTCCATATGCGATCTCAACTATCTTGTAATACACCTCGATGATATGTGCCATAAGCCATTCAATCATCTTCTAAACTCCTATTTAAGTCTTGCCACGCGGCACAAGGCCTTTACGGATACATTCTTCTCTGGCCTTTTTGCGTTCAATTGGTGCGATAATCAGGCGATATAGCAACACTCCAATCGCAACACCAAACATAGCAAAGAACACGTTCATACGTTATCCTCCTATTTTAGTTTGTTGCGTATATAAAAATAACATTCTTCCAATACGGTTCAAGCTCTGCCATCTTGTCTTTCACGGCTTTGTCAAGCTCATCGCCTTTTAACTCATCATAAAGACGATCTTCTATTATTTCTTCAAGACGCTCTCTATCGGTAATAATGGTATCGTTATAATCGTAATAGTCTGTGTCTAAGATTTCACCGGTAGCAAACCTGACATCGCTACAGCACATCCACGTATAATCGCCGCCGTTTGCCTCCTCACCAGCAAGCACAACGATTTGATAATCTGGATGCTCTGTGATCAGCCTTTTGAGTTCGTCTGTCTGTTTGGCAAGACTATAATCTATCATACTTTGTTCTCCTATATGGTCTCCCGCAGTTCTGTCCACTTATCCATCACCCGATCACACCCTTGCTCTTGTCCACGATGTAGTTGTACATGGTGATACCGACCTGCATGGCAAGTGGATGGTTTTGCCACTTCTTGCCCACGACGGAGGCGATGGAGTCAGATGCCTTCTCCCAGAAGGGGGCACTCTCCTTTGTGCCGGGAGGGGGAGGATCGCCGAAGTCGCGCAGGAAGTAGAACATATCGGCCATGATATCGCGTTCTTCTTTTTTCATATCTTAACCTCAAAATGTATCGTAACTTGATTCAAGTCATAAGATAAACGAAAGTTAAAACGGATCGCTATCGTCGGCTTCCCCGCTGGCCATGCGCAGCTGTTCCTCAGTCAGATAAGGCAGAGGCTCCTTGTGCTCCTGCGTATCCCACGCATAGTTTTTCCTGAGGGTATCCAGATTATCGTAGAAGCGGCGACTGCTGGGATCATAGTACAGGGGATAGACGCGGCCCAGAGCGCTGGTGAAGCGGTCTTTGATGATGTGCAGCTGGACGGAGCAGTCCGTGTACGGGCGGCGTTTGCCGTTCTTGTCGGGCTGGCGATCCTCCTCCTTGACCCTGTACAGGGAGAACACGCGGTGCGCGAGGTTCGCCGCCGAAACAGAGCCGGACAGATCATACAGTTCGGGCGCGTGGTTGAACTCCACCATCTTCTTGGGGTGCAGGACGATCCACATGACCACATCCAGCCGCTTCGCCGTGGCAATGCAATCGCGGATGAACTGGTTTTGCATGTCCCAGTACTTGTCACCGAAGGAGCCGAGGTTGACGGAAGACAGGTTGTCGATCACAGCCATCTTCACACCGTACTTTCTGACGCAGGACTCCAGCGAGTGGAAGAGCGCATCAGGCGTGGCGTCGTAGGTGTCCTTGAAGAAGAGGAGCTTGTCACGGTAGAACTCGTCCATCTTTTTGATGGCTTCGGGCCTGATCTGGTAGGAAGTGAATCCGTCACGCTCCACCTTGTCCAGCCAGTACTGACCGGCGCGGCACTTGATCGTCCAGTTTCTGAGCGCGTTATTGGAAAGCTCGCCGGAGTAGACCCAGGTGGGGAAGCCCTGATCCACGCCCTCATTGATGATGGTGGAGAGGAAGGACGTTTTGCCAGCGCCGGGGACGCCGGTGACGATTGACACTGTGCCACAGTAGGAGCGGTTGATGCAGGAGTCCAGCTCCTTGAAGCCGGTCTTCATGCCGTCGATGCCGTCCATGTCGATATCCTGCACGTCGGAGCAGTCGATGACAGACTCGATCTGCCGCTCCTGCGCATTGTTGATGGCGTTAATGACGGCGTCCTTGCCGCCGTAGAACAAGAGCTCGTTCAGGTCTTTGATGCGCTTTGTGGAGCCGTCTGGCATTTCCCAGGTCTCCGGGAGATCTACCACCTTGCAGCGTTCCTCGCCGAGGCGGCGCGTAATCTCCTTGATGTACTTCCTGCCGGAGTCATCGTTGTCATAGACGAGGACGAACTGGTGGCACTTGTCCAGAAAGCCCCACTGATAGGAGACCCAGTTCAGGTTCTGATCGCCGCCGGGAATGCTGGAGGCGTTGTGAAAGCCGCACTCATACGCCGCCATCGCGTCACCCTCGCCGGTGCAGATGATGATTGGCTCCGAGATGTTAAGCTTGTGCTGATTGAACAGGAGCCCGACATAGGGTTTGAGGTCACGGTTCTTCTCGTCCTTCATCCACCAGCACTTGCGCTCGCCGTGGGGCACAGGGCGGGAGGGGCGGAACTTGACGGCGCGGAGCACATCTGCCGAGTCGTAGAACTGAAACAAAGTGTTGCCGTCGGGATCTTCCTGCACGTCCATCGCGTCGATGGTCTCAGGGGAGATACAGCGCTTCTTCCAGTAGGCGTACACATGCTCCTTGGACGGGGCGTACTTCGGTTCAGGGTAGCAGAACTCCGTCTCCTCATTATCCCTGACGCCACGATAGGAGAAGTTGTGCGGCATCTCCGCTTCCTGAAACAGTTTTTCCACCGCTTGCAGGAACGTGTCGCCCTTCATCATCCACGCGTCAAGGATGTCCACAGAACGATGACACCCGAAGCAGAAATAGCTTCCGCTCCGGGCGTTGTAACTGAAGGACGGTGTCTTGTCGTCGTGCAGAGGACAGCAGGCGATGTGCCTGGACGGGTTATACTGCTTGAGGGAGAGGATATCGGCGATCATGTCCGCCTGTCTGTCTCCGAGCTTTTCCTTTGCTTCCTGTATAGACTCTTTCGATATCTGCTCCATACCCATCCCCCTTATTTGTATTCACACACCTCACGGTGGTCGCACAGATTATGGCAATAGAACCAGTCCTGGAACGGAGGAAACCGCTCCGCGTTTTCGGCTGACCTGATGGTGTCGACCGCCCACGCCACGGCTTCCTCTTCCTTCTCTTTCAAATAAATATTATCCAATGTTTTAGCAATCCTGAAGCAGTTGAACTGGAGCACCCCTACATCTCCTAACCCCAGCTGATGAACGCCGTGGGCATAGAGATAAAGCTGTTTTAGATAGGAGTCCAGTTCGCGGTCGCTGGCCGTTGGCTTCTTCCGGTTCGAGCGCGGCTGGAGCGGGTGGGACTTGTGGTCACAGATCGTGAGCGTTCCATCTGCGTTTTTGTACAGCAGGTCGATGACGCCGGTGAAGTCGTATTTGTCAACCTTGAAGTTGATCACCTGCTCCACCCCAAGAACAGAGGACGGGACAACCTGTATCCCGCCCTCCAGATAATTGAGGCCTTCCACGAAGTACTTGCTGCGGCCCTTGTGATACCCGACTTCATCGAAGTGCTCGATGTAGTAGGGGACGAGGTCTTCCTGCTTCAGGACTCCGGTATAGAACAGCTCGTGTATGCGGTGCATGTACGTACCGAACCCGGCGTAGAAGTTGGTCTGGCCGTTAGGCTCGCCGTAGATGTACTTGAGCGCGAACGCATAGGGGCACTGTTCATACAGAGTGAGACGGCTGTAGCTCCAGACCCAGTCTGAAAACAAGACTGAACTCATGATTTAACACCCACCTTTTTGTGTTGGGAAGGCTAACCCGTCAATCAAAAGGGAGTTCATCCTCATCCTCATTATCAGTCGCCACTTTCTTGCCAGCCGCCTTCATCTTCGCCTCCGCGAGACGGGCTTCCAGTTCGGCGACGCTCATGTCATCGTTGGTCTTGCTCTTGGCTGAGCGCTGGGCGGGAGCGGCACTGTTCTGCTCGACCGGTTCCAGATCGAAGATACGGAAGTTGATGAACTCGCGCTGCTTTTCCTTGCTCCAGATACGGGAGACATCACAGCCCTTGATCTTGAACCGGCCCTGGGCAGGGATCTTCTGGATCGCGTTCGCGGCTTCGCCCATGAAGTCTACATAGCCGCTGAAGTCATCCACATACTCGCCCGTCTGCTTGTCCTTGCGTGAGATAGAGATCTGCCCCTGAGGGAACTTGCGGGAAGTATCCAGCTTCCACAGTTTGCAATAAGCGCCATCACGAAATCCCATATTACTTTTCCTCCTTGACATCATTAAAGTAGTTCGTCAGTGCGGTGTACAGTTTGGTGGCCTCGTCGAGCTTCCTGATCCGCTTGTAATTGGCCGTCGGCTTGCCGCCGTCGGTGGCGTACTTCTTGATCAGGCTGGTCACCTCGGCCTTGTTCGCGTCCGTGACCATCTCTTTGCAGAGGTCGTCGATCCGCTGGATCATAGCGTCGGCGGCTTCCTTGTCTTCCGCTTCTGCGGCTTCCATCTTCTTGCGCTTCCACTCATCGGGATCATCCTCGGACGTGGCGATGTTGAAGAACTTCAGATAGAAGTAGCGGTTGGCGTAGGTCAGCGCGGAGCCGAAAGCCTGAGACATGTCCGACTGCGTTCCGCACATGGGCCACGCAACCTCGAAGAACTCTTCGGGGTTATCGTCATTCAGGATCTTGTACATGACGACCCCGCGCACGACCCATTCCACTTCCTTGGTGGTGACCATCTTCCCAGCGGACTTGTCGTACTTGCTCTTCTCATACTCTCGCGGCACGTTTTCAAAGGACTCCGTGTCCACTCGCGGATACACAGACACACGGTACTTGGACATACCGGCCTTGACCTTTGCGAGGATCTCGTCCTCCGATGTGTACTTGTAGCCATACCCACTCTTGTTCTTCTGTACGACATCGGCGATATCGCGCACCTTTGCCAGACGCTGATACAAATTCAGCTCGGCGACTTCGTCTTTCTTTTCCATGTGACTCCTTTCGTGATACAGGGTGATACAGCATCATCGATACATAATAATTGGGTAAACCCAATATAGGAAAGAGCGGCGATTTTACGCCGCTCCGTGGACTGCCTGAAGGCGGGATGTGATCCGCGCCAGAGTGTCCTGCAATCTGTTTATTCCGTTGATAGCCCGGTCTGACAAGCCGCCGTACAGCGGCGTGGGGTCATTGGAGACTTCAGCCAGACCGTTTGCCGCCGTCTCCACCAGAGAGCAGAGGAGCATCAGGTCTGCGTCTCGTTGCGCGGACTCAGCGCTCTGCTGATACTCATCCCGTTCCTCGACCAGGGTCGCTAGGTCAAGGGTGTTGTTAGCCGCACCTTCCAGCAGGGACTCCACATTCTCGATGCGGCGTTCATAGTCCGCGATCAGATGCTTCTTTGACTTCTTCTCCGCCTGAAGGTCTTCATACGCCTTACGCTCACGCTCGGTCAGCTCGTTGATCTTCTGCCGGAGTGCCAGCTCATCCTCGCCAGCGCTGTTCTGGAACTCGACGAGGCGGTTCTCCAGCTCCTCGATCTTTTCCCGTGACGTGAACTGCTCCGCAATAGCGGCTGAGATCTCCCGCTCCGTGTACTGACGGATGGGATCGAGCTGCTTGGCGAGCTCCACCTGCTGTTCAGGCGTGAGCTTTCGTACTACTTTCAGCGCTGTGGTCGGCGTGATCACCTCCAGATCCACCAGCTCCTGCACCTCTTCCGGCAGGTCGGCGAGGCACTTGGAACGGCTGACTGTCTTGCGGTCGATCCGAAGCTCATTGCGTACCTCATTCTTTGACTTGTACTTTTCAAGCGCCTTAATGACACGCCCCAGCTTGACCGACGGGCTGTTGACCACGCCACGTTGGCGGATGTTGCTCTCAATCAGGGCGACTTCCTGGTCGTCCTCATCGACATCCAGAACGAAGCACTTGATGGTTTCGATTCCGAGTGCTTTACACGCGCTCACCCGCATGTGCCCGCTGATGATGGTTCCATCAGGAGCGATGACTATGGGATTGATGACGCCGTGGAGCTTGACCGACTCGACGAACTCGACCCACTTGTCGCCTTCGATCGCGTCGAAGAAGTAATCATTCTTGGGATGCGGTTTCAGCTCGGCCACCTTGCGTACAACAAAACAATCGTTCATTCACTTACTCCTCTTTCAATGCATTTGGTAGCGATCGCACATCTATGATAACGGCCAATCGCGTTCCTGTAAAGGACAACTTTTGACCGGAAAACGGGAAGAACTATATGATAAATCTGATGTATTATCAGACGTTTTCGGCGCAATCCCAAAATTTGGGAACGTGTCCGTCAAACTGAAACATTTTGTGAACCGAACTTAACAATTAGTTAATAATTTCGGCGTCGGGATACCGGGCCTTGAGATCCATCGCCTCCGTCTCTGTGAGTCCTTTGACGCGCACGGTGTAGTACTTGTCGTTCTGCATTTCCAACAGATGGCTCACGATGACCTGTGTGAAAGCACCGGCCTTGCCATCCACCGCCAGCCCGTGGTCGGACTGGAACTGCATCACCTGACGTTCCGTGAGAACGCCGTACCCGCCGTCCACATCCAGCGTGTAACCCAGATTTTTCAGTCCGCGCTGCAGCTTCGCCACATCGTCGCCCTTACTTCCGCGCTTCAGAACCCGGTACTCCAGACCGGACAGATCCTGCTTCGGCCCGATATTACCGAAGGCCCGATAGAATTCCTCACCAAATGCAGCGCGGTTGTCCGCAGAGGACGTGTCGTCGCTTGACGAGGACGATGGCTTCTCGTACTGATAGTAGAAGGCGTCGGACGCTTCGCGGACGGACGTGGCGTTCTTGAGCTTGGCCAGCACGATGGAGTAATTGTACAGCTCCAGACAGAGGAAGAGGCACTGCATATTCATGTTGCCAATGGATTGGCCGACAGCTTTGGCGAAGGCCAGCAGGTTCTGCTTCCGTGAACGGTACGTCCACTGAGCCAGACCATAGCCCGCCGAGTCCGTGGCAAAATCCTTGTACCGGCCTTCATCCACTGCTTTGGTGTATTCATCGTCCGACATTTCAAGGCGGCGCTCGTAGCTGTTTTGCAGGTTTTTCGGGTTCAAACCAGACTCCGCATACAGGTTGCATATTACACCGGCAACGCCGTAGGGATTCCTGATGAACTCAATGAGGATTTCCCAGATCTGCTCTGCACGCAGCAATGGCATATTCATTCCGCATCACCTCTGAATTTCGCCGCGATCGCAAGCACTGCGACGAAGAGACCGAAGACCGCAGACAGCGGCATGATCCACACGAGATGCCAGACACTGATCAAGCCACATCACCTTCCTTCGTGGCGGGCACGGCGATGCTGGTCTTGGAAGGTTCGGGAGCGACGATGTCGTTATACTTGTCACACCAGTAGTCCCTCTGCGATTCCGCCCAGGCGATGTCGGACTGAAGATTGGTGATCTCTTCGACCTGATTGTGCCACGCCTCGTACAGACGGTTGTAACGGTCATTGGCGGTATTCCGTTCACGCATGCAGAACATGGCGGCGGTGGTGGTGAAGCCGAGCAGGAACAGCAGGGAGCAGATAATCACGACAGCAACAATACTCATTTCAAAATCTCCTTTACATTATGGTCGACAGAGTAGATCACTCCGCCCATAAAGCCGACGAGCAGGGCGAGCAGTATCAGAAACAACAACGCGACGACAGCCAGCGGACTCATTCGGTAGCACCGCCTTCCATTTTCGCTCCGCACTGGGGACAGAAGTTCATGATCCGCGCCGTTAAGCCCTGCATGGTCTTGCAGGAAGAGCAGAACCAGTGGTGAGGCCGATCATATGTCCAGTGGGCGACGCGGTTCCACGCGTTGATCTCCGGTAGGGAGTTGATCGCTTCCAGATCACAGATCCACTGGTCGTGGAGGCCCTGTGTATAATCGTCCGGTATCCAGACTTCCGGTTCCTCGCCGATGGCCTCGATCAGCGCGTCCTTATCGATCAGTCTCATAGGTCATCTCCCATCTCTGGTTCTTCATGTGTTCCAGCGGACACTCGTCCGTTCCGGCGAAGTCAGCCATCGAATAGGGGCCGTCCTTGCTACGGCGGTTGACCTGGTTCCGCACACAGTTGATGAACGCGCACCCGATGTCACTGCACCAGGTGATGTCATCGTGAATCCAGTCAGCATATTCCTGAAAGCTCATTTGTGTACCATTTCCTTTTATAACGGGTTCGCATTTCAGGCCAAGCACCTTATCAATCACAAAATCTTTCAAGTCCACAGGCTACTCCTTCGCATGCGCACACCCATCGCAGGAGAACTCCTGACAGTTCGCGCACGGGTTCGGCGCAGCGTCGATCATCCCCGTCACGATCTCGACTCCCCAGTTGCGAACGTGCACGTCGGCAATTTCCGTTACTGCTTCCGTCCCGTCCAACAAGGGGATCGTAATCACTATGCTGTCGCGGCATTCCGCGTCCAGCAGGTCTTCCATCAAGTCGCGCACGGTCATGCTCATCACTCCTTCGACAATTCTTTTCTTACTGACTCTTCAATATACTTCCGCAGCTCCGTTCCGCTACGGTATCCAGTTGTGTATCCATCGCTCCACGGCCCGCCCTCTCGCGTTTCGATAAAGAGGGAAAGCAGTGCACCGACAAACATTCCGATGAAGAAGCCTATGAACAGGGCGGTCGCGTCAAACGTTACTGTTATCATTGCTGATCCTCCTCACACAATTCCGGTATCTGCATCCAGTGGGTGATCTTCCTGGTGATGTACTGGAAAGCGTTCAGGCTGGTACGGGAGATGTAGCAGTCGATCCCTCTGTAATCTTCGCCGATGTACCAGCCGACATAGACGGAGCCCTGCTTGCCAGCAAGCAACAGTACGGGCTTGTTCTCTTTCCTGAAGTGCTCGCCGGTACCAGGAATCGCTGGCGGCTTGCGATCCTTGACGCTGATCCAGCCAATGGTCGGCTGTTCGTCAATAAGCTCTCTTGCTGTTACATCGCCGTAGTAGAACCGTGTCAGGTCTTTTTTTAGCGTGTCCGCGTCAATCGGTCTCATCCCACTTCACCTCATTCCCGCACCCACCGCAATAACGCTGACCATAATGCAGACGCATGTAATCACACCCCATACACCTGTATGTATCAAAATGCGGGTCGGGATTGATGTAACGCCTTTCGGGTGTGACCATCACATGTTCCTTCAGCTCTCTGCTGTTCACGGCAAAATCTTCGTCCGTCAAATAAGAGTTGCAGTTTATACACTTGTAAGGAAATGCTTTGCTGAATTCACCGATGCTCACTACGTAATTGGCATTGCCGCACCTTGGGCAAACCTTATTCACCATCTCCATCGTGCGCAGCCTCACTCCTTCTGCATCTTCTTCATCAGCTGTTCCAATTCGTCGAAGTGCCTCCCCGTCTTGGTCAGATGATCACGCTTGTACATGTCCACATCGCCGTTCGCCGAAGACGTATAGACCAATCCATCCTCCCGCCGCTTGAGCACTACCAGGCGTACACCCGCCAAGTTCAGCACTTCATCGCCGACATGGAGGGCAATTCTTTTTTCGTATTCCTTGACTCTTGCGACGGCGCGATCGATCGCTAGTTCTGTTATGATATCAGCAGCTGTTGCGTCGTGATCCCCAAAGATATCCAGCAGTTGCTGATGCGAATACCCGCCGTCGATGACAGGTTTTAGGATCTTCTGGGCCAGCTCCCACGCGTCCCTCTGCCCGCGCTCATAGTCCGCAGTAGCGTTTCCGAGTTCACTCAGTACCTGTTTCACCAGACTCTGAGGAACCTCGGCCCACGAGCCATCCTTCATATACCTGCAACATATACCGTTCTCGCCGGGGCAGCCATCGCACTGTTCTTCCTTATCTAGTGCACAATGTTTGAGGGCCTCAATCAATTCATCACGATCCATCACAGTTTCACCACCCTGTTCTCGAACTTCTTGTAGGCGTCCAGATACCATTCCTGCTGGTCACCGTTGTAGGTCAGCTCATAGTACATTCCGTCGTACAGGCTCGTGCTGATCAGAAACTTCCAGTTCTGCAACGTCTTGCATTTCCAGACCGTGAACACATCGAAGTCCGGCACGGAGTCGGACTTGTCGAGGTGTTCCAGCGCATATTCACGCACGATCCGCATTGCCGCGTATTCCATGTTCATAGGCTCACTCCTTATTCTTCAGCAGGTATTTGTTGTTGATGGCCTTCATGGAAAGCCAGGTTCCGATTGTCTTGGATATGACCGGTACAGTCGGCCTGATGACCAGCCCCTCATTCGGCCCGCCGTTGGGATACTGCCCGTCCGCTCGTTCCAGTATGGCTTCCACCGTGGGATACTTGGATGGAAGATCAGTGTCCACTTCATCGATCGGCACGTATGTCAGGGAAGCGGCGTCACACAGCATGACCATATCCTTCATTCCAAGGCGGTTGCCGTTCACGATAATGGTGAACACGTACCATTCCGGCTTCGTCAGCTTCAGGCGGTTCCTCTGGATGCCGGGAGCACAGAACTCACCCTGAACGACCAGAGATTCCAATTCCTCTCCGTCATCACAGAACCAGTGCCTGTCGCGAACAATATCGTGAAGTGTTTTGACCCGTTCCAGAATACCGGTCTTCTTCACGAACTCGTAGAAGGCACTTGAACCATCGTCCTTGTACTCGAAGTTGTGTCCGGTGACGTGCATTCCGTCCTCGTCAATGGCAATCGAATGAGACGAGCCGTCCATCTTGGTTGTGATGTAGTATTCCAGTCCGGCAAACTCCTGAAGGAGATCCGGCTCGTTCTGCACTCGCGTCTCGTCTGTATGAGGCACACAGGCGGGGAGTACTCCGGCAACAGTGCCTCCAGTGGTGGCGCGTTCCTCAATCTCCCACTTTATGACACCGAGCTGTTCCGCTACGCTGGTTCCGACAGGCGTGTCCGCCGGGATCTCAGGGAAGACAGACAGCGGAAGCACCAGTCCCTGAGAGAGCTGGCCACGGAATTTCTGAGTCCGCAGTCTGAAGCCCTCGCCCATGATGTCCGTCTTCTTGTATGAGGAAGCCCGCAGGAACTCAAACTCCTCACGGATGGGGAGGAAGGAATCGATCTCGAAATACACTCCGACATCGCCCTTCTTGAACTGGCCCTTGTTGGCCACGCACTGCCAGCCGAGGACATGGACAAGCTCGATCCTGTCCGCACCCTCGATGGGTTCCACATTCCAGATGACCTGAACGCTTGCAAGTTTTCTCATTACGCCGCTCCTTTCATGTCGTATGCTTTGGTGATTTTATAGAGGACATCGATCGCGCAGGGGAGAGCGATGCCGTTCCCACTGAGACGATAGACCTTTGTGTCCGACCGACCTTTCACATCATCGCACCACCATTTCGGCAAGCCCTGAAGAATCAGGCTTTCCGTGGGCGTCAGCCGCCGGACGATGTACTTGCGTTCCTGTATTGGTTCCCGTTCCTCGACCACGATGTCTGTTACATCTTTGTAGTCACGCTGTTTGAGGGTGGATGCCGCATCGCTCTCCTTGAACTCATCGAAGCGCTGCATGGAGAAGTAGTGGGTCGCAGGTCTCGGTTCTACAATGACGGCGGTATAGTCGGTGATCCGGTTGTTGTGGTCGCCGGTGATGGTGGGGGAAGTGAGTCCGTCGCCATTGCCACGGGCATCCCAGATCATGCACTGGCTATCACTTCGTCCAGCGCTTCCTTCAGTACCGAAGGCAAAGGCTTGCCACGCCTCGTAGCTCTGCGTTGAATACCCGTCGCCGCTCTCGGACTCAAAGAGTATTTCTCCGGCACGTTCGCTTCCAAAATCTGCGACAAGGTAGACTCTCTCACGGCGCTGGGGAACGCCCCAACCGACGGCGTTGTAGACACGCCAGGCAATCGAGAAACCATCTCCCACGACGGTTCCGGCTGTGGCCCATTTCCCTTTGTTGACTTCAGGGAGAGGTACATGAACGTCGGCTCCTGCGGCTTCGCAGAACGCTTCGAGGACGGCTTTGAAGTCTGCTCCGCTGTGGGAGCTGAGAGATCCCTTGACGTTTTCCCAGACAGCAAATCTTGGAAACTGATTTGATGTTGCATTCCGCATCTCCTTAATGATCCTGATGGCTTCAAAGAACAGGGAGCTTCTGGTTCCTTCATGGATGCCAGCCTGATTACCGGCGATGGACAGATCCTGACACGGCGAACCGAAGGTGATGATGTCCACCGGCTCGACTTTCGCTCCGCTGATCTTCGTTACGTCGCCCAACTGCTTGACGTTGGGGAGCCGTTTATCCGTGACTGCTACAGGGAAGGCATCTACTTCCGAATTAAACACGGGTTCGATCCCATTAAAAAGTCCGGCGAGCTCAAAGCTGCCGGAACCGGAGAACAAACTCCCCAACTTCATATTCAATTTTCCTTTCTGTAAACGGATTCCAGATCGCTGTCATGGTTTAATCCGTATGATCGTTAAGCTCTTACGCTGGGCTGGTTCTGTGCCCGCCGCTGGGACTTGTAATCCAGCGCTTTCGCCGTCTGGTTTTCCGCACGTCCGATGTAGTAGATGAGCTCCGCTCCATCGGCCATTGTGCAGACGAGACTGCTGGGATACTTTTCAGGGTCGGCCCTCTTCTTGAACCGGCATTCCTTGACGGCTGTCACCAGCTGGTGCGTGGCCTGACAGGTGTTCGCTTCCTCCTCCGTGGCCCAGACACGGCCACAGGTCTCACATGAATACACAACTAACGCCATATTCCCTCCAATAAAAAACACCGCCGTCAATGGCGGTTCCTGTTCTGCTCACATGGTGTGAGCGTAGTAGTACTGTCCGCCGTCCTGCGGCGTCCACTTCACACACGATACGATTCTGCCGGACTTGGTGCGGACGGTCACGGTCTCATCGCCTTCGCAGCGTCCGTACTTCCTGGCACATCGCATCGCAGACTTGGTGTCCACCTCGTACTCACGAGGGCTGGTCGAGTTGCTTTCAACCGTGCAAATGTACAAGCGATATTCCCTCCTTTCGTGCGACCATTATACTGCCCGTGTTCTGGCCTGTCAAATCAGGAGCTGATCCGAGCCGGAAGCACCAGGCCTGTGATGTCATGCTCTTCATCCGTGGGCGTGACGAGGAATGATTCCAGCGGCTTGCCGAAGGAGAGCCACACATACTTGGAGTCGATCCCCTTGAGGACGGTCATCAGCTTCTTCGGGCTGACAGCGATCCTGTACTCCGTGCGTTCCGCTGGGATGATCTTCTCGTAGTCAACGTAATCGCCCTTCACGGGATACTGCACGACCGTCAACTCCGTGTAGGAATAGCGGTTGAAGTTGATCTCGATCCGCTCCGGTCTGGGGCTGGAGTCCGGCGATGTGATGACGACATGGGTCATCTTGGGCACCGGCTTCAGGGGCTGGAGCAGGATGCGCGTCTTCTCCGTCACATCCGACTCGCAGGGAACAGTGACTTGCATCAGGATGGTTCCATCCAACGCCACCGCCACACAGTGGTCACGCCAGATGTCGAGGCAGATGTTCCGCAGAACCACCCGCCCATCGTATTTGTCAGTGACTGCCAGTCCGCAGGACTTGAGGATGGTGTTGAAATCGTCGGCCTTGAATACTGTTTCCATGCTGTTCTCCTTCCGTCAGTAGATGAAGCTGATCTCCATGCAGGTGTACTTCGCGAGGTCGTGATTGCTTCTGAGTTCAAAGAACTGCCGCATACATTCCTGCGGCGTGGCTCCGGCAATCGTACCATGATGGTCAGCGTCATAGTTGGGCGTAAAGTCTTCCTTCCGGTCGTACCAGACGATATGCATGTGAATCATGGTTCCTGTTCCTTTCGATTTGTGACATTATGTCACAGAAATTTCTGGTTCTTTCCTATATATATGTCGAACGGGTCACACCTCACCGACATACTCGCCGTGGCACTGGGCCTTTTTCCGTGCGGCCTCCCGGGAGGGTGACCACGTAGAGACATACTTGATTCCGGCATCCGTCCATTTCGCGCACCATTGCCCGGATGGTGGGTTGTCCGCACCGATCGATACCACCTGGTTGTTGATCATGTCACCGGCGAAGGCATAGTACTTACCATCGATCTTGGAAATGTAGGTCTTCATTCTGATTCCCTCCTTACAGGCTTTCCTTGCACTCTTTCAGCATGGTCACGAGGTTGTCGTCCCACAGGTTGACGCATTGGTCGTTCAGCGTGAGCGCTACCATCAGAGTGTCCGAGACAGACATGTCGAGCTTGTACATGGTTCCGTCGTCCTCGGCCCCGTAGCTTCTGACTTCTGCCCAGACGTTGATGTCAATGCCGCTGGGAAGAGAGACGACTTCAGCAGTGATGAAGTACCAACCCTCGTCGTCGAACTCCCCACGGCTGTCTTTGGGTGGGATCATCGGGAGAAAACCATGCTCCGTTCTGACATGGTCGAACTGGCGTGTCAGGTATTCTGTGTCTTGTAGGAAGAGCTTGACCATCGGGCGGCCATTGTCCTCCCCATAGATCGGTCTGAAGTTCGGGTCAATGACGAAACGATAGCTCATGATGCGCTGGTTCGATTTGATTCCGCTGATCATTTCTTATTCTCCCTCCTCTTCGTCAGGCTCATAGCACGGATTGTTCACCGTCCCACACATACAGGCATTGATGAAGTCGGCGTCTTCTTCTAGATACTTCCACAACGCTTCGCCGTAGCTCTTGCTGTTCAGCATGTCCTCGATAATAGCGCAGTCAGATGCGTATGCATGGTCAGCCTCGCCCTCCCCGATCATGTATGTGTTCACGATTCCGACATCAAACGATTCCTCATGATAGTAATCGTACCCGTAATCATAGAGGCGGTCGCTGTTGTACAGGTCGTCCTCGTTTCCGATGATTCCAGATCCAACCAGATACTTGTCATTCAGCTCGTACACATGAAAGATGATGCTTCCGTCCAGATCCAGCCGTTTGAACAGCTCCTGCTTCGCTTCTTCCTTCGTCATGGTTTCTGCTCCTTTCACATCAGTTCCTCAAGGCTTTCCCTGATCTCGTCCAGAGCTTCCAGCGCGTCTTCCATCGTGGAGATCCCTTCTTCCATTGCCTCGCCCCGCTCCGACGCCTGAAGCCCTTCCGGCAGATTATCGAAGGCGTCCTGCTCATCCGCCAGCACCTCATTCAGATGCTCGTACGCTTCCTCCAGACGGGTGATGGCCACCCGCAGCTCACGACGGCGTTCCTTATTCATTTTGCAGCTCCTTTCTGCACACTGTGGCAATTGCACCGGAGAGATCATCGACCTCATCCATCGTCTCATCGCTGATCCGAGAGTTGCTTACCATATCATCCTCATACAGCACACACACAGCACCCAGCAGCTCGTAGGCTGTTGTCATAATTCCTTCCACGTCGCTGGCAATATCGGGGTCATCGAAGACATGCTTGATCACTCTGATCAGACGCTTGATGTACCGTCCAGGGTGGCTGTACAGGAAATCACCGCCGTCCTCATCGTCCAGTCTTTCCAGCAGCGCGTCCAGACGGGCGGGCGTCACTCCCGCTTCCGTCAGCTTCTGAGCGAAATCATTATTCATTTCTGTTCCTCCTCGTCGTCCTCGTCGTCCAGCAGGATGATGTTCTTGCTGTCGGCCCAGCGCCAGAACGCTTCCTCGATGGACATGCAAATAACTTCCGCCTCATTGTACAGTTTGTCTGATATGATGTGCAGATTCCATAGCGCCTGACACTTCCCCAGCAAGCGCTGTGACTCGCCGAACACGACTGCGATCGCATGATCCGCAACGTCATAGTTGTCGACGGTGATCGGCTCGTTATTGATGTAATTGATAATCGTCATGATGTCATCCCTGATATCACGCAAGACTTCTTTCTCGCCGATTCCGGTGGCAATGAATTTCCCAAGAAGTCCGTACATCTTGTCTTCATCCACGTCGTGCTTCATCATCATGTCAACAAATGTCATTTTCTTTCTCCTTTCACATCAGCTGGATAATGCAGCCGAACTCGCCGCGCCGGTAGATCCTGACGCCGGTCTCGAAACTGAACTTGTTTACTGTTCCAATATCATCGTATGTCTTCAGCCAGCCAGCGCCATTGCGGTGAACGGCACAGACGTAACCATTCGGGATCTCGCAGTCCACATCCACCACATAGGCGTGGTAACCGCCGTCCTGTCCGAACTTCAGGTATTCAAGAACGCTGTGCCCATCCACGCAGGACTCGACAATCAGCCTTGCGGCGTCAGACTCTCCGAGGAAAGTCTTTGTATAATCGTAATGGGTTTTCATTCCTGTTACCTCCCTTCGGTTTTCTGGAAGAGTTCCAGATTCCCATCCAGATACTCGATACACTCATTGAGTGCATCAACCATGCCCCTGAATTCCTGCGCATGGGGATCTGTGGCAGACCAGCCCCAGATATTCTCCAGAGTGTTTTCCGTGTTCATTAGCTTTACAATCGCTTCCGCAATCGTCATTCCAATCACCTCACAGTTTCATGCTGGCGAACACCCGCTTGACCTCATTTAGTTCGCGGATGGTCTGGTCAATGGTGTGCTGGTCGAGCACTCCGTTCAGCAAGCCGCTGATCTCGACCATGTTCTTCACGCTGTCGATCTTGTACTCCGACGTCTCGCCCTTCAGGAGCGACACGGTACTGACCAGCTTCAGCGCAGGAGCGTTTGTGACCTTGATCGAAACCGGTTCCAGTTCCGGCTCCGGCTTGCGCTCACGGGGCATACCCTTCGGCTGTTTGCCGATGTAACGGTAGACAGTGTTGATTGACACGCCAAGCCGCTCGGCAATGCGTTTGTTATTCAGCCCGCTCTCACGCATGGAGAGCATTTCGGCAGGGGAGATATCCAGACCCAGACGACGATTGAAACCATTGTTCATATTATTCTTCCTCCATGTAATTGTTTTCAAGCACCCAATTGATTGTTTCATTGAGTTGATTGAACACATCGCTCAAAACATTGTCATCCTCTCCGGCCATCTCCACGAGATTACCGAGAATGTCTTCATATGTTGTCAATTCAATAATGCGGATGTTATTGGTTTCCGTTGCCCATTCATCATTCTGATCCCATATTCTCCGCACGGCCTTATACTGTTTCTCATTCAGCTTGTAGCCTTGTTCACAGTCGAGGCTGATCAGATCATCGACGTCATCCATCTCGGCATGGGTTTCGATTTGGAGTCTGTCTCCGTCATAACACAAGTGAAAAGACATGAGCTCTTTAGCAGAGCCGACCCATCCAGTATCAAACGGATCACCATCGTCAATCGCTTTCCGCAGCGCGTACTCAAAATCATCATACATATCATCAAATCCATACTTGCAAGCGCAGTCTCCAGTCCAATCAAACATACTTATTCTCCTTCCGTCCTCACTATCAGTTCGCCACCGGACATCATGTTACAGATGTCCACCAGCAGTTCATACAGCGGTTCGGGATTTCCTTTGTCGTAGTCGTTCCCATACCCTTCATAGTTTGTCAGTACGGCACAGATGTGGTCGTAGAGATTATGGTATTCCATACTCATTCCTCCCAGAACACGATCTCTTCTTTCGTGAGACCAGCGAACCTCGGCACAAAGAAATCAACCACCTTGCACACTCCGAGTGTCCGATCCATGTGGCGCTGGATGCCGCAGAAGTCGTGGCAGAAGTCCATCGAGTCGGCGTTTAGGAACTCTTCGAGTCTCAGGTTGAACTGCTTGTCCGCATTCTCGATGTCCATCATCTGCGTAATGCGAGTGCCGACCCCGATTTTAAGTTCATCTGCGCGTTCCACAATCTTGACGATGAGATTAAAACGTTCTTTAGGTGTCATAATCATTCTCCTTTCAGTCCGTGATCCGCCAGTAATAATCGAACTGCTCCCCATTCAGGTTCTCTTCCGCATAACGGGACGTCTCGTCATAGAAGATATTGTACAGTTCCGTATAGCCGGGATCATTGCCATGCTCGTACCACCACCAGAGCTTGTGGTTCAGCACCATCACCAGCTCCGTCAGGTACATGAAATTCGATTTCCATTCATCGAACGCCCGGTTATAGGTATCGATAATTGCGCCCGTACCGAACTTCTCCGCGATGGTGAAATCATCCCAGAATGTCGTCATGCATTCATAGTCACCAAGTTTCATATTCTGTCTCCTTTCAGTCTTCTTCCCTCCAGTATGGGGTCGACAAGAGTCCATCTTCTTTCAGTTGAAGATTGACTACAGGTTCATCTTCCGTGGGATTGTACACACGAACCTTCAGCTTCGGTTCATCCCACGGGTTTTGATCAACCTCAAGGACAGCGTATTCCGTCCAGCCTTCGTCGGTCTTCAGTCCAACGCTGATTGCGGGATAGTTCTTTGAATTGATCAGTCTCGCCTTCAGGGTTCCAAGCTTGGTCTCGATTTCCATTTGTGCTTCTCCTTTCATTCCTCGAACGCTTCACGCAGTTCATCCATCACGTCATCCAATGTTCCAGCCGTAGAACAGCCGGTGTGTATGAATGGGTCGATCGCCTCGCCCCACTGCTCGCCGGTCACATCGGGGAACCACACAGAAATGATTCCGTTGTCATCCTCGCACACCACAGCCAGTTTCATATAACCCCTCCATAACCCCTTAAAACTTCCGACTCAGCAAGTCGAACAGCTCATACATTGCCGTCAGTTCCGAGTCCGCCGAAACATTGACCGCATACAGTACGTTCTCCATATGAGTACCTTCGCTGACGATCATGTATTCCAGACCAGTCAGGAGGCCAAGCCGCTGGCAAGTCCAGTCACTGAAGCGCTTGATGTTCTCATCGTCGAACTTAATGTAGTCTACCCACAGCTCTCTCTTCGGATGGATGCGGTGCATGATGGAGTTCACGTGCTCCAGCAGCTCATTCATTCGCTCGTCACGGCTCAGTTCCTTAAACGGTTTCCGTTTCATATTCCCTACCTCACTTCCATTCGGCCCAGATATCGGCCCTGTCTTCAGGGTTCATCAGGTCACAGTGGAACGTCCACTTCCAGCGGCAACCGCTCGTCATGCGGCCTTCCTTCCTGTCGTAGATGTGGCAGAAGTGTGCGTCCATGCTGTCCATATCACGGTAGAGATATACCGTGACCTCATTGGCGTGATCCATCGTGGCGAGGGTTCCGGTTCCGAGCCCAATCATGTAACGCTGGGTGAAATCCGGCTCGCTTCCGTAACACTTTCCGTTTACCATATCAGTTTTCTCCTTGCAGTATGTGGGTTATCACATATTCAAACGCGTACAGAGCGCCTCTTGGGTAATCATCGTACCGCTCCCAATCCTCTTCGCTCAGCAATTCCTGATCCTCGAAGTCGTAATCCAGAAACGCCTTGAGTTCCGCCAGCTGTTCCTTCAGGAGATCGGTCAGACGCATTTCGCTGTCCGCTCCCATGACCAGCGTCTCCGGCATGTAACCGTACTCGCCGTAGCCATCGTAGCTCAGCTGGATCTCAGTTCTGGAATCCTCTTCCGTATAGGTGAGGGTCACGTCATTGTGCTTTGAGTAGGTGTAATCGGCGGTGATGTGCACTCTCATTCTTTATCCTCCTTTACGATAATGTATGCGATCTCGGACATACCGTTGTCCATAAACTCAATCAGTTTGATCTTCCGCAGCATGATGTCCGGCGGGATGTCTGGATTCTCCCATGAATCATAGAGCGTCACATACGGTACCAGCGATCTTTTCGGAGCCGATGTCTTCACCACGATATGCCCATACCAGACCTTCAGGAAGTCACCCAGAATCATAATCCGATTTCCTTTCTCAGGTTGTTGATGTACTGTTCCACCTCGTCCGGCGTCGCGTCCAGGATCTCCATGTCATTCCGTCCGTTGACGGTCGCCATCAGGATCTCGAACAATTCCGTCTTGAAGTCCTCGGCGTGATTCCAAGGTTCTTCCTTGCGGAAGGTTTCCCATTCCCGCTTCAGGTCTTCGATGGTATAGACGCGGTCGTCATTCAGGTCGATCAGCTTCATCATTCTTCTCCTTCCGTCCACTCTTTGATTTTGTCAAGGTCGAACTCGTACAAGGGGTAGTAGCACCAGCCGCTCTGAGCATATGTTCCAGTGGGCTTTCCGATTCCAAGTTCCTTGATCAACCTATGTGCCTGCGGAAAGTTGTTGGTGTCCACAAATCCGAAGTTATTCGGATGCCGCTTTGTTTCCGGTAGATTTACCGTGATGTCAGCGAACGGCCCGTCCTCACACCATACACTCAGGGCGATGTGCTGATTGTTGGCGTACTTGTTCAGAACCAGGACGCATTCTGGCTCGTAACTGTAGGGCGTCTTCACTTCAAATGTCTTCATACCTGTTCTCCTTCCTGTTTCCGTGCATGCTCCTCCCAGAACGGTGAGTAGCAGAAAGCGATATCGTACCATAACGTATTCGTAATCTGATCCACGAACGTTGTGTACCCATGTCCACGAATCAATCCAGACTGATGGATGATTTTCATACTGGTGTTCGTGACTTTCACATACAGGTCTGATTCATGGTGGTCGATCTGATCCTCTGGCATTGCGGTGACCAGGGCTTCATACAATTCTCTCGGCGTCATCTTCATAGTTCCTGCTCCTTTCACGCTCTCGTGATGCGGCCTGCCTTCTGAAGACCACGATATATCTTCACGGCCAACTGCTGTTCCGTCAGTCGGCTCGTGCAATTTCCGACCTTGATGATGGACGGATTATCATATTCCGTTTCCGAAGCATGATTCAGGGAAACCTGATGCACCGTCCATACCTTGCCGGTGCGAATGTTGTAGAACAGCTCGTCGTAGTGCAGTCCGCACCACGGATACTCGTTGGTGGACTTCGCGGCTTCGCTCAGTCCGGTCATCTTTAATCCAAATGTGTTAATCATTCCGTCCATCCTTTCTAAATGAAAAGGACTGCGAACAACTCACAGTCCTAATCGTTTTCAATATTCGTCGCGGTTACTTATTCAATTGTCAGTCCATCCTGAAGGTATCGTTGAAGTTGTTATTGTTGTCAGTCCAGTGTCTTCTTGGCGCTTGTGATTCCACATAGCGCTCCTGTTCTTTGCTCAGTTGTAGCTGTTCGTCCGTAACGCACAGCCAGCTCCGGGCCATCGTGTTGGTCATCTCCGCAATTTTCTTGCGGCACTCTACGTTCTCGCACGGCGGATTGAATTTCGTTCTCCAGTCCGGCGGCATGTTCCTCTTTGGAAGATAGGGTAACATCTTGTCGATGCAACGCTTGGCAAGCGGTGTCATATATTCGCGTTGCGTTTCCGCGATCGTGATGAATGCCAGCTTTCCGGTTCCGTACAGGTTATAGTAGCCGCTACTGAACAGTTGCATCATGTGCGCTTTCATGGCATCGGGATCCTTGTAGCAATCCATCCAGTCAAACTGTGGCGGTTGATAGCCGAGCCAGTTGTGATACGGATCGGTTGCCCACTTGATGCCACGCCAGTAATAGGTTTCCATTATGTCCTCTGTGGTCTTTTCGAGCTGTTCTTTCAGTTCCGGCGTCAGCTCACCATACTTGGCCAACGCCATATCCATGTCCTTGGCACCCTGCACAGCTTCCTGCCTGTGAACAAAGCCATTGAACCACCGGATCAGGAAGAACAGTCCGATGAGGATCAGCCATATAACGTCTCTTGGATCCATTCGATCACCTCTCAGATAAAGAAGTCGAACTCGCCGAGGAAGTTCCGTCCATTCCATTCCGAAACGGCCATCGCCATGTCCTCACTGTCGTAGCTGTAGTAGTTGTCCACCTCCACGTTTTTTCCGTTCAGCCAGTACTTCACCTTCCTTCCTGGCAGGTTGAACGTGACCTGCACTTGGTTCCCTTTGTAGTTCCCGTTGATCAGCGGGATGTGATAGAGGTTGATCGTGTTCCAATCGTACCTCTTTCCGCACAGGTTCAGCATGTACTCGTCCAGAGCGAACAGGATGTAGTTCACGCTCCGGTCGAGCTTGGTCAGCTCTTTCGCTTTCATGATATCACCTCTCAGTCCGGTTGACAAGTCACAAAACAAAGCTGTGGATGTTGGCGACCTTGGCTTCCTGCCTGCCAATCGCCTGATTGATATTCCATTTGACGCTCTGCCAGTTATTGCACAGCGAGGCCATATACTTGCCGCCGTAACCCCTGTCTTTGTAGATCTCAATCAGGCCGCAGTGATATCCCTCCACGGGTTCAAAGCTGTATCTCAATCCGCCAGACCCGCCGAAGATATCGTTCTTACTTACCCATAAATCGAACTCCTTTTCATAAGCTCTGCACCCATAATCCCCTCTGCGAACAACAGTATCGCCGAACTCAATGTGAATGCTTTCCCTGAGGCGCGGCATCAGGTTCCGAAGGTAGCCCTCGATCTGCTTGGTGTTCTCTCTCAGGATGGCGAGCTCTTCATCCGTATAAATCATTTTCATTTCTCCTTCCGTCAGGCGATTTGCATAGCGTAAAGATCCCGAACCCTCGGCTTGATCTCTAATCCAGCTTTCTGAATGTGCCGACGTATTGTCAGCGGCGATACGTTCAGTAGAGCGGCGAGCTTGCTGGACGACATTCCGTCCAGATAGGCTAAACATATATCGTCAAGATATTCATCAATGATCCGTCCAACTACGAACGGGCAGTGCCTATACTTGTCAATCTCGTCCCGCGCCTTCAGCAGTCCGTCGTTGTACAGGATCTTGGGCTTGCGAGGCATCACAGTGTCGCCAATCCCGACCTTACTGCCAGTTGCTTTTTCCATGTATGAGATGTGCGCCTGCACGACCTCCTGTTCCGTGAGTTCAATTTCGAATTTTGTTCCGAATACTTCACGGGCAATTTTCATTTGTTATTCCTCCTCCACCATCAGGTCGTACAGTTTCGCTTTCAGTTTAATGATCTCGGCCTTCAGACTCTTGATCTCATCATCGGTCTTGATCCGGTCGATTTCCGTCATTCCACGCGCAACCTTTTCTTCGTGCAATTCAGCGTCTTTTTCGTCGATCCGCTCCTGCATTTTATCGATCGTTTCCTGCATCGCGTCACACTTTCGATGCCAGCCTTCGTTCCATTCTTCTGCCTGATCCAGCTTGGCTTTCAGCTCCTCGCATTTCTTCCGCGCAAGCTCGATGTTCTTTTCGGCGGCTTCCGCCCGCTCCTTCATCGAGCAGCCGAAGTCATTTTCGATATTCTCTTCGGCAATCTCGAAACAGCCCTCAAACGCCATTCCGATATAAGACTGATCGCCAAGGTCTGCAACGATCTTTCTGATCTTCTGGAGTGCCTGCCGCTCCTGTTCCTTTGTAGCCAGGGCCATTGTTATTCTCCTTTCAGTTCAAACTCACACCAGCTCATATTCCGCTTGATGATTTTTACATCACTCAGCGGAATCGGCGTGGTCAGCTTCATCGGGTTCGTCAGGAAGTAACACCACTTTCCTTTTCCATTACAGTCGAACTTCGATCCAGGTGGAATGCAGGTTTCATCCCGCATTCCGTCCAGCTCTTCTTTTGTACAGAATTTTTTATGCACGATTGCCACGATTCCGATGATGTCCGCCGGGTGCCGGTCGCGAGTCCGTACTATTGCCACAGGCTCGCCAACGAACCTTCCGAGAACGTCACGCGTCCGAGTTTCCACGGTCTTGCCGCCGTTCACGATTGCGTCCGCATAGGGGACACCGATGCTGTTGTGGACGTAGATTCCGATCATGGTTTCACTCCTTCATCAATCGTCATGTCATACAGTCTGTATCCGTAATCGTCCGCGAACTCGATTATTACGGCCTCATATTCATTGCGTTCCATTACACGGTCATAGAATCCATCTTCATACTGGTCGCAAAAGTATTCCACACAGTCGTCGATGAATTCGGCACGCGCTTTTTTGTTTGGAAATTCAATCCATTCGTTGTCGCAGTTTTCTTTGACGATACTCTCAACATCGTGCCGGACATCCTCGTCCGTAATGATGATCTGATAAACGATTTTCATTCCTCACACCTCCAGAAAGCTCAAGCTATAACTGACAAGATCCTCATCGCTCCGCAGACTGATGATGAATAATCCGCAGTCAAGTCCGTCCCGAATCTGTTCCGCTATGGACATGTAGCGGGTGTCGATTGGCAGGTCAGTGAAGAGGCAGATTACCGCCTTGATATTTTGTGCCGTCGGTACGACGCATATCGGTTCCGCGACGGTCTTGGTTTTCATGACGCTCATTCCGCCAGAGTCCTCTTGGCGGTTGAAGGCGACAGAATAAGCACGGCATTTCATGACTATGCTCCTTTCGCTTGCTGTTCCATTACAGCGTCGATTTGCTTGATCATCGCCTTGCTCAGCTTCTGAGTCCGGCGGACGGTGTGTCCGCTCGACCACTCGTTCAAGTATCGCTCCTGAACGATGAAATTGTAATAGCCTTCCCTCGGTGCGATCAGAACTGTGGTTCCAAATCCGAGAACGCCTTCCTCGACCGTCACGACGTCATAACCGGCATCAACGGCCTCACTGATGAGACCATTGATTGCACTAACCGTATACATTCTCCGCGCCATTCTGATTCCACCTCACTTCAACTCTTCGTTGACATACACGATCCGACCAGTCTCGGCCTTGGTCTTATTGGACTTGTAGCACTGCCCGCATTTCCGGCAAGCGCGACCACCGCAGTTGATCTTGATTCCGTGCTCCTTCGCGAACTGCTTGGTGAAGACAGTGAAAACAAAGTCACAGATTTTCACGAAGTCTGGATCCAGTGTAGACAAATCGACAACCTCGTTGAGTTTCGGCGAACTATACCCGATGCTAAGATTGTCCGGCTTCCAGCCGAGGATCCGATACGCTTCCGCTACGATCCAATGGTTTTTAGTCCATATTGCCCACTTGAAAGCGCCGTTCCGTTTGGCAATCAAGAAGTAATTGATGGCCTGAGTCACGTTCGACACATCTCCGAAGCTCTCTTCGCGGGCGAACATTTCGGGATTAAGCTCGCGCATCTTCGGCGTGAATTTAATCTCCATTCCGTCCAGCTCGTCGATTGTGAGAACATGATCCGTCAGAATATCCATGTTTCTGATCATCGCTTCTTTGAGCGCTTTTCTGATTTTCATCAGTGTTGCGGCATAGCAATGAGCGCAAACGCTGTCTCCGTTTTGCATCCGTGCCAGGCAGATGGGGTTCGTCAGGCAGCAGGTGGAAATGCTCGGTATCCCAAGCAATTTTCCTTCGTGTTCCGTTTGAGTAATGCCGAGAGCAAGTTTGTACGCCATAGTATTTTCTCCTTTCAAATAAAACAGGGGCGGTGTTCTGTTCCGTCCCTGTAAGAATCGTATTTGGTTTTACCGGATGAATTCATCCCAGCCTGCGTGTCCGTCCCAGTAGTGGGCGAACAGCGAGGCACAGTGACCGGATTCCAATTCCCATTCCAGATGAGATTCCGCCTGCTCGAATCCGGCGTACTCGTACTCGAAGTTGCACGAGCCTTCATAGACTCGCACAAAGTACATCGTGGGTTTAAGTTTGCTTTCCATTCCGTTCGGCCTCCTTTTCTTCCTTCCTCGCGGTTCCGTCCAGGATACTATACAGCTTCGTGAGCAAAGCGGGAATCAGTGTTTTGTTAATTCTGTTGTACTCGTATTCCGTCGGATCCTTGATTTGGTTCCACAGCGGGTTTGTGGTGTAGTACGACCCTCCGCGATGAATCATGTCTGAATAGCGCCGCATTGTGTACAGGCTCCGCATGAGCTCGACAACCGTCCAGATTTCCTTATCCGTCAGCGGGGTTTCTGGGCACATCTTTTTGAATCCGTCGTGCCAGTTCATAGCGCAACCATACTCATCCGTCTGATTCTCCATCTGGTAATCGAAGTGCGTATGCATTTCGATATCTTTGCTGTTCCACGGGGCTCTGTTATTTGTGAAGCTCTCGATGTACCCAACGCCCCAGTACCATCCGCAATCAAATCTGGCTTCCTCAAGCCATAGGTTTTGGCCATCCGCTCCGGTTCCGAGCAGGTAGTATTTCCTGCCATGCCACTCAAAAACGCGCTTCATATTCCGTTCTCCTTTCTGGTTCCGTTATGGCTCATATTCCCATACGAGTCCTGCCCAGTCTACAATCAGAATGTGTTTCGTTTCCGGTTCCGTGAGCGGGATCGCAGTATGGATGGTGATCAACCATCCGGCTGTGAATCCAATCACGACCAGGAACAGTGAGAGTAGCTTTTTCATTCCGTCACCACCCGTATACTTTCGCGATGGCGGGCCCGATCTTGGTTGTGATTCCGGCGATGTCCTTCCAGGTTGCGGTTCCGTTGTAGATCTTCTGTTCCAAATTCCGCATCTGTTCCGGTGTGGTTCCGCCGCGAAACACCCTATACAGGTAGTGATTTGTTCCATCGTGATGGCTGGCGTCACAGTTCAGATCCCCGACTCCGTCCACATACCACGTCAGGTAATCGCAATCGTCGTACAGGCAATCGGAAATATTTCCGGTTCCGATAACCTTGTAACCGGATCGCCGTCCGTCCCAGAGCCCCAAGTCCGCGATGACGATAATCGGCATTCCGAGCGAGATGTTCAGGTTGGTGCGTTCGTCCTCAAGATACTCGTCATTCAGCTCGTACATGAGCGATTCGCGTTCCGATTCCGTCAGGTCTGGATAGTCTTCTTCCAGCCAGTCCTTCCAATCCTTATAATCCAGATACTGATTCGACCAAATCATGTGGCAAGTTTTGGCGTCGTACATTCTGTGCTCCTTTCTGGTTCCGCGTCAGCAATACCGACGCTCATGGTTCATTTTCGGCTTCTGGTTCCGATTCCAGCGCTCAGACTGGAGACGGTCACCGTCGATAATGAAATGGAGCATCACACGTTCGTGATGCTCCTTTACGGCTTCAATTATGGTTCCGATGGCGTACAGAAGTGCCAGCGGGATCGCGAGAATAATCCAGTTAGGCATACAGCGCCTCCCAGATCTTCCGATCCAGATGTTTCCTGTTCCGTTCGGCTTTCCGCTGGAGGGTGCGGTTCTTACGGACGTGATTGATGATGTAGCGACGGGTCTTGCCTGTAACCATGATGATGTTCTTCAAGGTTGCATTCTCCTTTCTTTTCTGGTTCCGTCTGACCAGTGATCGCAAAAAACGTTGCTCGCAAACCCCTCATGCGGGATTTTTGGGCATAAAAAAACCGCCCGAAGGCGGTCGCAGTGATGAGTATTCGGTTATTCGTAGCAGTGATAAAACTCTAATCTGATCCTGGTTCTGGTTCCATTTCTGCTGATAGAACAGGCTTCTGGCTTGATATAATTCTTGTCCCAGTCTTCCAGATCCAAAATCATTTCTGATTCCGGTTCCAGTTCCACTTCGACAACTTCCACGCCCATGTTCGCCTGCACCACGTCGGTGGATCTGAAATGCTGGACGGTGCCGTCGTGATGCTCGGCTATCATATTGCCGGTGGCGCGTTGCATCAGGCGTGTCCATTTGCCGGAAAACGGGATGTTTTCTGGGAAATCGTCCTCAGGCGTGTCTGGTTCGGTGTTGTCTTCGACCCAGTTCAGCAGGCCGTCGAGATACTCGCACAGGTCTTCGATTTGCTGGAGCTTCTCGACCACTGGCTTCTTCGCGGGCGGCAACAAATCGTCGCTCTCGTCGCGGGCTTTGTGCTCAAGCACGTCCTTCCAGAAGTCAACGACAGCCTCCGGCGCTCTCGCGAGTCTCAGCGCACCAATCTTGGCGAAGTAGTCGCTGGCTGGCTCAGTCGCGAAATTTTCGCCTTCAGCCCAGATCTGGGCCTGCGCAGGATCCCGCCACATGTTATAAAACGTATACGGGTCAGTCTCGTAAATGTGGCGGAGCTTTTCGCGCTGCTCGTCGGTCAGGGTCTTAGGGTCGATCTCGTCAAGGTAACGGGGGACTTTCAAATGCTATCACTCCTCTCTCCCGCTCTCGCGGGCAAGCTCTCGGTCGATAGCGCGGAGGATCCACGCGGTTATGGACAGCCCGTCGTCATCGGCTTGAGCTTTTACACGTTCTTTGTATCTGCGCTCATGGTTGTACTGGAGCATGATACTTTCGTATTTTGCACGCTTGTACTCGGATACATAGTTCGGATTTTTGTACTTTCCTGGCACTATCACCACCCCTGTGTCATTGTAGCACGTTTCAGATCTGTTGACAAGTGGACTCAATCAGCGTTACCCACCCCGCGCCGCGTGGAGGCTTGAGTCATGCGGAGCAAAGGGGAGTGTTACTCCCCCAGAATCGCGTCGTATGCCTTGCCGGTCACGATGTGCGCGGTCAGGCAGAAGGTCAGCTCGAAGGCCAGAGCTTCAGTCATCATGACCGTCTTGTGCCTGCGCTCGTCGAACTTTTGCGCGTTGTCCGTGACCCATTTCACGTCCTTTTCCGCGACACGGTACTTGTTGGAGCCGTTCTTCCGGCCCGTGCTGTCAAAGTACACGGCGTCCACAAGCGCCTGGAGCTCTTCCTTGAGCTTCTTGATGCTCACCTTGTCATCAAGCGCCTTCCGCTGCTCGTCGGTCAGGTCACCGACCGCGACAGCCTGCCCGTCAGCCGTATACACGATGTAATCGGCAGTCAGTCCGGACGGGACGGCATACCCGCCCAGCGACAGCGAGCGAGCCGTAAACAGGCGCTGCATACGGTACACGAGCGCAGACCACTCAGGCGACGCCATGAGCGAAACCTTCTGCGGCACCTCTGCGGCCTTCTGAAGCTCGTCCCACTTTGCTTCAATGTCGCGCAGGTGGTAGACCTGCTTCTTGTCGTCGGCGTCATCGTCAGCCACAAAGGCCAGCGACGCCGTCGTGATGCGGCCCGTGTCTTTCTCGCGCTTGATGCTGACCTTCATCAGGCCCGCGAAGCGATAGGCGCGGAGAGCGCGGCCAATGGGATCGACCTGCTTCAGGTGCTCGGCGGGATCGGTCAGCGGGCCGACCTCAGTGGCGTCGGCGGTCAGCAGGAACAGGCGCTCATAGGCGTCGGAGATGACAAGCGCGTTGTAATCGCCGATGGCCTTGTCGAGCGCTTCTTTCGCGCCAGCGACTTCGTTAGCTGCGGGCTTGTTGGCGTTGACCTTTTCAACGTAGGCGTTGAGCTTAGACTGAGCGACAGACTTCTTCTCGGTGTAATCAGTGGCATTGTACATAGTGTACCTCTTTCTGCTGGCTTTGCCAGCTAATTATTTTACCGCGCTGACCTCGTGCGGTCGGCGCTGGCATAAGGCCCGCAGGCTTGCACTGCGGGCAAAGTCAGTCTTGCGACTGCGAATATCTGTCATGGCCTTATACCACAGCTCGGTGGACGTACACGCGCACAGTGCCCCAGCAGACCTGGCCGAAGGACAGGCCCGTAATGCCGAATCACCGAAGGCTATCGGCCTGGCTGAGCGCCTGCAAGTGTCGCGCTGCTGTATCCCCTTCATCCTGCATGTCAGAGGTAATGCGCTGGGGTTCAATGTCAGGATCTCCAGCTACCCTGTGACCGTTGCCGGTCATCGCACCAGCGCGGAACGTACCATGCATAGCAATCGAACCGCGCCAACGCAAACGAGAGACGTTGAAAAGGGAACGAGAGACAATAGACCAGTACGAACCCGATCATTTCAGACGATGACCGAGAACATAATCACCAACAATTGACCACATCAATCATTGAACGATTACACCCCCACAGCACCCGAGAAGCCCGATATACCGTGACTAAATTGTAAACAGACAGTGTCAAAATTATGTCAATCTGAAAATATAGCAGGAATTCGGGAAATCGTGTCGAATACTACTATAGTACTTCCAATGAAGTACAGACCACCACACGAGAGCGCCACGAGCGCAGGAAGGAAGGAACACCATGAAGAACCGCGAACGCATCGAACGAGCATTTGAACGCATGAACGACACCCGCACCCCCGCCACCGTAGCCGAGCGCATAGCACGAACCCTTGCCATCATCGCCCCCAACCACCACCACAACGGAACGCGCCCCACGGACACCCCAACCACGACCGCGACCGAGAGAACCGCACGAACCGCCCCCCTTAATCACCGAGCGGAAGAGAGCGCCGAGCGGAAAGCCGTATTTTCTGACAGCGCATACAACCTTGCTAAGCGCGTAGTTGGCGCGAAAATCAAAGGGGCGATCAGACGAGGAGCGACCGCCGACAAGAATGCTTATATCGCCCACTATGCGGACATGGTACAGGAAGCATCGAAGGCCCTGCAGGAAGCGGAAGCGGAAGCCATGCAATATACCGCCACGAACCCCGCCGAGTATGAACAGGACTATTACACAGACCGTCTCAGCCCCTTCATTGAAGCATGCCGCGCATGCGGAAGGCTTGAGAAGTGGTACACCAGTAGGAGCGCTAAGGAAGGCACACCGATAGAGCATATCAGCGAACACGCCACCACCAGCGGACAGGAAAAAGCCATCACCGAGCGCGAAGCCGTGAAGGACTGGACACGCCGAGTAATTGAAGCAATCAGCACAGCCGAGCGTATGAAGCGCATCACAGCGAAACAAGCCGAGAACATGAAGCACCTTGTCAGAGGACACGCCGAGCGCGTTAATCAGCTTGATGCAGTCAGAAAGCACCTTGCGCATATCTTGACGCTTGAGGGACTGATCAAGAGAGCGGAGGACGGACACATAGAGCTTGTGACGGATTGACAAGTGAGAAGAGCGCAAAAAGCACGACAACGAGAGAGGGACGCCACCGAGCGCCCTTCTTTTTATGTAGGTGTAAGCCCTGACCCCCGTCATAATTCGCACACCGTGACCGCGAGAGCGAGAGCGCACCAGCGGAGGCGCGTACCACCTCATGGGAAATGTCAGAGTCCATCAGAAAACAGACATTTTCAGCGACAGACGCCCCGCCCCCGTTTACATCCCGGCCACCGCGACCGCCCGACCGCCTGGCTGTAGCTGCCCCTTCCTACAGTCCCAAAAAACTCCAGTCCCCACAGTCCCAAAACCCCTGCAAAATTTTCCCGTCCCGTTCTCATTCTACAACATGTAGAATAAAAGTGACCCATCGTTCACTATTTTTCGTAGCCTCTACATCACCAGGATCTATGACGCATCGCGCCCTATTTTTCGTAGCCGCTACACCTGATTATACATCACTGGAAAGTAGACATTTTGTAATTACAAGAACCGCGAAAGCCCTGGTAAAATAAGCGTTTAGCTATTTACAAAACCGACATTTTCTGATATAATAATCTTAGTCGGGAGACCGACTGGCATACCGGATTCTACATTATCCGAGGAGGGTATTTTATGCAGAGTACAGCCTACAGCTATTCAACGTACGAAGCCCCCGCGAAGAGCAACCTGGTCTTCTTCCCCGGCGCGTGGCAGAGCGATGCAGAGGAATCCACAACTCCCCGCGCCCGTGAATTAGCAAAGGCCACTACGACGATCCGCACCTCCCAGCCACTTGAGAGCCGAGAGCAGATCCAGAAAGTGATCGAGTTCTTTGAGGCCAAGGGCGACGCCCGTGGTGCCGCGATGTTCGTGACCGGGCTTTGTACAGGACTCCGCATCAGTGACCTGTGTCACCTGAGGGTGAGTGACGTCCTGGAGAGCATAGTGCCTGTACAGTACGGGATCAACTACTCAGACGGCAACGGGCTGAAGTTCAAGCGGGTGATCGACATCCGGGAGCAGAAGACGGGCAAGCGTACGTGCAGCGCCGACGACGAGATGCTGATCACGGAAGCGATGCAGATTTACATCAGCCGCTACATCAACAAGTGCAAGTGTCAGTACGGGTTTGCTCCCAGCGACTACCTGTTCGCGAGCAACAAAGGCCACGGGACTACCCCGATGAACCCGGAGTATGCGAACCGGATGCTGAAGCCAGCGATGAAGGCAGCGGCTCCGTGGCTGCGTTGTTCGAGCCACACGATGCGCAAGACGTTTGCGACGATCGCGAACACTCTGGCCTCTACGAGCAAAGACATCCAGAACAGCTGTTTAGCGATGGCCGATACATCGATCATGCTTCGCCACGCGAGTCAGGCCACTACGATGACGTATGTTGGCGTCCGGCTTCCGAGGACTACCAGCCTGCGTCGCGGGATCAGTGACTTCATCCTGGGCAAGACGAAGGTAAAGGACATGAAGCTGTCGTACACTTACGAGATGGCTGATGAAGAGTAATTTCAATTTCAAGCAATGTTTACGCAATCCCAGACCGTGTCCAGGCAGAAGGTTGGGTACTTGTTAGGGTAATTTTAGACAGGCCTTGAGATTCAAATAAATATTAAAAAACAATAAACCGCGATTTCACCGTTCGCCCTTACGGGCGGGCCGCTGCATCTCCAGGGATGTGACGGCTCCTTTTTGTTTGTATAGGCCCGAAGAAATTCAAACGCGGAGACCCCTTATCTATTAAGCTGTGTAGAGAATTGAGCATATAACTACTTAGTGACGGTAATAGAAGCCATTTAGTGACTGAAATGTATACGTCACTATTTTGTAAACGGGATGTACTTCTAAGCCGTTACTAAACGGCTTTTATTATTATATATATAATATATTTTCTCTTTTACCTGTTCTAAGCTGTTTACATTTTCGTTATGTAAACAGCTTAGAACAGTGTCGTAAGCTATGTTGTAGATGTAACCGGTAAAACGTTGTACATCTATGCTTCTACTATCGTCTACAAAGATATTATTTAGTGGAGTCTAATCTTTGTAGTACAAAGATATGTAGATCCTTCTCTTAGATACATAAGTTATTAAATAATACCTTTGGTACAGAGATTATTATTAATACCTTTCGATTACAAAGATTATGTATATCCTTCTCTTAGATACATAAATTATTATCTGATACCTTTGTATACGGAGATTATGTATATCGATTCTTTTTGTAGTAGTAAATTATAGACACAATAAATCTTAGTATTACAAAGATTACTATTACTATACGTATACATAATATTATATAATATACTAATGATAGAGAATTTTTCTGATTTTCGGGAATAAAACAAATAAATATATCTGATTTTACAGATGATTTGTACAGGCCTTCATGTTGCTTTCCCGCCATGATCCCGCGCCCCAGGCAATGCAAATGTAAACCAGAAGAGATCAAGTAGGTTTACGGTTGGGCGTTTTGTGACATAATGTCACAAGTTGTATGCCTCTAACCGGCGGGGATCGGCTATGTGATTTGACGTATCGGCCACAGTATGGTATATTGATCTTGCCGCTGAGAGCAGTGGCCGGGATGAGTGCGTCCTTCACGGACGGCGCTCGTCTTTTTTATTTTACCGGTGGGGAGGTGATCTGGTGCGATGGAGATTTGGTTCTGTCTGCTACTGTTTGCGACAGCGGTGTTGATGAGCATATGGATGGACTGGCATGACGGGAGGAGACTGTAGGCAATGGCTGATGGCGTGTACTGGATCCTGAGTCGCGGGATGTCAAAGACAAAGCTTACGATGGCGTACTTCATCAACTGGTACTCAGCCCATTACGGCTATGACGACACCTGGCGCGAGATGGTCAGGCAATTCTACGAAGCATTCGGTAAGGAGGAAGACGATGTATCAGGGAAGCATCGGGAAGTTTGAGAACAAGGTCACGGGCGATAGCCGGTGGCTGTGGAAGGTGAGAGCTCCAGGCGGCGCTGGGCGTCCCGCTTATCTCGACATGGAGACGGGGGAGTGGGTTGACAGCACGACGATCACTGACACAAACACAGACGGCTATATGAAGGACTGGGTGCTGACGCTGGAGCTGACCACGGAAGAGGCCATCAAGTGTTTGCAGTTCAGCGCACCGGATGACACGGTGCTACACCGCAAGCGCGAAGTCGGCGACCTTCTCCGGCAGCGGGCAGATCTCAAGGCCGATATCTGGCACACCGACAATAAGATTAGCAGCCTGATGGAAGAGGTGGGTCGGTTGTCCGACCGCAGGGGAAAAGCAAAGCTGAGACTGTGGGAGATCGACCAGAAGCTGATGCAGTACCCGGAAGAAGAGCGCTGTATGTGGCTGGTGCATGCTTCACACAAGGCCGACGACACGGTCGACTACTGCTGGTACGCTGACAAGGCGCTGGCTGAGACACTGAGCCCTGGTGATGTAGTGGTCTGCGAGACCTCACGCGGGGAACAGCGGGCCATCGTGCGCAAGGTCGATAAGACGTTCGACTGGGAGCCGCACAAGAAAGTACTTAGAAAGTGTGGAGGTGAGTTTTAATGGACAATACGACACTGCTGTACCTGCTGGTCGCCGCCGTGTGCATGTGCATGCTGTGGGTGGTGCTTCAGCTGACGGGCAGACGCGGCAAGAAGCTCAAGCAGGCATTGCCTGAGTTCAAGAGGATCGATGGCTTGCTTCACCGTGTGAACGAGAGCATTGAGAGCATAGACATCTGCTTCTCGCCGGTAGAAGACGCGGATGAGATGTGTCAGGGCTGCCTGACTGGCGGGGTGCTTGACTGTGACCCCTCGTGTGTGGAGCGCCTGATGAAGTATGTGAGAGAGACACTGTACGAGTGTGGGAAGGAGTTTGAGGCATGGCAGGAAAGCTTGATCAACTGATGGATGCATGCGGCTTTAAGAAACCTGGGACGCCGGACATGTACAAGCCGTGGAACGAATACGTAGAGGAAGCCGCGAGCTACGCGGTGCGGAAGACGAGGCCGAGGGACAAGAAGCGGGCGCTGATGATGATTGGTGTGTATAACCTGTTTATCGAGTTCGTGGCCGGACGCTTGGCGGACACTGTGGACGAGGCCGGTGACGGCGCTGTGTACATGGCACGGGCGGCGCTGGAGTTCAGGGACAGGTTCATCAAGGCAATGATGGAGAGGGATGAGTGAGCATGAGCATTGTATGGAGCCCGCCGACGGCGCGTTGGGTAGTGGACGGATCTCCTGACCCGCCGTACTGCTCGGAGTGCATGACGTTTGCCCTGGAGGACACCGCCGGAGATTACGCCATGACGAAGTACTGCCCTGAGTGTGGGGCGCTGATGCTGGAGATCGACAGAGAGGGGGTCAGGGAATGGAACAGACTATTGAAATACGTACCACAACAAACATCGTCAGCGACCGACCGTATGTAGAGCTGGTCAAATGGTACTACGACAGAAGCGGCAGGCGCTGTTGCTACACACTGGCGTACTGGGCTATCGATGAGAATGGCGCGGAACTCCGCTTTGTGGGAGACAGGCCGTTCAGAGATATCGCTGATATCGACATCGGGTGCATCTGGAAACAGCTCTGGCTCGCCGGGGATATGTTCAACGACTGGCTGGTGAAGGAGAGCAAGAATGATTGAGTTCTTCAAAGGGCTCGGTGAGCACCTGGGCGTGGGCAACGGCTGGGGGAACAGCGAGTGGTGGCTGCCCATCGAGTTCGTCATCGGGCGTATCAACAGCTGCCGGAAGCTGGGGTCTGACACGACGGGCACCCGACCGCTCTGGGTGCACAGTATGCTGGAGATCTACCTCAGGGAGAACATCGACAGCATCCACGACAAGACGGACTTCGACCGGTATGTGAAAAAGTTCATGGAGAGCACGATAGAGTATATTGAGCAATACACAGCAGAGGGTGATGCCGAGTGATCAGGATCGTACAGTCCAGGAGCAGCAAGCAGATAGAGCTCGTCAGCCCGCTCGCTACCGGCTACCAGCCGCTCCCCGATAAACTGCCGCCGATATTGGAATGCCCATGCTGCGGCGGCGAGGCTGAGTTCAGGAGCCTACATGCCTGCTGGATACAGTGCAAGGTATGCGGCCTTTCTACACCGGCGTATGAAGACCCTGACGTCGCCGCCCGCGCATGGAACGGAAGCATACACGCTGTCGAGATCACGCGCCCTGACGGGCTCAAGACCATTGACGCCAAGCCCACAGACAGCAACCGCAGAGAGCACAAGAAGGACACGATGTATATCGGCCCTTTGACCGAGCAGGAGTATAACGACGCCAGGGCCATCAAGGCCTACCGCGAGAGCGGGTACAATAAACCGACCAAGTCGCAGTACGAAATGCTGCACCCCAAGGTGGGCCGACCCATGATCGGCGACGACTACGCGCCTAAGTACGTGCCCACAGGACGCCCGCCGGGACGCCCGCGCAAATACCCCAAGCCGGACGCCGAGCCCGCCCCTGAAACCAACGATGAATAACAAGCAATGTTTACGAGCCTACAGAGGGCTTATATTTTTACCCTCACAAGTTATAGGGGCGACCCGTGGACGGGCTCTGGCATTGCTTAAACATTGCTTAGAATTGATCGAGAGGAGTTGAGCTGATTGAAAACTGAGGAAGAGGCCGCGAAGAAGGAGAAGGAGCCCAAGGTATTGCCGATCGTGGATGACTGGTACCTTGGCGCGGACAACTACTGCCTGATACTGTACCGGCGCAAGAAGGTGACCGGGAGCGGCGTGGGCGGCAAGCAGGTGAAGCAGGAGAACATCGGGACGTACAACTACAACGCCGTCGGATACTACACCACGCTGGACGGAGTATTTGACGCGGTAGGCCGGACGCACATGCGCGAGACGATCAACAAGGCCAAGACCAAGACACTGCAAGACCTGATGGAGGAGATGGTGAAGTTTGGCAAGCGGATCCATGAGATCGATGAGGCGATGATTGCGACTCTGCGGAAAGGGAAGAAGGATGAGTGACGACGTCGTGACCGGCAACTGGGAGTGCTGGGACGTAGAGCACTTCGTGGACGCACTGATGGACAGCGTTGAGTTTGGCCAGCAGATCGTGCTGAAAGACCCGTCGTGCATCGCGGACATCGTGAAGATAACGGCGGCACGGTTGGTCGTGCCACCGGCCATGCTGGCAATGGAGGTGCAGGCCCTGATCAGTGATGCTCTGGGTGAGGCTAACCAACAGATCACGGACGTTGGACGCCGGGACGTGATCAGAGCGCATCTTGAAAACTACTACAGGCGGCACAGCCTGTTGAGAGACATTGAATATTATCAGGAGGTATGAATGATGTACGTTGTTTGTGTAAAGGAGAACGACAAGGGCAATGTCGAGACGACGCGCAGTGAGCTTCAGAAGATGTTGGATGACGCGTACCGCAAGGGGTACGACGACGGCTATGAGAAGGGCAAGAATAACTGGAACACTATTACTGTGCCGAGCTGGCCGATCACCTGTACTACTAATACGCCCTACGGCAACACTGCCCCCTGTGTTACGAAGGACAGCGTGACGCTCAGCTAAAGGAGAACATGACGAATGGAAGTGAAGCATTGGTTTAAAGTGGCTTTGATGTTGCAGCCGGAGAATGAGGGCGAGGTCGCACGGCTGCGCGGAGTACAGCGTGTATATGTGAACGATGATGAGGTGCTTGTTGATCTGGCGAACGTGTTCGTCAACCTGGGCGTGGAGAAGCTGACGCCACAGCAGAAGGCGTTTATCCTGCGGAACTCCCGCGTGGTTGCGATGGAGCCGATGATGGTGGAGCCCGCGAAGGTAGCGGACATCCTGATGCAGGCGCTGACCAGCGGACTGCTTGGCAATATCCCGTTCAGTGCGGTACAGGAGTACATCCTCGATCTGAACAACCATGTGGTGAAGAGCGCTGTGACGGCTTACCTGAACGCGAACTCTTTCACAGAGGAAGGGGACGACCCGTCAGGCGGTGATGCTGAGTGAGCAATTACTGCTGTGACACATGCTACTGGCGGCTGACAGGATGCAAGAGCACGGAGAACTATTGCGAGGACTACTTCCCCAACGACTACGACGAGGACTTCTCCCAGCCGCCGGAACGCGACTATGACCCGAAGACCAACTGCCCGTGGGGGAAGATCGGATTCAGTGTAGTGGAGTTGAAAGCACAATAAGGGGGCGATAATCATTCAGGCACCACCACAGTATATCGTCAGGTCAATCGACCTGAGGACGATCGTGAGAGCTGATTTCAACCTGAACATTTCTCCCGAAGAAGAGAAGAAGTATTTCATCAAACAGACAGACAGCCAATACCTGAGACAGATACGGCTGATCACCGGCGTGTCATCGAAGTACAACCCGTACATCATTTTCGTGGACATCAACTATCACAAGGACATTGCGGTGACACTGTCAAGGCTGGCATTTGACGGCATTAGGATACGCGGACGCAGGTTTGTGCTCGGCGAGCGCAGCGCGTCTATGGTGCGCCAGGGCGTTTTGTCGATGGTGGATGAGTCGATCGCAGCCGAGCTTGAAGAAAGAATCACGATGGGGCTGACCATCGAGAAGACGGTACTCAGCAAATGGTACGCATATCGCGGACTGGCGCTGTCGTCAGCGCACTGTATAGAGGGGCTCGTGCCCAAGATGATCGTAGTGCCGGACTACAAGACCATTATCCCGGACCAGCGCATCAAGCACCTTGTGGACAAGGTGACGAAGTATACGAACTCTGATGGACAGGAGTTCGAGTTCACGCAGAAGGACGTGGACGAGGGCAGGTTCGATTACGAGATCAACGCCTTCGACGGCGTCGGCATCATGCACAGGAACATAGCAAAGAGGATCGAGGAGATCACCCACAGCACGACGCCCATCACGTCATGTATCTACCGGCAGCCGTTCATCAAGGGCTGTCTGCATGTGTTTGACTATGAGGGGTTCTGGTCGGAGCGCGGGGTTGAATATATAACGGACGTCTGGGGCGTGAGGCACAGCATCCATGACGAGATGATCATCCTGACGATGAGCATGTACAAGGGCTTCGGCTACTTCAAGAAGTACGGCGACGTCCGGGACTGGGACAGGTACTGGGAAGCGTTTCGTAAATACGACCACTGTATCTCGGTCGCCCGTACCAATTTCACCGAGGACGAGGAACCGGTGTACACCCGGAGCAACTACCAGGTATTACAGACGCTGGACTTGCCGTATGACGAGTTCAAGACGCTGGCCCACAAGTCTGCCGAGTGGGTAGAGAAGATCGTGAGCGGCGACGAGCTTTACACCAAGTGCTTTCTTGGTATCGTGGACGGGAAGTGCAAAGCGCTAAACCCGTATGTGGCTGCCATCGCGAAGAACGACGCGATGATGAAAGAACCGACAGTGAACAAGTACATCATGTCACTGCTGGACAAGTTTATCAACGATATGAAGTGCGGCAAGCTGTACATCAAGTCGTGTTTCAAGTTTATTGCGCCTGACCTGATCGCGCTGATGGAGCATATCGGGGGACTGCCGGTGGTCGGCAGTCTCGCCCCCGATGAGTTCTGGACGAAAGGGAAGGGCATCACCTATGACGGGAAATATGTGGTAACGCGCAACCCGCACATCTGCCGCAGCGAGAACGTGGTGCTTCGGATCAACAACGACCCGGAGATCTGGAGATGGTGCGGGCATCTGACGAACGTGGCCATACTGAACATAAAAAGCCTGGTAGCACAGAGATTGAACGGTGCTGACTTCGACGGTGACATCGCACTGGTCAATGACAACCCGCTCTTCCTGGACGGGTCTGACGAGAACGCCACGATCGTGATCGATATGGAGGACAAGGTCACCGCACTGGAGGAGAAGAACGACGCCGCCGGACGCGTACTGCTGTTGACGCGGACGACGAAGAACATGATCGGAGAGTACAGCAATTATGCCAGCGTCTTCCTGAACCGCTGTCCCAAGACGGACGAGCAGGTGGAGCGCTACGAAAAGTATGAGGACATCATCAGTGTGATCGTCGGTAAGAGCATCGATCAATGGTCGCTTCACGCGGTGACGCGTGTCGAATAATCTGGTGAACCAGTAAGCGCTGGGTGTCGGTCTAAAACACAATGATAATATATACACTTTTAGATCGGCTAACGGGGAAGCCTAAACTGAACGCATGGTAATCCCGTGCCTGAGTGATCAGGTGTAGAGACTATCCCTTCGGGAGTAGGGCGGCGGTGAAACTCCGGCGCTCGAAGTGCCAGACATCTGTGATGAGCAGATGGTGATATAGTCCAGCCCGACTGCCACGAGCAGTGTTAAAGTATCTGGAAACAGACGGTAGTAACGTATGCAAAAACCGGCGTGCTTTATTCAATGCCCCGCGTGATCAGCAAGTGGGGCAGACCCCTCCCATATTTCATGCGGTATCGGTCGCCGTACTATGCGAGGATGGAACTTTCAAAAGCGCCGAGCAATATGAACAGGCTGTGCCGCGAGATAGAGAAGTGGGAGCGCGAGATCAAGTGGCGGCGCAAGGAACGATTCGATTATCACGTCATGTATGACGAGAGCATAGAGTATACGCAGGAGCAGTTCGACGCTATTGCCAGGATCTTCAAGGAGTTCTGCAAAGAGAGCAATGAGCTTCAGAAGTACCAGACGAAGGTGAGGCGATACGCTGACCGCGAGATCAGACAGCAGTACACGAAGTACGAGGCCACCACCTACATCGCCGACTGGGACGAGCTGTACCAGAAATACAAGAAGCTGTGCGCTGACGTTTGCGACGACCAGCGCGTGGTGGCCAACATTGCCACCAAACTGGTGCACGAGGTGTACAAAGGCCGTGGTAGGAAGTTCCCGTGGATCGTGGCCCCGGAGGGGATTATCGAGAACGTGAAGCCGCAGGCGGGCATCATGGTGCCGAGCCGCGACGACAACGGCGATGAGTCGTATCTGGGCCGACGGTACACGATGGTGCCGATGAACAGCGATGACATCGACATCACGATCGAACCCGGAATGTTTGATTTTCTGGAGGACGGTTTCTATGATTGATGAGATAGCTGAAGTAAAGAACTACATGGCAGGCGAACCGCCGGAAGACAGACAGCAGATGTACCGCGCCTGCTATATGATCGCCAAGTACATGAAGGAAGACGGCAAGTCCCCAGTGGACACCGTCTCCTTCTTGAACGAGTGGTCGGGGCGGTCGACGAGGGGCGTGAACCTCCTCCAATGCGTGAATGCTGCCTACACCAATGAGAACAAACTGAGGCGCGGCGGACAGGTATACATCTCTGACGCGGATGTAGAGGCCATCATTGAGCACTCGCCGACGGAGACGGACAGGAAGGTAGCGCTGGCCCTGCTCTGCAACGCGAAGGCGTTTGCCGACCGGCGCGGCGTGTTTCAGGCTTCGACCGAAGGACTGGCGAGCTGGCTGGGGATGAAGGGGCCGAATGTGCGCGGGCGCAACCTGCGCCGTCTGGTCGAGTGGCGGTACATCGACAAGATCGACACCGGCAAGGGGAAGACCTCCGGCAGGTTCACCAAGTACAGCCGTGGCGTGTCGTGCTTCAAGATACTGGTGCCCTATGAGAATACAGGCAAATACGCGCTCAAAGACAATGACATCAACTCCCTGTATCACGCGATATTCAAGGCACAGTAAGGAATTGCGGCTGTTATAGGAAACTATGATAATTATTATGTATCACCTACATGGTATCATCATAGCTGTATCACCCAAACTGTATCACAAATTTAATCAAGAGGAGTATTAAAGCATGGTACTTATTGGCAAGGACGAAGCTGAATATCTGCGGCGCAGGTTTCCCAATCTTAATATCGTCAGGACAATGAAAGCACACAGCCAGCGCCACCGCTATTATGTGGAGGAGAGCAACAAGGTGCTGAACGCCCTGAAATATTATGAGAAGGAGAGGATGCGCAGTGATGAGTAATTGCGAGCAGGTCATAACCGAGGAACAGCTGCGTGAGGCCGGGTTCGTGCCGGTGGAAGAAGCGCAGACGGCGGACATCTCCATGATGAACCCCGAAGCCATCCAGAACATGGAGGACTTCTGCAACCGCGTGCTCTGGATCGATGATGACATCGACCAGCAGACGAACGGCATGGTCATGCGCAGTATCATCCAGTGGAACAGAGATGACCGCGACGTACCAGTGGAACAGCGCCAGCCGATCTACCTGTTCATCAACTCCGTGGGCGGAGAGATGAGCGCGGCATTCGCGCTGTACAATACGATCATTACCAGCAAGACGCCGGTATACGGCATCAACATGAGCTATGCCTTCAGTGCGGCGTTCATCGTACTGCTTGCCTGCCACCGCAGGTTTGGCATGCCGTACAGCGCGTACATGATGCACAGCGGCTCTTCTGAATCATTCAGCGTCGGCTACAAGGCGGCGTACAACGGAGTGATTCATTGGGGATGGCAGGTAAGAGATATGGTGGACATCGTGCGGTCGCGCACGAAGATCACCCAGGATGACGCCGAGAGGTACATCCAGACCGACACCTACTTCGACGCGTCCGACGCATACAAGCTCGGCATCATTGATGAGATCATCGTGAGCATCGAGGACTTGCTGGCGGCGAAGGTCGATGAGGAGATCGTCGAAGAATAAATCTTACTGGGGGCGATGGCTTGGCAACCAAGAAGAACGTAACACGCTATCCTGAACGCGATACACCGCCGGAGACTTTGGATGACTCACCGTTCTACGGTCTGGCAAAGACCATGAACGATGAGCAGCGCAAGTACGTTGACCTGATGTGGCAGGGCGCAAAGACCGGACGCGTGATATTCGTGGAGGGCAAGAGCGGCTCTGGCAAAACGACATTGGCCGTTCTGCTGGCTGTGCTGGCAATGGATTACGGGCTGGCCAACAGGACATACTATATCCGGGCTATGGGCGGTTCAGCTGAATCGAAAGTAGGCTACCGCCCTGGCCTTCTCGAAAAGACAAAACCTTATTTCATACCGGTAGAGCAGGCACTGCTCGTGGCCGGTATCAGCCCTGAACGCAAGATCTGCTACGGCGATATCGACGAGGAGACGAGCATTGACAACCCGATCTATTGCAGCGGGCAGATGTACATGCGCGGGTGCAACCTGGGCAGTAATGACAACAGCAACCGCTCGATCGTGATCATCGACGAGGCGCAGAACGCGACCATCGACGAGATGCGGCTGTTGCTGACCCGTGTGTTCGACAACAGTCTGGTGGTGGTCATCGGACATCGTGAGCAGATCGACCTGCCGAACAAAAAGCTGAGCGGCTTTGTGCCGTACATCGAGCACTTCGCCAAACGGCCAGACCTGAGTGACTACACCCAGCTGACGCAGTCGAGGCGCGGACAGGTCGCGGAGTGGGCAGACGAAATCAATAGCAAAGGGTGAAGAAGTTTTGGAAGTTGAATTGAAGAAAAGAGATGACGAGAGCAGAACGCAATACATCTTCAGGCTCGCGACCATGAAAGACCGTGGAGAGCTGGACATGACATGGGACGAGCTGGCCAAGGTGCTGAACGAGGAGCTTGGCTTGAGCTACGGGAGCTCTGCTTATCGTAAGCCGTATACGCAGGCGATGACGTTTTACAACGAGGTCTTCGCCAACCAGAACGAGAGCGAGGAAGCGCAGGAGCTGCGCAAGGCGAGGCAGGAGCTGTACAAGGAACGCACCCGCCTGCGCGATGAACGCAACCAGCTGAACCGTCAGCTCCGGGAAGAGGCGCGTAAGGAAGCGTTCATGGAAGAGCTCAAGAACTCGCTGGCCGAACAGATCCCCATCAAGGTGGAGAAGAAGAAGGAGACCGGAAGCGCGTACATCGACGCCATCGTCTGCCTGTCTGACATGCATGTCGGCGTAGCGACGAGCAATGCGCAGAACGAGTACAGCACGGACGTCATGCTGGAACGGCTGAGCGATTACCTTGACGAGATCAAGATCATCCAGAACCGGCATCACGCCCACACCTGCCACCTCTGTCTTTTGGGAGACCAGATCAGCGGGAGCATTCACGCATCGATCACGGCGACGAACTCAGTGAACACGGTTCAGCAGATCAAGCTGGCCTGCACAGCCATCAGCCAGTTTGTGGAAGGACTGGCGGAGATCTTTGACCGCGTGAACATCTACAGCGTGAGCGGGAACCACAGCCGTGTGAATGCCAACAAGGAGGACAATATCCCCGGCGACAACCTGGACTCGCTGATCGCGTTTTATCTGGAGGCGGCGCTGGGCAACAACCCGCGTGTAAAAATATACAACAGCAATGACATCGCCAACTTCTATGATTACTCGCGGATGTTCTACACAGACGCTGGACGCATGGTGGTGGCGGTGCACGGCGATCTGGACAACCCGAACAATGTGGTCACCAACATGACCCAGCTTTACGGCGAGACACCGGACATCGTGCTGATGGGGCATATGCACCACAGCGCACTGAACACGGTGGGCAAGACCAGGGTTATCCAGTGCGGATGCCTGTGCGGGACGGACGGGTACGCTTTCAACAAGCGGCTGTTCGCGCCGGTGGAGCAGACAGTGATCATCACATCAGGCCGGAAGACGGTCGAGTGCATCTATAATGTTTCTTTGGACGATGAGTGTGTATATCCATTTGAAGAGTAAAGAGAGGTACATGATTATGGCGACGATGTTCGTATCCCCGTGGATCAATTTCTACCGCGAGGTTGAAGAGTTCTTCAGCCGCGACCCGAAGGTGCGTGTGCTGTATGACGATGACACCAAGCATATCGACCTGTATGTGGAGGGCGAGGCGAAGGCCGAGGCTCTGGCGATGATGCTGCCCACCGAGCGCAAATTCGGCAATGTCAAGGTGCAGATCAACGTCGTCCCTGCCAACACCAATGAAAAGTCCTGCGGAGACCTGTGCCTGGACGCCTTTGACAGCAATGAGGCGCTGTCCTTTGTTCAGACCATCCACGGCCTGTTCAGCAACGATATTCACTATGTCGTGTTTGACCGCACAGTGGTGCAGTACTACAACGACGACCTGGGTGACGTCTACGGTCAGCGCTCCTGCCTGTATCAGGATCTGGCGCAGGACATCTTCACCGAGGCCGACGGCGTGTACTTCTGCACAGACAAGGATGATGCCGGACTGCTGACCGGGGAGTTCGACCGGTACTGGCCTTAATATGCTTATCAGAACAGAACTGTCGTTGTGGGAGTTGTAAAGACGCGTGTACGCCTGCGTCTTAGTTAGACCGCATTATAAAGTGAGCCAGCGGGAAACCGCTGGCCTTTTGTATTTTTGGGAGAGAGGACGTATATATGCCAGCGATACCAGTTGTAATCAAAGAGGAACGGGTCGTTGTGAAAGAAGTAAAGCCGAAGCCGAAGCAGAAGCCCAAGAAACCAAGGGTGGTGAAGGCACCGGAACTTCCATCTGTTTGCTCGATGTGCGGGAAAGAGTATCCCTACCAACAGGGGAACTTTGTTCAGGTGGAGAGCCCGATGTACGCGCACAATTACAACTACGTACATGTGTGTAATGAATGCGTCGAGCAGTTCTTTCAAGACCATATAAAGCAATATAACGATAAACCGAAAGCCCTGCGCAGGACATGTGAGTGGCTGGACGGTTACTACAGCCCCGCTGTAATGGAGAAGCTGGGCGATGAATATACGGTGGCCGACTACTTCAGGAAGGTCAGACAGCTGAAGACCACGATGAACAAATGGTGGGACGACACCATCACCGAGGAAGAGGACAAGCGCCTGACCAATGTGATCACCAGCGGGAACAGCGGCCTGTCAACCACCGACCTACTGGAGGCTGTCGACATTTTTGGCGAGGGCTTCGAGGAGAACGCCTACGGGGATATGCTGCGCATTTATCGCGGGTACATCCTGCCGCTGGGCGACACAGCCACCGCAGGCCAGCTGAAGAGCGCCCGCTTTCTGGCGGCACTGGAATACCGGTGTATGGAAGCGATCAAGAACGACAAGCCGAACGCGTCGGCCCTGTCATCGACACTGCGGAAGTCCATTGCCGAGAGCGGCTTTGATACCGTGGTCAAGAAGGGCGACGATAACGATATGCCGCTGGGCGTACTGCTACAGCAGATCGAGACGCTGACCCCAGCGCAGTATGTGAAGAACACGCCGTACAAGGACGTGGACAAGCAGGGGACATACTATGACCGCTTCTGCCGCAGGCCGCTGATGAACCTGATGAACAGGGCATCGCAGAAAGTGGACGACGAGCTGTCTATCACAGACGAAGAGGCGGCGTCGTTCGACAGTCTCGGCGGTGATGACGATGGCTAACGAGAAGCTGCTGGACAAGAACCAGCGGACTTTGGCTGAGCACTTCACCGAGGGCTGGCTGAGCGACCAGAAGCATATTAACGCGCTGATCGACTGGTGTGACTTTTACAGGCACAACATCCACCGGTTCGCGGAGCACTACCTTGGACTGAAGCTGTACCCGTATCAGCGGCTGATGCTGTATGAGCTGGGGAACGCTGACGAGAGCATGTGCATCGCGGCCCGTGCCTCGGCGAAGTCCTACGTATTGGCCATCTTCGCATGCTGTGAGGCGATCCTCAGGCCGAAGAGCCAGATCGTGATCGCGTCCGGTACCCTGAAGCAAGCGAAGCTGATCGTATCCGAAAAGATCGAGAAGGAGCTCATGCCTGCGTCGCCCAACCTGCGGGCCGAGATCAAGTATATCAAGACACGCGGCGACGACATCGAGGTCATGTTCAGAAACGAGAGCTCGATCATCGTCGTGGTCGGTAATGATAACGCACGCGGATACCGCTCTACCATACTGATACTGGAAGAGTGCCGCATGATCAAGAAGTTCGTTATCGACTCAGTACTCAGCAAGTTTCAGCATGTGCGCAACGCGCCGTACAAGGACAGGCCGGAATATCAGGATATCGAGCCTGAGGAGAGCAAGACGATCTATATCTCGTCTGCGTGGTACCGGTCGCACTGGATGTGGAAATCGATCAAGGATATGGCCATGCAGGTGGCGCACGGGAACATGCGCTACTCACTGCTGGCGTTCGATTACGTGCTGACACTGTTTCACAAGATCAAAACGCGCAACCAGCTGATCAAGGATAAGCGCCGCGATGACCCGACCACATGGATGATTGAAAGCGAAAACATCATGGTCGGCGAGAACGAGAACGCGTACTTCGACTACGAGATGCTAGCAGCGGCTCAGCTGATCAAGCAACCGCCCATCTACCCGCGCAAGGATAACTACAACCCAGTCAAGAAGGGCGACATCCTGAAGCACCAGGACGGCGAGGTGCGCATCATGAGCTGCGATATGGCCTTCGTGGACAAGAAGGACAACGACAACTCGGTGTTCTCGATCATCAGGCTCATCCCTGAATACTTTGATAACGGCTCCATGTACTACCAGAAGCATGTTGTGTATATGGAACACATCCACGGCGGCGACACGATGGAGCAGGCGCGGCGTATCAAGAGCATTTTCTTTGATACCGGATGTGACTATATCGTACTGGATATGCGCAACGGCGGCTCTGCCATCTACGATATGCTGGCGAGACCGACCTATGACGAGACGACCCAGACAGAGATGCCCGCCTTCAGGTGCATGAACGACGAGAACACGGCGAACCGTGTGCGCGTGGAAGGCGCGATTGACGTGCTGTTCGCGGTGAACGCGACGGCGAAGATCAACAGCGAGATCGCACAGGTGACCCGCCGCGAGTTTGCGGAGCACCGCATGTACCTGCTGGCGCAGTACGACATCGCCGTGGACGAGATCCTGCCGAAGGTGAAGGGATATGCCGACGCCATCGAGCTGGACACACAGATGTTCTATGAAGGCCCGTACATTGAGACGCGGGCGCTCATCAATGAAATGATCAACCTGACGTATGACCGCATGCCGGACACCGGCATCATCAGGATCGCGGAGCAGGGGAAGAATACGAAGGATAGATATACCTCTGTCAGCTACGGCGTGTACTTCGCCTCCCTGCTGGAACACGACCTGCTGTCAACGTCGAACCAATATGAATACCACACATATGTAAACTAAGGAGGTGACAGCGATGGCTGATGAAGCAGTCAGTTATGAGGCGAACGCACGATGGTCGAACGTATCGTGGCGACCGTACCCCGTTGGATGTAACATCCTCGATATGTATGACGTGGATCGCATCAAGGAGATCGTGCAGGAGCCGATGATCTATCATCACGAGATCAGGGAACTCAGCAGGGCGCTGTACTCCTGCAACGGCATCGTGACCAATGTTGTGGACTACTGCACATCACTGCCCACCCTGAACCATGTGATCGTGCCGCACGGAGAGAGCGCGAACAAAAAGAAGAAGAACAAACAGATCGTGACCGAAGTCCTGCGACTGATTCGCGACCGTGAACTGGTGCGCGACGCACTGCACAACGTGCTGGTCGACGGCGTGTACTTCGCCTACTTCGAGACAAAGAAACGCCCGCTGAGCAACGACAAGTGGATGAGCGACTGGCAGGTCAACAACATCGTGGAGATCAATGAGGACACGGTGATGAACGCCTCGGTCATCTATCTCGACCCGGACTATACCCGCATCGTGGGTATCAGGAACGGCGCGTACGTGCTGTCGTTCAATCTGGAGTATTTCTATAACAACGGCAACGAGCCTGCCGAGAGCAAGCTTCGCCGGTATCCCAAGGAGATCCGGGACGCGTATGCGCAGTGGCGAAGCGGGAAGGGTAAGCAGTGGGTGGTGTTGGACACCAACAAGACGATCGCTGTGAAGTTCAGAGCGAAGCGCTCTGAGCCCTACGGCAGGCCATTGGCGCTGGCCGCTATCGACGACATCCTGTACGACGCGCTGATGACCAAGTCAAAGCGGCTGGCCGTGGACGAGATCAATAAGCGCATCATTTATGAAACCTTCCCCGAAGGCAAGCAGAAGGGCGAGAGTGCCCTGACAGGAAAACAGCAGCAAGACCAGCATGACACCGTGCGCGACGCGATAAAGAACACGAATGGTTCGAGCGGCGCTACGACCTTCTTCTCGGTGGCTGCCGGAACGAAGATCGATGTGCTGAAGCCGGACGTGAGCATTCTGGACGAGAGCAATAGCTCTGACCTGAGAAAGAACATCTCTCTGGGCCTGGGCTTTGCGGCGAGCCTGCTGACGGGCGAGGGCACATCATCCTTCAGTGCGCAGGAGAACAACCTGCAACTGATCACCGCCGAGATCTTCAACATCGTGGATATGGTGGTCGAAGAGCTGAACAAGGTGATCAACGCGAACATCATACAGAACCCGAACTACCGCACCGAGGTCAGGTATCTGCCGATCACCTACTGCAACCGCAAGCAGTTTGTGGAGATGGTCAAAGACTTGTACCTGCAAGGCAAGGGTTCACTGTCGCTGTGGGCGACTGCTGTCGGCATCGGTGCCGACGCGTTCTTCGACATGCTTGATACAGAGTTGGAGGACGACATTGAACACAAGTATCCTGTGCATCAGACGTCATTCACCTATGGCGCTGACGGGGACAGCGACGGCGGACGCCCCGTGGACGAGGACACGCACAACCCGAAGACGCTGACCACACGCTCGAACGGCGCGAACGCCATACCGAGCCCCAGCGACTGAGGGAGGTGATTCTGGATGGAGACTATTCAGACAAGAATCTATGAACTCAGCGAGTCGGCGGCGCGTGGCGGCAAGCGTCCTATCAAGCTGATCATGCACAGGATCATGGATACGCCCGAAGACTATCAGGACAACGGTATTTCCTGGAAAGAGGAATACGTGCGCGAGGCGCTGAAACGGCTGGCCCCGGCAGAGATCGTGGTCGATTATCTGGACAAGGGCATGACAGCCGATGACACAGAGATCAGCGGCCACGGACTGGTAGGACAGGGCGTGGACTATGACGGCAGGCCGATGCCTGTATTCAGCACATCATCTGAGGTGGTCGGTAGCATTACCGGCGGCGAGATCACCACAGTTGAACTCAACGGTGTGCCGACCAAGGTACTGATGGCCGACGGCGTACTGTATGAACACAGATGCCCCGGACTGGTGGACTACCTGAAACAGCATGTGCCGGAAGGCACCGTGATGGGGAGCGTCGAGATCGTCGGCACTCCCGAAAACAACAATGTGATTGTGTACGAGGACGGGTACAAAGAACACGGACGCGTCCCGATGCAATATGAGTATTCTGGCTATGCCATTCTGAGCGGTGCAGTACCGCCCGCAGACGACGCGTGTCATGTACTCGAAATAAACAACAAGGAGGATGGTAGCATGGATGAAACCAAGCTCCGTGGATTTGTTGATGAAATTAAGACGGAACTGCACGCCGTTCTTGACGATAAGGCAAATCTCACGAACGAACTGAATTCGCTGAACGAAAACGTTGCCGCGAAGGAAGCCGAACTGAATCAGGCGAACGAGAATGTCACCGCTCTGGAAGCGGAAGTCAACCAGCTGAAGGAAGACGCGACCGCGAAGGACGCCAAGATTGCCGAGCTCGAAGAGAAAGTCAACGAGTTCGAGAAGAAAGCCCGCGTTGCGGAGCTGGAGAGCGCACTGGCCGACTACAGCGAAAGCGAGAAGGCTTACGCGAAAGAAGAGATCGAAGCGTTCAAGGCTGACCCCATGAACTGCGAGATCAATAGTGTTGTGAACAAGATCTGCGTTGGCATCGTTGCTGAGCGCAAGAACAAGGAACACAACGACAAGCATGACGACCTGGACATCTTTGGCGCTGTGGAGAACAGCGGCAATGTCGAGATCAGTATTTTCTAATCTAAGAAAGGAAAGGTGAAACCGATATGTTTATCTGGCATGAAATCGAGTCTATTGAACATAGCGCTCGCAACTTCCCCACGCTCAAAGCGGCCACCGATGTGCTGAACGGCTACATCTGCACTATCAATGCTAATGGTGAAGTCGCCGCCCCCGCCGCCGCTTCTACCGCTCTGTATGTTGCCATCAATGATCTTCAGGGCGACGACCGCTATCTGGAGGGCGCTATGATCCCCGCAGGTTCTCCTCTGAACCTGTACGACCTGGCCGCCTGGGATGGCCGCGAGATGATCGCTACCGAGTCTAACATCGCGACCGCGATGGCCAGCATCGCCGTTGGCGACACGCTGAAGGCTGATGCCAATGGCAAGCTGAGCAAGACCGGCGTGGCCACCATTGTGACCTTCAAGGTCATCGACAAGATTATGATCGGCGGCGTGGCCGGCGTTCGTGTGAAGGTCGTCAAGGGCGCTGCTAGCACCTAATCACTACGACAGGAAAGGAGAGAATGAGTTATGAATTATTCTTTTGAAATGAACAACGCCCGTCGGGACGTTGATAATCCCAAGATTAAGAGCACTTCTCCTGTTGTAGAAGTGTTCAGCGCGATGGTTAAGGGCAAGGCCCTGCCTACCTACGCCGATCCCAAGGTGGCCGACCGTGCGGTCGAGTACATCAAGAACCTCGGCACCAAGGCTGCCGAAGGCGACATGAACGCGGTCTCTGAACTGAACCAGATTCGCCGCGAGATCCTGAACCCCGAAGTTCTCCAGGAGCTGCAGCTTCTGAGCATCTTCGGCTCCTACCAGCCCCTTGGCGCTAACGAGACCGTTGAGCGTGAAATCTGGAACGTGTCCTCTGACACCGCCCGCTTCCAGGCCCTTAACGGCACTGTGCGCTTCCCGACCCACACGTCTGAGCGCTACATCGTGCAGCCCGTGAACATCTCCGCCGGTTATCAGGTGGACTACCGTACGCTGTCTATGGGCGACATGACCCGTGAGAACGCGGCCATGCAGCGCGTGCACACCGAAATGCTGAACAAGGCCACTGACTATGTCATGAAGAAGGTCTATCAGGCCATCAAGAATGCGACTGGTGTGAAGTACTTCGCCGAGACCCAGGGCGTCACCAAGGCTGCGCTGGACGGCATCGTGAAGAAAGTCCGCAAGTTCGGCCCGACCACCATCCTCGGCGCGTATGCGACCGTTTCCCAGATCAATGCGTTCGCTCCCTACAACAGCACTGCTGTGCCCTTCACCGGCCTGTCTGACGCTGCTATGGAAGAGATCCGTAAGACCGGTCTGCTGGAGTACTACAACGGCTCTATCGTTCGCGAGATCCCGATGGTCTATGACTTCGGCAAGCTGAATGCTGATGGTGATGATTTCGTCGCCATGTCTCCCGAAGGTCTGATGTACATCCTGCCCAATGGCGTTGAATCTCCCGTCGCGACCTGGACTGTCGGCGGCATCACCAGCTTCAGCGGCAACGATGTGACCACTGGCCGTCTGCTGACCCGCTACGACCTGACTGTCGCGGCTGACGTCGCCAAGGGCCAGGAGTACAAGATCGCTCTGCTGAACGATACCTCTATCACCCCTGCGGCTGACTACGCACTGTAATAACGAGTGAGGAGGAAGGGGCGGGTAAGACACCCGCCCCTACTTTGATATATGGAAGTAAAGAATGTTAGAGAGGAAACTCTGTTCTACTGCTACAGCGCGGTGATGATGCACTTCCTGAAAGCCTGTGGTCTCGACTATGAGAGCAAAGGCAAGAATCAGGTGAGCGGGAAACCCTACTGGGTATTTCTGAAGGGCGACGCGCTGACCAAGGCACTGGCTGAATGGAGTTTGTTTAAGTGGGCCAGGTGGGCTCCCATCGAGAAGCTACGCTTCATCATGCAGAGCATCGACCGCCTCGACCACGCCGTAAATAAATTGATGGAGGAAAATGGAAATGGCGGAGATGCAAAAACAGACGAGGATTAACGTCACTAATCTCGCCCCGTGGCCTGTGTACTTCAAGCGCCTGCTGAACAGCGGCGAGGTCAGTATCCAGGCTGACGCGACCATTACGATGGAGCGCGACGAAGTGGAACAGCAGTGCTACGCACGCAATGAAATGTTTGTGGGCACTGACGGACACGGCGCTCATGCGCGTATCGTCATCGGCGACAAAGACCTGCGGGCGCAGTTCGAGATCCCAGACAATCAGGCCGTGCCGACGGACGAGTATCTGGACAAGGTGTTCGAGTACAAGACGCAGTCAGCGTTTGAAAAGAACATCTCCGGCTTCCTCAAATATCCCCATGAGGCGTTCAGGGTGCTTGACTATATCAAGCGCAAGGGCGTCAACGATTATGCCAAGATCAGGTATATCGAAAACGCTACCTCTGCAAAGGTAGGCTGATCTCTAAAAACAAGAGGTGGTTATCTTGTTCACAAAAACTGATGTGATCGAGTCATTCCACACGCTGATTCGCGAGAGGACTCTGCTGCCGGACGAGCTGGTGGATCTGTGGTTCAATCAGGCGTTATCGCAGTACGAGCTCGAAATCGGGAACATCAATTACGACATGGAAACGATGGAATTCGATGAGAAGACACCATTTGTGGTGGCTCACACATTAGCAAGGCTCATGCAAGTGATGTATATCGAACGTGAACTCAGCCGTGTGAATAAGATCAACAATATCATTACCAACGACATCAAGCTGAACGGCAACGGCGAAACGAAGAAGTATACGTACAACGAACTTCTTGACGCGAAAGCGACCGCCGCTGACTACATCAACAAACAGAAGACGTCATGGTACGGGGACTGAGGTGGTGTGAATGGCTGCTGAATGGTACCTGATGGAGCCTGACGTGCTGGGCGGGTTTGAGAACGATGAGTTCCGGCAATGGCGCGGCGCGTTCAGGAACAGTATCCTGAAGACAGACTTCGCCCGCACGGTGGACATCTACGGCGACAGACCGACCAACAAACCTAGGCGCATTCGCGCTCTGGTACTCGACCAGGTGGAGAACAGTTACAACAAGATGAAGGAGCGCCAGATCCTGACGGAGCTGGGAGAGATCCAGTGTGGTGACCTTCTGCTGATCGACGGCAGATGGTGGCTCGTTATCTCTCTGGTAGACCAGAACAGGCTGTACAGCAAGGGCATCTTGTACTACTGCAACTCGTGGCTGAACTTCACATCGCTGACAACGTTCAAGACGGTCAGCTACCCCGTGGTCGTGCACAACGCGACGCAGTACAACTCCGGCGAACGGAGCACCGACTATGTGGTGACCGTATCCTCCCAGAGACTGTACTACTTCCCCGCTAACGAGGAGACACTGCTCTTCGACAACGACTACCGCTTCCTGCATGACAGGAACAGGGTACATCCCAGCGCGTGGAAGATCGCGCAGGTGGACACGGAGAACGATGACTGGGACGGGTATGGTATCGTGCGTATCATGGCTGTCGAGGATGAAGTGATACAGACAGACGATGTCAAGAATATGGTAGCGGATAATAGTAAATGGATAGAGAAGCATGGCGTGAACAGCGGATACCCGACGCCGGAGGACATCCCTCCGAGTAATGGCGGTGGCTGGATCGACATGGCTTGATGGAGGGTATTATGCCTTTTCTGAGTGAGTTTACGGAATTCAAGCGGCGGCTTGCCAACCTCATTGTGAACGATGAGATGTGCGTGGAGCTCCTGACCGGTGAGAAAGGCAGGAAGCTGCCCGCCGCCGACCTGATCGGCAAGAATGTTTTTCTGTACGACTACATTGATGACACGATCAAAGAATCGAAGGCGATGATCTGCATCGAGATCGATGAGCAGTTTGCGACAAGCCCCACGGCGAGGAACTTTGACCTGCATATTTATGTGAGCGTACACAAAAACTTCATGAACTTCATTGACGAGAACGGGCGCGGACAGATACGCCGTGACCTGTTGTGCTCGCGCATTGATGCTTTGATCAACAATTCGACCGACTTCGGCTTTCAGAAGCTGGAACCGAGGGAGGGTTACCGAATAGTCTTTTCAACAGACCAACGCACGAAGGATATGGTGTATAGGGTGAAAGGCTGGAATGTCTATGGAGACGCGCTCGTCAGATAGACTGCCGGTTGAACCCATCGACTACGCCGCCGCATACTTCGGGCGGGATTACCAGGTGAACGACCGGATCACGGTACATCAGCCCACTGTGGGCGAGATCGTCAGCTATGGGGAGAGGGACTACTGGGGACTTGTCAACATGGTGACCATCATCTCATCTGACATGAAGTCAGAGCTGGACGACAACGGTGTGTACTGGGGAGACGTGCAGGACTTCGAGATGTTCAAGTCCTGTATGTGCTCACTGCCTGTAGAGCGTACGCGGATACTGTTTGGAGATATCGACTTCACACAGTTCGGCTGGTACAGGCAGGTGACCAACGACCAGTACTGCTTGTACAACGAAAAGACCGGTCTGAAGATAGACGTATGGCTGTACAGCCACATCTTCAATTATGTATCTACGATACACGGAATCAAGAAGACGCCTGAGTTTGCCGGTAACCAGACGACGCGGAGGTTCATGATTGAAGAAGACAGGATGATCAAACAGCGCATTAAGGACAAGCCGTACAAGAGTACGCTGATGCCACTGGCATCATTTCTGGCGAACAGCGGCGGCAGCAAGTCCGGCGTCAACGAAATGAACGATATGCACATCTTCCCTTTCTTTGACAGCGTCAAGCGCATCTGCACGATCAACTCGTCAAACCTGTTACTGAACGGCATCTACGCAGGCAAGCTGAACCCGGACAAGATACAGAAGAAGTATCTGGACGGACTCAGAGACCTGTATGATGGCAAAGCCTGATGAAGGCAACAACAGCGCTGGAGAAACCGGCGCTTTTTTGTTAGCAAAATATTTAGAAAGGATGAGAGAACTATGGCATTTGATATTTCTTCTTTTGTTATCGACCGCGCCATTCGCGGCACGATGTTCAAGAAGGGCACCTTTGACCTGCTCTGGACTCTGACCCAGATCACTGACCCTTCCCTCAATATGACTGCGGACACCGAGGACGCCGTTGACGCTATCGGTATCCCGATCATGACGTTTGAACGCAACAAGCAGTGCGAGTTCAGCGCCTCCAACGCGCTGTTCGACCTGGGCCTGCTGGCGGCTCAGAGCGGTACCCAGAAGAAGGTTGCCGACGCGCAGAACACCATTCAGGTGACTGTGTCCGAGGAACTGACCATCAAGAATGGCGTGACCGCCCAGCTGAAGCATGTGCCTGTTGGCACCGCCGGTGCTGAAGTTTCCCACCTGTATGTGGTGAACCCCGATGGCACCCTCGGTACGAAGTATGAAGTCGGCTCTACCGCTGGCACCAATACCTTCACCGTGAACGCGGCTTCCAAGACCATCACCCCGCCCACCAATGTGACCACCGACACCAAGGTGCTGGCTTTCTACACCTATGTTGCCGACGGCTCTGAGGGCAATGGCGCTGTGCAGGCGCAGGCTGACGCCGTGAACTTCCCGGATGCTGGCCGCTTCCTGCTCGAAGTTCTGGGCCACGACACCTGCGACATCACCACCAAGTACTATGCGTACATCGACTTCCCGGCCGCGAAGCTGTCTTCTGAGTTCGACATCAATCTGACGACCGATGGTCAGCATCCGTTCACGCTGCGCTGCATGCAGGACTACTGCGACCACGAGAAGAAGCTGTTCACGGTCACTGTGCCTGAACAGTAAGTAGATCATTCCCTGCCGTGATGCGAGCCGTCACGGCGGGGTCTTATTTGGAGGTTGTGCGGTATGAGACATGGTGAGCCAAACCATACTTGCCGTATCTGCGGTAAACCGTACTTTGCGTGTGATACATGCGATGCCAAGATCGGAAAGACGTGGCGTGCAGTAGCCTGTACCGCAGAACATTACGACGTTTTTCTGGCGATGTGGCAGTATACCTACGGCCAGATGAGCGAGGAAGGCATCAAAAAAATTCTGACGGACGCGAAGGCCAATACGTGGACTGCGTCTCCCTCTTACGAAACGATCATCGCCCTGATCGGCGAACCGAAGGAAGAGGAAGAAGTAAAGGAAGAGCCGGTGGACGAGCATCAGCAGATGCCGAACCTGGCGCTGGTGAAGGACAAGCCTGCGGAGACAAAGGCGGCTGAACCAGAGAAGAAAGCAGAGACGAAGCCTGCGAACAAGCAGAATTATTATAACGGGAATTATAGAGATAAAGTGGTGGGTAAGCAGAACTCACAGCAATACAAGAGACATCGTTGAGGAATCCTCGGATGTAACGGAAGATATACCGGGGAGGACTGTGCTTTGCTGCAGTCCTCCTTTTCGCATGAAAGGAGATGGGCTTGTGAACACAGGCAAAATATTTGAGCAGAACTTCAAGAAGTCCGTCCCCGGAGACTTCTACTATCTAAGGCTGAAAGACCCAGCGGTCGGGTGGACGGGAGGAGCTTCCAAGTATTCGCCTAACAACCCGTACGACTGTTTGATATACACCGGTACAGGATTGCACTGTATCGAGCTGAAGACATGCGCCAAGTCGATCACCTTCTGGCGGGAAGACTTTGAGCATGACGGAAAGAAGCATACATTTGAAATCAAGAAGCACCAGATACTGGGGCTGTGCGAAGCGGCAGAGCATGACAACGTATACCCCTGTCTGGTGATCAACTTCAGGGACGCGGGCGAGACGTGGTGTCTGCCCATCAAAGCGTTCAAGACGCTGACGGACGGGCTTGAGAAGAAGTCCATCAACGCGAAGGACGCGGCGACGGTGGGCTGGCGGGTGCCGACCAAGGCCCTGAAGGTAAACGAACGATACGACATCAAGACAATGACGGAGGTGGTTGAGCATGGCGGCAGATAATTACAGCGATGTTGTGAAAGCGCTTGCTCAACAGATCGTCAATACATGTATGAAGCTGATCGCGGCCAAGGTGCCGGGGCTGGTGTCGAGCACGAACATCGACGCGTCCATGATCAGCGGAGATACATCAAGTATCGGCGGGGGCGGAGGCGGCATCGGCGGTACGGTGACAGCGGATGGTGTCATCGGCCTGAACCAGGCCATTGCCGACGCGATCAGCAACAGCAGTATCAACATCGACCAGATCGTGAAGTTCGACGAGAACGTCGGGCTGGTGGTCAAGAATATCACCATCGACGAAGCAGACGTGAACAACCTGAAGGCGTCCATCGCACAGATCGCGAGCGCTGAGATTGGGAAGGCGACCATTGACGCCGCAAAGATCCGCGACCTGGAGGCCGAGGTAGCAAAGATCGCCGTGAGCAATATTGGCAAAGCGGCCATCGGCACAGCCAACATCAACTGGGCAAACATCAACTGGGCGGAAGTACAGAACCTGGTGGGCGAGAACAGTATCATCACCAAGGGCGTCAACGGCGAACTGTATGTCAGGGATCTGGCCGTCACAGAAGCCAACATGGTATCACTGACGGTCGGCGAGCTGATGGTGAAGGGTGAAGACGGCCACTTCTACTCAGTGTCTGTCGATGAGAACGGCGAGATCGTGACGACCAAGAAGGAGATCAGCAACGGCGACATCGCGGACAACTCTATCGACGGCGCGACAAAGATCATCGAAAACAGCATCACAGTATCACGATTGAACGCACAGGACATCTTTGCGAACAGTGCACTGGTGAACGAACTGATCGCCAAGAACATCAGTGTCAGTGACCTGTTTGCGCGGGAGGCAACCATCAACGCGATCAACGCTACGGAGATCACCAGCGGGTCAAAGCTGGCGCTGTCGGTACAGGGACAGGCGCAGAACGCCGTGCTCAACATGAGCGACGACAGCATCGCGGCAAAGGTAACACGCTCGGAAACCTTCCAAAGCGCCATCGACAGCTCGATCGGGTACAGGGTTGAGATCGTGTCCACGACGGACGTCATCTCCCGCGATGTGCCGAGCACGACGCTGACAGCCAAGGTATGGAAAGGGAACCAGGACGTGACCGATACATTCAGAAACTCGAACTTCAACTGGAAGCGCGTGTCAAACGACAAGACTGCCGACACCCGATGGAACAATCAGCACAAAGCAATGAAGAGTATTACAGTGAATACGCAAGATGTGGTGTACAGTGCGACCTATAATTGCGAACTGGTCATGGAGGTGTGATTATGGCGAGCACGATTATAGCCACCGGTTCAAAAACAATCATCGACTTGTCAGACGGCAAGTCGCTTTCTGTTTATCTGGGGAGCAATCTGCCCCGGACGCAGGTGATGAACAACGGGAACAGCGCATCGCCCTTCGTACCGGACTGGTCGGCGTCACCGTATCTGGTGATCACGCCAGTGGTGTACGAGGAGGGCGAGAACATAGCGCTGAACAACTCGAACCTGACCATCACCTATACCAGACGCGAAGGCACGGACGCGAACGCGGCGGGCAGTGCGCTGGTGACAGGCGAGAGTGTGGCACGAAATGTGCTGACTGTGAGGAACAACAAGCTGTACGAGGCCGCGTCACAGATGATCACCTATATCGCAAACGTGAGCTACAATGACACTTATATGGGCGCAACTGTGACGGCCACCGCAGAGATCAGCTTTGTGCTGATCAACAGCGGCGAGAACTCGGTAGTGTTCAGCCTGTACGCGCCGGAAGGCACCGTGTTTGTGAACGGCATGGGCACGAAAACCATACAGGCGCAGGCGTACGACGGCGCGAGCGTGATCGCGAAGAGCAATGCTAACTTCTACTGGTACAAGTATGATGGCGGCACATGGAAGGCCCTTTCGACAGCGGCGAACAAGTACGCGGTGAACGGGGATACGCTGACCGTGTACGCCAGCGAGGTGCCATCAGAGGCCAGCTACAAGTGCGAGATGCAGTACCCGAAGACCGGCGGTGCGGTGTACACAGACATCATCACACTGATCGACAAGACGGACAACTATCAGCTGACGCTTGACTCGACCGCCGGAACCGTGTTCAAGAACGCGTCTGGGCAGACCTGCCTGATCGCAAGACTATGGCAGAACGGGCAGGAAGTGGACGGGCTGAAGAGCACGACCTACGCGACAGCGGGCGCGGCCCCGTCAACGGCATCCAGCGGGGAGAAGTACTACTACCAGATACAGGGGAACCGGCCTGAGACCAAGCTGATGCGCTCGGCCAACGGCTCGGCCTACGCTGACGTGACCAACGACGCACGATACAAGCACAGCAAGACATACACATGGTACAGACGCAACAAGGACGGAGAAGCGCTGGACAACGGGAGCCCGTTTGCCACGGGCAAGGTCATCCATATCACCAGCGACGACGTAGACGTGAAGACGGTATTTGTCTGCGAAGCAGAATAACGAACAAGGAGGCATGGGTATGCCCAAGATAGGAGATGATGTCCTGTGAGTGAGTGGTATATGGATAGTACTTCGGCAGTGGATTACTCCGGCACCAGCAGTGCCAGTGAGAGCATGTCGATCAGTATGCCCAGAGGGGATATCCGCCCCGTATACTTTACAGTGCACAACAGAGACGAAGACAACACACAGTACGAGGGGACGTTCGACGAGATCTACTTTACTGTGAAAACCAACTATAACAAAACGGAATACTTGTTTCAGAAGCGGCTGTCTGAAGGGACGATCGAGCTGATGGATGATGGGGTCTACCAGTTCGTGATCGAGCCCGAAGACACAGACAACCTCAAGTTCGGGTCGTACGTGTTCGACATCCAGCTGCTGGCGGGCACTGACATCAAGCAGACGTTTGTCGGCACGCTGACGCTCACGAACGAAGCGACCCACAGGGCGAACGAATAACGATGGCGGACAGACTGAACGTAACGCTCAACGCCGGAGAACAGTTCGAGCTTGTGACTGCGACCCCATCACCCGGCACACGGAACTACAACTTACTCGGCAACAAACCCAAGATCAACGGGGTAACGCTGATCGGCGACCTGACCTCTGAAGACCTGCACCTGGCGGCGGACGCGCAATTCCCCGACGGCGGGAAGGACGGCGACGTGCTGACCAAGCGGAGCGGGACAAACAGCGGAGCGGAATGGGTGACCCCGGCGGACTCGGCTGAAGAGGACAACACAAGGCCTATCACTGCGGCGGCAGTGTATCTTGAAATAGGTAACATCAACGCATTACTCAGAACAATATAAGGAGATGAGGTACATTGAGTACAGCAACTGAGATCTCCCGGTTGACATCGGCGAGAAACACTATTCGCGACAAAATGATAGACCTTGGGCTGGCTGCCTCTACAGACAAGCTCGATGTCCTGGCCACTGCTGTCGACAGTATCGCCAATCGAGGCGCAGTATCCGCGACAGTACAGGAAGGCGATACCTATACCATCCCTGCCGGTTACCACAACGGCTCTGGTACAGTGAGCGGTGTGGCTGGCGGCGGTAACTACAGCTTGCAGAGCAAGGTCATCACACCCACCAAGGCACAGCAGAGCGTAACGCCCGACAGCGGCTTCTACGGTCTGAGCGACGTGACCGTATCCGCTATCCCGGAGGCCTACCAGAACGTATCCGCAGTGAACGCGACGGCAGACGATGTGCTGGGCGGCAAGATCATCGTGAACGCGGCGGGTGAGTCTGTGACCGGTACGATGCCGAACAACGGCGCGGTGACCCGCACACTGGACGCGACCAGCAATAACCAGACATACACCATTCCCAAGGGTTACCACAACGGCAACGGCAAGGTACAGATCAACCTGGAAGTCCAGACCATCGAACCCACCAAGGCCCCGCAGACGATCACACCGACCTCCGGCAATGTGCTGGGCGCGGTGGAGATCGCGGCCATCCCTGACCAGTATCAGGACACCACCAACGTGGACGCCAGCGCAGGCGACGTGCTGGAGGGCAAGACCATTGTGACGGCAGACGGCGAGGTCGCCGGTACGATGGTGGACAACGGCACCGTGAACCAGGTGCTGGACACCAGCGCGGGCAACCAGACCTACACCATCCCCGCAGGCAAGCATTCGGGCAGCGGCAAGGTGAGCATCAGCCTGGAGAGCAAGAGCGTGACACCGGCGACGACCGGCCAGACCGTGGCCCCGTCTACGGGCAAGGTGCTGTCCGAGGTCGTGGTCGATCCCATCCCCAGCAACTTTGCGAACACCGAGGGCGACGACGCCGTGGCGGCAAACCTGCTGGACGGCAAGGTCGCACACAGCTATAACGAGACGACCGGCAAGGCCGTGGAGATCGTCGGTACGATGCAGAACAACGGCGCTGTCAGCAAGACGCTGGACGCGACCGCGAACAACCAGACCTATACAGTGCCCATCGGCTACCACAACGGAAGCGGCACAGTGAACATCGTGCTCGAACAGAAGAGCGCGACGCCGACCAAGGGCGCACAGACCATCACCCCGACGGCGGGCAAGGTACTGAGCAGGGTGACCGTCAACGCGATCCCCGATGACTATCAGGACGTGACGGCTGTCACAGCGGCGGCGGGCGATGTGCTGGAAGGCAAGAAGATCGTTATCGCCGACGGCAGTGTGGTGAACGGTACGATGGCCGACAACGGCACGGTCACGCAGACACTGGACGCCACGACCGGCAACCAGAGCTTTACCATCGCGGCGGGCAAACACTCCGGCGCTGGCAAGGTCAGCATCGTGCTGGAACAGAAGACGGCCACGCCCAATACGACCACCCAGAGCATCACGCCCACCGCTGGCAAAGTGCTGAGCAAGGTGACCGTGAACCCGATCCCCACGAACTGGGGCAACACCACGGGCGACACGGCCACAGCGGCGCAGGTGCTGGCTGGCTACAAGGCGCACAGTATCAGCGATGGCTCTGCTGTGGCCATCACCGGTACGATGCCGAACAACGGCGCGATCATGGGCAGCTTTGACGGCCTGACGACCACGAGCTATGCCATCCCCGCCGGTTATACCACGGGCGGCACAGTGGAACTGACGGACGACATCCTCAGAGCGCTTGAAGCCATTTGAGGAAAGTAAATATTGAATAAGTAATGGAGGTGGCGTGCAGATGAGCATAGCCTCAGAGATCAGCAGAATACAACAGAATGTGACGGACTCATTGAGCGCCGTAGCAAATAAAGGTGTAGTCGTCCCCCAGGGGTCGAATAGCGATGACCTGCCGGGACTGATCGCTCAGATCATATCGGGACAGGGCAGCGCCATCACCATCACAGATACCCCTGATGAGCACGGCGGCATCCACCGTGTCATCTCCGCAGTCAGCTTAGCTGGGGACACCGTGTCCCCGGCGACGCTGCTGGCGGGCTACACAGCTCATAACAGTCTAGGCGAAGCGATCACCGGTACGGCGACCGGCGGCGCTGGCATATCTTTACAATCGAAAACGGACATCACGCCGACCGAGGCGAGCCAGACCATTACGCCAGATACGGGCTACGGCGGTTTAAGCTCGGTACAGATCAATGGCATCAGCAAAACCTATGTCGGCACCGGTGTTGCGCGTAAGTCGTCCACAGACCTGACGGTATCCGGCGCTACGGTATCTGTACCGGCTGGATACTATGCCTCTGCGGCCAGCAAGGCTGTGACGAGCGCGACACATGGAAAGCCGACCCTGTCGCTCGATTCTTCGACGGGCAAGGTAACGGCCAGCCATACACAGACGGCAGGCTATGTCGCCGCAGGCACGACGAGCGACACATTAAGTTTGACGACACAGAGCGGCACTACCATCACGCCTTCTGAAACGGCGCAGACGGCGGTGGCCGCTGGCAAATATACATTGGGCGACGTAAAGGTCGGGGCTATCAGCACTACCTATGTAGGCTCCAGCGTGACCCGGCGCGACGGCGACGACCTGACGGCGTCGGCACAGACGGTAACCGTGCCCGCAGGCTATTACGCGACCCAGCAATCGAAGAGCGTATCGACGATGACACTGCCGACAACGGCTTCAAGCTCTGCAACGTCCGGCTATACAAACAAGGCCACCATCGGGCGCAGTACGTCGGCGCAGTATATCAACATCCCGACGGGCTACAACACAGCCGGGGGATACTACACGATCAGCGCGACACCGAACGGATCGGTAACAGCGCCGTCTTCTATCAGCGGTACGTTAGCGACGGTATCGACCGGCACGAACACGCTGACGTTATCGAAATCGGTGTCAGTGACGCCGAACGTAACGACAGCGGGCTACATCAGCGCAGGCACGGCAGGAAACAGCACTGTATCCCTGACGGCGTCTGTAACGACGAAGGCGGCGGCAACGTACAATACATCGACCTCTGACCAGACGATCAGCGCCAGCCAGTATCTGACCGGTGCGCAGACGATCAAGGCTGTACAGGTGTCGGGGCTTTCCGCAGACAAGATTTTAAGCGGCACGACGGTGACCGTCGGCGACAGCAATGACCCCGACAGGATCGCGTCGGTGACAGGCACGGTGACCTTTCAGACGATCTACTCAGGCTCCTCCGCGCCTTCGAGTTCTTCGGGCAGCAATGGTGATATCTATATCCAGACGGCGTGAGGTGAGATGATATGGCAACATTGACATTGGTACCGCACAGCTACGATAGCGCGAACTCCGATTACTACAGCATATCATCGAGCTACCCGATCTCCAACAGTTATACAGACACAAGCAGCGGCAACTACAGTTACATTCAGATCAATACAGGTTCCCGCGCTGAAAGCTATATCACCTATACGTTCGATTATTCTGATTTGCCGGAGAACGCTGTCATCACCAACGTGACGGTGAAAGCGAAAGGCCGCGTCAGTTCGACTAACTACATCGCCAGCGCATACTATCAGGTGTATGATGGCAATACAGCGATGGGCAGTACTGAAAGCTTCAGAACAACTACTGCAACCGTATATACACTTGATAATATCGGCACCTGGACATCGGACAACATCAGAGATCTGCGCCTCATGGTAACAGCGATCAGAGGTACGAGCAACACGAACCGTTCGGCTTATTTTTATTTCTATGGCGCTGAAGTTATCATCGAGTACACGACCGCGCCGAGCAGAACGGTAACGACGACGTTGAGCGGCAACGGCACGATCGACCATTCGGGCGCGACGACGACGTTTGAGGGTGATGAATTCACGATCACGATCACGCCGACGAACAAGAGCGAGACTGTGACGGTGCGCAACAACGGTACCGATGTATCGAGCCAGCTGGTAGCGCATGGCGCGGAGACCAGCGCGAACTTTACGGCGAACGACGTATCGACGCACAGTATTCAGAGCGGTTCGAGCTATGCGCAGTATGCGGTAGGCCGCAGTGCGGACAACCCGTATTCATCCACCAGCAACATGTACGCGAGTTCGGGCAGTACCGGCTATGCCGAATATACGTTCGATTTCAGCGACATCCCCAGCGGCGTAGAGATCATAGGGTTATCGGCCCAGTGCTACGGACACCGTGAAAGCAGCACGATCAGCTCGTCCTACGTATCGAAGTGCGCCTTGTACAGCGGCAGCTACGCGATCAGTGATGAAGTGGATTTCCCCAGCACCAGCAGCAGTATGATCACCGTGACAGCGAACGAATTGCCGACCAGGTCTGAGCTGGATGACGTGACGCTGCGGCACTTTGTCGGATATTACGGCGGTCTGGTATTGGGTATCACATTGACTGTGGAATACAGTACGACGGGTGGCAGCACGGTCGACCACTATACTTACACGTTCACGGTCGGGCAGGACGCTACGGTCGCCGTTATCATCGGCGGCACAGCGGCCCAGCCGAAGATGTACCAGAAGGTGAACGGCGCATGGGTAGAGGTAGAGGTCGTGAAAGTATATAAGAAAATCAACGGCTTGTGGGTGCAGCAATCTGACCTGACGAGCGTTTTTGATTCAAGCATCAACTATATTAGAGGATAAGGAGGCGGCTGACATTGGCAATCAGCAAAGTAACACTGAACAATGAAGTGCTGATGGATGTGACGCAGGATACAGTCGCGTCCAGCAACCTATTGGACGGGTATACCGCCACCGGCGCTGATGGCGAACCGGTAGAGGGTGCCCTGACCTTTATAACACAGGCGAAGACGGCGACGCCCACTGAAAGTCAGCAGGTAATCAAACCCGACAGCGGGAACGACGGCCTGTCCCAAGTGACGGTCGGAGCCATCAGCAAGACGTATGTCGGCAGCAGTGTGCCGAGAAAGAGCTCGGCCAACCTGACGGTGTCTGACAACAATGTGACAGCGCCTGCCGGTTACTACGCCAGCGACGCGACGGCTACTGTGCCGACGATCGCATTGGCGACGCCGAGCGTATCCCTGAATACGTCGACCGGCCTTGTAACGGCGACGGTCACGCAGAACGCGGGCTATGTAGATGCCGGAGAACAGAGCGGTACGAAACAACTGACCGTGCAGGCGGCGAAAACCGTAACGCCCACAGAGGCGGAGCAGACAGCGGTAGCGGCTGGCAAGTACACGACCGGCGCGGTAAAGGTAGCCGCGATCAGCAGTACATATGTCGGTAGCGGCGTTGCGAGAAACGACAGTTCTGATATCACGGTCAGCGGCGCAAACGTTACTGTGGCCCAGGGCTATTACGATAAGGGCTATGCCGTATCCGTAGCCAGTGGTTCGGCGAAGACACCGGCGACGACAATCACAGTAACGCCTGGTATCTCAGTCAATACTTCGACAGGCGTCGTGACGGCGACGGCGTCGGGTAGCAAGTCTGTGACGCCGACAGTGACGGCAGGATATGTAAGCGCGGGTACCGCAGGCACGGTGTCTGTGAGCGGCAGCAATACTTATCAGCTGACGACGCAGGCCGCGATGACGATCACGCCGGGTTCGACCGAACAGACCGCTGTAGCGGCGGGGCGGTTCACGACCGGTGCGGTAAAGGTGGCGGCTGTGCCCGACGGAGACAGTTTAAGCTACGGCGCGGCGGCTGGCGCGGCTTCGACAAGTTCAAAGGTAAACGTCGGTACCGTGGGCAGTATGCAGGTAAAGGGGTGATGAGTGATGGGACAATTACAGCAGATGATAACAACCGAAATAAATGTTGACACAAGGTATCATGCAACTAATTGGGTTGATGGCGACAAAGTAACAGCAGACAGGCTGAATAAAATAGAATTAGGTATTTGCAGTATATATGAAAATCAAGAACCTTTTGTTGTCACATTCAGAAATTATGTTGCAGACAAAAAATATATCGATATATTGAATGCTTATTTGCAAGGCAAAACAATATTAGTTGATTTTACAGAGGATAATAATGATCAGTTGTTTGTTGCTGTTATGCAAGAAATTGGAACAGAATCTAACCCGTTGTTTTATTCGAGAGTTCCTTATTCTGTTAGTGGATTTTTTACTGTCATTAATGGTTGGATATCGTGGGCACCTTATCCAGATACGTAAAAGGAATGATTTATATGAGCTATCAATATCAAAGGTGGTGCAATGGTGACGATGTCACTTCTGCAAAATTAAACAGGATTGAAAACGGAATTGCTAGTTGCGACAGTCGTAATATGTTAATTACTGGGACTATGAACAGTGGCGTATTTACATTGAATACAACGTTCTCAGATATACAAGATGCTTTCTTGCAAGGGAAAAATATCATTATAGATATGACACCGTACATTGGGCAAATGTGGTTAGACAAGGTGTCGGTAGTTACATACGACGGCATGATGGCTGGTTTTGAATTGTTTTCTGTAAACAGTTCAGGGTATCCTTATTTGGGAAGTGAAAAATAATGGCATATATCGCACATGAATGGACAGACGGAGAAACTTTAACAGCAGAAAAAATGAATGCACTGGAGTCTGGGATAGAAGAAGTAAATAACGGCATACTGATTTTGGGTATAGATCCAGAACTTAGCGAGTTGTATCTCAATATAACAGTCAATGATATTATCAACGCATTCAGGAATGGGATAAAAGTGATTCTTAAAAGTGATAATTATTTTGAGCTTTTACAGGTAAGTTATAGTTCCAACAATAATGGTACTTATACGTTTTTATTTGGAAGTTATATGCTAATCTCAACTCAAAGCGCACCAGATGAAAAAATCATTGGTTATTACGACAGATAAAGGAGGTGACCCTATTTGGCGGATAAAGTAATGATTACAAAATCAAAACTCGATGACCTAGCGAACGCAATCGGTTCAAAGAGCGGGGAGGCCACCCCAATGACGATCGCGAAGATGCAGGAAGCCGTAGAAAATATGAAGACCGGCGGGGTCGTAAACCTCGGATGGTACGATATCAAGCAGGCGGTAAATATGGGAGTTGACCCAAGCTTCTTGCCAATTGGCACACAAATCACGGACAAGTGGACATGGCAAGGGACGACATATGATGCGCCGTGGAATGTAGTACATTATAATAGTAATGGGATGTATTTGCAGTGGGAGTATGCGACGCCAGAAACAATGGAGTTTGACGCACCAGAGGCAATGTACTATGTAGGATCTGATGGATTGGAAGCAGGAACGTATTATTTCAGCATCGGATATACAGAAAGTGGTTGGAATAAAACAAATCATATACAATTTACATTGTCTCAAAGTTGCGATCCAGGAGATCAATTCGTACTTGGAACTACAGCAATGGGTGAATACCCTCACGATAATAAAACAATCACAGTATATGGCAAAGGCAGTACAATTGTGAAGCAAACAGCGAAAACCAGTAATGGGACAGAAGGCATAGAACTTGGCACATTTGGGGCTGACGGTACAGAAAACGGCTTTCGATATCAAAAAAATGGAAACTGTAATGGTGTTTATACTATTTTCTATGGTAGTAATCGTTGGAGCCAAAGCGCACTTAGGCAATGGCTGAACTCAGACAAGTCAGCTGGGGAATGGTGGCAACCGCTGAACCCGTGGGATCGACCACCCGATTACGCGGCGAACAGACCTGGGTTTCTATATGGTTGCAGCGAAGAATTCAAGGCGATGTTGGAACCGGTAGAAATTGTAACTGCATTGAATACGGTATCAGGCTTTAGTGAAACAACAGAAACAACTTACGATAAAATATTTATATCGACTGCGTGGCAACTATACTCCTCTGCCGGTACAAATTTATTCGACGGAGAAGGCGAATATTGGGACTATTGGAAGCAAAAGGCTGAGGATACCGGGATACATGGTATGATGATAAATGATACAGCGGCTCAAAGTCTTCTAAAAAAATATGGAATTAATAAAACTTCGGAATCTAAGGCAGTGTGGTTACGTTCGCCAGTTATTTCTAATGATGGCGTGCGTTATATTCTCGCCAGCGGCACCATTACAAACGCCACCAACGCGAAAAACAACTATCAGTGCTGCCCCGCCTGTATCATCAAAAAATCCACACCATCCTATTTAATCCCGTCCAATCTCGATTGGACGGCCATCAAGAAAATGGCGACTTTGGGCACCGACAGCAGCCTAGAAGTGGGCACACAAATCGTGGATAGCTGGAACCGGAGCGACAACGGAAACGCAATTCAAGTGCCGTGGGACATTGTGCATTACGATGACAAGAATATGGTGCTACAATGGCATTATACATTGCCGTTCGATACACCGTTCGATGAGCGAGAGGCGCTATACTATGTCGGAGAGGATGGCCTTGCTGCTGGGACATATTATATCAGTATTGGTTATTCAAACAGCCAATGGACGACGGCAAGACATATACAGTTTACACTGGAACAAGCGTGTGACCCAGGTGATCAGCTGTGTATTAACGTGACCAGTGCAAGCACGAATCCGACCGCCAGTAAAACGATTACCGTATACGGTTATGGCAGTACGGTTGCCAAGCAGACCGCTACAACCAGCAATGGAACGGATGGAATCGAACTTGGCAGTACTGGCGCTGGAAGCTCAAATAACACCAAATATAAATCAAACGGACAAGTCAACGGTATTTACTGGGTATTTTATGGCAATCACCGCTGGAGCCAATCTGCACTGCGACAATGGCTGAATTCTGACGGAGCGGCGGGTGAGTGGTGGCGACCTGCGAACCCTTGGGACAGACCTCCATCCTATGTGAACTATCCTGGATTTTTATATGGATGCAGTACTGATTTCAAAAATGCGATCGCTGTCAGTGAAAACAAAACATTACTGGACACAGTGTCGGGATTCACGGATACGTATGAAACGACATATGACAAGATCTATTTGGCGAGTTTGGAAGAACTGTATACAGTGTCAGACGTTTACGGCATCGAAGGTGAACCGTGGCTGTATTACAAGCAGCAGGCAGAAAATGCGGGGCTGATTGGATATATGTCGTCGACCACCGGTGAAACGAACAACATCAGGATCAAGTATAAATACGATGCACAAACTTCATCCGCTGCCATTTTGTTGCGTTCGCTGTACCGTAACAGTGACGCCGTGCGCGATGTGACAGTTAGTGGCGGCATCAACAATGTCAGCTCGTACGCTTTATTTCGCTGCTGCCCCGTCTGCAAAATCAGCCTCGTCAAATAACGGAGGTATAATATGAAAATCATACAATTATCAGGCACTCTGCTTGAACGCACGCAGGCCGAGAACCAGGCGGCTGAAGCGGTCAAGCTTGAAGCGCAAAAAGATTATAACGAAATGATGGGCATCTGGTTAGACCCGTCAGAAGAAGAGGTGGAACCCGATGGAGAGGTTTGAACAGATTAAAAACTATTACGATAATCACCTCTGGGGCAAAAAGGCCGTAGGCCATGCCGTAGAACACAGCCAAATTACGGCTGAACAGTACGAACAAATCACCGGCGAAGCATATATAGAAGACGCAGAACGCGGACTGACTGCGGCTGAGTTCGTCGATATCCTGATCGGAGGCGAGGCGTAATGTTTAATATCACGAAGGCCGAAGCAATCAGGTACCACGAGATCTTCAAGAAAATGATGGAAGAGCTCGGCGACGAACAAGCCATGCAAGTACCGTACCTGTACGAACCGTGGAAACCTGACACCGAATATGCCGTGGGGCAGAGGGTTCAGTACGAAGGTGTACTGTACAAAGTACTGATCGGACATACGAGCCAGACGGATTGGACGCCGGACGTAAGCTACAGTTTGTTTGCGAAGGTACTGATACCCGACCCGGAGGTCATACCTGAATGGGTACAGCCGGACAGCACTAACCCGTACATGAAGGGTGATAAGGTGATGTTTGAGGGGAAGGTCTACGAAAGTGTGATCGATAACAATATCTGGAGCCCGACGGCCTACCCCGCCGGTTGGAAAGAAGTCACAGAATAACTAACAGGAAGCGGTGAACGATATGGCGATCATTGCCACGGGGCATATAACGATCACTGACGTGAACGATGGTATTGGCGTATTGTTCACGAAGGTATTATATTTTGCATCGACCAGCAATCAGGAGCTGATCGACGCGGGAGAGACGGGCTGGAGCGAGGAAGCTCCGGCCTGGTCTCCCGGCATCTACATATGGACAAAGACAGTGGTGGTGTATGACGACGAGGACGTGGCCCCGGTGGAGAGCCAACCCGCATGCATCACAGGCAACCACGGCGACGACGGCAACGGCGTTGCGAGCGTGGAGGCACAGTACTATTTATCAGAGAGCAACAGTGAACAGGTCGGCGGCGAGTGGCTGAGCGAAGCACCGGCCTGGGAGATGAACAAATATATCTGGACGCGCACGAAGATCACGTATACGAAGGGCGAACCGAGCTATACGGAGCCGTATTGTGACAGTGCGTGGGAGGCCGTCAATTATCTGAAGATCGGCGGCAGGAACTACATACAGTTTTCCCGCGACATGATTTGGGAAGACCATTATGGAATCGTGGTCATCACGGTCGCCTACGTCGGATCGGCCATCGTGGGAACGCATTCTGTAGGATAGGAGATGAGACAACTTGGCATATACAAAAAAGGTATGGGAGACCGGACAAATCATTGAAGCGCCCGACCTGAACAACATGGAGGACGGCATCGAGGCGAACGCTGAAGCGATCGAAGGCCTACAGGGGCAGACGGACACGATACAGAACACGACCCTCCCCGGCCTGACCACGAAGGTGACGGGTCTTGAGACCGATGTGGGCACGATCAAGGATACGACGATCCCCGCGATCAACCAGAAGGTGGAAGACCTGGAAACGGCGGTCGGGGAGATGGCGACATCTGAGACCATCGTGAACCTGCGGAACGACGTGGACGCGATCAAGGATACGACGATCCCCGCGATCCAGGAAAGCCTTGCGGACAAAGCGGACAAGACCACTGTGGACACGCTGAGCGGGACGGTGCAGACCATCAATGAGACGACGATACCGGGGCTGACGCGGCGCGTGCAAACCGTGGAGGGGAATCAGGTGGACGACCTGACCGTGATCGACGGGAAGATCTACCTGAAGCATGACGACGCCATCATCGGTACTGGCGTGGACTTCTCCAGCGGCGTCGGGTTCGACGGCGGTTATGTGGACGCCGACCGTAAGCTGCACCTGACAATGGAAGGCACGGACGTGGAAGGGTTTGAGCCGTTTGAGGTGCCGGAGACGATACACAATGTGTCGTATGACGCCAACCATTACCTGCACTTCAAGGACGCGACCGGCAACGAACTGTATGACGGCCCCTTCCTGATCGAGGGCGGCACGGGTCAGGCGACGTATAACGTGCGACTGGAGAACCACATGACGTCGTCCGTGTTCTCGGTAGCGTCTTCCAAGGAGCAGAGAACGCTGCTCAAGTTTACCTATACAGAGTACTTCGGCAATACACTACAGACCATGAACGGCTTTATGACCGTGCAGTACAAGCTGTCCACAGACACGAGCTGGAACAACGTGATCGGTATGACGAACGTGCAGATCCCCAGCAGTGTGATGCAGACGATCGACGTAACGGATATGCTGGCCGTATCGGCGGACAGATCGCTGACGACCAATATCCGCATCGTGTGCTCGAACGGCAGAGAGGACGACAAGGCGTCCGCTGACGCGCTGTCATTCAGCATCACCACCGTGCCCATTTCAATCGTCTGCAATTTTGACCAGACGGCTACGTACACGGGCAACTTCGGCCTTCAGTACACCTGTATCGGCTACGACCTCAACAAGACGGTGCGCTGCTTTATCGACGACAAGGAATACAGGAGCGTGAATGTCGGCAAGTCGCATAACAAATCGCTTTCGATGCAGGTGGAGATGACCGACAATTATGAATACGGCGCACACAACCTGAAGCTGTGGTTTGAACTGGACGACGGCGCGAAGTCGAACATCCTGGAGTTCATCGTGCTATACAACAACGGTGACAGCACGGCGACCATCATCGGCGCTACGCTGAGCGACTACACCATCGAGAACGGCGAACAGGTACAGCTGAACTACGTTTGCTTTACGCCCGGACAGGAGAAGACGGACGAGTTGAACATTAGGGTGTATGACGATGACGGCACTGAGTACTTCACCGCCAATGAAATCGACGTACCCAACAATGTGATGCAGACGCCCAAGATCAGCAATTACCCGGACAAGGGCAAGGCATACATCGAGATTTCAAGCGGCAGTACCGTGACTGTGCTGGAGTTTGAGGTGACCGACGTTACCTCGGACTACGACCTGACATCGATCACAACCGGGCTGGTATACTCCTACAAGCCGATCGGCTATACGAACAACAGCACCGGCAAGGAGCAGTATGTGTACAAGTTTGAGGACGCGGTCGGCAATGAGTGTAATGTGTACACGCGCATGACTGGCTTCAACTGGGTCACGGACGGCTATCTGGGCGGCGACGCGCTGACGCTGACCGGTTCGGCGAGAATGAACATCGACCTGCCGATACTTTCGACATGGTATGAAAACGCAGACGGCGACGACGTGATGCTGGACTCCCAGCAAGGTGCGAAAGTGGTGACCAAGGGACGCACGATGGAGTTCGAGTTTGAACTCAGTGATGTGACGAACCAGAATACGCCAGTCTTTACGTGCATGAATGAGGATGGCGTCGGCTTTGTGATCACGCCGCAGGTATGCTATCTGCTGGCTGACGGACAGCAGGCCGTTATGGACAGCACTGGCTTTATTGAAAACGAGGACGCCATCCCGTGCGCGTACATCAAGGATGAAAAACGCATCAGGGTATCCTTTGTTATCGAGCCGTGGGCCAAGACGGCCAGCAATGACTTTATCAGCCATGCCAACATCTACATCAACGGCGAGTACGCGAACTCCTTCCTGTATGACGAGAAGGACAAGTATGACAGCAACGCTATCATCACCATCGGCTCCAAAGACTGCGTGACAAAGCTTTACGACGTGCGGCTGTACAATATTGGACTGGACAGGACGCAGGTGCTGCAGAACCATAAGAACTCTTCTGTGGACATCCGCGAGCGCATCGCCGAGAACGAGTACAATGATGTGCTCGACAACAGCAAAAGTATTTCCTATGTAAAGGCAAGACTCAAGTACCCGTGTCTGCTGTTCATCGGCAGGCTTTCAAACACGAAAGCTGACACGCAATATGTGGGCGTGGTGCTGACGAAGCCCGACGGACACGGCGGTTATAAGACAGAGTTCTCCCTGCTGGACAGGGACGACACCAAGTTCATACCCAGCATCAAGGTGCAGGGTACGTCATCGCAGAAGTTCATGAGAAAGAACTTCAAGGTCAAGCTTGAAAAGAACAAATATGAAGTGGACGAGCAAGGGAACCCTGTGCTCGACGAGGATGGCCACAAGATCATCACCGGCACCGAGAAGGTAAAATACGCGCTCAAAGGGAAGGACTCAAGCGGCAATAATCTGAGCGTTCCCGAAAGCACGCTGTGCTTTAAGATGGACTACATGTCTACTGACCACGCGAACACCTTCAACGCGAACATCGCGGACACGCTGTTTGAGGACAGGGCTGAGACGTTTGCCGGTATGAAGAACGCGAACATCCTGCAAAACACCATCTGGGGCTTCAGGTGTCTGCTGTTCAATATGAGCGAGGGCGACTTCCTGGAGGGCTTTAACCGCGAAGAGTTTGACCAGGAGAAGTATGCGCAGTTCCTGGAAAACCTGGACTTTAACAATTACGCGGACGGCGTGATCGCGTTCGCCGGTGACGGGTGCCTGAATAATGACAAGTCAAACAGCAAGTCCTTCGGGCTGGAGACGGAAGGTGACAGCGGAGCCAATACCAAGGAGCAGAAGTGGGAGTTCAAGGATAACTCGAAGCCGCTGTGCACCTTTACGACCGACCGTATGATGACGAAGATTTCTTCGACCGACACGGCTACGGGTATTACGACGTGGCGCAGGAGCGTGCGCGACGCGCTTGAAAGCTGTTACCCCGACGAGGGCGATCTGGACAAGGCCGGTATCGAGCCGAAATATGACTATGTACAGGCGCTGTTTACGTGGGTGTACCAGCGGGCGAACTTCTGGGATGCATCAGCAGAGACGACCGGCACATACACCTATAACGGTCAGTCCTACACCAATGAGCGCGACTATAAGAAAGCCATCTTTACCAATGAGTTTACCAGACACTTCAATATGGAACACGCTCTGGTATACTATCTGTTTATTGAGTGGGTAGCGCTGGCTGACAATCGTGCAAAGAACATGTTCTTGTCTTGTAAAGACACGACTGTTGAACATCTGGTGTTCACAGACAGTAACGTGCATTCAATCTGGGATATTGTGGATGATGAAACCGGCGCTGTGGACGCCAGCAAAATCGACTGGGAAAACTCGACCTTCTGCATCTGGTATACCGACCTGTATGACCTGGACAGCTGCTTTGGCGTAGAGAACTCCGGCTACCTGAACATCCCGTACTACGCGGACTGGACATATTACCTTGGCGGCAGATACCAGTTCAACGGACACGACAGCAGACTGTGGTGCATGTTTGAAGAAGCGATGGGCACGGAGATCAAGGAGCGTGCGCAGAGGCTGGCCAACCCCTCTGAAGGAACCGGCACACTGAACCATACTGTACTGACCCAGACGCACATCACAGAAAACGCAAATCTGGTGTGCCCGACCATTGTCAATGAAGACATGGTATACAAATATGAAGCGCCATGGACAGAGGGCTATATCGATTATTCAAAAGACACAAGTGAAGTGGTAGGAGACCCAACACAGGACAGTCGGTGGACGAAGACCCACGAGTATCAGTACCTGCTTCGCGGCAGCCGTACTGAACAGAAGGAGAGCTTTATCTACCGGAGGTCAATGATGCTGTACTCCAAGTATCAGACCCCGCAATTCACGTATGACCAGATCACCTTCAGATGCGGTGCGCCTCTTGCGCGTGAAGACACAAAGATCGACCTGAAGGCAATCCAAAGCATGTATATGGGTATCAAGTACGGCGACAGCAATACGCCAGTGATGAGCACCAAGAAGGCCGCAGGCGAAACTGCCGAACTCTTTGCACCCGACGTTAAGATCGAGGGTTCAAACGTGTATGTTATGAAGGTCTCTGATACCGTGTATATCATGGGCGCGACCAACCTGACCGATATTTCCAGCCTTGCGGCATTCAAACCCTACGAGATCCAGCTTCAGAACGCAAAGAAACTAAAGACACTGCTGATCGGCTCCAACGCATACGGCTACAGCAACGACTCGCTGAAGGGACTGGACACCAGCGCATGCTCGCTGCTGGACACTCTGAATATCAGGGGATGCAATGGCATTCTCAATGCCATCAATCTGAGAAACAACAAGCTGATCAGGGTGGTGCTGGCGAGCGGGTCTTCAGCACCCGCGATCTACTTTGCGAACGGCGGCATTCTGGAAACGCTAGAACTGGGTGCACCGACAAGCATTGAGCTACGCAATCAGAAGTACCTGACCGACTTCAGTTATGACAGTCTCAATAACCTAAACTACCTGTACATTGAAAACACGCCGAACACCGGTATGCTAGACATAGTAAGCGAGCGGCTGAGCAGCCTGACACGCGGCCTGCGACTGGTGAACATTGACGAGGTATACGACGAGGACAACTATGACATCTTCAAACTACTGACTTCTTCAGTAGCACAGGGCAAACAGCTGAACGCTGAAGGAGACCTCGTTACAGGCAGGGGGGCGGACAAGCTGTGGCCCGTTATCACCGGCACGATTAGGTGCAACGCCATCGGCCAGCGCGTGTACGAGCTGATGCAGACCTACTACCCCGACCTGCAAATCAAGCCCATCAGCCAGAGCCAGGAAGAAGTGACCATTATCCCTGAGTACGAGGTGAGCTTCTGGAACATGGACGGCAACCCAATCTTGGACAAGAGCGGAGCCGCGTATATTCAGTATGTAGAAGCCGGTCAGACAATCCTTGACCCTGTGTATGACACGGGCGAGATCGACCCGCCGGAGCTCAAAGAAGACGAAAAATATACATACACATGGAGTGGTTGGGATAACATCAGCGGCAAGGTTACAGGGCCAAGACGAGTAGTGGCGACATATGACACAGAAGTGCGCACATATACTGTGCGTTGGTATGCACAGCCAGGACGTTTACTGAAGACAGTGGAGAATGTAGAGTATGGCGCTGAGCTCACCTATAGCGATGACCCGTATGACTTCCCGACGATGACCACGCTGGAGAACAACGGTATCTATTATGTGTTCACTGGCTGGGACAAATCAACAGGACATATCAATGGCAATACTGATGTATATGCCAAATGGGATACAGCATCCCTGCCGCCCGCGAAGGGCTCTGATGGGTATGTAGACCTGAAAGACATGACGATCGCACAGATCTATGCAGTCGCCAGAGAAAGGGTTGCCAACAACTATTGGGAGAACAGGGACTATATAGATATTGTGGCTGGCGCTGATTTCGACTTTGATACAAGCGGTGAGCCTCAACCCGGTAATGTGCGTTCAGAAGTGCTCATGAACGAGGAGTTCTTTGATGGCACAAGGGCGGTTGACACTGGCATCAGGCTGTTCGGTGAAGATGCGCCGACATTTACATTGGCGATTGACTACGAGTTTATTTCAAACGAGGTAGACTCGACACTCGTATCCTGTATCAGCGGAAATGCGATCGAAGGATTCAGGCTACGTTACAATCAGAACCCGAACATACAGTGGGGCGACAGAAACAATGTTGTCGGAAGCGGCTACCAGCGAGGCATTATCGTAATCAGACATGAGAAAGGATCCCAGCTAATGCAGATTATGACCAATGGCACGACCGGCGGTTCTTATAATAAAGAGATAACAAATCTTGTTATGTACCGCACGACGTTTACGCCCTCTGATGTGCACCTTGCATTTGGCGGTGTGCCATTTGCCGGAAACACCTGGGATTATTACGCAAAGGGATGGATTCACTGGTGCAAGATCTGGTATGACGATCTCGGAAACACGGTGTGTGAGAGGATCGCAAATTGGCCGCATGAGACATGGCGCATGGAGTTCTGTGGAGCTGAGAGGTATCGTCTAACAGGCGGTACAGCGCAGAAATGTGCGGCGTCTTTCGTGGCCAATTCACTATCCTACCTGTCGTACGCCTTTGGAAACAGAGAATTGGGCTGGGGAAATTCACCGATACGGAATTTCTTGAACGACAGGTGTTTTGCAGCGCTACCGACCGAGTGGCAGGTCATTATCAGAGCGGTCATGATCCCGGCTATTGTTGGCGAGACAAACTCGTCGACAATAGAGTACTCCGAAGATAAGATCTATATCCCGTCATATTCTGAGTATTATAGCACAAGTACTGCGGCATACCTGTCAGAAGGTTCATTGTACGGCAGATTCAACAGCGTTGCCAACCGAGTAACGGCCCCAGCAATCATCATACCGTCAAACAGGACTTTCTATGACTATAACTCCAACGCCAATTATGCCAACGACCCGACTGTCGTAACCTCGACGGGCACAGTGAAAGACGGCGACGTGTGGAGACCGCGCAACTACTCACTGTATTATTACTTGAGCGCAGAGACGGTGGCAAAGCTTGGGTATGTTTCTGGACGATCTGTCACGAGCTCAGAACACCTCAAGGCACAAGGCCAGCAAGGCGGACTGTGGGTATATGGTTATGACTATGTGGCGACAAGAACAAAACCGACTGGTTATTCTTACTCGTATTGGTACAGGATCAACCCGCAGGGCAGTGGATCGTTTAGTTCTAACCCGTCGAGCAGATTCTACATCTGCTTCTCTATCTGATAGGCGGTGAAACATATGCATTTCTATAAGATCATAAAAGATGACGCCGTGATCGACGTCGGTTTCGTCTTCCTGAATTGGAGCGAGAAGCATGGGTGTATGATCGCCTGTGATGTGAGTGAGGCACAGTTCGCGCAGTCAAGCGATGAGCTGAAGGCGTACCACGACAACTGGCTGAAGCCGGTGCCGGAAACCTATACGGACTACGAGGCGGCGCAGGTGGTGATCATCGAAGAGGACGAGTACGAGGAGCTCCGCGCCAGACTGATCAACGGCGAGACCATCTCGCCGGACGACATCGAACCGGAGATCATCGAGCCCGAACCCGAAGAGGTCACGCCCGACGACGAGGACAAGCCCCTGACCATTGCCGAGATGCGGCAGATCATAACTGAACAGCAAAACAAAATAAAACTTCTGTCAGACTGCCTGCTGGAGATGAGTGAAATCGTCTACCAGTAGGCGGTTCACTTTAGTATGGACGTGATAACATGGAATACAAAAGCATGACAGCGGAAGTGTACGACCACACCCAAGACAGTGTGCTCGCACTGACCGATATGAACGGCGGTATGTACAGAGTTCAGACGTTGCCACTCCCCAAAGTGGGAGGGGCGTCTGGTATTGATGGGATATTCATGTTCACGGTATGGGTGAAGCCCATGCTGGACATGCGGCTGGTAGTGAACGTGCTGGGCGCGGCGAAGAACTTTGAGCTGGCTGTGAGCGAAGGCTGGCAGAAGCTGGAAGTGTACTGCGAGAGCCCCGCGAACGAGAACATCGACTTCATGCCCATCTACAGCAAGGCCGCAGACAGCAAGCTGGGTGAAGACCTGTACCTGTACAAGGCGATGCTGGAGCTGGGTAACAGAGCTTCTGACTGGAGCCCCGCGCCGGAGGACACGGAGACGGACATCGCCAGACTGGTGAACCGTGTGCGGGACGTGGAGCTGAAAGCGGACTACGACAAGATCACGGCCTATGTGGTGCGTACGGACACCTACCGGCAGGGCATGAACGACTTCCTGGATCAGGCGCGGTCTGACCTGACCGCCACTGAGGAGAAGTGGAACCTGACCTTCAGCGAGCTGGAGAAGAAAGCGGGCGAAGGCACCGAGTGGGTGACCCGGAACAAGACATGGATGGACGCTGACAGCAAAGGCCTGCATATGGGCAAGAGCGACAGCGCGTTCACGATGGACTTGTCGAACGAGGAGTTGGCCTTCAACCAGAACGGCAACAAGGTGGCGCACATCAACAACCAGTCGATGCACATCACCAACGCTGAAATCACATCAAGAATGAACATTGGCAAGTTTGCTTTCGTGCCGACTGATACCGGCATGGCATTAATCTATGTCGGGTAAGGCGGTGAAGATATGGCAACAAAAGTAATCAATATAGATAATTTCCAATTACGGTCTACATGGTCGGACTCGTTCTACCCATCGACAGCGACGAAGACGGTGGCTGTGAACCTGTCTGACATCCCTACGGACAGCGTGGTACGGTCGGCCACACTGAGCATCAAGACCAACGGCCCCGGTGACAGCAAGGCGGCGGTCGGCAATGTATCCTACAGCGTCACCAATGACCACACGACAGGCAGCACGAACGGCGCTGTGAACGTGGCTGGGTGGCTGAGTGCGATACCGGCGACACTGAACATCGTGTTCAGCTTTCAGGCGTACAGCGGGTACGCGAGGGGCACAGGCGGAAGCGGCGGCGTATATTGTAGCTTCTCCTCTATTGTGCTCACGATCGAGTACGAGCTGCCGAACTCATCGGGCACGCTCAGCACAAAGTCTGTGACCGCAGGAAGCGGCACATCAATCACCCTGACAGTGAACCCGACAAACCAGGCGTACAGCCACCGCGTGATCTGGAGCTTCGGCAAACAGACGAACACGCAGGAGCTGGAAGCTGGCATTGAAAAGCCGGAGTCGTCATGGTCGATACCGCTGACGTTCTGCTCAGAGATCCCGAATAGCACATCAGGCATCGGCTCGGCCCAGCTGATCACCCTGAACGGCGACACACGAATCGGGAGCACACAGAAGTACACCTTCACGGTCAACGTACCGGCTGACATCGTGCCATCGGCGGGCGCTCTGAACGCGAAACCGGTCTATACGACGAGCGTGTCCGAAAGCTGGTCGAGCGTGTATGTACAGGGCTATACAGCGATAGGTCTGGAACTGCCCAGCGTGGACGGAAGCTACGGGAGCACGATCACGAGCGTGACATTCACCGGCTGGGGCGACACACTGGACGGCACAGCGGACAACGGGACGTACAAAGCGACCACGGAGATCATGAACACCAGCGGACAAATCACGCTGACGGCGACGATCACGGACTCACGCGGCAGGACGGCGACGAAGACCAGAACGATCAGCGTGCTGTCGAGCGCTGCGCCGAGGATATCGAGCGTGAGCGCAGTCAGGTGTCTGAGCGACGGGACGAGGAGCGACCTGGGCACATGCGCACTGGTGACAGTGAACTTTGCCATCAGCGAGGTCGGCGACAACACCGCGCATACCAGCGCCTATTACCGTGAAACAGGCACGTCAAGCTACACAAACGCCGAAACAGAGTTCGCCAACGGAGAACCGTTCATCATCGGCGCGGGTGATGGCACGGGCGACGGTGCACTGAGCGCGGACAAGAGCTATGACATCATGGTCGTGATCTCCGACGATCTGGGCGGACACAGCGAGGCTGTGGTCATGATCCCGACGGCGACGTATGTGTTTCACTTCAGGGACGGAGGAAAGGCCATTGGTGTAGGACGTGCCGCGTCAGACACGGACAACACACTGACCATCAACGAGAACTGGAAGGTGTACATCGGCGGCGTGGACATGGCATCATACCACAAGCACCTGACCTACAACGGCATGGTGACCGGTGACTTCGACACCTACTTGACACCCGGTACCTATGATGTGACCGTGAGCAGTCTGGGACACCAGCCCGTGGCAAGGCCCGGACAGCTGATCGTGATGAGCGTGAGCGGAGACGAGCACACAGACAGCTTTACGCTGGCACAGGTGTTCATCACCAGAGACGCGAACGCCGTATACATGCGGCAGTATACACGCTCCACACAGACCTTCAGCGCGTGGCACAAGATGATGTTCGAGGGCGACGATGTGAGCAAGCTGGGCGGCACGCTGGGCATACCACATGGCGGTACGGGCGCAACCACGATCGACGGCGCGAAGTCGGCACTGGGTATGCTGGACTTCTCGCACAGAAGACTGAGCAACAATAACTCAACAGCGGCAAACGCAACAGTACTGGAAGTGACCAACCTGAACCTGGAAGACGGTGACATGTGGGAAGGCACAGTGATCCTCGGCGCGAACGAGAACACAGACTACAAAGTATTCTTTGACAACGACACAACTGTGGCTGACTACCGGAGCATGATGCGTTACGGTGGGTCAACACGGGCGAGCCAGTGCGCACTGACCTTGGCCAACGCGGACAGGAAAAGCATAACACACTTTACCATTACCAAGTTTGGCACAACAGTTCTGATGGAGGGCGAGAGCCTGCGCGGCGACAACGTAATAGCGGACTTCGTGATCTGTCGGGACACAGATGGAAGCAGTATGCAGATCGTGCCGGAGAAGGCGCTGACATCTGGACACGGCGCGAGGCTGATGATGAGGAAGATTTACCAGAGAGGTGTTTCCAATGAGTGATATTACAAAGAGCAGATTTTCGTTTGCGATTCAGCAGGGAGACCTCCCTCTCGAAGAAATGCTGGCGAAGATCGACGCCTACCATATCCAGGGCAAGCTGACCGATGAGGAACGCGACGCGCTGTACGTGGAGGCAAGAGAATACGCGGTTGACCATTTCGCGGCGGCACTGGATACGATGCAGACGCTGGCCGCGTTTGGCAAACGCTTGAGCAGCGTGGAAGCCGCGATCGAAGAACTGCGGGCGACAGCGGACGAGCTACGCACGATGATCGAGAACATCGGCAAGGACGACGAAGGCGGAGAAGAAGGCGGCGGCGAGGGCGAAGACCCGCCCGTGGTAATGCCGCCCGACTTCGTGGAAGGCAAGTGGTACTACACCGGCGACCGCGTGACATACAAGGGCGTTGCCTATACATGTCAGGGGCCGAACCCGGACTTCCCCGTCGTGTGGTCGCCCGAAGCCACACCGCAGTATTGGGTAGCTGACTAAGAGGTGATACCTATGGAACCCAATGAACTGTACCCCATAGAGGAGTACATCATGACAGAAAACCGGTGCTATAAGGCAGACAAACGCCGCAAGCCCACCGGTATCCAGGTGCACTCGGTCGGGTGCAAGGGCACGAACCGCGACAGGTGGCGTCGGTGGAACACCAAGGCCATCAGCAAGTGCGCGAACGCGATCGTCGATACGCACGGCATCATGCAGACACTGGACTGGAACGTCAGACCGTGGCTGTCCGGGAGCGGGAAGAACGGGAACGCGAACGACTGGTGCGTGGGCTTCGAGATCTGCGAGCCGAGCAAGGCCAACGACACGGCCTACGCCGCTGAGTACCTGTACGGGTGCGTGGTGTACATGTGCACTGAGCTGTGCAAGATGTACGATATCAACCCGATCAACATCAAGTGTCACAGCGAGCTTCATGCGGAGGGCGTGGCCAGCAACCACGCGGATGTGACGCACTGGTGGGGGAAGAAAGGCACGGCGTGGGAGAACTACACCATGTACACCCTGCGCAGTGATGTGGCGAAGAACCTGGGCAAGAAGCTGGAGCCCGACACGCATGTGATCCTGAAGAAGGGGAGCGTAGGCGAGGCCGTGCTGATGCTGCAAAAGAAGCTGAACGCGCTCGGCTTTGATTGCGGAAACCCGGACGGCATCTATGGCAAGAAGACCGTAGGCGCGGTGAAGGCGTACCAGAAAGAGCGCAAGCTCGGTGTGGACGGGATCTGCGGGCCCAAGACCTGGGCGGCGATACTGAACGATACAGTGGACGACTATGACGATGACGAGGGGCAGAAGGCCGAAGAGGACGAGAAGCTGTACACCGTGATCGTCAGGCATCTGGACAAAGACGCGGCTGATGAACTCATCGGCCAGTATCAACACACGGCGGTCGAAGAAGAGACCGCTTCTATTATTTAATTGGAGGAATGGATTATGGATACTTTCTTTACTTGGGAATATCTCGCGACCTTCGCCGGATGCGTACTCGCGACCGGCATTCTGACTGAGTTTCTGAAGAAGCTGCTGTACAAGATGCCCGCTCAGCTGGTGAGCTATGTGATCGCTCTCGTCATCCTGGTCGTGGGCCAGTTTGCGACCGGTACCATGACCGGCTGGGATGTGGCTGTGCTTGACCTGATCAATGCAGTGGTCGTTTCCTTGACCGCCAACGGTGGTTACGACGCACTGGACACCTTGTTCGGTGGCAAGGATGCGTACGGTCTGTCGGCTGAATAACATTGGTTAAAATTGAAATTCAGAGAGGTATTGGAGTATGTATAACATTAAGGAAATGAAGTTCAAGAGTCATGTGTCTTACAGTGAAATGCTGGCGGTGGCGCTGCGGTACGCGAAGGACGCGAGAGAGGCGGCGCTGGAGAACGGCGATGTCGCACGGGATTTTCGATGGATATCCGCAATTATGTATACTTTTGCGGAGGTTGGTCAGAATCCCCTGAACGGCGACGAGGTGATGGCGGGCGTGTATGCCTATGGCTATGGCCGGTGGCTGGAGTATGTGCGCGAGCACAACAGCATGGGGCCGGAATACTATGACGCGTTCACGCGCATGCTTGGCAATGCGGACAAGGCCGCTGACAAGGCGCAGCATGTGGAGATGCTGATGGACAGCCTGATCGCTCTGGCCGACAACATGAATGCGCTCCTTCAGAAGAATGCTGACGGGAGCACCGGAGTTGAGGAAATGCTGAAACTTATTCGCGGGGTCGCGAACAATGAAGGGGAGGGATCGACCGCCCCGTAAGGAGAGTGCTTGATTATGGAAAATGTGGAAATTGCGTCCTGGCTTATCTGGCTTTCGTCGCTGATCGGCGCTGTGACGGCTATCGTCGGCGCGGTGCTGGCTGTCAGCAGGAAGGCCCGTGGAGTATTCAAGAGTGTTGTCAGGAAGAACACTGACGCTGACGAGATGCGGAACGAGATCGAGGGCCTGAAGGGCGCTGTGAATAATCTGATCGAAATGCAGAAGACGACCAGTGCAGACCAACAGCTGGCGCTACAGGCGATGTTGCGGCATGAGATCACAGATTTGTACTACGCACATTTGGAAGACAAGAAGCTTGCCGCTTACGAGAAGGAAGACATGATTAAGATGGCAAAGGCCTATGACAAGAATCATGGAAACAGTTACGTTCAGACAATTGTAAAAGAAATGGAACAGTGGGACGTCTCACTGTAATACTGCATGGCGGCTACCGGAGAAATCTGGTAGCCGTCTTTTGAAATGAAAACAACGTGCGGAGACGCACTGGAGATAAGAAGATTGGAGGGGTGGGAGTGGAGATCACACTGGAAGTCTTTGACAATATATACAGAAAGCACTTCGCGGAGATGCTGTTACCTGTATTGCAAGACGCGATGAAAACATTGTGTGGCAATGGTGGCGATATATGGGACTACATATCAGGCCTGGTGGTACAGGGCGTACACAGATATGTTTACGGAGCTTATGAGAATGAGGAACCATACTATATCAGACGCGGCAGTAGTGGAGGTCTTGGAGATCCCAACAATGTTGTCATCAATATATCTGACGGCACCATAGATGGTGACTATATAAACTTCAGCGGTGAGATGATCAACGTCACCCCTCCGGGAATTACCGATGCCTCCGATGGCGGTGGAGGCGGTGGAGGTTCGCTTGAGGATCAGGTTATTGGCGGTTACGGTTATAGGTACCCGTTACCAAAGCACAATCACTACCGTGGCGACTTCCATCCTCCGCGTAATTTCTACCAGGTGTATGAGGAAGAATATGACCCAGAACGGGCGTGGGGAATGGTATTAAGCAAGATACAAGGTGTGTTGCCGGAGATACACGAGAAGGCGCTTGATGCGGCAATTTCAGAAATAATATCACTAATTACGTAAAGGCGGTGGAGACAAATGGGAGAACCAGTGAATATCGGTGGAAAAATACCGGGTTCTGGAATGACAAATGCTCAACTTGACAAAGTGCTAAACAGAATCGACGCTGCACTCGGCAACAAAAATAATGGCGGGAACGCGGCTGGCGGCGTCACTAACGTAACCATCAATCAAACGATCAACAATACCAACAACACTACCAGCAACGATAATCCCTTCGATAAATTCGGGTGGCAGTTCGCGAGAGCTTCATGGCTTGGCGACGACAGTGCAAGCAGGGGAAATTCAGAGGAATCATTCAAGACGCTTGCCAGTGAAATGTCGAAGCTGTCGGCGAGTCTTGAAGGTATACAGAGAACCGTCGATGACTTCGCGAGGCTGAACGATATCAAAAAGAATATCGAAAAAGGATACAACGGCGACTCTATCGATGATTATATTTCGACGGTCAGAACTATGAACATGGCCGTGAAAGATCCTCAGGCGATGCTTCGTGGGCTGACTGCGGCCATCGACGACGCTGAAGAACAATTCAAGAAGTTCGGTGGGCGGCATTACATAGACAATGAAGGCAACGGCCTTGTACCTGCGGCGCGGCGGTTTGACGCGACAGCGAAATACCAGCGCGAAGTGCTGAAGGAAGTAGAAGAAGAGCTGTCTGATGGAAGGACGACTCTTGCTATCAATACTTTGCTGAAGGCCAGAAAAGATATCATCAATTTGCCGCACATGCTTCAGGATGCCGCGTATGACATTGATGTCAAAGAGCGGATGAAGATGAGGGACGCCGTAAAGCGCGGCAATATGGACTATGTTGGCGGGCTTACCGCACCGGAGAAGCTTGCGATTCAGGAACAGATCGTAAGGCGAAACGGAGCGAGAGGGCTGGTTGAAAGCACAAAGGCAAATGAGGAAGCTGTAAATGAGTTCGCAGAGAAGCGAAATGAAGAACTCGCAAAAACAGCCAATGATCTATCGGCAGCGGCAAAAGAAACCAAGCGTGCGGCGGAAGATAAAGCGGCGGCTGACAAACAGGCGGCGGAAGCCCAGCGGCAGGCGGCTGAACAAAAAGCCCAAGCGGACAGACAAGCCACTGAAACGCAAAAACAACTTGCAGAGGCAGAACGCCAGAAGGCTGAAACGGAACGTCAGAAGGCTGAAGCCGATCGTCGCGCTGATGAAGCGCATAAGAAAGTAGAAGAAGAGCAGGCTAAATTCAGACAAGAAGTAGCTGATATAGAGAAGTCTACTGCTGAAGCGCAGAAAGCGGCGGCTGAAAGAAGGGCCCAGGCACAGGTAGCGCCCATGTCGCCCGCACCTTCATCCCCGCCAATACCGCCCAATGGAGGTGGCTCTACACCGCCCAATATCCCGCCCAATAACAACGGGATCAGGTACTTTGAGTCATTAACGGAGCTTACTGAGTATCTCAACAATATTGGCACTGGCGAGCTCAGATCTGTCAGCGCCGAAATCAGAAGTATACTTGAGTCGCTGAACGGTCTTGATCCAGAAGCGAAAAATATCTCGGCTATGTTCGATAACGACGGAACACTTCGCGGCATCGGATTATCAGCTGTTAGTAAGAAGTATGGTTCTGCCGAAGTGGCGAGAATGCAGTACAGCTTTGGATTGAAACCGGTCGACCCGGAAGACGAAGATAGTCCAACTTTCTACACGGTCAACAGGGCACAAACCCATACACAGACCTTTACTGACAAGATCGCCAAGTATCAGGCAGACCTTGAAGCGAGAGAGCAGGCGCTGATCACCAAGCTTACGGCAATGCGTAATCTCCCGATCATGCAGGGCGATTCATCGACCAATGGATTGCTCAAACAGTGGGAAGAAATAGCCAGAATCGGAGCAGATGGCGGAGTTGAACTGATTAAAAAGGGTAGCCTCGCCGATATTGAAGAAGCGGAGAACGGTTACGCTTCGCTTAAAGATAGCGTAAAAGCCATCAATGACCTGGTCACCAAGAAATGGGCCAACAACTCGATCGAAAAGATGAACGAGAACGTAGAGGAAATGGAGTCGATGCGCAAGACTCTGCCCAATATGTTCTCGAAAATTGGTATCACGAGCGGCGACCTGTTCAAGGAATTCGATGAGGCGGCAACCAGATTTCATCAGGCAGTAGACCCCAAAGATCAGGCCCTTGCTTATAATGAGATGGCAAAGGCGATTCGCACAGTCAAAAAGACTCTGACAGAGGAGAACTCCGCCTACAATGAGAACATAAGACTAGCGAAACAACAGCAAAAAATCAGTCACAGCAGTAAGGTAACGCTTGCTGGATACAAAGAGAAGTACGATAAAATGGGCGACGGGCGTCCCGAGCAGTACAAGAAAGCCCGCGACGCAAAGCGACGTTACGATAATGCGAAAGATGCGACGGAACGCGAGGCTGCTTATAGAGACTATGAGCAGAACATGAACTGGATGAAGGACGACCTCGCTGTCGCCTACCCCAAGTGGAAAGAAAAAGAAAAGCGCAGTGCCAAACTGAAGAAGGATAACAGCACCCGCTACTGGAATGGCAAGAAGCAGACACAGCAGATCAACAATGTGCGCAAAGAGCTTGCCGAGATTGCACAGCCGTATGGCGGGCTTTCTGCCGATGACCTGCCCGATTTCATCACAGACGTTCTGAAACAAATCACTGCGGCACAAAACGAGAAAGATCCTTCTGTCAAAGCGAAGCGAGTATCGTCGCTGAAGGACGCGCTGAAACTGGCGAAGGAAAGCAACAAACAGGTCAATGATATTCAGGAGGCCAACGGGCTTCTCGAAAAGATCGCGAACACCGACTCGCTGGCCGACACCGAAGTACATAACAATCTTCAGGACGCGCTTTATCGCGTAACGACTTTGAGCCAGTCGAGTTCGTCTGTTGAGCAGGCCGACGCGTGGGCGAACCTGACCGCAAATATCAAGGCCGCGTCTGAGGCGCTGAAGGAATACGATAAGGCCCAGACAGACAGCAAGAAAGAAGCGACAGCGCAGGAACGGCTTAACACATCGTATGAGCAGTACCTTGCGCAAATCAATACCATCAAGACTGCCTATGAGAAGATGGGCAAAACCATCGACACGAGCAAGCTTGAAGGCGAGGGCGGTCTGCTTGAGCAGCTGATGGGCACTGACGTCAATGACAAGAACGCCGTTGCCGAAGCGCAGGCAAAGATCAGGCAGGAGCTTACGCGGCTTCGCGTTCAGCGTCAGAGAGACACAGCAATCTTCAGCGCCGATACAAGACGCGATACAAAGACAGCCTCTCTTAACAAGTGGATCGAAGGGCTTGGCATTGAAGATGTTCAGCTCGATAAGATCAAATCGCTGAAAACACTGCTTGAAGATCTCGGCAATATTGACTTGAACAAGTCTGGCGGGCTTGAACAGTTCAGCAATGTGATGTCACAAATCACCGAGACCGAGCGCGTAGCTCGCATGCAGGTTGATACCATGCAGCGCTACCGTCGTGTGACCGGCGATAAGGACATGGAGCTGATCGACAATGGCCATCTGACGGAGAAGCAGAAAACCGAGGGTGATACGCGAAGGAAGGCGCTGACCGAAGCCTACAACACATTCAATAGTGCGCAAGGCGACGTTGAGGCCTTCCGAAAGCTTAATGACGAACTCCGGCAGATGGAAGCCTACCTCGCGAACGTATCCAAGTGGGACGCCTTCGGTAAGCTCGGCGAGCAGGTGACCAACTATATGGGCCAGCTCGACTTGATGAAGCAGAAGCAGGGCGATGTCAGCAAGTGGAAACCCGGCCAGCAGCAGATGTACAACGAGATGCACGAGCTGCAAAGGAAATACAATACACAGGTTGATGCCGGAGATATGACAGGCGCGGCTGACAGTGCGAGCAAGCTGGAGAACCATATCAAGGCGCTGAACCAGTCGTTTGCGAGTGGCGGCGGTTTTGTCGGGATCTACGAAGGCAAGATCACGAAGTTGGCGACCAGACTGCTGGGCCTCGGCTCCGGGTTTATGGCGTTCAACAAAGTGCTGGGCACGATGCGGAAGATGGCGGGCTACGTCACGCAGATCGATACCGCGATGACCGAGCTCAGAAAGGTCACGGACGAGTCGAGTGCGGCGTATACACGCTTCCAGAAGCAGAGCGGCCAGACCGCCGTACAGATCGGTTCGTCTATCTCCGACCTGATCAATACGTCTGTGGAATACGGGCGCATGGGCTACTCCCTGGCGGAGAGCCAGCAGCTGGGCGTGGTCACGACCAAGTTCGCGAACACCGGCAACTTCAACAGTGTGACTGACGCGTCCGACGCCCTGATCGCCATCATCAGAGGCTTTGACGGGCTTGATGTCAGCGACGCGGAGATGGTGTCTGACAAGCTGACTGCCGTTGCCAACGCATACGCGGTCACGGCCTCAGACATCGCGACCGGTCTCCAGCGAAGCGCCAGCGCATTGAACATGGGCGGCGTGAATCTTGACCAGGCGACCGCTATGATCACAGCGATCTCTGAAATCACGCGTGACAGTGCGAGTGCAGGTAACGCCATCAAGACGTTAAGCATGCGCGTGAGAGGCGCAAAAACTGAGCTGGAATCGGCGGGTGAAGATACGACCGGCATGGCCGAGTCTACCTCGAAACTCCGCGCACAGGTCGCCGCGCTGACGAACGTCACAGGCAAGGGCGGCTTTGACATCATGCAGGATGAAGATACCTACAAGAGTATCTACGACATCATGCTTGGTATCTCCAAAGTCTGGGATCAGATGACAGACGTAAAGCAGAGCGCGTTGCTGGAACTGCTGGCCGGTAAGGTCAGGTCGAACCAGGTCGCGGCACTGCTTAACAATATGAGCCGTGCTGAAGAGATCCTGCACACATCGGAAAACTCGCAAGGCACGATGCAGGAAGTACACGAGCGCTGGCTCGACTCTATCGCGGCAAAGCAGGCACAGATGACCGCGTCGTGGGAACAGCTGTCGCAGACAGTGATGAGTAGCGATGTGATCAAGGGCTGGTATCAGGTCGGGTCTGATATACTGAATATCATCAATGGCATTGTTGGCGGACTTGGCTCAGCCGGAACGGTTCTTACCGGCGGTGGGATTGCAGGACTGGCAGGTCTGTTTGCGAAGAACGGCAATGGAAACATCCTGACTGGCATGATGGACGCCATCACTAATAGAGGCGGTACGGTACAGGGTAAGGCCATTAAGGAATACAATACCGCACTCGGTGAGGGCGCGAATAAACTTGAGGCCATGACCAGAGCCCAGAAGAAGCTCGGCGAAGGCACGGCAATGACCAAGGCGACGCGCTTTGCGATGGAGTACAGTGACGGCATCTCGAACGCCACAGATGGCATGACCATCATGCAGATGAAGCTACAAGGCATTGGTAGTATATTAAAGAATGTCGGAGCGAATCTGTTAGTATCTGGCCTCATGGCTGGTGTTGGCTGGCTCGCCGACCAGGGGCTCAAAGCGTTCGATAGATATGCAAACGCAGAGAAATATGCGGTGCAGGCTGCAGACGATGCATCAGCAAATTATCAGAGCGCTCAGAATGAGGTTAAGGCCCTCGAAGATGAGCTGGCCAAGCTTAAACAGCAATATGATGAACTTGATCGCAAGGGGCCGTTGAGCTTCGCCGACCAGCAGACCAAGGCAGATCTAAAAGAGCAGACAGCGGAAATGGAGCTGCAGCTCGAAGTTCAGAAGCAGATAGCCGCAGAGGCTGGCAAAGTTGCATATACGACAAATAAAGAGTCGTGGCGACAGCAGTATTCTATGAATGGCTCGCTTGCTTTCAAGCTGTCTAATCCAGGACTGGCCGGTGACGGGCGCAAGCTCGTTAGTGAAGCAAAAGAGACTACACAGGCATACATCGACGACATGATGGGGTATGCTGGTGAAAATATAGACGACGTCACAAAGAGTATAATCAAGGCAAACGCGAATAACAGCTTTGGTCAGGTGACTGATGAGCTCAACAGATATCTGAAAAATGGGTTGGTTGGTAACGATCTTCTTGGTACCGTTGAGATGTATAAGTACCTGAAAGATGTTCGCGCAGATGCTGTCGAAGAGCTCGAATTCTGGGATAAGCAAGATGAAGAAACGCGCCGCGAGAACGAGATGTATATCGAGCGCTTCAGAAAAATGTCTTCTCCCAAGGATTCCCAGGGCCACGACCTGATCAATCAAGTAGAAGGCCAGCTCATTAAAGAATATCAACAGCTTGCCAAGAATATTGCCGAAATGGAGGCACAGGGCGATACCGCTGATATGCTTTATACAGAAATGCGAACTGCGTTTGAAGCTATCGGCAGGCAGATTTTCCCGATCATCCATACTCAAAACAAGGTCAACGAGCTTAGAAAGTCGGATAAGGATTTTGACGCGCTCTGTGACGAGCTTGAGGAGCTCGCCAAGACATCGGAAATCACGGCTGATACGTTAAATCAGCAGAAATTTGACGGGTTCAGACAAGCACTTATTGAGGCTGGCGGTGATATCGACTCGTTTATCGACCATCTGAACAGTCTTAGAGAAACCCCGGCTCCTGACAACCTTACTGATACCACAGCAACTGGTCTTCAGACCCGCATCACCGGCATGCTCGACAATCGTACCAAAGCGATGAGCATCTTCAAGAACACCGGTTACGGCGCGAACGCGCTCAGCGAGGAAGACTATAAGACGCTGAAAGACATGAATGATCCTGACCTGTTGAAGGCGGTCAAGTACGACTACGGTACGACGTTCTTCGACATGGATACGTTCAGCAAGGTCATGTCAAGCAAAATGTCCGAGCAGTACGACGTCATGTACAAGGACATGATCGCGAAACAGAATGACTACGTCAATGAATCGAAAAAGCTGGCTACGAAGCTGGCTGAATATCAGAAGATGCAGAATGAGAGCGTCGCAAAAGAAGAAGAGGCCGATCATCAGACCAAGTTAAGAAATGCACAGGAAGAGATTGCCGCGATCACCAAGAACATGGTAGGTATTCAGGGCGAAATCGATCTGTACAACCGGCTCGGCATGCAGATGAAGATGGCCATGTCGGCATACGGCAGATGGCAGTTGGCGAAAGGCGGGCCCGAAGAGGGCGACAACTACGACGAGGCTATGAACGCGCTGAAGGCGCTGGAAGAAGGCTTCAAGTCTGGCCGCGTCGGCACAGCGGCGTACAAGGCGGCGCAGGAATACCTGCTTGGCCCGGACGGGAATTACTACGGCAACGCCGGACAGCGGAGCAAGCTGGTGCGGTATCTGTCCAAGAGTAATCCCGATGACAAGGAAGGCAAAGACGTAGGCTGGGGCGCGAGGAACTGGCAGGCTGACGCGAAGAAAGCCGGGATCCTGAACGCAGACGGTTCGTTCTCAGCCAATTGGAGCGTTGAGCAGATCGCCGAGAAGATGGGCGTCAGTGTAGACCTGGTCGAACATATGTTCGGCGAGCTGAATGAGTTCATCGCAGACGAAACAAAGAAGTACAAGTTCGAGTCGAAGACAGTCGAGATGGACGCGGCGACGCAGAACGCGAACTACGAGGCGTACACTGAAGCCCGCAAGAATTATCAGCAGGCTGTAGAAGCGTACAACCATGATGCGAACGCAAAAACACTGCAAGACCTGATAGATACCGGTAACAAGTTCACAAAAGCCGCAGAGAAGGCCGGACTGAATAAGCCCGATTTGCGCGAAGAAGCAAAAGATGCATCTGAAAGCGAATTAACCGGCGCTGTGACTGGCAACACAGGGGCCGTGGAAGAAAACACGGGCGCACTCGGTGATGTGGGTGGGAAGATTGACACTCTTGCCGCTCAGATGGAGAAAGAGTCAGAGAAGGAAGGTTCTGAAGGCGAAGGCGGCGAGACCGCAGAAGGTAGTGAAGTACCACCTGCAACAGAGGGCGTAGCCGAAACGCCTGTAGTCTCAGAGCAGATGCCCGACAATGTGGCGCGTGCTGTCGAAACATTGCAGACGTTCGCGTCTGAAATGGAAACGATCGAAAAGAGCGCGAAAACTGGCCAACCCGTGCCCAAACGCACCATAAGCGATGAAGATTACAATCAGGCGCTGGCAACTGTAAAGAGATATGCTGAAGACCACAGTGAACAGGAAGAACTCATCAAAGAAATTGAAGGGCTTGAATATATCAAGACCAAGAAAGAACAACCGAAAGCAGAAACCAAGAGCGCGAACGCGACTTACAGCCCGCAGGAAGTCAGGGAAATGGCTGCGTACTTCAATAACCGCGCAGGAGTTACAACTCCTGAAGGGATTGAAGAGTATAATCGACTGTTGGCCCAAATCAAGAATACACCCGAAGAGCTGATACCGTCAGATTATCAAAACATTTTCAGACAGTTAAAGTCGCTTGAGCCTATAGTAACTGGCGCGGCAAAGACAGCTGAAGAAGCCGCAAAAGCCGCCGAGACAAAGGCATCTGATGTAAAGGAACATAATGCAGAAAGTGCCGCCCAGACCCCGCCGCCTTCAGCGGCGGCATGGAGTACTGGAAATCAGTTCGAGGATTTCAGAAACCTGGCCGCGTATCTTAATAATCCTGAGGCTGCCAAGACTGCCGAACAAATTGATGCATACAACCAGAGGCTTGCGGCTATCAAGAATCTGCCGGATGAATTGATCCCAGACGCGTTGAAAGAAGGTTTCAAGCAGTTAAAGGCGCTTGAGCCGATCGTAACTGGCGTGGCCAAGACGGCTGAAGAGGCAGCAAAGGCCGCTGAGACAGTAAGTGCCGACCAGACCACACCGCCACCGCAGGAAGTGGATGTCAAGGTTGAGCAGGAAGAGAGTAGTGGGCAGCAACCGAAATTGGAGCACGATACGGACAGCAAGGGTTTGGTAACCGCTGTTCAGGAAGTCGCTGAAGGCTGGGATGAGGCTCAGAAATCGGTGGACGAGTATGATCAAACGCTCCATGAAGCACAGGCCGAGCTCTCCAAGGACACGGGTGTGCAGGCCCCGGCAGAAAGTGATCTTCTGAACGCGGCAGATACACTGCGAACCTATCAGGCCGAAATGAAGGCTGTCAATGAAGCAGCCAGTCAAATGAAGCCACTGCCCGGAAAAACAGTTACAGATCAGCAATACAATCGAGCACTGTCTGCAATACAGAATTATGTAAATACCTACGGCGACCCGATGGGAGTATTCAAAGACTTCATGAACATGAAGCCGATTGAAGTGCCGCTCGCCGCAGATAAATCAGAACTCGATAATGCTATCGATGAGACCGACGGTAAGAAAGTCACCGTTGAATTAGACGCCGAAGACAGCAAACTGAAAGAGAAAGTTGACAACGCTACCAAAGGTGGCGCTACTGGCGGTGAAGGCAAAGGCGGCTCCAAGGCATTTACGTTTGCACCGGCTTCTGATAAGGACAAGTCTGGCATTTCTTACGAAGGACGCTGGGCTTTAATGGGGAAGATTGCAAACCTCAGAAATGTATCGTCAATAATCAATGGCGCTGACGGCGCGGTCACACCGGATGTGATCAAGTCATACAACGACAGGCTGCAAGAGCTACAGAATACACCGGAAGAGCGAATCCCAGACGACCTGAAAGCCGACTTTGAGGAACTGCGTGGGCTGGCCCCCATTGTTGCCAGTGCCGCAGAAGAGACATCAAAGTCTTTAGACAACGTTTCTGACGATGTTGAGATCATGTTCTCGCCTGATGGCGGCAAGCCTGAGAACGCACCACAAAAGCCGATTGATACAGATCGCGAACCGCCCAAGTTCACGATGGAAGACATTGCCGCGCAGGTTAAACAGAATGTGGCCGAAGCACTGAGCGAGACCGCAGAAAAGGCGGAGACGAGTGCCCAGGTGTCCACTGGCCCCGCGCCTACAGTGCCGCAACCGAAAGCACCCGAAGAACAGGGCACCGAAGAACCGACGACCCCTGCGGCAGACCCCGTAGCAAAAGCAATTGATGAAGTCGGAGAGACTATCGAAACAGTAGTAGCGCCTGTCGCGCAACAGCAGGTGCAGCCGGAACCTGTAACTGTCGAACAGCAGACTGAAGCCACAACTCCCGGTACACCGACAGACACAGCAAAAGCTCTGAAAGACGCGGCGACCGCGTCTGAAACAGCGGCCAAGGCAATGAGTGACTCGGCAAGGCAAGGCGCTGAAGAGGAAAGAAAAGAGTCAAAGACGGCTGACACCGGTAGCGCACAAGCCTGGAGCACCGGAAACCCGTATGAAGACTTCAGAAACATGGCGGCATACTTCAATAACAGAAGCGCTATCACGACACCTGAAGCCGCCAAGCAGTACAACCAGAGGCTAAGCACCATCCAGTCTATCCCTGATATGCAGATCCCTGGTGATCTGCTGGCTGGTTTCAACGAGCTTCGGAACATGAAGCCTATTGAGATCCCCGTCACAGCCAACACGACGGCTGCACAGTCGGCGGTCAATAGTGTCAACGGCAAGACCGTCACAGTCAACGTAGATGCCAACGTCACGCAGATGCAGTCGAAGATCAATAATGTCGCAAACAAGACTGTAACGACCACCGTTCAGAAGAACGCCGAAGGTACGAGTAACGCCGCACCCGGCATGTCTCTGGTTGACGAGGAAGGCGCGGAGTTGATCGAGCATGTCAGCCGTGGGACGTTTGAACTGGGCACCGACAACGGGCCGAGGTTTGCGCAGCTTGACAAGGGTGATATCGTACACACCGCCGAGGATACCAAGAAGATCAAGCGCAGAGGCATCATCGGGCGTGTATTTGATGCGTTCAGGAACGGCGGGGTAAAGGGCGGAAGAAAGTTCGCCACTGGTATGTCTACCCGCTTGCAACAGCTTGCCGCTGGTGCTGACAAGGAAAAATCTGCACAAATCGTTTTTGCCCCCGCTAAGACAACTGTCAATGTCACGAAAGCAGATACTATTTATGATGCCAACGACAGGAACCAGTCTTACGCCAACGATACCGGTAAGCAAGGCACAGGCACGAACTTGACACCGTCGAACAACACGACGACCAAGACCGTTTCCAATGGCACCGGTAGCGGAGCTAATAACGCGCTGAAGTGGGCTGAGAAGCTGGTTGACTGGATCCCGAAAGCGCTCGACCTGATCAAGCGGAAGACGCAGGAGTACATCAAGTCTGCTGAAAAGGCGGTCGGGTATCTTGCACGGAATCGTGAACTGACCAACGCCATCAATAACACGAACGCTGAAATTGAGCTCAACGAAAAGGCAGCGCTTAGATATGAACGGCAGGCAGAGGAGTTCGGACAACGCGCAGGTTTGACTGCTGACATCATTAGAAAGATTCAGCAGGGCACGATCGACATCGAAGAGTACAGCGATGAGAAGACACGCAAAGCCATTACAACCTACCAGAACTGGTGGGAGAAAGCTGTGGCCTGCCGCGACACCATCGAAGAACTGAAAGACCAGCTCTACGACCTGTCGAAACAGAAGCTTGACAATATCGTCAACTACTTTGGTAACATCGATGATATGCTGAACCAGCAGATCGAAACCTATAACAAACTGAATGAGGTCAAGGAAGCCTACGGTCAGGAGATGACGCGCACCGACTATCTTGATGCGATCAAGCTGACGGAAGAAGTCATAAATAACTTGAGCGAGGAGCAGTCAACGCTTCAGAAAGAGCTCGACGATCAGGTCGCCTCCGGCGTTATCAAGGCGGGCAGTGACGACTGGTATAATTATGCCAAGCAGATTGAGGAACTGAAGAGAACCATCAGCGAGGCGAAGATCAACCTGTCTGAACTGAACGACGAGGTCAAGAACATCACGCTGGGCAACCTTGAGACGAGCATCTACTACCTGAACAACCTTCAGGAAAAGATCGAGGGCATCCAGAAACTGCGTGAGGCACAGGGAAGTGTGGGCCAGGTCAATGAGTTCCGTATGCTCATCTCCAATGGCATGAAGCAGATCGCGAACCTCGAACAGCAGAACCAGCAGATCCGCGAGCAGATGGCCGGTCTCGACACGCTGTCCGAAAAGTATCAGGAGCTGTACAAACAGCTTCAGGACAACGACGGCGAGATTCTGAACATCAAGGCAAGTCAGGAAGAGTGGAACGACGCCATCATCGACATGAAGATCGAGATCCTCGAAAAGCAGAATGATGAGTATCAGCGTCAGCTGAACCTGATGAAGGCCCTCAATGACCTCGAAGACGCTCGCCAGCGCAAGGTGCTCATGTATGATAACCAGCAGGGCTATCACTATGTGGCCGACGAGGACGCGATGGAGAACGCGACCGATGCCGTCAACAACCAGATCTATGACCTGGTCATCAACGGCCTTGAGAAGCAGAAAGACAATAACAACATCTATGACGCGATGGGCAATGAGCTGATCCCCGTGACGGATATGCTGGCGGGCATCGACTTTACCCAGTACTATGACTCTATCAATCGCGGAACGGAGACCTCCGCTCTGCTGACCAACCTCCTGAACAATATTGATATCCCTGACCTGCTGTCTCAGACTCAGGGCGGCGACATCTCTATTGATATCGGTGACATTATCCTCAACGGCGTGAACGACGCTCAGTCTCTGGGCGACGCCATTATCGCACAGCTTCCGGGCTACCTCGTGCAAGCGATATACGCCAAGGGCTCGTAAGTCGAGTTAAAAAATACCCACCAGTAGCGTTCGCTGGTGGGCTTTCTTTGTTTATTCCCGAACGGGTACATGAATTGTAGATGTCGATGGTTTTATACCCTATCGGGTAGATCATGTAAATTTAAGGAGGATGTATATGGTGGAACCTGCTGATATTTTAGAGATACACAATATGCTGAAAGACTATCCGACGAGCTGGCTTGCCGCAGAGCTTGCCTTGCGCGATGGCGTTACGAGCGAGTTTATTAACCCCTACGATCAGAAAACATTTGTTGTGGAGGGGCCAGCGCAGGTATTGATCAATATTGATTAAACACCTCGCTTGTACGGATAAACATTTTTGATGTATTGAGCATGGTATGTTCCCTTTGATGTGGCTGACATTATACCGTCATACACCTCATGGGGAACATTCATATAGGTATACACCTCTCCAGACCTGAAACGAATTGCGAGTCTCATGGTTTCTGGATCGTAGCCGATGCCTACAATGTTTGATGAAATAACGTTTTGCATTAACACAGGGAACACCTCGCTTATGATTATTCATTATTATTGTATCACATCACAATACTGAGGCGCAAGTAAATATAAAGGAGAACGTATATGATGGAGAATATGATCGCCAACACCACTATTGACATGGACTTCCTGAACGCTTATACTCAAGCTGTCGTCCAGAGTGTGCTGCAGAAGATGGCTCTGGGCCAAGAGAATCTTGACAGCCTGATAACGAGTAACGGTTTGCCGGAGTTAAAGGAGAACGATATGGCAAATCGTATTAAGCGGCGCATCAATATCGGGGGAACCGATATATGGGTGACTGCCAGTTCAGAGCAGGCGCTTTTACAAAAGGTGTTTGAGCTGGGACAGAATGCCGCAGTGCCACAAACAGCGCCGATACAGGAAAACAAGCACAACTTCAAGGAGTTCGCGTCTGACTGGTTCGAGACGTACAACAAGCCGAACCTGACACGATCCAGCGCTATCACCAATGAACGTCAGCTGGAATACTACATGTACCCGGCGTGGGGCGACAAGTACATAGAGGATATCACCAGCGACGACGTCCAGAAACTGTTCAATAGTATGGGCGATGTTGCCAAGGCGACCAAGGACAAGCTCAAGCATGTCATGAACATGGTGTTCGATTACGCGGTATCAATGGACTACATGGTCAAGAACCCGCTGAAGTCACGCAGTATCAGGATCATCGGGAAGCCGGAGGAGAAGACGCCCGCGTACTCGGTCGAGGAAATGAAATACTTTGTGCAGAACATCGACCGCGTGAAAGACCCGCGTGACAGGACATGGTTTGCACTCATGCTGTTTCACCCTCTGCGGCCAGAGGAGTGCCTGGGGCTGAAGTACAAGAACATAGTACGCACTAGCGATCAGACTATTATGCGCATCTGGGCCACGGTCACACACCCGGACAGAGTCAGGCCGGTATACAGAGAGCGGCTGAAGACTGAGGCAAGCAGGCGTGAGATGGCGATCTCTGAGGCAGCACTGCCGTACATCGGGAAAGGCGAGCCAGAAGAGTTTGTGGTGAGCGGGGAGAAGCCCATGAGCTACACCCAGGTATGCCACCTGCGCAAGCGCATAGCAAAAGACATCGGCTATGACGGGACGATCGTACCGCGCCGGTTCAGGACAACAGTTGCGAGCGACCTGTATGCCGCCACGCATGATGAGAAGCTGGTACAGCGTATGCTCGGCCATGCCAAGTACAGTACAACAGCAATGGATCACTATATCGAAACGCGGGCTGGCATTGACACCGCAGGAAATATCGTGGCGAGTGTCTATAGGTAAAAGAAAGTCAAAAGATCAAAGAATATCAATGTGACACGCGATGTGACACGATGCGCCGACAAAAACCGCAGTGAAATAAGGGACTTTGATACGGTCGATGTCACGAAAAATGCACAGTTTATGTGACATTTTGGGCCAAACCAGATCGTACATGCGCTGTTGCTGGGTAGCTCAGTCGGAAAAATATGGGCAAAACATGTATAAAACAAAGAAAAAACCCACCGTTTCCGGCAGGTTTTCAGTGGAGCTGATGACCGGATTTGAACCGGTGACCTCATCCTTACCAAGGCAGATTTGGTAAAGAAAAGTAACCAATTATTACATCAAGAAATACGCAGACCTTACTCGTTATTGGACTGTCAGATCATTAACAAAGCACCATCGCGGTGATGTTTTGTTAATAACCTGTTGGCTTTTGCGACGGAATATGCTATACTTTAAGAGGAGGTGGTGTTATGAAACCTGAAATCGAAAGCAACAGTGATGCGATTCACTTCGATAAAATGAAATCATCTCCAACAATAAAGACATTGACGCAAGCTTTGATGGAGACAATGCCGTACGATGTGCCGGAAGAGGCAATAGCTGGGGACACAAAGATCCAAATCGATATCAAAGTGAACATATCATGAGGTGGCTCGTACAGTGGTCGTTGGGAGATTGGAACAAAACATAATGATAGCACTTGGCATAGACATGCCAGACGATCCCAAAATTTATCTCGGAGATCAGAATATCAAACATATGTTATCAAGTCATCCAGACGATTACCGAAAATATGGTGACAGGATTGGGTTAATAATCTCCGAGCCGGATTATGTTTTCTATGACAGAAGAGATAATACGATAGAATTTATTAAACAGATAATTGTTGATGGCGAGTACGTTAAATTAGCTGTGCGGGCAACCAAATCTGATAAGTACTATGCCAGAACACTATACGTGATAAGGAAAGAACGCGTTGAACAATATGTAAAAAGCGGAACACTAAAGAAAATATGTTGACATAAGAAGAATAATAATTTATAATATGACTACCACAGGATCGGAGGACGGAACAGGCAGCCGTCGCCCTTAGTTAGGAGATGTGGGAATGTCACCCCACCCATCCTGAAAGAGCCTGTCACACAACGTGTAACAGACTCTTGTTTTTTTTGATGTTTTGTTAATAACCCGCTAAAAAATAGGGAACTATTTCGGGCACGAAGCCTGAAACGGTTCCCTATTTTTTACTCACTCTTCGTCCTGGAAGAAGGGGTAGTAGTTGTAGAAGCGCGAGAGCTGCATCGTCATGGTAAAGCGGGTCACGTCCATGTTAATGGACTTAACGATGTACTGGTGGGTCTCGCCAGTGGTGGGCGATGTGTACTCGATCTTCTGGTTCACGTCGATAAACGGGATTAGGATGGTGGTCAGCTCGACCGCCGTGTTCATGCGGCAGCGCAGGTAATTCTCGAACTCGCCGCGCTGGTAGGCAAGGCTGGTCGTGTTGATGCTGGCGTAGTCGCCGTCCTTTAGCACCTGCCGTATCTCGCCGTTCTCAATACTGAAGCGGGCTTGGACGTTGGACGAGTTGTTCCAGCGGTCACAGGCGTAGGGGCTGTCTGGGTTGATGATGTAGCGGATATCCTGGCACTCGTTGCGGCGCTTGTCGGAGGCGATGACTTCAGCGGTGGGCTGGACGTTCATCTCGCGCACGATGACATGGATCTGCTTCATGCCCATCAGGTACATCTTCTTGACGATGTCGCCGTCGACCACGGTCGCCACGCATCGGGCGACATAAGCGTAGCCTGCGGCGAGAGCGCCAGCCTGGAGCGCGTTGCCGTCGGAGTCGAGAAGCGGGAGCGTGACGGTTTTCGTCTTGGTTTCGTCATCTTCATCGACCACAGTGAAGGTTAGCGTCGGGTTGGTCGGGGAGACCTTGTCTGGTGTGAAGCAGTAGCGCTTGTTGGGCTCGACGGTCTGGAGCTGCATGAGGAAGCCCAGCTTATAGGTGTTCGACGTCGTGTCGAGCTCACAGGTCTGGGAGGTATAGTTGGCCGCGATCCTTTTGCCCCAGATCTCGGTGGTGTTCTTGATCTGGCCGAAGTCGAGGGAACGCTTTTCAGAGATGATCAGGTCATTGATGTCGGCGGCATTCACGACGCACGGGTCACTGAAGCGCATCGGGATCTTGCCAGCGTGGTAGACACCGTCAACATCGAAGTACTGCTCGTACCACGGGAAGAGGTCGAGGATCTTCTTCAGGATGTCGTATGGGTAGACGCCCTCGGAGAACTCCTGGTCGTAAGGGATGACATCGGGGAAGTCCTCGATGTCGGTGCGCTTTAGGAGAGACCATCTGGAGATAGTGACGTCGAGCTGTTCTTTGATGACGGAGTTCATGGTGACCTTGACGGGCCAGCCGATCTGACTGCCGCGCTCGGAGTTGAGCAGGCCCATGATATCGGTGAGCGTCAGCTGGAGCTCGTTGGTGGTCTCGTCAAAGGTAAAGGCGTCTGAGGTCGCGACCATCGTGCCGAGGACATACCAGCGGTAATCGCCGTTATACAGGAGACCTATGCTAAAACGGACGAACTTGTCCATCCAGCCGAGCTCGAAGTTTTCCTTGACCCAGTCGGCGTCATCGACGATCAGGGTGAGTGTGCCGGTGCGGCGCATGTTGGACTCAGCGTCGATGTTGAAAGTGACATCTTTGGCACTTGCTGTCACTTCGCTGGTGACGAGCAGATACTCGTCGAGCAGCTCCAGCTTGTACCTGACGACGTGGTCGAGCTGGTTGACAGCGTTGATGTCGTCCTGAGTGACGTTCATAACCCCACCTCGCCTTGCCACTTGGGTGTGTCGTTGGTGTAGGCAGGCCGGTCAACCTCGCCGACCTGCGTCCAGTTAAAAGCGATCGTAGTGAGCTTGGTGCGCGGGCTCCAGTTCTCCGTGACATCGCTGTCGATGGACACGATGTAGGCCTTGCCGTCGCCGGTGCGCATGAGCTTGTTATGCCCGTTGCGCAGGAACGCGATGAACGCGTCACGGTAACCGGCCACGTCCTGAGTGAGGTCGGGGGAACCGCAGTCGTCCTTGGTCATGGGTACCCACCAGCCGTTACAGGAGCCCACCGCGTAGCTCGCCTCGCCGTTGGAAACACGGTGCGGGAACTTGCTACTCAGTGTGTTGACGTACTGGAGCGGGCGCGTGTACTTGTAGGACTCAGAGTACTGGTTGGCGCTGGTACCGAAATTGGTGTGCCAGGAGCCGGTGCTGTCGGCCAGCGAGATACCGCTGAAGGAGAACTCGGCGGTGGCAAACCCGCTCTGGATGACCTCAAGACTGCCGTTGAGCATGTTGACCGTGTAGCGGTACTTGCAGCCGGACACGACCTCAAGATCATCATAGGAGAAGATGAGATCGGCGACCTCCTCGACGGCCTTGTTGATGACAATGGTGTCCGTGCCGGTTGCCACGTTCCTGCGCGTGACGACCAGCTTGGTGATGCCGCCCAGCGTATCCAGAGGATAGGTGCAGGTTAGGCGCAGGCAGCACAGCGCCGGAATATTTGCGCATAATACGGTGATATCGTTCATAAATATACTCCTTATGAGGCGTTGTCGGTACTGCCGAAGCCGCCGTTGCGGACGCCGTCTGCCGTGTCATCGTCGGTCACGTCATAGCGCACGATGATGCCCTGACAGATACGGTCGTTACGCCGGAAGTAGACGGGCTTGTCGCCGTCGTTGACCAGCTTCAGCATGATGTGGCCATAGTTGTCGGAGTTCGCGTAGTCTGCGTCGATCACGGCTAAAGTATTTGCCAGCCCGATGCGGAACTTGAAGCCAAGGCCGGAGCGCGGGGCGATGAGCAGGACTCTGTCCTCAGGCATGATGCAACGCAGGCCGGTTGGAACGGTGATCGCCTTGCCAGGTTTCAGCGTGAACGCGAACGGCGTGTGGATATCGTAACCGGCAGAGGCTTTGGTGGCGCGGGTGGGCAGGTCGAAGGCCTGATAGGCAGAGACCCAGAACTCCTGGTCTTCAAGCACGTCGGGCGCTATCCACTCGACTACTTCGCCGCTCTGAATAAATGTATTGAAAGGGACTTTCTCGAACTTGATCATTGGTTTATCACCTTCTCCAGAATTTTGAATACAAACTTGGCGTCGTCCTCAGAACGGCATATGATGAGCACGTCGTCACGCGCCACCACACAACAGAAGACCTGATCAAGGGTCAGCGCGTTGATGGATGTGGCAACCGCCTCCGCACAGCCGTGAATACAGCGGATCTTGACGTAGATGTTGAGCATCTCAACCTGCATAGCGGCCTCAATGGTCAGCTTGGACAGGCGCTCGGCGAGACTTTCGTGGGCGATCTGACCTGGCGTCGCGAAGCCGATGCGGCCATCGGGGCGTACGGAGGTGGCGAGATGCAGGTCAGTGATGTCACGGTAGATGGTGGCCTCGTCATAGACGAAGCCGTTTTCAGCCAGCAACTGCTGGAGTGTGCCAGCGTCGGGGACGGCATACTTTTCAATCAGCTCAAGGACTTTGCTCTGCCGTTCGTTTTTCAGGTACCGCGCCATAGTTTGTTCTCTCTCACTTTCTCGTCGTATTCAGCCGGATCATAGTGCCAGTCCTTATTGGCCCAGTGCTCAAGCTCTTCGGGGTGGGTCTTGCAGAAATGCTCCCACTTGTCCTTGATGGCCTGCTCGATCTCGGCTGTGTCGTAATGGGAATAGTACTTGGCCGCCGCCACGAAGATCAGGATATCATTGCCGAACAGGGCGATATCGTAGTTCTCACAGGTCTTGCCGCCCCACTTGGTGTCTACCATTTCAAGCGGCTTGTTATAGGAGATGTACAGTACGTCGTCCTTCAGGAAATGATTGACCCACATGTTTGGCTTGTAGATCATATCCTTGACATGAGTGGCGCGGAGGTACTTGTAACCGCCGTATAGGTAAACATATATGTAATAGTCGGGCAGGTCTTTGGGTCTGATCTTGGTAGGGTAAGTGCCCATTGACCAGAGCGTCCCGTTTTCGCCCTCGCGGCAGATGTAGCTGCGGCTGGGGTAGTCGTATCGCGTCTTGTTCTTGGAATAGTAGATGGCGGTCGGGTTGGGTTTATGCATAGTCTCACCTCTTTTACTGTCGGTTTACTGTTTCAAATTCTTTTACTGTGCGTTTACTGTGTCCTCAAACTTAGCGTTCACACATGTTAATGGTAACTTATAGCTTTTTTCGACGGAACACCGACGTGATGTCAAGCCATTGATCGGGCAGGATGACACCGGCGATATTCTTGCTATAATAGCGCTTGTACATGCGCTGATTGGTGGTGGAGCTGTCGAGCCCGCCAAGCCCCTCAATGTACGGCCCAACCTTGATATAGTCAAGAAAGCCGAACGCCGGGGAAGTATTGGGACTGAAGTTGTCGCTACCCGTATAAAGACAGGTTTTGAGGCCGTGATACTTGACGTATTCAAGACACTCCTTGAGCGCTTCGGGGTCGTTGCCCTGGCCGAGGAAACAGACGCAGGTGATCTGGCCCTTGTACTTCTTCAGGAGGGCGGGGAGGTCGGCCTCAAGGTCACGACCGATATCCTGCCGGAGCTCCGGCGAGTGACAGCCTGGGCAATGACCACCGCAATTGGAGATGGCCAGAGTCAGACTGATCTCGTCGGGGACTTCAGCAAACGTCACGGCATAACTGACGTATTTGATCATACTACTTTCACCTTGTCTGCACCGGCGTAATACCGCTTCGCACCTTCTTTCTGGCGGTCTAAAGACCATTTGGAAATCAGAGTCAGGTAGCCGATGACGCGTGTCGCATAGTCAACGTTATCGCTACCGCACTTTGGGCACTTGTCAAGGTAGTGCTTGGAAATATGCCCACAGTCGCGGCAGACAGTGTTGGGGATGTTGAAGGTGAAATACGGTGTCCCGTATTCAATCGCCTTCTGCATAATGAATTTGTACTGTTCCTTGGACAGATGCTCCGAGAGATTGATGTGACAGGCAGAACCACCGTCGAGGTACTTGGTGTAGTCACTGCCGTGGAGCTTCAGCTTATCCATCGGTGAGAGCGTCGTGTCTTCGGAGAGGAAGAAATAAGAATTGTAACAATCGCGGGGGACTACATAGCCATCTCGCTTGTCGTATGAGGCATTTTTGACCCCCAGGTTCTCAGCCAATCTGTTACCATCTGATAATTGTTTATGATGCGAGTGCCGCAACAAAGCTTCTGCGTGCTGCAAGCGCCTCTTCTTGAGTATCGAAAGTACCGATATATATTGATTTATAATTTCGAGTACAAGACGCCGTCCATCTGCCGCTAGGAGCCTGCCTAACACCAGTATGATTATTGTTGGCAGCATTAGTACTATGGTCTACTGCCCTTAAATTACACTTACGATTATCCAATGAATTTCTATTTATATGATCTACGTCTAATTCGCCGTAATAATCAAGTATAAGTCTGTGCAGGTGAAGCTTTTCATTGTTTTGTCCGTGCAATGATGCAATAACATAGTAGCCTTTGTGGTTCAGACTTTTTCTTGCATGCCACTTATACTGCTTGCATTTTTCTACGTCATCAAGATCAATAATCGCTCGTGCCACCTCATTGCACTTCTTGTCTCTCAAGATTATCTCTGCGTGATCGTCATATAAAACATAATCATTAGCATCGTATATACTTCTGCCATGCATATCACTTTTTCTATAGAGACGCGAGTAATGTTTAGGGCAAAGATATTCGCCATGCAATCTACGGATTCTGCAATCATTATCCGTTCTGTCGCAGTAATTACATTTCAATATATATCACCTCCTTCTATATGGAATAATAATTATCAGACGGGCGCGGTTCTTCCAAAGGTGTCTGGATACACCTGATCGCGCCTCTGCATGTTGCCATGCAGTTCAGACTATCGCATCACACTTTCGTGTGCCCAATCATTTAGTCGTTCAGGCTACCATTACGCTTGCCCCTTGTTGTCCCAGAGGGAGTTCCAAGTCAATTAGATCGGGTTTATAGTGCCCACTTGAGATTAGTGGCGAGGCACTTGTTCTGTATTCCACATAATTTCCTTCGTCTTGTCCCTCTTATCGATCTCGGAGATTGGACGGAAGACAGCCTCGACGAAGTCACGGTAAAGCTGGTTGTCAGAAATCTCGATGCCAAGGAACTCAGCTGCCTCATTCAGACCGTTCGTGCCGACTGTGAGATACTGCTTTTCAAGAGAAATGTACTCAGCCTCATATACAGGAAGCATATGGTTGGCGAGCATCTCTTTGAGGATCTCGTTAAAGGCAGTCAGGTACTTGTGGATCTTTTCTGTCTGGATGGCTACAGCTTCAGAGATTTTCGGGAACAGTTCATCGCCAATGCATTCAGGGTTAGCCCGTGCAACGTTCTGCACCAGGCGGTTCAGGTTCATCGTCATAACACACTTGGAGCCAGTGGCAACGCCGCCAGCGCCGAGAGTGTAGCTGAAGGTGTTCTCATGGATCTCGGATTTCAAGCGGCAGCAGCTTGACAGACTATCAACAGAATTGCTCGTATAGGTAAAAAAGCTATCTCCCTCGGAATACATCTGAGCCACCCAGTCGGCCATTTCTTGATCGACATACTTCTCTCCATCGTTTAAAAGGCTTGCACTGAGAACAGGAAAGGTGATTACTTTCTTTGTGCGCTCGTGGTTCAGCCATTTCATAAATGTCTTCTGAAGCCAATTGACAGAGTCCCAGATATCGACCATCGCCGTACCGTCCGGGAAGTAGAATGTTTCAAACAGGCTCTTGAAATATGGTTCATCGAACACGGCCACGTTCCAGAAGACTGATTGACTTCCACGAGCGGCGGCGGGCTGATTAAGCGTATAAACTACCTGTTGGAACTTCGCATGAATGATATCCTTGATCGTACGCGGATGATTGCCGAGTTCTACAACCTCGTCTGCGCGTTTGTAGTAATCTTCACCGTATTCTTTGATCAGGAAGTAAGACATATACGCCAGCCATTCTGGAGTTGCCACAGCCCCAGCGAACTGCGCCGCAATCAGGAACACCAGGTTGCAGAAACCGCCGCAGAAAGAGTCAAGGTTCTTAGGAGCCGTGCTGGAACCGCCGAGAGTACTAAGACCGTTAAGCAGGAACGGGTACATAGTAATACTGATGCAGTAGGGCGTTCCAATCGGCGTGCCGCTCTCGTCGTGTCTATATATCTCGTGGTTTTCAAGCTGTCTGATATATTCATCGGCGAGATCTTCGCCGTAAAGCTCTTTGATTTTGTCGTGCATCGCCAGACGATTGGCGTAGATGTTGGCCTTCTTGTGAATCTCCGTGGCCATCGTGGCGATATTCTTGTTGCTGACATTGGAATTGGCATCGACCTCGCTGCCAGTAGCGGCATTGACGGCCTTGCTGTATTTCTTGATAAAATTCAAATCAGCTCTGTATCTTTCGTATTTATCGGGAACCATTTGTTGAATCATCCTTTCTGAAAATTATGCGTTTTGAAGAAAT
>OCVV011351979.1_pt1 | contig 115957 bp, 167 predicted proteins | sample 1539721 | NCBI WGS metagenome assembly OCVV01 (sample SAMN02144230, study PRJEB22623) | gut metagenome | biome: sheep rumen | host: Ovis aries | place: New Zealand
GGAGTGTAAGGCTGTCCAAAATCGTCATCGATCACAAGAATGAAATTGAAATCATCCCATGTAGAGAGGTCTTCTGGAAATGCAATGTTTACATCGATGTTCTTATATAATTCCTTCCAGAGCATCTTCTTCGCAGACGGCTCAACATAATTGCCGCCATCCTGGATTCTCGGAAGCTTCAGAATATCATCGAACGTTACACCATCCTTGATCTTATAACGATTGACTTTCATCTATGAACCATCCTCCATTTCTTCTTTATCACATATACAAGATGCCAGATCCATCCATACGATACTGCTATCAATGCAACTGGAATAAACATAGGAAGACTCATTGCAATTAATACGGCAACGTTATTAATTTTGATGCACATATCAAACGTATCCGCAACCAGAATTACGGCACCAAAGATAGACCAGCATATTAAAAATCCAATTATGTAATCTCTCATTCTTATCTCCACGATGCGGCTGCACTCAGATTTGTTGTGACCTTGGATTCTCCTTTTCCATGTCTGAAGAACGCATGGTTCAACAAATATTCCTCACAGATTTGTTCAGCAGTCAGGCAGAATCCATTATGTTTTGAGAACTTTTTCTTGAATATATATGCCCCATCAGAATTTCGCGTCAGCTTTCCAACTCGTTTTCCGATATGAACATATTCATCCTTCAGTGCTTCGCAGATGTTTGCCGCCATTCGATCAGCCGCACCTGAAACTGGAATTGTGATCCAATGAACCTTTGCCCATGTCCATCGTGCAGGAAATGCCTCGATCATATTCAGAATTTCCTTCAGAACTTCATCTCGATCATGCAATTCATACTGATCAAAAGTTAATTTTATCTGGCAGTCATGAGACAGTACGACAGTATTCAATTTAAACTTGTTCAAAATTTCTGACATGATCATACCGATCTCTTTCGCACACAGTCCCAAATAATCCTCATAAACAGGGACATATTCCTTTGATTCTTCCCTATCATAATAAGGATCAAACTCAATGCTATCAGGAACTCTGATCATTAATCCAGAAACAACAAGCTTATTCTCAGTGCTGCCTAAGTCATCAACCCAAACCATTATGCAGCCACCGGAATTGCTTCCCAGCCGATTCCCTTGTGCTCCGTCTTGATTCCTACGGAGTCCAGGAGTCTGGCAATTTCATACTCGATGAACTCATGCTTCTTCCCACGCTCAAGATCGTTATAGATATCAATCAGATGCCATACCTGCATCAGTGTAAAGCCTTCAGGAAACTTTCCATTGGATGCGTCTTCACAAATCACTCTCAAATTTTCCATAGCTGCCATATTATTTCTCTCCTTTATGTATTAATTGTTATAATCAAATTTGTTTCTATATACTGGGGCATCCACCATGCGTTTTGCGTATTCAATCGCCTCACCTACAAATGTAAATGAAATAACATAGTCCCAGTAAGTCATGAAATTTTCCAATTCATCCTGGTGGTAATAAGCTTTCCGATAGACTTTAAACTGGCTACCCATTCCAAATACATTGTAGGCTACGGCAACAAATCCGTTATCAGATTCCCAGTAAACTGGATTTCCACGGATTTTCTTTTGCTTCAAGCGACATTCTCCTTCTTGTCAAAGAATCCGGAGAGAAGCAGATCCATCATTGCAGCCTGCTGTCTTCCCTGCCACATCCAGTGTGTCTGAAACATCGGCGTTCTCCAAATGTTTCCATCATCCTTCGGAAGAAGAGAACGCTTGTCAAAGCTCACGGTTGGATTCGTAAGAGAATTTCCAATCACAACATAGCCAGGGCAACCCATATAAGACAGTGCAAGATAGCACATCAATCCAACGACCTCATCAATATCCTGCGCAACAAACAACACTTTTTCCTGGTAGTTGATGTCATATTCCTTACACGTATTGGCAAATGCAATCAGTGTTGCACCGGCTCCGCAAGCTGGATCTGTTACAGAAACAAATCCCTTTTCTTCCAGATCATGTTCAAGGCGCTCAAAGTTTGTCGTAACTTCTGCCATCACACGGCAAACACTATACGGAGTAAAGAACTGTCCGGTTGTCTCACTGCCAAAGTTCAGGTTCATATACATTTCGCCAAGAAAATCCTGATTCGGATTGTCATCCATGCCCATGACAATATGCGCGTTCATCTCAGCAAAAGTTTCCAGCTCTTCTTTGCTGTACTGCTTCGCAATATCCAGATAACGCTGCTCTCGCTCATCAAAATGCGTTTTGTCCACAACATTCGACACAGCAATTGCAGACATGGTAATGAAATCTTCGAAGATCTTTCTGAGATTCTTGCTACCATCAAAGCGGCTGAACAGCTCGACAATTTTCTTCTGATGCGGATCTCTTACAAGTCTTTTATCGTTCTTTGCCAAGATTCTTTCCTCCTTTTAATCATCCAGATTTTCCATTACTTCACACATAAGATCCATGTATGAACCATCATGTAATTTGCTTGCTTCGCTGTGGAAATTTGCATCAGTCAGGCGATACTCAATCTTCTCCATCGTGTGGATATCATTTTTGCTTCTCGCCTTATAATGTTGGACAAAAAGATTCCCAAGTTCAACATATGTAAAACCCCAGCCATTTTTATAGTTGAGATTTTCCATTTCCTTTGCATCATCTACTGTCATGCACTTACAGCCTGGATACAACATTGATCGGTTCCTCCTTCATCTCCAAAATCTATCCATCCCATGTCATATTTCTTGATCGGTTCATCTTTGATCCGCTCCCAATGCTTCCAGGCTTCCTCTTTGTCTGTGTTCCAGTAGGCAAGTCCCCAGAATCCACCGCGCTTATCCCAGATTTCTATTCTGTGTTCCCAATGTCTGCCGATAGACTCTGTGATATATCTTGTTTTGTCCGCATTGTATGTTTTTCTCATTATGCAACAAGACCTCCAAACATAATCCCATTAACAATGCTATGCAGATTGTTCCGCAATTTTTCCGCATCTGCCTTATCGAACAAAACCGATTTCTCAATCGCTGGCTTCTGGCTCAGAGAAGAACCGGGCTTGTAATACTCGGCATTCATATAGATATGCTTTCCATCGATCCAATCGAAAACTCTGACTTTGCATCCGGCAATCCAACCGTCGAAATCCATATGTAATCCTCCTTATTATCCTGGCTGCCAACAGGCATCGGCCACATTACACCGGACTTCCGGTGTGGTCTGTGTTTCTGACAATAATTATTTTCTATTGTTTATTGATAAGAAATATAAGGCTTGAAGTTATACGCAGAAGCATTTTCAATTCCGCTCGGCAGAAGATCATTGAACTTGTCACAAGCTTCTCTGAAGTTATCATACAGATGAACCAGATTTTCCATACCAGCCTTAATCTCGTTTGCTCTTGCTTCAGGATCATCCACATACTCAGAGCAATAAGACAGCTTGTATTCTTCAATCGGAAACACAACAAGCTTGTTGCCGTCGAACATTCCGTATTTCCAAATCTCCATGTCTTTATAATAAAGACCACATTCATAAGAGTAAATCACGATCTTGGAATCGTATGTGTCATTATACAGAGAGCACTTGAACCCAGTCTTCTCTTCCAGCTCATGGCTGATCTTGTCTTGTGTCTTTGGGCCAATGGATTTTCCATTGTACTTGAGCAGCACTTCATGGAGAACCGGCATCACTTCGGTGAAGATTGCCATTCTGTAATTGTCCTTCAGTATCTTACCAAGGATTCTTCTGAAGTTCAGTTCGTCACTCCATCTGCCAACTTCCTGTTTGTAGCTCTGCCACGCTTCTTCCTTCATCTCCTGGATGGAAGAAGGTGTCGCACGATTATTGATCAGTTTTTCCAGTTCTGACGATCTCTGGTGATTCTCAGTGATCTTTTCTTTGATGATAGTGGATTTCAGCATTGTGTTTACCTCCTTAATTTTATTGTTTGCTCCATCCATGATGTATATTAGCACATTCAAGTGCTAATGTCAAGAACTTTTTTTATTTGTTTTTAAAGGCTGATTTCTGCCTTGTATTTCCTTGCCTGCTCATCGAAGAATGCTTTCGATTTTTCCAGACTATCCGATCTAAGCAAAGCAAACTCCTTGCCATTGCGGTTCATTGCGATTGTTTCATACCATCCAGGCTTATACTCAATCATGCTGATGATCACAACTCTCCGACCGATCTTGATTTCTTCGCGTTGAATTTGCCTCGGATTTTCCATTGCTGCCTCCTATTAGTTGAAATAATGCTTCGACTCGATCAACTTTTTGTCATAGTCCAGGAGATTATCCTTGCCGTATTCTTCCTCGATTGCGGCATACAGATTACCGATAAACTTATAGAAAGACTTAATGAATTTTTCCACGCCATCCTGCCGTCTGTATGGAATTTTCCGATAAGAGCAATAGTAATACTCTTCATCAGGCTTTGTGGTGATCGTTCTTTCGATTGCATCGACTCTCAGATTCTCCGGGAGATCCATATTCTCCATCCAATCGCTCGGAAGATTAGAGATAAACATAACCTTCATGATGTCATTGCGCTTGATGCTATGCCTGCACTCGCCCTCATCTTTCGCTAAATAACAATCGATCTCAATAGCTTTTCCAAGAAGATCGATCACGCCGCATCTGCATTCGCTGTCAGGGAATTTCTCGGCAAAGATGCTTTCGATTTGTTCTTTGAATTCATTGAACCTCATATTCTCCATGCCCTCCTTTAATGATTTGATATATAATCCAGAATGATTCTTTTTGCTTCTTCTTTGGTTACAACATCTGAAATGCAGAACGCATCTACATGGTGAAGATCGCGAAAGTTAAGCTCTGCCTGATCAAAGTCTCTCTCTTCTTCTGTCGCAGCGCAAACACAGTATTCTCTTCCAGTGCCATATTCAGGATCATCTTCTGTTGTGTCCAGCCATGTCATGTCTATGAACTCATGTCCTTCAGGTGTCTCTCTGTGATACATTGCGGAATCATGGTCAAGAAGATACCAACCATCTACTTTAATCGGAAGTACCATATTTTCCACATCCTCCTATCACTTGATTTTCCATGCATCTAAAGATGTGTAATCAACAATCTTGTCCTGTTTGATAAGCTCTTCCAGCTCTTCGACAGTAGATTTGACAACATAGTTTCTGCCGCTGATTCGCACCATAAAATATCCTTTTGGGCAGAACTTCTCAATCACAAGTTCTCCACCTAAAGTTGTGATAGACAGCACTCTTGTTTCCTGCGCAGCTCTCTTCATATTTTCCACATCCTCCTAACCCATTATGCAATGATTACTTCAATGATTTTTCCATACCAATCAGGGCAGCAACCAGGATATTTCCGACTGAAAGAATAGCTTCCGTCATCGTTTGCGCAGATAATCACCTGATCATATCCGTCACGTTTAGCTGCTTTCCTCGCGTTCTTTCTGATCTCTGTCAATGTCATGTCATTTTCTCCTATCAAATAATTCTTTTTTAACCATCCATTAAAGTTTTATTAATTCTCCATTCCGCATCTTTCTTTGTGCGATATCTTCCATGATCTATGCGCGTTGAATAACAGTTGTGAATGTTATCCCAGATAACCCACCATGTTTTTCCATCCCAGGCCGTTCTCTTCACGGCGCGATATGGGATTTTGACTTGATCTTTCATATTTTCCATATCCTCCTATTCAAATTCGGCCCTATTAAAAGACTTGATGATATCATCCGCATAACCAGCGAACTGTGGATTCTCTTTTCTTCTCCGTCTTTCAGCACTTGCCAGACGTTCCGCCTCCTTGCGCGTGATGCGCTGATATCCGGCAAGGATCAAACGAAAGCTTTCCGATGAGTTCCAGGCTTTCCGCAGAGCATAACTGTTTGCAAATTCTCCATGCTTAACCCAGTAAGATTTCATAGATTCTCCTTTTATGTTGACCTCCTATTAATTATTCTTTGATGGAATGAGCAACTATATAACTAATTGCCGTTTCTCTATATGCATATGTCCAAGGTGTAGGATCATCTTCTCCATTCTCTTTGATTCGATGAACTCGATACTCAGTTTTTCCATGCAAACCAGCCTCTTCCTGGATGAACATTTCCTTATAATTCATATCATTTTCTCCAATCAAAGTTTGATTTTATTATTAGAAATCGGCTTTAATATATTCGATATTTCCAAGCCTATCTACGCTCTTCAGTCTCGCATAAGTTTCCGTCACACGATCAACTTTGAATTTGCGCGTCAGATCCATAGAATTAATTCCTCTTTCCAGGTCTTGCGCTGTCTTCGAATCTTCCACAACATCCAGAATATCCTGAACAGTTATATCTCTACGCAGCCCAAGCAGATTACTCAGTGCGCATCGCGTATTGTTATGATTGAAATACTTAATATTCTTCATTGAAATTTTCCTCCTTTTATCAATTTAATTAAATATCGGCCATTCAGATTCATTACTGAAATCATACCATGCTCTTGCACGTTCTTCGTCGATTTCATATACACCAGTTACAGGCATATGAAAGATATTTTCCGCATCATATCTACAAAACCTATTTGCTTCTTCAATTGATGGCTGTCGATATCCTTTAATACACATCGCTTCATCAGCCAAACATTCCGGTTTATGATCATCATCAGAAAAAATGATTTCAAAGTATTTGATTTCCATATGTCTCTCCTTTTCCAAGCCACCTCAGTGTGTTGCAACATCCGTTCCGTATTCTTCCATCAGACGATCACAGGCGTAGTCTACAAACGACTGTGTGTTCTCTTCAGGAAGCTCTCCGTACTCGTAGAGAATCTCCAGGATAAACTCCGTCAGTTCCGTATCATCATCTACGTAGATGCTTCCGTTGCTTTCCATATATCCAGCCTGATTTGCAGCGCTTACGACAAGCTCAAGATCTCCAGAGTAAACCAATTTTTCCATAATCAAATCTCCTATCAGATGTTAAAGTCTTCAGTAGTCCAGCCGCTATAGGTTGCGCTCAGAATGATGTCATCAAAAATTTCCGGTGTACCGTTGTCGTTCATCAGCAGCCCGCAGATATCTCCAACAAAAAGATCCTCGATTCCTTCCATTACATACCAATGACCATCTTCTCCATAATCAATCCGGAAGTAAACCAGATCATTCTCTTCATCGATCTTATCCACAATTGCAACTTTGGCATACACATGATCGATCACCCAGGGTGGCGTGAAGTCTTCCAGATTTTCCGCATCGGCAGTAGTGTTAAACATAGTTGCGACAATCGCGATAACCAGGGCAAACATCTTGATGTTATAAAGAATCTTCATTATTTTTTTCTCCTTAATTAATTACAAGTTTGATGTTCTGTCTCTTCAACTGCTCGGTGAAGATTTCAATTTCTCCACCATCGACGCGCATAATCACGCCATCAAATGTTCCTTCTTTTTCTCCATTCGGACAGGTAACAAAAGTTGTACTGTAATACTCAGCTCCACCGCTGGTCTGATGGTAGTAAAGTTTCATTTAAATAACCTCCCATTCATTCACAACATATTCCATAGGATCGCAGCCAATATTCTCCACGTCCAACTTATTGCTTTCTCTAAGTTCGTTCGCGAAAGCTTCAGCTTTTTCTTTGCTACTGAACACAGCACGATTTTCCATCGCGTCATAATGATTCAGAATTCCCAGTGAATCATCCTTCGCAACCAGGTCAGCACAGCTCCATAGATCAGCAGAAACAATGTATACTTTCATTTTTAATCCTCCATAATCCTATAAGTATTATTATCAAAGTGAAATTCCAACCACAGTCCAGTGAATTTGTTTTCAAAGATCGCAGCGTTTTCTCCGCACTCTCTCAGGAAGCAGAAACCACTCGACACCAGATTTTCCAGCTTTCCAGGTCTCATAGTTTTCACCTCCTTAATCATCAAGAGAGCTATGTTTAAACTCTCCGCGCATATGCCCTTGCACGACACCATACAGCCATCCATTCAGATAGTTGATATCGTAGCAATACTGGATGTAATTCTCCGCAGTTGCCGGATAATACACATAGTATCCTCTTCCGTATTTCTCAATACGAACGTCTCCAAAGTTGACGGTGAACGCTCTCAGGTTATCAGCGATGATCTCTTTCTGTCTCTTTGTCATGATCAAATCCTCCTCACATGATCTTTTCCATAAGTTTGAATTCTGTATTGTAGTAAGCTTCCAGAACAGCTTTGCACTTCACAGCTTCGAATGAGTTTTTCCGAACTCGCTTTGTCTTGCAGTAGTAATACTGTCTATCAATTTCTCCATACGGTTCAAACATTGCTCTACCATAGTTGTCAAAGTAGAACGCAGTGGCAGCAAGTCTTCCACCATTTGCAGGAGCATCAGGGAACACCGCCAGGAAATTCCAGGCACATCGATACGGATCGAACTCTCTTCTCAGAACTAATTTTTCCATGTTATTTTCTCCTTTATTATTTTGAATTGTTTGTTCAAATCATGGATGGAATTCTCCAACTCCATCCAATCTTTCAGCAGACAATCAGATTACGTTTGCCAGCAGTGTGGTATTGCGCTTCAGAATCACATAGAATTTTCCAGTCTTGCGACTCTGAAAAAGTCCTGCATCCTGACCATAAGTTCCACAGTGATAACCGATTTCATGAACATCTTCTTTCTTGAAAAGTTCCCTCACCGTGATGTAGTTTTCATTTGTCAGGTCTTCCGCGCCGCAGTCAGTGATATAATCTCTAATGAACTTCTTCGTAAACTTTCGCATATTTTCCATTCTCCTTTCGCAGTTGTGTAAAATTTTCCAATCAGAGTGTAATAGAAAAGCCAAGGATCATTCCTTTTGCCAGCTCAGATAAGAACCATTTGATTTTTTCCATTGTCATTGCCTCCCATCGATCTTATATTATCATCTTAATGTACAATTGTCAACAACTAATTTGTGATGTACTCCAAAAACTTTTCCAGCAGTAATATCCTCTACTGTTCTTCATCTTCAATCTTGTTATAGGTGCTTCTTGTCTCGGTGTCATTCCTAAGTTTTTCCAATAGTCATATGTATTAATCTCTTCATGCTTTCCAATTTTTCCAAGCTGTCGCAGTCTCTTTGTTTCTTCCTGGATAATTTGATCGTTTGTCATATTCTCCACCTCAGTTATTCGCGGCAGTTTTGATGGAATACGTAACGTAGTAAAGTTTTCCACCGCAGCCACTATGAACATATCTTCCCAAATTATCCAGTAGATCGCAACTTCTCTTTCTTTTTGTGACAAGTTTTCCGCACTTCTCACAGTACACATGATACTTGTATTCTCTCTGATGGTAGTTAAGATTTCCAGTTGTTACCTCTTTCTCGTCGTTGTCGCTTGTTCTCTTGATGTTGTATCCATATGCCTTCCGGACTTTCTCGGCCCAAAATTTCCATTGCGCACCGTGATTCATGCAGTCAGGGCAAGTGTGAAGAAGCTCATGAAGAATTGTGTTGATTAATCCATCTTCTCCATTGCGTTCATCCAGGAGCGTTACATTGATTTGAATATAGTATTTTCCATTTCTCAGGGAACACAGTCCCCATCTTCTCGCTCTTGTGTTGATCGTGAACTGTTCCACATTGCGATACGGAACACCGATTTCATCCAACATTTCCATGCAGAAGTTCGCATAGGTCATCAGGTCTCGCATTAATTATTCCTCCTCTTTAGTTGATGTTATACAATTGTATATTCTCTTTCGTTACAAAACCGCATTACTTCTTCCAGGGTCTCAAATCCGCTATAGCTCATTACAGCGATATCGTAAAGATCGTCAGGCAGCAAGTTAATGTTTCCGACTAAATCAGCAAATACCGCAGTGTTATGATCAACAAGGTTTTCCGCATCGGATATCGTGGCATGATATCCAAGATCCATAGTTCTCGATACAGTTGCATACTTAAATTTTCTCATTGTATTTTTCCTCCTAAATTTTCCAGTTATGATGCACAGCACCCATCAAAACGGATAATCTTTTCAAATTATCCGCTTTAGTTGATGTTATGCAGCTTCTTCCTCGACGGTCAGGTGCATCTCTTCACAGATTTTCCGCACCATGATCGGCACTAATTCTTCCGCAGTTTGTTCCGCCAGTTTTTCCGCTTTGGCACTCTTGCGCGTAACTTCGCGCAGCAGTTGACGGTATCCAGTAAATGCCGTGAAACTTTCCATCATGAAACCATAACGCTCTTCACGCTTTACTGGAACGACGGACAGATAATAGCCTCGCGGCTTTGGACGATACGTCGTGTAGCTATAGCCGCCCAGGTCATAATCAATATCGATCCGAATGTGTGTAACGTCATTGTTTCCAGAAACAGGGATGTACTTTTTCATGATATTTTCCTCCTCAAAAAGTTGTCTTGATAAGATGTTTTCCAACAAGTCCGAACTGATGACGATATCTTTTTTCCGCTTCTCTCAAAGAATAGTCATAGTATTTTACAGAATCATAGCACCAGGATTTTTCCGTAAAGATTTCCGCATGGATTTTGTAACCATTGCGGACAGGCAGCTTCTCAATAACAAGATAGTTCATTTTTCCCTCCTTAAATTAATTCATACAGAGTATCAAAACCAGTTTCTTCGCACCATTCGCACATGGAATTTTCCGCATCATCAGGATCAATCCAAAGTTCTTTGGTAAACTGTTTTCCTTCGCGTGATTCGATCCCCATCAGGCAATGCAGGCAAACTCTTAAGTTGTGTTCCATCAGATTTTCCTCCATATTTTCCAAAGTGTTTTGATCATTTTTTGATCAGTGGCAATGGAATTTTGTTGTTATAGCGGTAAACCTCCATCAATAAAGCCGCTGGATTATTCCAAAGTGTTGTCAAGTTTTCCGTTATCTGATACTCGCCTCCCCTAACTCAACTGTCATATAACCATCAGGCTCGACGGTTACAATCATCACATAAATTTTCCGATAATAATTCAGTGCATAATACTGCATCTCATTGAAGCGGCTTATCATGAAGCTCTCATGATCTACACCACTTTGCCGAATTCCAAACAGATATTTTCCTCCGCTATAGTCAGGATTTTCCAATTCTTTTTCGAATGACTTCCAGCTTATGAACAAATCACTTGCGAAACTTTCCGCAAATCTTCCAGTGTCAACAATCAGCTTTGACAAGATGCTTGAAAGATTGATTTCCCAGTATCTTCCGTCCCAGGTTTTATGCGGTATGTATTGTCCAGTCTCGGACAGAATAGGCTTGCTGGAATCGATCTTGAAATTTTCCGAACTGTATTCTTTCTTGAACATTTTCTTATACCTCCGTCAATTCTTCCAAAGTTCCGTTTTTACTTGTGCATTCTTTCAGGTACAGCCAAAAGTTTCCGTTATATTCTTCTCTTTCATCCTCCGTTAAATCTTCCATGAAAGATTCTTTCAAATCTTCCAGGGTGTAAACCTCGTCACGCTCTACATCATAGAATCTTCTTGTGCTCATTGTTAAACCTCCTTAATTTTATGGGAAAGTCCCCATCATAACGGACAATCAAATTTTCCGATTGTCCGCTATAGTTGAAACTTTACCAGTTGACAACTTCCAGTCCGCACCACCAGGATTTTCCACCTTCGGAAATTCCGTACTGCTTACAGAATTCATTGATATGCCGCATAGTTGTCGCGGAATATCCGTCCCAGTGCCTCCGAAATTTTCCATCTTTTCCAATGGAACAAACTCTTGTGTTGTAGGACTTGAGATAAACGATCCCATTTTCCACAATGATTTGAGCTTTTCCGTAAAAGCTCTTTGCATGATCATAGCGCGTTTTCAGTTCTTTCATTTTTTCTAACCTCCAAAGTATTTTTTATAATTGGGAAAAGTTCCCATCAAAGCGGACTTTCCATCAAAAAATCCGCTTTAGTTGAAACTTTTCAGGCAAGATAGCAATTAAGTTCACAGTGTCCATTGTCCAAAAAATCCGCGCCATAGTATCTGTCAATGATCAGGACGGTTTCCAAAATTTCCTCATCTTTTTCGATTCTATAGACTTGACTTTTTGTTGTAGGTTTTCCATCGATCCAGTGATATTTGTCTTCAGTGCATGACCAGGAAAGACCGAAACTGTCAAGAATTTTGAAGAGTGTTTTCAGTTCTTCAGTTGCATAGTTGTCGCACCATGTGAAATTTCTCGAAACATTGTTGAAAGTATCGCGTACTTTCTTCAATTCGCGTTTTGTCATTGTTTTGCACCTCCGTCATTAGTCATTGACTATTGTCTTTTGATCAGATTAAACCGATATCATAGGGAATCGAAAGAAGACCGATTGACTCTTGATTGAAAGTTGCTTTGAAGAAGTTGGCAGCCTCGCGGATTTGTTCTTCACTGCATCCGCTAACTTTGATTTGAAGTGTCGTTTCTTGAACTGTCGTGCCGTTTTCATGCGTGTATACACCGCTTGCCTCGGATATAGTGGCAAATCCCAGTTCATGCGCACAATAATCGGAAACTGTCTTTTTCGCGTCTTCAGTGGAAACAAGCTGGATTTTTGCGTTCTGATCATTGAGTCCCAGGAACATAATATAAGTCATAATTAGCACCTCCATAAATTTCAGAGCTTTGAAAGCTCTTTTTTGCATTCTGTTGACAGAACACAAGAAACAACTTTCAAGTTGTCTTTAGTCCGTTTCCCCTCGCCAGGCTTCTCACCTCGCGGTCACTCTTGAAAGAGTCCTCGCTACTCTTGACTTGTTTCATGTTTGGCTTGTCTTCACCTCCACCAGTTGCCTTTACTCTGTCGCGAATGAGCTGTAGAGTGTTTGCAGTTGATACTCACCGCTACTGTCGTGCATGTACACCTCACGGCTTTTTCAGGTTACTAAGAAGCCTCTTTAAACAATTTTCGCAAGCTTGTTTCAAGATGGTATCTTGACGTTCCCTATGTTTAGTTGTCAAAGTACAATAGTTGTCGCAGCACATGCTTTCTTGCTTTTCTTGCCTCCCTCCTATGAGGCATTAAATTTGCATTGTTGTATAGCCTACTGCATCGAATGATCATTGAAGTCCGCTCAGGTGATTAAGTTTTTCGCCTCCGTTTCTTGACTGTGGCCTTATGATAGCACGCTTAAGTGATATTGTCAACAACTATTTTTTGATGTACTTTTTGCGATTATGCTAACTTATTCATGCCGAAAGTGATCAAATTCGCGGTCAAAGTGCAATAGAATTGAACTGGATCAGCATTTTAGCGTCTGGAAATTTGTGTAAAAAAATATTTATTCATGTTTTGGCTGCATTTATGCATTTTTCTGTATACTCCCCTGACCTGGATTTTTCGCCTATATATTGAAATATATATTACAATTATACGCGAGAAAAAGCGGATGGATTGACAAGAGTTTGGCAAGGATTGTCAAGAATTTGACGGAGCGGATCGAATGTTAATTATTTGTCATTCGCCTCTGACGCTGCATTGATTAACTCTGTTAAACAATCGATTGTTTCACGCTGTTGAACAATTATTTGATTAACACTGTTGAACAACCTATTAATTCACTCTGTTAATTAACCTGGTGGTAACTGAAGATAATGCACTTTTTTTCAGTTGCGACAGTCTACAATTGTAGCCTGATCATGAAACGTTTCATGACGGCATGGGTTTACATCTGTAGACTGTTGAAATCCAGGCGAATCCCGGGCATGTGTTTCATTTCCCCCACATATTTCCCACCAAAATGCCCACTTTTAAACCGAATTACACTTTCTCCTTCCTAAAATCTATCACTTCCCTATTACTGGCAGTTTACCGTTAACCCCAAAATTCATGATCCTAAACCACCAACAGAAGAAAGCTGACCGTACTAAATTTCAAAAGTATATACTTCCCACGATCAGGCAGCTTATATGAAAATACCATAGTCAATTTTACTCCGACGAAAAATCGGCTGAAATCACATAAAACCGCGAAAACTTATACCTCCCGCCGAAAACAGCCAACGCAAGAGAGATCGTAACCCGGGCAACTTACGATTCTGCGAAACTCAAACTTTAACATACGAAAGTAAACATATTAAAATAGTTTTTAAAAACTATAAAAATATACTAAATTCAAAACTTTTAATAATTATTTGTTATGATTTTAGATTGATTAAAACGAAAATAAAAAAAATATTATGTCAGGTATGAATACGATACTGATCGGATTTTACATCTGGCGTTTACTTGATTCCAGGCTGAACATTCTGTAAAAGACGAGCAGTCATCGTAACATTACTTTTAAGATTCTTAATATAGTAATTTACTATATATAGTAATTAAAGAAGATTAAAAGTAATGTTTATTACTCTAAAGAGTAATTTACTATTCTTTGGTAATTACTTATATATAGTATATATATAGTAATTTACAAAAGAAGAAAGAAAATAAATGTACATTACTTATATATGTACATAGGAATTTAAAAGAAAGAAGAAAAGTATCCGGCGATGGATCTCCACTCCACTCCCATTTTCGCTTGACTGCCACTCCAATCTGTTGTATCATCATCCTGGTCTTCGATGGCTATGCTCCGTGGTGAAGGTGGAAAAGGCGCTGCGGAGCATTCGTTTACAAATAATTCATAATTAGTTATTGACAATTGTTCTTCAAGGTGGTACAATGCTCACCGTGAAAGGAAGCTCCCCGGAGCTGTTCTTTATTCGGTTCTATATACAATAGACAATAACTTTTAGGAGGTTACTGCTTTGGAAGATAACAGTGGTAAGAAATATGTGATCGAGCTTGGCGATGGCTTTAAGCTCAACGGTAAGACCATCTATCCGGTCAAAGGTTTCAACTCTCTTGTTTTTGATGACTTCGGTCTATCCAAGCTGCCGGAGTTTGACGCTGAGATCGAGCGCGACAAGGTTTACGACACTGGATTCAAAGATGGTTCAGATCACCAGTACAAAATCGACTCTGACACTCTCACATCTCTCGTTAATGAGCAGACCAAATGCTACCAGAACGGATACGCCGATGGCAAAATGGCTTACGAGGATGATTATGACAGAGGTCTGTCCGACATGTACGAAGCTGTCTGCCTCATCCTGATGCCAACTAATAAGCGCGGGCTGACGGATGACGAGATCAACCACATCTTTGGTACTCGCATCATTTCGAATATCTTTGAGATGTACGAAGCGGCGGACATCATCAGGATGATCAAAGAGTACCAGGAAGAGATCTGCGTCGGCGACGAAGTTAAAATTATCAGAGACGGAATCTATGGTGTTGTTACCAATGCTGATTATAAAGATAACATCTACCTGATCTTCAGCGACGGTTCTACTTGCAGCGGATTTGAATCCGACGAATTAGAGAAGACTGGGAACAAATTCAAAATCAAAGAGATCCTTAATCACATTCCGCGCTACGACGGAGGACATCACAATGATTGAGTTTATCGAGAAGAAGAAAGCTCTGGACGAAATCGACGAGTGGATCGAGGATCAGAATAAAAACAATATTGCGCTGAACCTTGCCAGGAAGTATGTAAACATGATTCCTGCGGCGGATGTGGTTTCACGCAAGCTCTTCAATGAGTGTCGCAATGAACTCTGCCTCAAGTGCGGTTCGTATGTAAATCGCCACATCGGTGCCTGCGACGATTGCAAGTGGAGACCAGACAATGAACTGTAACGAATGTCGGTACGCGATCTGGGAGTCTGAAGAACTTGAAGGTAGCAAGTATTACTCCGTCGAAGGATGTAAACTCGGCTTCCGAAATAAAGAAGAATGTGAGGAAGAATATGGCGATGAAATCTAAGAAGCCTGGAACGATCTCCGTCGAAATGGACGAACAGGATTTCGGCTGTCTCTGCACCTGCGCTATTCGCTATTGTATGGGGCGCGAGACCTATATGCCTTCTCTGATCAGAGATGCAGTCAGACCGCTCCTTCCAAAGATCGGCGACAAAGCTCTCAGCGTTATGATCGCTGACTGTGGGCGGCAGAGAGAATACAACGACTATGGCAGCGAGACAATTGATAAACCAGGCTGGGTCAAGTGGGAACAGGAACTCTGGGCGGAACGAGATCGGAGGAAGACAGATGGCTGAATATCATGTTTCATGTGGACTCGCCGGTATTTACGCCGGTACACTCAAGAAGAACGGTTATGAGTGGCAGAACAAATCCTGCGTGACCGATGAAGCGGAGAGGGCTGTTCTCGACTGGTACTTGTCGAACATGAAAAATGGGCAGAACTCTTTCGGATACGAATGGAAGATGAAGGACGGCAGGACGGTTTCCCTGGTCGCAACGATTAAAGGCGAAAAGACGGTGGCTGAGTGATAGATAGATTTCCAAAGGACTGCTGGACAAAAGACTGTCCGCACTTCCACGTCTGGGATATGAGCATCGATGATCTGTGCTGCGCCTGCGATGTTCTGGATAAAGAGTGCGATGCCTGCGATGAGGACTATTGTTATTTAGTATGTCCGTTGCCGAAGGAGAAAACATGAGTAAGATGATTAAGTGCGACCAGTGCGGAAAGCTGATGTATACCGATAGCCGTGAAGACAAAGGGGCGTATATACACTTGACGGCAGATGATCCACTTTACGGATTCAGTAATTTTGATCTGTGCCGTAAGTGCTATACAGAAAAATTCCCTTGGCTGAGTGGAGAGGATGAATGAGCATGAGCATTTGGATCGAAAGAATGGAGATGCCGCCTGACGGAAGATACACGGTGTGCGTTACGCACGATTCACGCGGCGTCGTTCATTGGGTGTTTCAAAATCAGGATACGCTTGAGTTCCTGAAACATGGGGCAGTTACCGAAGTCCCTGAACAGCATGGGCGGCTGATCTCAGCAGACGAACTGATTGAGTTTATTGAAAACCGCTATGAAATAACGTGGAAAGATGATTATGAGGGCGGGATCAAAGATGCATGTGTCGATATCCTCGAAAAGATATCCACAATGCCAACTGTCATCCAGGCAAGTGGAACGGAGGTTGAATGATGGCTGCGTGGGTTGATTTTGGTTATCAAGTGCCAAGATCTTTGTATATGGCGCAAACGCTGTTTTGCTCAAGCTGTGATTATAAAATACAACCGTATATAACACAATGGACAGATAATGAAGGAAGAAAATGGGGACGTGCTGATCTTCCTGACTATTGCCCAAGGTGCAAATCAAAAATGGATAATGGATCTTCTGCTTATATTGAAAAGAATACTGATATTGTCGAAGTGGTGCGGTGCAAAGACTGCATCGATCACCATGAGAGTGGAACGTGTGACAGTTGGAGCAGATACGGAAGAATCGTAACGCCGGACGATGCGTATTGCAGTTATGGGAGGCGAGTTAGTGGCTGAATGTATAGACCGCCAAAAAAGCGTTGGAACGTGGATCGAGATCAGAAGAAACGATGTAAATCCGATTACTGGAAGATGCGGCGTATATGTCGGTTGCTCGGAATGCGGAGCACCACTCCCAACAGACAGTATGCTTGATTTCATAGACGAGTCTGATTGTAAGTTCTGCTATAACTGCGGAGCTGAAATGATAGGTGGCGTTACGTGATGACTGAATACATCGAACGCGAGAAGTTGCCGCAGAAAAAGGAGCGCGGATTCTTTTTAGACGATGATTTCAATGCGGGCTGGAACGCTTGCATTGACAAGGTCAACTCCATTCCCGCCGCCGACGTGGTGAAACCGAAGACTTGTAAGAACGTCGCAATAGAATATGATGATTGTGATCAGTTTGTTTGTTCTGAGTGCGGAATCGAACTGCAAGATTGGCGCAGAGTTGAGCGTGACGAAGATGACGGAGATGTTACATACTATGAATATAGACTTCGGTACTGTCCGAACTGCGGCGCGAAGATTGGAGAAAACTGATGGATATTAAATCTTGTCCGTTCTGTGGCGGCATGGCACATTTAGATTTCGCGCATGGTAGTAATCAGATTTACTTAAAGAAAAACGGGTTTATTGGTGAAACGCCATTGTGGTATGTTGTATTTTGCGAAGACTGTCATGTGAAAACAATGCCATGTGAAGATGCAAAACTTGCAATTCAATTATGGAATAGGAGAATTAATGATGTATGAAGATCTCGTTTTCAAACTGAGAGCATGGGAGAATGCCGGTGAAAGTAACAGTCGTGTATTTGGGCAGGCTGCTGATGCAATTGAGGCATTGACGAAAGGATATAGGCAACTACAGTCTATTCGGTGTGAACAGATTAATATTGTGCCGCTTTCTTCCTGGATTTCGGTAAATGATCGGCTACCAGAATATGGCGAACTCGTACTTGGATATACTCCATGTGATGGTTATATGTTTGTAGGAAAATGTTATACATACAAATTCGGAAACGATACGGATGTTATTTGGCAGATTATAACCGCAATGCGAAGCACCAGAACTATGAAAAAGAAAGTTACACACTGGATGCCACTGCCAGTCGCGCCTGAATCAAATAATGAAAAATAATATGATGTATAAAGAACTGGTTGCTCGTTTGAGAGACAGAGCGAGGCGAGAAGATGAATACTATGCTCACGGTGGTGACGTTATCAACGAAGCTGCCGATGCTATAGAGGAGCTGGAAAAGTTTTACCAGATAATGGCAGACGCATACGAAACAGAAGTCACAAAGGAACGCTGGATTCCAGTGACTGAGTTGCTTCCCGAGGAAAGCGAAGGACTACGCTGGTGCGAAGAACTAACACTTCGGTTTACTTCTGTGTGGTGCTGCGACGTGAATACTGGAACTATAGAGGTGCGCAATAGACTTCAAGGTAAAAAGACCAGGATTGATGGTTTAGATCAGTATATGAAAGATACTGATTGGCATTGGAGTCATTCGTGGTGGGAACCGACACACTGGATGCCAATAGTACCTTTGCCTGAGAAACCAAAGGAGTTATGATGATATATAAAGAGCTGATAAAGCGGCTGAGAGAAAAAGCCGGTGCCTTCGACTATGACGGAAGACCCGACATCGCCTGTGACTACGAGCAAGCCGCCGATGCCATAGAGAAGCTTCTAAAAGTTGCGTCTGCGATGCACACTTGGATTTTCCTACACACAGGCGATGAGCAGGCGGCTTATGATGAGTGCGGTCTGACAGATGAAATGAATGCAGAGCTTGGCTATAGCGGACAGTATGTAATAGAACCGCCGAAGGAGAGCACATGAACGCCAACAGAAAATATGTAGCGGTTAGCATTAAACACACGGAATACAGATGGAAATTCGGCATGCCGTGTTGTCTGTGGGGTTTCCATCAGACGGCGGACGATGAACCTCGTTGCTTTTCAAGCTATACGCAGTATCCAGAAAAAGCAGAGCGATATGCTCTTGGCGATTTCAAAAAGCATGGATATGGCGCAAGCATTAAGGACGATGAGCCTGTAAAGCTGTCAGTCGATTTCTGCAAAAAGTGGAAGGAATATGACACGGTTCTTGTTGATGCAGAGATTTATGAAGCGTATTGCAAAATCGCTGATTTGCCGATCAAACCGCCGAAAGAGTAATAAATATGGCGGCAATAACTAAAAACTTTAGAGAGCTTTACGACTGGCTTAAGACTTATCATCCTGATTATTTGGAATGGTGCAAAGATTATGCTCGATGCCATGTGTGTCCTCTTGGCGCGGTTATTACATGGGAAGAAGGAACCATACGTGAAATGATGGCGAATCATAAGGAGAAAGAATCATGACGTTCAGAGAGAAACTGCAAAAAGAGTCACCATCGGATTGCAATCCTGGTTACGTCGGCGGATGCAACTGGTGTCCATGTGATCATGAATACGAGCCGCATGGTTGCGGTTTGTGTGCAGAACATTTTAATCGTAATTTTACCATAGATGAGCTTAGAGAACTGTGTACAAAATGTTGGGACAGAGAATGTCCTGAAACAAAATGCCGGTATTGCGGCGGAACACTGTCGGAAGTCCGTATGCATAATGGCAGGCGACTGCAACATTGTTACAGTTGCCACTTTGAGTTCTATTTAGATTAAGACGAGGTATAACATATAATGTCTGTTTTAGACAAGAAGATGCTTCTTCTTGATCTTGAAACGAAGCTGAATGCGTATATCCCAGCAAATACTGTTAGACAAATTACATATGACCTCGGCGAGATCATGATGAAGTACGAAGTCGAAACGGTAGAAGATAAAAACGAAACCGGCGAAGATGAATCACAGCAATTGCTGAAGATGTTTATTGATGCGAAAAGTATTGAGGGCAAGTCGAAAGCAACAACGGAGCACTATAGATATGTACTACAACGGATGATTCACGATATCAAAGTGCCTGTTCGTAAGATAACGGTCTATCATCTTCGGCAGTATATGATGACGGAGAAAGATCGTGGAATCAGTATGAACACGATCAGGGGCAACAATAATGCGTATTCAAGCTTCTTTACATGGTTGCACAAAGAAGGATTGATCGAATCCAATCCAACCGCGAATATCAGCACAATCAAGGCAAGACCAGAAGAGGAAGAACCGTTTACGGACGAAGAGATCCAATTAATCAAGGAAGCGGCAAGAAACGAATTCCAGCTTGCGATGGTATACTTCCTTTTGCAGACTGGATGTCGAATCTCGGAAGTCTGCAATCTGAATATTGACGATCTTGATTTCCACGATCTGAAATTAAACGTAGTCGGCAAAGGCGATAAGGTGCGTGAAGTCTATATGGACAAGGTAACTGCGCTGATGCTGAAACGCTATCTCGATACAAGAAAAGACAATCATCCGGCTTTGTTTTACAACAAGCGCAAAGGAGACCGCTATACACCAGGCGGCATTCGTCGGATGCTGAAGTCGCTTGAAGAACGCTCTCACGTCAAAGGAGTTCATCCGCACCGTTTCCGTCATACATTCGCGACAAACCTGACTGACAGAGGTATGGATATCCAGGAAGTATCATATATTCTCGGACACAGCAAGCTGGATACGACCATGACTTATGTCCGTGTCAATAAGAAGAATACAGAGAATGCATACCGCAAATATGCGTGTATGTAATTAATTTGATCGCTATTTACAATAGACAATAACTTTAAGGAGATTTGAATGAAGTGGATTCCAAAGATGTAAAGATTGCGGAACTTGAAGACGAGGTTCGAAAGCTCAAAGCTTTTAAAGAATATTTTGATGAATTGTATGGAATTAATCTGATGGTAAAGAATTGGCATCTGAACGGAGACACAGAACCGTTTGATACTTTTTATGAAGATGCCTGCGCGGAGATGGAATGAAGAAACCATGTAACGGATGTCAGCATGCGTATGCGCAATGGCCGAACCTGAAGAACAAAGGCTACACTCCATCGCTATGGCTCGATGAATGCTGCTCATGTGAAAAGATCAAGAAGTACAACGATTATCTTGAATCCAGGCGCAAGTACAGCAAAGGCGATGTGATTACCGACATTGCTGAATTATGCAGGCGATGCGACGAAGACGGATTTGTGTATTGGAATAATAAGATTCTGCATAAAGAGTTTGTTTATAGCTGGCAGTTGCACATGATCATGATGTCTTTGAAACAAGGTTGGTTTCGTGTAGCGAATCTGAAAACCGAACATTCAAACTAAATCCGTACATTGGAGAAGAGGAAAACCGTACATTGAGAGTCGATATCTATAACACCAATAATACATATGGTCTGATTCTGGCAGACCCACCCTGGAAGCAGCAGAAAGGACAAGGAAAGAAACGGCATACCGGACACGCAGGTGAACCTCTCGACTACCCTACTCTGAGTCTTGAAAATATCAAAGAGCATCTTCGGCAGGCTACATCGCTCTGTGACAGAGATGGAGAATCAAACAATGTTTCTGTTACTTCGTCGGGAGTTGGGTAGAAATCGGTTGCAGATCTTTTCTTCTCAGGATTTCCGCCAATCATCTGGCTTGCAGTGATTGATTCCATAGTTCTTATTCCTCTTCTTCTATTTCTCCTGGGGCTTCATTGCCCCATATGTCAAAGCCTTCATGCTCATATCTGGCATATAGCTCAAGCTTCTTGAGATCTGGATAGAGCTGGTTGATGATCTGATAGGAGATCTCAGGCTTCTGGCTATGCCGTCTGACTTTCTCTGTAAATACTGTATGTACTTTGCCTTGCGCTTCTTTCGCAACAGGAGTCAGCTTGCCCCTATACATATACAGCAGATACTCATGTCCGAATCGGACAGTATATGCGGCAGGTATGCCGTTAACCTTATTCCAGATCATACGTGCATGAAGCTTATATCCAAGCTCTTCAGCAATTTTCTGGGCTTCAAACAGATATTTGTCTATCGTCCATAAGAACAAAACATTGATTTATGCTATACAGCCGAATCCTGAGACAACAAAGATCTGGGAACCGGCATGCGGTGACGGTCGAATGGTCAGATGCCTTGAACGTATTGGGCCTTATGAAGTAGTCGGAACAGATATCAGCACTGGTCATGATTTCCTAAAGATCAATGAAGTCCCGGATGGCTGCAACTGGATTATCACAAATCCGCCGTTTTCGCTTGCTGAAGAATTTATCAGACATGCGCATGAACTCAATATCCCATTTGCGTTCTTATTGAAGTCGCAGTTCTGGCATGCAAAGAAAAGATATGATCTGTTCACTCAATGCCCGCCCGATTATATCTTTCCGCTCACATGGAGACCTGACTTTCTGTTTGGCGCAAGCAGCGGTGCTCCGCTTATGGATGTGATGTGGTGTGTCTGGCTCAGAAACAGCAGATATCCGCTTACAAGATATGTACCGCTTAAGAAACACATATTCAACGAGGTCAATAATGAGTGATGTAATTACCAGTCCGATTAAGGCAATCAGAAAGTATTGCCTGGAATGTTGCAAGGAATCCCCTAACGAAGTAAAGCTCTGTCCAGCAGAAGGATGTATCTTATATCCGTTCCGTTTTGGGCGTAATCCGTTTCGCAAAAAAAGAGAATACAGTGAAGAAGAAAAAAAGAAGATGACGGAACGACTTCAGTCAAAGCTTCATTCTGCCAGGATTTCTGTTAAAGATTCAGAATAAATCTCCATAAATTATGGGAAAAGAAATTATAGATATTCTGGATGTGAATTTATATATCCACGATATTTGACTAGAAATGTTTTTCATAAATTATGGGAAAAATTAGCAAAGATAACAAAATATAGGAGGATGATGCGTTGAAACAAAAGGCAGCGCAGAAGCTTATCTATAAAATACATACCAAGCAGCTCAAACGAAGCGGATGGGATCTTGATCTCCCGCTTCAGAAAGTGATGGAAGAGTTTCCTGATCTGATCGTGTCCATCAATGACAGCCAGATGCTCAGATGGATTGATGAGCTGAATCATGTGGAGAACTATGATGATCAGGTAGCACATATCAAGAAGCAGATCAAATACTGGAAGAAGAAGCCGAAGAGCGCAGAATCCCGCTCTCAGATTAAAAGCTATTATAAGAGCCTCTATGATCTTCAGTTTCAGCCGGATTATGTCTGTATCGTTATGGATAGTCCAAAGGACTATGACCGCGCCAACCAGGGATTCAGTATTAATGGCATTCGGTTCAAGCGTCTGCTTGGAACAAACGGTGGGGTCAAGACCAGCACCATTGTCTATGTCAATGAACTGCTGTGGCCAACGTTGAGATCGCGAATTGACAATGGGCGAAACATGAAGAAGGAACTTGTGCCTGCGAAGTTTGAAGCATACTGCGCACTCACCTGCTCTGGTTCTACTCCGATTCCACAGCCAAATGGCGTGATTGTCGTTCATGACTGTATGACGCAGTTCAAAGATGATGTCATTGTGATTAATACAGATACAGATGGAGAACCAGATCTTCAGGAGGTCAATGGCTATGAGATTGAACATGATGCATCGGATGGAAACGGAATGATCTCCCCTTCCTATTCGAAGCGGCTGAATGAGTTCCTGAATGGCGATGGAGAGCACACGCTGTCTGGTGTCAATTGCCGCAACGCCTGGACAAAAGGAATGCTTTACACATTCGATTATGTAGAGTTTGCCGAAAAAGTTGCTGGCAACTACTATGTGAAAGATGTGTGGGGAGACTGGCGCGATGTAAGAGAAGCAGACATGATTCTCACTGAATCGATGCTGAAACTCTGGGATTCCTATGACGGCATTGAGGAATATCTGGAATGCTGCAAGGATAATCACTATGAGTTTGCGGTCACGAAAGATACTCCTGAGAAACTTGAAAATGTGCGTGATACGAACTATCAGTTTCTTCAGGACATCCACATGACGAACAACGACATCGATGAGATCTGCAAACCGACAGAAGAAGAAATTCTGGCTATTCTTGGTGGTGATTATCGGAAGAGTCTTGCCTTCCTTTGTGGTTTCGGAATGGATGACCAGGGCGCAATACACGGTAGAGATGACTATGTAAAAGCTCTGATGATCGACAAAGAAATGATCAACGATCCTTATGTGCGCAGAAACATCTACTCTATGATTCGGAAAAGAATGGATGACGCGAAGAAGGGATCGCTTCGGATTTACGCAAACTTCGCCATGCTTGGCGGCGATCTTTATGCACTGGCTCAGAGCATGTTTGGGTTGCAAGTGACCGGCTTGCTGAAGCGCGGAGAAGTGTATCATCGGTACTGGTCTGACTGTGGTGCCACAGAGATCGCATGTTTCCGCGCTCCAATGACTTCTCTCCATAATGTGAGGAAGATGAAGTTGAACGCAGAGGAAGAAACACTGCATTGGTTTCAGTATGTTGAAACCGCCTGCCTGATCAACGCCTGGGACACAATGGCAGATGCACTCAATGGGTGTGATTTCGATGGAGATACAGTATTCGCTACAGACAACAGCGTGATTCTGAAGAATGCGACAAATCCAAGAACGCTTATCTGCATGCAGAGAAAAGCGAACAAAAAGATACCAACCGAAGAAGATATTGTTGCCGGAAACAAGCTTGCATTCAATGATGACATTGGAGTTGTGACGAATCATGTAACAAGCATGATTGAGCGGTGCGCCGGGTTCTCGGAAGATTCTGATGAATATAAGATACTGCGGTATCGGATTATGTGCGGTCAGGCATATCAGCAGGAAACCATCGACCGTATCAAGGGAATCGTCTGTGAACCGATGCCGAAATACTGGTATTCCTACAGAGACATCAAGGATGCGCCTGGATATTTCGACAAGCATCTGCTCGACAGGGTGTGTGCGCCATATAAGCCGTACTTCATGTGTTATGTCTATCCGAATCTCAGAAAGCAGTATCAGGATTTCGAAAAGAATAACCAGAGAAGCAGCAGAAGACGGTTTGCTCATTATGGCATTTCAAGCATCGAAGAACTGAAGAGCAAGAAGATGAAGAAGAAAGAAGTTGAAGAGTTTCTTTCGCATTCCGAAACTGATCGCAAGATCGGAGAGAATGCCTGTACGATCAACCGAATCTGCTGGCATTTCGAAAAAGCATTTCCGCATTACAACGGACTGGACAAACCAGATCACGAATTCGATTATAGGATTTTGAAGTCCGGCGTTGAGTACAGTATGAAAGACTTCAATGCGATTCAGAGATTATATCAGGAATATACGCATGAGTCGCAGCAGTACATGAAGTATCTCAGAAAGAACGGATACATTACAGAAGATGAGCTTCCGAAAACCAGGGAAGATTTTCTGCGTAAGTTTATGCTGAAGGCATCCGTGGCATGTCCGAATGAAAAGGAACTGTGCGACATTGTTCTGGATCTCTGCTATCAGAAAGAAGGTTCAAAACAGTTTGCCTGGGATATTGCCGGTGGACAGATCATTCAGAATCTTCTTGAGAAGAACGACAATGTGATGTGTTATCCGAAACGTGGCGGAGATGAGTTTGAGTATGGCGGCGAATCATTTGAGATGAAGACGGTTCTTGTCGGAGGTGATCTTTCATGACAATTATTTTGAACGAAAAGAAGTATGCGAAACGATGCCTGGAAGATAGGACTCTCGGCGAGAATGCATGGCAGACCGCTCAGATCATAGCGAAGTATTATTACTTTATTCTCGGCTATCGGAAGAAACGCATTGAAACAGAGCTTACCGCTTTTGTCAGTCAGAACTATGGACTGTATAAAAGCAATGTTCAGAGATGGCAGGAAAGTATTGAAAAGATTGCTGCGAGTGCCGGTAAGTATCCTCTGTTCGAACACAACAGCGTTCCGATTACCAAGGAAGAGTTCGCTAAAATAACAGACTGCGGACTTTCTAAGCAGCATCAGCAGGTTTTGTTTACATACTTGTGTCTGGCGAAACTCGGCAACATCAGGAATGAAAAGAACAACGGATGGGTAAACCATAAAACGAAGGATGTATTTTCGCTGGCTCATGTTTCTCTCAGCGAAGAAAAGCAGGACTACATGATCAATGACTTCTATACCAGGGGGCTGGTTGATCTGCCGAAGAAGAACGATAATCTTGCTGTTCGAATCACCTTCTGCGATATGGAAGGTGAAATACATCTTGCTGTATCGGACTTCAGAGATCTCGGATATTATTATCTGAAAGAGATCGGAGAGAATATTGTAGCCTGTGCTGAGTGCGGCGTTCTTATGCGTGGGAACAAAGCTGGCACAAAGAAATACTGTAATGACTGCGCCGGTTATATACCACAGACAGATAAGCTTATTCAGTGTATTGATTGTGGAAAAGAGTTTAAAATCGCTGGTAACAATACAAGAACTAAGCGTTGTGCCGATTGCCAATCCATCATCAATCGAGAAAAACGAAAGATCTGGAAACAAAAACACGATGCTGAATGCAAAGTAGAAATTAAGATTAAAAGTTAAAAGTTTGTCAAAGTCCAGTAATTACTGGGGTTTTGAGCATTTAAAAAATTTTATGTATTATGGTATATGGTATAGCCATATGCTATCATTCGCATCCTCTATCTTTCTCTTCTCGGTTCTGCCTCGGCCTGTGTCGGGGCAGATAACATGGGCGGTTGGCTCAGTTGGGAGAGCACCTGATTTGCACTCAGGAGGTCAACGGTTCGATTCCGTTACCGTCCACCATATAGATATACTGCGGGTTAGAGGAGTGGAAGCCTTGTCAGCCTCATAAGCTGAAGACGCTGGTTCGAATCCAGCACCCGCAACCACATCGGGAAGTAGCCCAGCGGCGAGGGTAGCGGCCTGTAAAGCCGTGACAGATGAAACGCCGGTAGTTCGAGTCTACCCTTCCCGACCATATAAAATTATTTTAGGCACTTCCATCAGGCCGACCAAATATCGATGCTCAGATTCTTTACAGCCATCATCGAGGCGCGGCACACTTGATGGCTTTCTGTTTTTACCGATCTACAATAGTAGAAACGGTTTTCGTAATCGTGCAAGCGGTTACTGGGTGTTGCCTGCAACAGACCGCTGGCGTATGCGGTATATAAGTTGGCGTATAGATTTGGAATTCATCGCACGTCCACCGTATGGGGCGTACCGTAACAGTCGGTTTTATTGAATGAAAGAGCACAGCAGGCCCTTCGGGGATGTGTTCTTGTAAAGGGAGGGTGTCGGAACTTTCCCTTAGTTCTCGCAATCGGGATTCTGCGGTGTACGCCACCGACAAGCGGCACAATGGATGACCGACCGCATTCTATGGTTCTTTAGCTCAGTTGGTAGAGCGGCTGGCTGTTAACCAGCATGTCAAAGGTTCGAGTCCTTTAAGAGCCGCCACAAAAGACGTATGTCGTGGGCGTCTATAAAACCACGGCAATTTTAATAAAGGATGTGTCAATTATTAAGCTGATTACAAAAGAAGAGATGGATGTTCTTGTGAAGAAGGGCGTACTGCATAATACCAGTCGCGGTTATGTAGATCGCAACGGCAATCTCGCAAGCTATTACAGAACGTGCAACAAGCGCTATATCGGCGATAAGTATGCAGATCTTGCGAAGAAGCTGAACAAGTAAGAGGCGTTGCTATGAGTAAGAAGAAGCTCAAGGGTGACGGAATCTTTTTCACTGGAAAAGCATCTGATGATGTAACAGGCTCACAGTATTACATTCGATTCGGAGATTGCCAGATGCTTCTTGAATGTGGATTACACCAGTCTTCAAGCAACGATTATCTGGATTCCTATAAAATCAATTCTGAGAAGTTTCAGTTTAAGCCTTCTGAGCTTGACTTTGTATTCGTAGCGCATCCGCATATTGATCACTGCGGTCTGATTCCCAGGCTGATAAAGGAAGGGTTTCAGGGAAAGATCATTGCAACGGCGAAAACGGCGGAGATCATGAAACCGCTTCTGTCGAACTCCTGCTATATTCTGACAGAAGAGGCGAAGATTTTGTCGAAACGCCATCACAGAGAATATAAACCGCTCTATGACATGGATGATGTCAAAGAGACATTTCGGCATGTCTATGAGTTAGATGAATATAACCACATTTATGAGCTGAATGATACGGTCAGTTTTCAATGGCTGCACAATGCACACTGCCTCGGTGCGGCACAGCTTCAGCTAATACTGAAGAAAGAGAACAAGAGAACAAAGATTCTGTATACATCGGATCTTGGGGCGCTGAATACAAAGAATCACTATGTTGATCATACGGAGATTCCGGAAGATTTCAACCATGTTGTTCTGATGGAGTCAACATATGGCAATGCGAAAAAGGCGAATAACAAAAAACGTTATGATGATATTCTTCATCTTAAAGCGGCTATTGATACGACGATTGAGCGAAAAGGAACTGCGGTACTCCCATGCTTTAGCTTCAGCAGAACACAGGAGATTCTGACAACGCTTTATGAGCTGTATGGTGATGATCCTTCATTTCATACAAAGATTTATGTCGATTCAAAACTCAGTTGTGAAATCAGCAAACTATATTCCAAAATACTTGATGGCGAAGATCTTCAATTATGGGAAGAAGCAAGCAAGTGGAAGAACGTACAGTTTATTGAAGAGAAAGATGATTCCAGGATGGTGCTGAATGACAGCAGACCGAAGATCGTCATCTCTGCTTCTGGATTCTGTACAAACGGAAGAGTTGTTGACTACTTGAAAAAGCATATACCGGATTCAAACAGTATGATTATATTTACTGGTTATACCGGCGATAATCCGTCTTATTTGTCGTATCGCATTAAGAATTATCGTAAAAGACAGTTTATCAGCATCAATAAAGAAGCGATTGCGAACCACGCAGACTGCATTACATTATCAACATTCAGCAGCCACGCTGGTCACAATGATCTTATAACATATGGCAGTTCACTGAAATGCGACAAGCTTGTGCTTGTGCATGGTGATATGGAAAGCAAGAAATCTCTTGCGGATAAACTGAAAGAACAAATCTCTAAGAATAACAAAACCTATCGTGTTCTTTGTGCATTCAAAGGCATGGTAATTCATCTGTAGGGAGGATGTTATGGCAGAGAAGAAAAAGAGAGAAGAAGTTTATAATTTTTGTTGGCTTGATCAGTTCAATTCAGAAGATCTTGAAGGTCGCAGACTGTATCTGAATTCTGAAGTAGACGAACAGTGCATCGGCGATCTCGCCTATCATATTCTGAGATTCAACAGAATGGATAAGGGACTTCCTGTCGAAGAGCGCAAGCCGATTATTCTTTATATCAATTCACCTGGAGGTTCTGTTTCTGACGGTTTTGGTCTGATTGATGTAATCATCACATCGAAGACTCCTGTGTACACCGTGAATCAGGGCATGTGCATGTCAATGGGATTTCTTATTGCCATTGCCGGTCACAAGCGGTTTGCAATGCCGCATTCTGAATATCTCATGCATGAGGGATATACCGGTGTAATCGACAATATGAGCAAGGCGAAAGACCGCATTGATTTTGAAGCCGGCGAACTTGAAGCAGCAATCAGGAAATTTGTGCTTGAGCATACCAATATTACTGAAGAGTTATACGAGAAGAAGTATCGTTGCGAGTTCTACTTCCTTCCTGATACGGCGAAGGAACTCGGTGTTGCAGATGCCATCGTTGGCGTGGACTGCGACATAGACGAAATTGTTTGATTCAGGAGATTTAATTTGGATTTAAAGAGAATAGAGAACGAAAACGAGGAGCAGTACCTTTGGAGGCTTGGGCAAGCGAAAGACGCTGGGTTAATTGATCTTGACTGGGTTGGCATCGCTGATCTGATGAACAAGGAATTCAGAGAAGATGAATCCGTATATCGCAACGAATCGGCATATCGAAAGCCGTATCAGTATGCCAAGAAAATGTATGAAGCCGGTGTGTTCAAACAGTATGAACAGGATTCATATGTTGAAGATCTTGCCGCAACAAAGGATGAAATCCGAAAAGAAAAGCAGAAGCTTTTTGATGAGAGAAAAGCTTTGAATAAGATTTCCCGTGACAATGCAAGAGCAGAGGAAGACCTGAAGAATCTTGAAATGCTCATCGCAGAAAACGGACAGAGAGCTTTGCCTGAATTACATCATGACATTATCACATCAGATAACGATCTTATTGTGTCGTTGTCTGATTTTCATTTGGGCGCTGAGTTCGATGGATTCTTTGGTTCCTACAATGCGGATATCGCAGAACAGAGATTGAACCGTTATCTTTCTGAGGTAATCGAGATTCAGAGAACGCATCTTGCGGAAAACGCATATCTGATTCTTCTTGGAGATTCCATCAGTGGGAACATCCATTGGACTACTCAGTTGCAGAACAGAGAAAATGTGATTGAACAGATTCAGAAAAGTGCGGAACTGATTTCCGCATTTGCCTATGAATTGAGCAAGTATTTTAAAAATGTATATGTTGCTTCTGTCCCTGGGAATCATTCAAGAATCGGACTAAAAGATCAGGTTCTTCGCAACGAAAGACTTGACGATCTGGTTCCCTGGTATATGAAAGCTGCGCTTTCTCATATCAGCAATATTGAATTTGTTGATGAGAATATCGATCCGACAATCGGTACGTGTTTTATCCGTGACCATTGTTATATCTATTGCCACGGAGACTTTGACAAATTCAATGAGAGCGGAGTTGCCAAGCTTGTCATGATGCTTGGTATAAAGCCGACTGCTGTTCTGTACGGTCATATGCATCATTGTTCCTATGATGACATTTCGGGAGTCAAGATGATTCGAAGTGGAAGCTTTTGCGGAACAGGCGATGACTTTACAGTGTCCAGGAGAATTTCTGGCAAACCGCAGCAGATGGTTGTGGTTGTAAATGATAGCGGTGTGAAAGCCTGCTATCCAATAGATTTAGATTGAAATCAGAAATCATTATTAGTTGAAATCGGAGGATTATATGGTATCAAGGGGAGACATTATTCGCAAGGTCTCAAGGCGAGAAGGTAGCTATTATGAAAAGGTTGCCGCAATTTTTGACTGCGCGATAGATGAAATCAAGAAAGCTTTGATAAGCGGCGAAGGCGTTTATATCAAAGAGTTCGCAAAATTTGAAGTTAACGATATTCCGGAAAGACTGCAAAGAGATCCGAAGACGGATGAAGTGCGTCTGTTTCCGGCAACGAAGAGGCCGAATTGCAGGTTCAGCGATAAACTGAAAAAGGCAGTCAAGGGAGATAGCAATGAGGACTAAAACATATAACAGCTACGATGACATTTCGGTAGATCTGCTGGACGTGGCACTTGATGGACAGATGGCATGTGCCGTCATGAAGTATGATAATGCAGTTAAGCTGCTGAAGTCTCTGCTGACATTTACGGACACGGCAATCGAAATTATAAATATTGAGCCGCCCGAATGGGACAACTATTTCGATGAGTACCTGATATCTGTTGACAAGAGAGATGATGGAGTCTGCATCTGCTGTGAAAAGGAAGTTGTGAACGGAACGTATCTTGGCTTTGATGCGAGTCTGCTTATTATCGCGTCTGACTGCCATTATGGGATCGTTTATAAAAATGAACTGCCGGAGCATTGTGTGATTGAAGCAATCATATCTGAAGACGCTGATGAATATGATTTGCCTTATTGCGATGATGACTGCGACTGCTGCGGTAAATGCTGCTGCGAAGATCAGACATGCGTTTATCCTATCAAGAAAGATGATCATGACAACGAAGATGATGACGGCTTCGATTGTCATTTGTACTGCAATGATAATGGCAAAGAAACTGATTTTCATTTGAATTTTGATCAGTTATGCACATTAATCGAAGAGCTTTTTAGTTGAAATCGGATTCATAATTGAAAGAGGGTGGCGAGTTGCCAAAACCTGTAGAAAGCGGTGAGATGTATACTTGCTGCCGTTGTCAGGAATCACTTGATTTAGCAAAAGATTATTATCGTTTGAACAGCTCTCTCTATAATGGGACGAGGCATATGCCTGTCTGCAAAAGCTGTCTCGGCAAAATCGTCGATGGCTATATCAGGAAATACGGTAATCGCAGAGAAGCGATGAAACGTATGTGTATGGCTTTCGATGTTTATTACAACGATGATGTATTTACGCCGGTAGAAGATGATGATGCTTTTATCGGTCAATACTTTAAACGTTTGGGCATGTCTCAGTGCAAAGGAAAGACATTTGACAATTCTTTGGACGAGGGAATCAAATTCGCTGGAATGACATTTGATCTCAAGTCAAAGAAGATGCGAGAGAAACTGGAAGCAGAGGAAGAGGCAAATAAGATATCTGCTGAAGATATTAAAAAATGGGGAGCCGGTTTCGATCCCGAAGATTATGCGGAGATGAACCGACACTATGCTCTGCTGAAGGCGGCAAACCCTCGCGCCGATGGCAACCAGGAAAACTATATCATGGACTGCTGTCGTATCAAGATGCATCAGTTGAAAGCATCGCGTGAAGGTGATATGGATGTCTTCCAGAAAATGACTGAGCTGTATACAAAAAACTATAAAAACGGAAATCTGAAATCCGCTGGTGACAGTGCGATTGCGGAAGATTTTGTTTATGGTGTTACTGTTGAACAGATCGAACAGTTTACACCAGCCGAATATTACAAAGGCAAAGAGCTTTACAGAGACTTTGATAACATCGGCGATTATTTTCAGCGCATGGTTGTTCGCCCAATCAAGAATATTCTTTTCGGGACAAAGGACAAAGATCCAGAGTTCTATGTAAAAGACGAAGATGATGGCGGTGATGACGATGAGTGAGGCTATGCCGAGAAAGCATTATCGTAACAGAAATGCTGATGATCGTCAGGCAGAGCTGTTCACTCATTTCCCACCGGATACGTTTCTTGGTGATGAGAAAAACGCAGACCATTTTATACAATGGACTACATTTTTCAGGCGAAATTTTCACAGGTTTGCGATGGATTACCTTGGAATTAAACTCTATCTGTATCAGATTATTATTCTGTATCTGATGGGGCTTAATTCTTTTTTTGTAATCATTGCGAGTCGTGCTGATGCCAAGTCATTCATTGTAGCACTTGGCGCATGTATCTATTGTATCCTCTATCCGAACTCTATGGTGGTTATTGCATCGGGGACAAAGAAGCAGGCGAAGCTGCTTGTTTCAGAAAAGATTGAAAAAGAGCTGATGAAAATGTCAGCTCCGCTGCGGAAAGAAATCCGCAAAGTGAAGGATAACCAGAATGAGGTTATCGTCTATTTCAAGAACGGAAGCACCATTACGGTTGTTGCTCCCGGTGATGGCGGACGCGGATATCGTTCGACCGTCCTTGTCCGTGAAGAGTTTCGACAGATCAAGAAAGAGGACGAAGACAGTGTTCTGTCACCTTATCAGATCGTGCGTCCAGTGCCGTACATGAAGGACGAATTCTATGCCAATGTTCCTGAACTTCAGGAAGAACCGCTCGATATTTATATCAGCTCTTCCTGGATTGACAATGGAACGTCATGGCTGTGGTCAACGGTAGACCAGGCTTGCGATGAGATGCTGAAGGGAAAAGATTCCTGTTTGCTTGCGTTCGATGAAGCGATATCAATTCGTCACCGAATCAAGACAATGAGATACTTCCAGCGCGAGAAGAAGAAACAAGACCAGGTTACATGGGATACGGAATTCATGAACTTCCGTATCAAGGAAAATGTTTCTGCGTACTTCACGTATTCAATGCTGGAAGAGAATCAGAAATGTAAGCGTCCCTGGTATCCGAGAACGACAATGGACTTCAAAGCTGGCAGAAAGAATCCATATGATATTCAGAAGCAAAGCGGCGAGATCAGAGTTGTGTCATGCGATATGGCTTTTGTGGAAGGAAAGAAAAACGATAACTCGATCTTTACCTGCTACAGAGCATTGCCTGAGAGTCATCACTATGAACGCAATCAGGTTGACGATGTTGAGATCAGCAAAGGATACCGCAGAATACCGTGTTATATGGAATCTGTTCAGGGAGGCGATACTATTAAGCAGGCAATCAGAATCAGACAACTGTTTGAAGATTTCGATGCTGATTATCTTGTGCTTGATATGAGAAACGGCGGTATTACGGTCTATGACATGCTGGCGAGAGTTATGTATGATGAAGATCGCGGAGTCGAATACTCCCCTCTTCGGTGTATGAATAATGAAGAGATTGCCAATCGTATCTTTGTTGAAGGTGCACGTGAATGTGTCTTCGCTGTTGTCGCATCACAGAAACTGAACAGCGAGATTGCGGTTGACTTCAGAACGATGCTGACCGGAAACAGGATTGATCTGCTGGTTAATTTTGAAAAAGCAAGTGAAGAGATTCTTCCTGGAATCAAGGAATATATTAATTCGCCTGATGCAGACACTCAGCTTTTCTATGAAAGACCGTTCCTTGAAACACAGGAGTTTATCAGCGAAACCACGGGACTTGTCTACGAAAAGAAAGCACAGACTGGTGCAATTGTTATCAGTGAGCAAGGATCAAATCGCAAAGACCGTTATACAAGCATGAGTTATGGCTCATATTTCATTTCTCAGCTTGAGCTGGATTTGCTGTCAAATGGCAGCGATAATGATTTTGTAACATTCATCAATTAGGAAGGAGGGCGTGAATGCCAACGAACAACAAACCAAAAACCGGGAATAAACGTCCCTCTAATAACAACAAGAAAGAACCGTCTTATGAATTTTCTTCTTACTATAATCGTAACACTTATAGTTCTCTGTGCTTTGGACTGAATCTGCTGGACTATTATAAACCGGAAACACTGATTAAACTTGTGCAAGATCCGATGACCCACAATGAGGAACTGCGCAAGCTGTCTCTGCTTCTGTATGGCACCAACGGTTCTTATACCAATACGGTGGACTATATGTGTGCGCTGCCTACTTTGGATTATGTAATTGTTCCGTATGGGAAGAGCAAAACAAAGAAGAAACAGAATAAGGATTTAATGGAATCCACATTGCGTACCATTCGGCATAAGGAAATTGTGCGCGATATTCTTTTCAAACTGATGATTGAGGGAGCTGCGTACTATTACTTTGATACTACAGAGCGTCCGCTTTCCAGGCAGAAGTATCTGTCGGATATCGATGTTGAAGAGATCGTAGAAATCAACGACATCGGAATGAACGCATACTGTCATGCGCTTCCGGCAGATTACACCAAAATTGTAGGCATGAAGAACAATTCATACGTTCTTGCATTTAATCTTGATTATTTCTCTCATCGGCTTGAGAACGCAGATCAGGCCGTAAAGAAATGGCCGAAAGAAATCCGTGATGCGTGGAACGCAAAGAACAATGGAGCGCAGACGAGCGCAAAGAACTGGGTAGTTTTGGACAACAATAAAACCATTGCTGTGAAAGTGCGTTCCAAACGTGAAGAGCGTTACGGAAGACCGATGATTCTCGCGGCGATCAGAGATATTCTTTACAAAGATTATTTCACAGATACAAAGCGTGGAATCCTGGATGACCTTAACAATCGTGTAATCTATGAGACATTCCCTGAAGGTCAGGTGAAAGGCCGTAGCTCTCTGACTGAGAAGCAGCAGAAGCAGCAGCACGATACTATTAAGGAAGCCATTTTTAAGAAGAATACGAAGGGCGGAACAAACTTCTTCTCTGTCGCGGCGGGGACGAAGATTGATTCACTGGATACGCAGAACACAGATCTGTTCGATGAAAAGAATGAAAACAATATCAATGATAATGTCGCTCTCGATCTTGGTATTGCTTCTGCTCTGTTGAACGGTGTTGGTTCTGGTACGTATGCGGCACAGCTTCTAAACATCAAGCTGGTTGCTTCAGAAATCTTTCAGTGGATTGAACAGATCACGGAAGAGCTGAATAAGGTTATTAACAAAAACGTTATTCAGGATGGGAAATACCGTTGCGAAGTTCATTATCTGCCTATTACGCATGTCACGAAGGATGATGTTGTCAAGTACGCCAAAGACATTTACACCCAGGGTAAAGGCAGTCTGGCGTTCTGGGCAGCTGCATGCGGTTTGCCGACAGAAGTTTTCATCACGATGCTTGATTATGAGCTTGAAGAGGACTGGGAAAACAAATACCCGGTTCACAAAACGAGCTTTACGCAGTCGCCTGATGATGACGATAATGGCAGACCGATTGAAGATAATCCTACGGAAAAGACGATGCAATCACGGGCGAACAACGGCAATGATATGCCGTCACCGTCCGATTAATAGCTGCCAGATCATATGATCTGTGGCTGTCTGTCGCATGACAGACTTTCTATCATAGTTCCTCCTATATCACTATAGGAGGACTTTTTATACACATTTTGATGCAGAAAGGTGGTGTATTGGTGAAGAAATTTGAGTTATCCAGTCAGCAGAACAAAGATGGAATGAGAGATATCCGAATTGTATTGCATGAGATTTATCCGGAATCTACTTTCTCCGCAGACGGAACAGGCAGTCAGACGAACACGAACGGAATTGCTTGGCGTGAAAAGTGGACAAAAGCGAATAAGGATACGATTGCAGACAAGAGTATCCGCGTTGAATTCCTGGATGAAGAGCGTACTGAGATATGGGGACATGGCGCAACAGATTTTGGTGCTGACAATATCCCGCATTTTGAGAATGCAACCGTAATTGGTCATTTCAAAAATGCAGAGATAGAAGATGTCGTTCTCGCAGATGGCGAGGTTCATCGTTGTCTTGTTGGTTATGGGGTACTCGATGCGATGTGTTATCCGAAGCTCATAGAAGAGTTTGAGTCTGAGTTCGAAAACGGAACTCCGATCTATGGAAGCGTTGAGATTCTGAAGGACGCAGATCATGAAACCATCATCTATGAAAATGGATACCATCTTGAGTCACGTACACCGCAGTTCTATACCTACAGCGGCTACGCAATTCTTGCTGTGAAACCAGCAGACAATGCCGCAGTGTTATTGGAAATCAATGAGAACAGGGAGGAAAGTCCTATGACTGCTGAAGAGATGAAAGCTCTGGCGGAACAGATTGTCTCCGAGATGAATAACGCGGAAGCGACAATTGAGCAGGTTCGTGCTGAGTGCGCACAGCAGATTGCTGAAGCTAACGAGGCAAAGGAAGCTGCGATCAGCGAGAAGAATGAACTCGTTGCAAGTTCTGAGCAGATTCAGGCTGCACTCGATTCTCTTAAGAACGAGTACAAGGAGCTTAATGAAAAGTATGATTCGCTTTGGAGTGAGCGTTGTGTCCTGGAAAGTGCTCTTGCCGAAGCAAAGGCGCGTGAGCGTATCGGCGAAATGAATAACGCACTGTCCCGTTTCAGCGAAGAGCAGAAGTCTTGCGTCGCTGATGAGATGGCGAAGTTCAATGAAGATCCGATGAGTGTTGAAATCAACTCTGTCGTGGAAAAGATTCTCGCTAACATTGGTGAGAGTGCTCTTGCCGCCGCCGAGCAGGAGAAGAAAGTTGCGGAACAGAATGCCGCACATGTGAATGAGGTTGAGGATATTTTCGGCGTTGTCGAAGATCCCAAGAACCCTGAAGATACCAACATTTTTTAAGATTTAGGAAGGAAGGTACATAGAAATGATTAAATTCCGTACTGTTGGTGAAATCGAAATCGCAAAGAACAATCCGGTTCTTACCCATAATGCTGCTGTGAAGAACTTCACCGTTTTCACGAAGAATGGCATTTCCTATCTGATTTGGAACGAGCCGAACGGCGATGAGAGCTACATCCCCGATTTTGATATTCCCGCTGGCGAGTATCTGAATGGCTTTGATCTGTCTGCAAACATCGGTCAGGAACTCGTGATCGAAGCGAAGCATGTCGATGGCACTTTTGATTCTATCGCTGCCGGCGACACTGTTTCCCTGAAGGCTGCTTATCTTGTCGGTACTCCTGCTGTCGCATTCAAGGCTGTTGAGAAGACCGTCCTTGGCGAGAAGGCTGTCATCGTCCGTATCGAAGCCGCAGAATAATCGTACTTTAAAGCTACGAAAGGAAGGTTACAACTACTATGATTACTTTTGAGATGAATAACGAGCGCAAGACTGTGAACCCCAACGCCGAACTGAAGGCGAAGTCTCCCGTCGTTGAAGTCTTTGCCGCAATGGTTAAGGGCGAGTCTCTTGATCGCTTTGGCGCAAAGGCCGATCCTGCTGTTGCCCACATCAAGACCCTTGGCGAACGTGCCGCCAATGGCGATTTCGGCGCAATTTCCGAGCTGAATGAGATCCGTCGTTTTGTGATTGAGCCTCTTCTGATGGAAGAGATCAAGATGCTGAGTGTGTTTGGCGCATATGAGAATGTCGCATGGGATGACACTATTGAGCGCGAAGTGTACAAGCATGTCGGCGAGAAGTCCCGTGAGCAGGCTGCCAATGGCGATGTCGTGTTCCCGGCTGTCCAGCTTGAGCGTTACAACGTTCCCACCTTCACCGTGTCCGGCGGCTACCAGGTTGACTACCGTCGTATCCAGCTTGGCGATATGACCAGGGAGAACGAGGGTATGGCACAGGTTCGCATCGACATCCTGAATCGTGCGAAACGCGCTATCATCCGCAAGGTTTACTTCGCAATCAAGAACGCCACTGGCGTGAAGTATCATGTTGAAGCTGCTGGTCTGACCAAGCAGGCTGTTGATGGCGTTATTGCAAACGTCCGTCGTATCGGTCGTCCGACTGTTGTTGGCGATTATGCTCTGCTCTCCGAGTTCACTCCCTGGGCTGGCTATGTCGGCTCCGTCGCTTCCAACACCATCACCGGTATCTCTGAGGAGATCATGAATGAGCTGGCTCAGAATGGTCTGCTTGGCATGTACAACGGTGCTGTTCTGGCTGAGATTGACAACCCCTATGACTTCTCCGCTCTGAACTCTGCTGGCACTAACTTTGAGACCATGCTGCCCCAGGGTCTTGGCTTCGTTCTGCCTGCTGGCGGAAAGTCCCCGATTAAGACCTGGACTCGCGGTGGTCTGACCACCTTCTCCGGCAATGATGTTAAGACCGGTCGTGTTCTGACTCGCTTCGACCTTGAGTGCGCAGTCGATGTTGCAAAGGATCGTGAGTTTGAGATTGGTGTTCTGCTGGATACCAACCTGACCGCTCTGACCGATCTCTAATCAATAGTATTTATACTCCCCACTCTTAACTGGGTGGGGAGTTCTATTGAGGATTCAATATGGAAGATAGTTCAAACTTTTACTGTTATTCTTTTAAGCTCTTCCATTTTCTGAGCGCATTTTCAGAAAAGTGTTTTGATTCGCGGATTAATAAAAACACTGGCAAACGTTATTGGGTTTTTCACAAATCCAGACGCCTGGATGAGATTATATCCGCATATAACGAAATGAAACATAGATTTAATTGAAATCGTATATCTTAGTTGAAATGAGGATAATTGACTATGGCAACGACAAAGCCTGTAAAAGAACTTAATCTTGATGCAAAGATTACTATTCGCAGTATTGCGGCATGGGATACCGCATTCAAACGTATTGATACCGGTGCCGATGTTCTGATTAAACCGCGTGGAACATTCCGTCTTCCTCGTAGTGAAGTCATGGCGCAGGTTGATGGTGGAAACCGTCTCCTTGCCGGAACGGATGGCAGAGGCAGTCACGCAACGCTGATCATCGATGATAAGCCTACTCTGGTTGAGCTTGGTTTTGAATCTGCCGATGGCGAAGACAAGCAGCTCTGCTTCAGTGATGAGCTTGTGAAAGATGTATTTGCGATTGCAGATCAGAGAGCGTTTGAAGAGGCATTCAAAGAAAAGTTTGTAACTCGTTCTGAGTTCAAGGCTGTAATGGATGCGATTACCAGACTTGGCATCAACGATTACCGCAAGATTCGTTTTGCGGAAGAACATACAGGGTTCAAGCTTTAATAAAATGGAGGTGCTCTTATGTCTGTATCAACAGCGAGAGAGGTGTTCGACAGCTTTGAAGCCTCCTTTCAGGATAAGAGCGAGATTCCAGCAAGCTTGGAACTGCTCTGGCTGAAAAAGGCTGTTGCTCAGTATTCTGCGGAAGTCGAAGAGATTTCCCTGGATGACGATGCTATCAATTTTACAGAGCAGCTTGATCAATATGTGATAGATATACTGGCTCAGTATATGAAAGTCTACTACATGGAGCGAGAAGTTTCTAAAGTAAACAAACGTGTGTCTATTGTGTCGAAAGATATTTCCATTGATGGAAATAACGGTAGTAAGACGGCGGCTAAAAACGAGCTGGATTACAACGACATCAAGATGCAGGTTATGACGGCTAACCAGAAAACTCCCGCATATAACTGAGGTGAACTATGGCAGTCGAATGGTATTTGTTAAAGTCACCGTATGATCAGTTAAGCGGATATGAGAGCGAGGCGCTGAATGATTTCGGCGCAGAGGGTTTTCTGGAAGCATTGGAATCTGACGTTGCTCTGGATGTAGAACTTTATAATTATGATCTGTCCGAATGCACGAAGCTTCGGGCGATTTTTAATAACAGACTGACTGATACAAAACTGAAAACGCTCGTTCGACACTTGCTTGTGCCTGTTGGAACTTGTCACGCTGGTATGTATGCAAAAGTAAAAGGACGGTTTTGGATTATTACAGGTATCGTTGATGATAACGGTATTTATGAAAAAGCTATTTTACAGATTTGCAATTATCATCTGGCCTGGCTTGACGCAGATGGTAAGCCACATAAAAGATGGGCGAATATTATATCCGCGTCACAATATAACAACGGTGAGCATGAGAACGAGAATTATACATTACGTTCTGATCAGCTTCTAATAACCATTCCTGATGATGATATATCTTTAATGATTCGTCAAAATATGCGATTTGTCATCGACAGAAGATGCAAGGTATATGAGAAACAAATCAAAGAAGATACTGTAAAAGACACATCTTTTTCGTTGATTACATATGATGTAACGCGAGTAGATTCTGTTCTTTACGATTATCAGAACAGCGGTCTTTTTGAATTTATGGTAACGCAAGATGAGCAGCACGACAGCGACGGATATTATGTTATCGATGGAGCTGGATACTGGCTGTGTTACGAGCCTGAAGATTCAGAAGAAGAGATTAAGCCAAACGTATGTGCAATCATTAGCGATGGCGAGATTGTTTATTATGATCTTGAGCCATCGGTGTTTGTGGCAAAGTTCTATGATCAGGATGGGAACGAAGTCAGCGGTGTAACTGCAACCTGGGAACTGAATGGTGATATGAAAGAATATCTTGATGTAACAGAAATTGGAAATGATATTGCTATTGAAGCGAATAACAGAAAACTTCTCGGCAAGTCATTCACGCTTACTTTGTCGGCGGATGGATATGAACCGGTTACGACAGAGTTTGTTGTAAGAGCATTTATGTGAGGTGACGTATGGGACGCAAGCAGAGAACGATTGCTGATCGCGGTCTTTTCAAGGAAAAGATTCAGACGGCACTTTACAAAAACAACGACATCAAAGAATTGATCTTAGGTGATTTTACCGGAAAGAAACAGTCAGAAATAATGAAAGAGTTTAAAGATCATGTGAAATCGCATTTATTCATCGATGACACAATCGAAGAAACTGGATCATTTATTTTTTATGATGTTGGACTTCCGTTTGTACACCCTGAGATTAAAACGTGTCAAGTTACAATGTACATTATTGTACACAGAGATATTCTTGAGGATTATACCAAAGAAGGTTATCACGGAAATCGTGCCGACATTCTTGCAGAAATGGTTCAGGACACGTTGTTAAATGATGATGAAGTGTGCCGTAGTTTTGGCATTGGGCCAATGGAAATATATGCTTTATATCCATATAATTCCAGACGTTTCTATGGTGTTCAGATTATTCTTGAGGTTCCGAATTTCAGATGAAGTTAGATTATGGAACAATGATCAGTTCATATCCAATTCGTTTGACGGTAGGAACTGTGAAGAAGCCAACCATAGATGACGTAGAACGTATTGGTTTTGATGAGTTTGGTCTGATCGAGGGATTTTTATCTCTTAACCCAAAAAACTATTATGCGAAAAACAAAGATGGAAATATTGAGTATTGGGATTCTCTTTCGGAGGCTGAAAAAGAATCTCTGTCTATTTTTCAGGCAATCGAGCACGATATTACTTTACAACATTTTTATCTCAATGTATTTCGCTTCTTTTTTGAAGAGCCGGTAGATTATGCTTCAGGCTTTTTTATCATATTAAAAGATGGAACTGAGATTAATGATCAGATTAACCAGGAAGATATTCTTTCGGTAATCAATGAAACTCAGTTTGTACAATTGCTTAGTATTTTTAAACAGATATGCGGCATCAAAGTATCTGATGATGAATTTAATAATATTCCGGACAGTATGTTTAAGAATGCGAAAGCAAAAGAGTTATATGAGCGAATGCAGAAGAATAAAGTTATTGTTGAAGAGAATGTGGAAAAAGATCTGAATTATTCTCTTCCTAACATTATATCTTCTGTAGTTGCGCGTCATTCATCAATTAACTATCTCAATGTTGGTCGATTGACCGTATATCAGTTACTCGATTTATTTAATCGAATGAGATCTGGTATGTTTTATGACATTGACCAAACCAGAGTGTCGGTATGGGGTGATGAGAAAAACACCTTCAAGCCCGATGGCTGGTATAAAAACGAATACGATAAAAAAGATTCGTAACATTTAGGAGGTTATTACTATGGCTGAACTGAATCGTGCCAATAGACAGGTCTGTGACCTCGATATTCGCATTCTGAAAACAATGATGCCTTTCCTGTTCTTCGAAACCGCTAACGTAACCACCGTTGGTCTTCAGGGTGATTCCGTTTATGCGATGGCGAAGGGCGCACGTAAGATTGCTTTCCCGAACCCCATCACCGGCACCATGAGCGTCGAAGCACAGGTTCGTGGGTTCAAGTTCTTCTCTCTGTATTCCGATGGAACTATTGATTCTTCTGCGACTTTCGCAAAGCATGAGACCATCAAGGCTACAGAGGCTGGCAAGATCACTCTCGTTCCCGGCGACGGCAACAGCGTTGCAGAGGGTTCCGTGTTTGTGTTCCCCGCTGGCGAGTATGGCAATGAGTCCAGTGCGATTGCTGGCACTTTCGCTACCAACGTGTTTACCGCTACGGCTGCCAGTGACATTGCTGTTAACAGTGAGTATGAAGTTGGCTACCTGCTGGTCAAGACCGGTGTGAAGAAGGTTGCCTTCTCCAACAAGAAGCTCCCGAAGGACTACTACATCACCATGTCCACTCTGGACAAGGACGAAGATGGTATGTATGCTCCGTTCATCATGACTGCATACAAGGCTTCCATCCAGCGCAACTGGGAGATGTCCTTCAGCTCAGAGGGCGATCCTGCGACGGTTACGGCCACGTTCGATCTGCTTGAAGACAAGAATGGCAACATCCTTGACATGATCGAGGACAACGAGGAAGTCGAGGGCTAATAGCTCTCTTTAAGAATAACTCTTATAGGTGGTAGGGACTTTATGTCTCTACCGCCGAATTCTTTATAGGAGAAATCGATGGTTAAAGAATGCAAAGTTCTTATGAACAATGCTGCTGTAATGGTCGTGGATTTTGATGGTGTTCGTGTTCAGATGCCATCTGCTGGTAAGAACATCAAGACCGTTGCGGTAGAGTTCTCAAACGGAAGCTATAAGCTTGCCGAAGACAAGAAGGTTGAAGCTCCGGCTGTTGAAGAGCCGAAGCCTGTTAAGAAGACCCGTAAGAAGAAAGCGGAAGTCGCGGAAAGCGATGAGATTGCAGAGTAAGAGATGGGTATCGCAGTTATGAATGGGGAGACTCAGACTGCGAACGGTTTGAGATCTCCCTGATTTTTGCGATATGGAGAGAAAGATGAAGAGCATCAGTTTTGAAAATATTGATGAAGCGATTGAATGTTATGGGCGAGAAAACCTAATCCCAATCGACAACCTTAAACAGATCATTTATTACACATCACATGGTTGTCAGCCGAAATTTGTTTTTGAAAACGAAATAAAGCCTGGGAAAATTACTGCATGGTTTCTGAAGAACGAAACAAACTATATCTATAAGAAGTGGTGTGAAACATCACCGAAGAGGGCAGAATAATGTCTCGCGGCCCTGGAAAAGTTTTTGAAAACAATTTTGAAAAATCTGTTCCGAGTTATGTAAAAGCATACCGCATTCCAGATCCACCACAGTCTTTTAATCGAACGAATAATCTTCGCTTCAGCCGGAAGAACCCTTTTGATTATTTTTTATGGGATTCAAAGCATCATATTTTATATGCACTTGAATTAAAGACAGTGGCAGGTAAATCAATAGCATTTGAACGTGAAGGCGATGAAAAAGGAAGCGGCATTCATTATCATCAAGCTCTTGGGTTATCTGAGTATAACCAATACGATGGGCTTGTATGTGGATTCGTTATTGAATTTCGCGGTATGGATACAACGATATTCCTTGATATTTCTGCTTATGAACAGATGCTTCAATTTAATTCAAAGAAAAGTTTTACGATAAAAGATTTAGATGATTACGATATCCCCTATTTTGTTCTACCACAGAAAAAGATCAGGGTGAATTATCGATACGATATAGAATCTCTGCTGAATAGCAGAATTGAGTTAATGGAGGATAAGAAATGAAGTTTAATAATAATCTTTCTCTTGAAGATTATGTAGCAGTAGTTGAAGCGATTGCCGATGGATTCTTTAATGAGAACGGCGAATATGTTCCTCATATTGGGCGTATGGTTACATTGATGGTATTTTGCGATTATTGCATGAAAGAGTCAGCTTTCAGTGATGTAGAAAATCCTGATATGGATGTTATCTATGCAAATAAAGAAATTATGGGAGCATACAAGAAAGCTCTGTATATATCCGACGATGAGCTGTGCTTTGCAAATGCATATAGTGATGCGATGGAAATTGTTGAATATCGCAAGAATTCGTTAACACAGGCTACTCAGCTTTTTGCTGGTATTATCAAGCAGTCGTTGTCCCCCAATAATCTCGCAAAACTCTATGAACTGTCTGACAGATTCAAGGAGATATCTGAAGGAAACAAAGATAATCTTGTTCCATTGTTCCAAGAAAAAGCAGATTAAGGTGATTGATTATGGCGATGGCAAGCAGCGATGCTGAATTAGAAAGACTTATTCAGAGAGATATTGAACGTGCGTTGAAAATATCAGAAAGAAAAGCACTTGAGGATATGTTTGAAGCTGTTGGTAGATTCTATGCAAGCGGAGATCCGAAAAAGTATCAAAGAACCGGTGCTTTGATGAATACGCCGAAAACAAGAAATATCAACAACAATTCATTCGAAGCATATCTTGATGACAGCGGTCACTATACAACAGGCAAACGGCCAAGTATGGGGCAGGTGCTTGAGTTAACTAACGAAGGATCTCTGCCTGGTTTTCGTCCTGCTGTTGGTGCAAGTGGATATTGGAGTATTGCTACAAAAAAAATACAAGCAGATTTCGAAATTGCTATGTCTCAATTTTTCACAAAGGGAGGAGGCTGATGACATCTGGCAATCGGAAGATCAACTGTATATAACGATATAACATCAGATGAAAAACTAAGAAAAGTGAATTCAGATAATCTTGAACTTGAAAAAGATTTTCTTGAATACTTAACTGCAACAGATAAATCAAAGAATACTATTAAACAATACACCAATAATCTTCATATCATATGGTGTTGGAGTTTAGAGTTTAATAAGAATAAATCGTTTACTGAATTCACGAAACGAGAGATTACAAAATTTCAAAACCATGCTCTGAATGTGTGGGGATGGTCTCCACGAAGGCTGCGCACGGTAAAGGCAACCGCTCGATCTCTTGAGAATTATATTGAGAATATGCTTGATGATGAGTTCCCAAATTATCGTGCAATATGGAATAAGATAGAGAACCCTGTGAATGAGCCAGTCAGAGAGAAATCAGTATTTACGATTGAAGAGCTTCAGCCTCTTCTTGATCATCTCGTTGAAAAGAAACAATACCGGAAAGCATGTATTTTGGCTCTTGCTATGTATAGCGGAAGACGTAAAGCGGAACTTTGTCGTTTTAAAGTACACTATTTTGATGATGTAAATCTCATTTGCGGTGGTGCTTTATATCAAACACCAGAGAAGATGGTTACAAAAGGCAGGGGTTCAAAAGGCAAATTGCTTACTGTCTATACGCTGGCGAAACCATTCAAACCATATTTTGATTTGTGGATGGAAGAGCGTAAGCGGCTTGGCATTGAAAGCGAATGGTTATTCCCAAGCGCAGATAATCCTGATGCATGTATGGATATTTCTTCGATTAATAATATGTATGATGGGTTTACCAAATTTCTTGGTAAACCTTTTTATATCCATATGTTGAGACACACATTTACAACGCATTTACTTGAACAAAACTTGCCGGAAAGTGTTGTCCAAAAAGTTCTTGGATGGTCAACAATCGATCTTGTAAGTGTATACGATGACCGCTCTGATGATGATCTGCTTGAGCAGTATTTTGGAGACGGCGGAATAAAACAAACGGAGAAAAAATCTTTGAATGATTTGTAATTTACTCCACCTGTAATGGTGGAAATTTTTGTTCCTAAATTACAGGAAGGAGGTATTCATGGCAAGTAAATATACAGCTTTAGTAGAAGCGAAGCTTGCCCCTGGATTTGCCGGTAAAGTTCAGAGTGAACTTGATAAGGCAAAATTCAAAATTAAGATCGAAGGTCTTGATTCAAAGACCGGGAGTGCCGCGTCTGCGCTTTCAAAAGGTCTTAACCAGGTTTCTACAGCAGCAAAGAAATCAAAAGATGAGACGCAAAAGCTGAATCAAGAACTTACTAAAATTCGTTCAAGCACTTTGTCAAATAACATTCAGGCTTGGATGAATCGAAATACTACGGCTGGCAAAACATTTGAAGCCGAATTGAAGAACATACGTTCTCAATTAAGCAACAATACAGACCCGGCTATGCTTAAAAGATGTACGGCAGAATTTCAGAATGTACAATCAAAAGCAAAAGCGGCTGGATTAACTCTACAAAGTTTTGCAAGTCAATTTGTTAATCTTGGATCTGCAACAAAGAATTTCTTATTGCAGATGGCAGGTCTTGGTAGTGCATATCAGATTGGAATGAAGACAATCGGCATGGTCAAAGAAGGCATACAGACCATTGTCGATCTTGATACTGCGCTAATTGATTTACGCAAAACCACTACAATGAGTGGGAACGAGCTGGAAGATTTCTATTATGATGCGAATGAGGCAGCCAAACAGCTCGGCGTAACAACGAGAGAAATCATCCAGAGCGCGGCTGACTGGTCACGACTTGGATATAGCGATAAGAATTCTGCGACTACAATGGCAAAGCTTGCTGCGCAATTTGCAGCGATTTCGCCAGGTATGACAATTGACTCCGCAACAACCGGACTTGTCAGTATTATGAAAGCCTATGGCATAGAAGCTGATGAAGTTCTTGATGGAGTCATGTCAAAGATTAACCGTGTTGGCAATACCGCAGCGACAAGCAACGATCAGATCATCAACGGTCTTCAAAACTCTGCTTCCGCTCTTGCGGCAATGAATACGGATCTTGATAAAAGTATCGCTTTGTTTACTGCCGGTCAGGAAATCGCCCAGGACGATACCAAAGTCGGTAATGCTTTGCGAAGCATCGCTTTGAGAATTCGTGGCTATGATGAAGAGACCGAAGAATTATCTCAAGATCTTGTTAACATAACCGGTGAAGTCATTGACTTAACGAAAGTCGCAAGCAATAACTATAAGGGTGTTTCTCTATTTACGGATGAAACACAAACCGAATACAAGGATGTTTATGATTATTTAGAGGGAATCTCAGATATCTGGGATGAACTTGATGCCAAAACCAGACAGACTCTTATGGAAAAGCTGTTTGGTAAAAACAGGGCTAATATTGGTCTTGCTATTATCCAGAACTTTGATGCCGCAAGAAAAGCAATGACTGAAATGGCAAACAGTGCCGGTGATGCTGATCGAGAGATGGCGATCATCATGGATTCGCTTGAATTCAAGATCAACAGATTCAAAGAAACTGGAACTGGAATTTGGCAGAACTTAGTAAAACGCGGAGATATTGGTGCAATTGTTGATGCAGGCACAAAGATCCTTGATGTCATTGATAAGATAACGGGATCGATTGGTCTGCTCGGAAGTGCTCTCACGACAGGCGCAATCGTTGGCATTATTAAGACAATCAAATCCGCTGGTGGTATAGGTGGCCTATCTACTTTATTCTCTGATATGGCGGCTGGTATCAGCCTGTTTGTTGAGCAGGCACTTGTTCTTGCACCAACTCTTGCCGCTGTAGCTACAGCGCTTCTATCTATTTATGAAATAGCAGATAGAATTAAAACTGTTAATACTACAGGAACACTTGGTGCGGGGCATACTATTGCCGAGTATCAGGCTAACGTAGAAAATCTGAAACAACAGTTAGCTGAAGCACAGGAAGAATATGACAACCTCTCGCTATATGATGATGGTTCTTCTCTCAGCATGGCGCAGGATAAACTCAGTCTTGCTACCATTGCCGTCACAAATGCACAGGCAGAATACCAGGAAGCACTTAACAATACAAGTGAAGCAGAAAAAGAAGCGGCAGAACAAACAAAAGGATTTAAGGAAAATCTTGAATCTCTTTCAGAAGAGACGAAGGACGCGCTTCTCAATTTAGACGCAGAACCAACTGAAGAGCAAATCCAAGAGATTATACATTGGATGGATGAGTGCGGATATTCTGTTGACGATCTTAAACAGCATCTTTTAGATCTTAACGGTGTTTCCGCTGAAAGTTTCTCGCAGTCAATTCAGAAGAATATTGGCGATCTAACTTCCTTCCGTGACGAACTTGCCGCAACTTCTCAGGCTCTTGCCGATTACAATAAGGCAATGGAAGGCGGCGAAAAAGGCGACGCGATTGCATCCATGCAGGAAATCTACAAGGGTGCGATGGAAGATCTCAATGCCGGAAAATTAGACACAAATAGGCTTCATGCTGCGGCTTCACTTTTCTTCTCTCCTGAACAACTTGCGGCGATGAATTATGATATGGCTGAAATTGGTAAACAACTTCAGTCATCGATGATGAAATCGCTCTTTGACCCAACCGGTCAGTCCGCACAAACTGCTGGACAACGGATGATTCAGTATATCAAGGATAATGCGGCAAAGTTCCAGGATGTTGCTGGCGTAGTAGACCAAGGCAACGGAAAAGTAAGTCTGTGGTATCAAAGCATTGAAAAGCTTGCGCAGGCATTTGGTGTTTCTGAAGCTGCAATGGCGGCGTTTCTTGATGAATGGGATGCTTATGGCACTCAGGTCATGCGGTCTTCTGAAGAGACTGTTGAACTGATTAATCGGCTTAGTGATCTTAAGACAAAACTCGGAGATGAAAAATCTGCTGTTAAAGAGTTGATCTCCCAGATGCAGGCAGAAGGTTCTGATAATATTGAGATCATGAACATTCTGAACGAACTGCGCAATTCCGGTGCGGTTACTGCGAGTGTCGGAGAACTCAGCCAGATGCTTGCGGAAACCAATCAGCAAGTTGATGAACTGGATACTAATGAAGCTAACCCTGTCATTAACGCAAATGATAAAGCTTCTGCTATCATTGACCAGGTTCAAAGCAAACTCAGAAGCCTGAACGGACAGAGCGCAACAGTCAACATAAATGCAAACAACAATACCGGGTCTGCATCATCTGGGTCATCAGGGTCATCCGGTTCGTCTTCCAAGTCTTCTGGGATTGGCGGTATTCTTGGAAGAATATTCGGTTCAAGAGCTTCTGGTGGACGTGGCCCAGGCGGATATACTCTTCTCAATGAAGAAGGGCCGGAACTTGTTTCAGATAAAGGCGTTGCTTATATTCCGAATGGCGGAAAACCTGGATTTGCTTATCTGACAAAAGATGCAATTGTTTTCAATGCAAACCAAACGAAGGATATTCTTGGAAGCGGTCGTTCACTTCCTAGCAATGCGTTTGCATCTGGTAACGTTGGTGGCGATCTGATCAGCCGACTTCTCAGCGGAAGAAAAACTCCTGCAAAACGTCAGGCAGAAGGTTTAACGGCATCTACAAGCAAAACCTCTTCGAAAAAAACTGTAACTGTTTCCGTAAAAAGGTGTCCTCGCTGCGGGTCATCGGTTGCTTCTGGATTGCAGACATGTCCTTATTGCGGATATAACTTTGCAGGCGGCGGCTATTCAACAAGCGGTACAAAAACATATACCACTACTGTAAATAATAATACCGGAAGAATAACTTCTTCGTCTGTTGTAAGCTGGGGCCAGGTTTCTGATTTGGCGGCTAGAATTAATGCTGCTACTTATGGATCGCAAAATGCAGGAGTTAACAGGAGCGCTCTTGGTTCTCCGACTGCTGTATATACCGGTCAGAACATGGGCGGAACTGGCACATATACCGACTGGCGTCCAACCGTCAACGGACAGCCAAATGCAAACTGGGGTAATACATATATTGCAACAGGAAATGCAGGAAACCAGACTATTAAGAGCATCTACGATTCCAGCACAAGTGGCCCAGGCTATACATGGAAATGCCCGAGGTGCGGACGTTCTAACAGTGGTAGTACAAGCAGATGCGTGAACTGCAATTATCCTGGCGTTGATTCAAGATCTTTATCATCGCTTCAATCCGGAAGTTTAAGCGGCGGCGGATTCACAAACGGTGGAGGCTCTTCTGGTGGATTCTCTGGTAGTGACGACGGTGGTTATGCTGGCACTGGCGGTAGCGTTGGCGGTTCTGATTGGCAATCTGCTTCCGATCCTCAGAAGGTTGACTGGATAGCGGTAAAACTAAATCGTATCCAGAGGATTATTTCTGATATTCAGAAGGTTGCAACGAGCGGTTTCAAGAAACTTTCTACTCGTCTATCTTCTACAAGAAGCGCAATCTCAAAGATTACTGAAGAGATTGAGACTCAGGAAAGTGCTTATACAAGGTATATGCAGGAAGCTGAAAGCATTTCGCTTTCTGATGACCTCAAAAAGCTTGTACAAGATGGTACTATTGATATCCGTAAATATGATGAAGACACTATTGATCTCATTAATCAATATACGGAATGGTACGAAAAAGCTCTTGAAAGTCAGTCTTCCCTTGAAGATTTAAGACAGAGTATTGCAGATGCTTATGTCAGCAACTTCAATAATGTCCAGAAAGATTTTGAGAATCAGCTTTCAGTAGTCGAGCACGATGTAGCTATGCTTAATAAAGATATTTCTATGGCAGACTCAATGGGATATCTTGCAAATGCAGAACAGCATCAAGCGCTTATGGACACACAGCGGAAAGATCTTGAAGTATTGTATCAGGAGCTTCATGGACTTGAAGCGTATATGAAGGAGGCTATGGACTCTGGTTATATAGATGAACAGTCTGAAGCCTGGTATGACATGAACCAGCAGATTCTTTCTGTCAAGGAAGCGATTGCTGATGCTAATATTGAGATGGTCAATCTCCGCAAAACGATCCGCTCTATCAAGTGGAATAATTTCGATTATGCTCTTGATAGATTCGGTAAGATGAATGAAGAAGCGCAGTTCCTTATTGACCTTATGTCTCACAGTAAATTGTTTGACGATAACGGTCAGTTTAATAATAAAGGAACTACGTCCGTTGGATTAATTGCGCTGAATTACAACTCTGATATGGCAGAAGCGGACGCATATGCCAAAGAACTTCTTTCCGTTCAGAAAGAGTTGGAAGAGAATCCGTATGACACAGAAGTGATCGCGAGACGTGAAACTCTTTTGAATTTGCAGAGACAGTCGATCCTTGCTGCCGAAAGCGAAAAAGAAGCAATGAAAGATCTTGTTTCTCAAGGGATTCAAGCGCAGCTCTCCGCTATGAAAGATCTTATCGACGCATATGACAAAAGTCTGGACAGCGCAGAAGATCTCTATGATTATCAGAAAAAGGTCTCCGAACAATCTGAAGATATTGCGACAATCCAGAAGCAGTTATCCGCCTATATGGGAGATACTTCGGAGGAAACAAGAGCTAAAGTACAAAAGCTTGGTGAGGATCTGAAGAAAGCGCAGGAGAATCTGTCTGATACAGAAAGAGAACAGTCGATTCAGGAACAGCGGAAGATGCTCAGTGACCTCTATGATGAGTATGAAGAGCTGATGAACAACCGCCTGGACAACATCGATGTTCTGATGCGCGAGATGATCGACTATACCAATGAGAACCTGATGGACATTCGTCAGACAGTCAAGGATGTAAGCCGCGCTGTCGGTTATACTCCTACGAACGAACTGATGAACGGTGTCAGCAGCAATATGGCAAACTATGATCGTGTGTTTGAAGGAATCAGCAGTGCGAATGTCGTGCTGAATCACATCTATGAAAACGTCAACGCGATGGCGAGAGCCGCAGGCGCAGTCAAGTCCTTTGCAACCGGTGGCATGGTAGACTATAACGGTCTGGCGATTGTTCATGGTGCAAGCAACAACGAAATGATGCTGAATGCGGCGGATACCCAGCGCTATCTTCAGGCTTCCAAGATCATGCGTTCTATCCCGATGCTGAATGCATCCAGAGCGAAGAATCTCAATCTGCCTGGAATCGGTAGTGGTGCTGGAACAGTGGTTGATGTCGGCGGCGTGACCGTGGCAATCGATCATGTTCAGGACTACGAAGATATGCTGAAGCAGATGAGAGACGATCCGAAGTTTGAGAAGCTGATCGAAATCATCACGCTTGACAGAGCAGTTGGTAAAAGCGGATTCCGCAAAAATATGATCAACTTTTAATTGATTCACAGAGAGGGTAGTTAACCGCTATCCTCTCTGTCTGATATATGGAGTTTATTATGAGAAAGAGAAATGAAAATGGCGGCGAACATCAGCGCCTACTGGATGCCAACAGAGAATATCAGCTTGAAATCAAAGCTCTCAAACAGGAGTTGAAAATGAAAGACATCAAGCTTGATGCAGAGCGCAGGAAGTATGAAACTCTCAAGAAAGCCTATGACAAGTATATGTTTGACTATGCCGAACGGCGCGAGAATCTGGAAGAGATCATCAGAAAGTATGAAGATGCGCTCGATAAAATAAAAGCTTTATCTAAGAAATATGAAGCGGAAGCAAAAGCAAAAATAAAAGAAATTACGGGGAAGGTGGTGTAACTCTTGTATGCATATGACTTTGAATATGATGGCAGACATCTAAGCGAATTCGGATTTATGGTATGCAGTTTCGATGTACCATCTGGTGCTGAAACGGCAGACAAAGGGTCAGAGATTACACTTACTTCCGAACCGATTCGCAACGGAATCAGAAACATTGTAACCGGCATCAAGTATGATGAGACTCTTACAACGACATTCCAGATCTGCAAAGATCCAACGGTGTATGATTCCGACAATATGGAAATTACGGTAGAAGAATTCAGAGCACTATCACGCTGGCTGAACCGCAAGGAATATCTGTGGTTCCATTCCTATGACTGGGATGAGCCTGATAAAGTGAAGCCTTGGTTTCGTGCGACGTTCACGCTGTCCAGGATTCTGATTGCGCAGAGAACCTATGGTGTTGAACTGGAAATGTTCACGGACTCCCCTTTCGGATATGGCGAGGAAATCGTGAAAAAGATTAACTTCACCAACGGAAATCTTGCTGCGAAGTTTGCAGACCAGAATGACGAAATCGGTGATACCTATCCTGAGATGAAGATTACCTGCGGCGCAAGCGGAACTCTCATTCTGACGGATGATGTCACAAATTGTGATTTTGAAGTTGCGAACTGTACAAGCGGCGAGGTTATCACTCTCAGCGGTGACACGATGATTATTGAGTCTTCAAACAGTGAACACGACATTGCGAATGATTTCAATTATCAGTTCTTCTGCTTTGGAAATACATTTAAGAATAAGAACAATACCATTACGGCAAATATGCCTTGTAATGTTGAAATACGTTATCGTCCTATTTATAAGGATACGCTGTAAGGAGGTGGGTCTGTGGCGATAACAATTAAATTTGACTCGGCAAACAACCCATTACCGTCAAGACTCATACTCGCCACCAAATCCGGTAATCGAATTCGTGAACTGCCCATCGGCAATGTCAAGTTCAGAGACAGCTTTCTGAATGGCTCCGAATTCAGTTTTAATGTTTTTAAAAACCATTGTGTCAACAAGTCCGGCGAAGTAGACGAATCGTTCTGGCGCAGGATCGTGGACTTTAAAATTGCTTACTGCCCTGAGTTCGACATGTGGTATGAGATTCATCTGGATCTTGAGGAATCGGATGAAACTATCAAGAGCTGTACGGCGGTATCTCTCGCTGAAGCGGAACTGTCCCAGATCAATGTCTACGGCATCGAGGTCAATACGGAAGCGGACATTGCCAGAGCTGATTACAAGCCTACGGTTCTGTTCGATCCAGAAGACAAAGATCGTTCCCTGGTTGACCGCCTGCTCTACAAAGCACCGCATTACAGCGTGAAGCATGTAGACTACACGATTGCCAACATCCAGAGAAGCTTCAGTTTCAACGATACCAGCATTCTGGATGCCTATCAGGAAATCGCAACAGAGTACAACTGCCTCTTCATTGTGGAAGCGCGTAAAGGCGAGAACTCTAAAATTGAGCGCACGATCAGTATATATGATCTTGAGAACTATTGCCTTGACTGCCATAATCGCGGCGAATTCTCTGGTGCTTGTGACAAGTGCGGAAGCACGAACATCAAGTACGGCTACGGCGATGACACATCCATCTTCGTGTCCAGGAAGAATCTGGCACAGGAGATCAACTATTCAACCGACGTTGACTCCGTGAAGAACTGTTTCCGTCTTGAAGGCGGGGACGATCTGATGACCGCAACCATCATCAACTGCAATCCGAACGGAAGCCAGTATCTCTGGTACATTACGGACGCAATGAAGTCTGATATGTCAGATGCTCTGCGCGAGAGACTGGATGCGTATGATGATCTCTATGCTGCCTATCAGAACGCGGAATCCTACTCCCCTCCTGCAAATCTCAGAACTCAGTACAATGAGATTGTCAATCGATACAAGAGTGTAAAGAGCGATCTGGAAGAGATCCCTGAAAACATCATCGGCTTCCCAGCATTGATGACCGCATACTACAACACCATCGATCTTCAGATGTTCCTGAATAATTCGATGATGCCGAACATTGAAACGGAAACAACGGATGCGGCACAGGAAGCGGCGAAGCTTACGGTCACGAACCTCTCCCCTGTTGCGGTTGCGAATCTTGCGGCATGTACGGAGAGCACTGCGGCGAGTGCGGTTCTCAGTGTTGCCAAGTGCTTTGTGCGCGGAAGCTTTCAGGTAAAAGTCAATGAGAGTTCTTACAATGCAAATACCTATCGCTGGACTGGTAACTTCACGGTCACAAATTACAGCGACGAGGAAGACGTTGCGACTTCGCCTACCATCACGGTTTCTGTGACTTCTGAACTTGAGACATTTGTCAAGCAGAAGATTCAGAAAGCAATGGCACAGCAGTCCGATGATCCTACCAGTGTGTCCGCGCTGTTTGCTCTGGAACTGGCTGAGTTCAAAACTGAGCTGAAGAAGTATTCGCTTCAGAGGCTTATTGCGTTCCGTGATGTCTGCCAGGTTTCTCTTGACATTATGATTCAGCAAGGGTTGGCTGATCGGCAGAGCTGGGTATCGACACAGAACAACCTCTACGACAATATGTATCTGCCCTACTATAACAAGATGTCTGCAATTGAGGAAGAAATCTATACTCGTACCGCAGAGCTTGCCGTTGTAGTCGGCGTTTATGATGAGAACGACGGTCTTCTGACGGAAGGTATGCAGAGCGTGATTCTTGCCAAGCGCAATGAGATCCAGAGTATTCTGAATTTTGAAGAATATCTCGGCTCAGAGCTTTGGTTGGAATTTGCAAGCTTCCGCAGAGAAGACACGTTTACCAATAAGAACTATATTTCTGATGGTCTTAACAATGAAGAGATATTCACCAGAGCAGAAGAGTTCATCAATCTGGCACAGAAAGAGATCTATCGTTCTGCTGTGCTTCAGCATTCGATTTCTTCTACGCTGTCGAATCTCTTGACTATGCAGGAATTCCAGCCGATTGTCGATAAGTTCAAGGTCGGCAACTGGCTAAGAATTGAAGTCGATGGAGAAATCTATCGGCTGAGAATGATCGAGTATACAATCGATTATGATTCCTGGAAGCTGTCCAGCGTTGAATTCTCGGATGTCCGCAAGGGCTACAGCTCTGCAAGCGATATCCAGAGTTTGCTTTCCTCCCTACGTTCCATGAGTTCTTCTTACGGAAGTGTGTCTCGGCAGGCACAGGCTGGCAAGAAGAGTCAGGAAGAGATGGAAAACTGGGTAACGGACGGATTCAAACTTACTTCACAGAAGATTGTCGGCGGTGCTGCCAATCAGGAATTTGAGATCGGCGAAACCGGAATCACCGGACGCGAGTACATTCCTGAAACTGAAGGATATAAAGACGAGCAGGTAAAGATCATCAGCAGCGGTCTTTATGTTACGGATGACGGTTGGCTTACGGCAAAAGCTGGTGTCGGTCGGTTCGTTTACTACAATCCTGTCACGAAGCAGATGGAAGAAGCTTATGGTGTGATTGCTGATAAGCTGGTCGGTAATCTGGTTCTGTCTCAGGAAGTCGGAATCTATAACGAGAACAGCAGTATTACGCTGGACTATGATGGATTCACACTGATTACTGAAGCTGGTGCGAATGCAAAAACGTTCCGTATTCTTCGCAAGGAAGAGGACGAAACGCTCACCAATATTCTCAGCATCGATTCAAACGGAAACCTTCTGCTCAATGGATACAGCACAACCGGCGAAATGAATTTAGCAATTTCCGCATCGGCTCAATCATTGACAACTCAGTTCAATCAGACCTTGCAAGGTTATGATACCAAACAGGAAGTCAACACAAAGATTCAGCAAAGCGCAGAATCTATTATGACGAGTGTATCTAACACATACATGAAGTCAAATGATGCGAGAGCTGAATTTATTGCAAAGTCTAATGGAATTACAAATGTTGAGACACAATATGCAGTCGGCGATAACGATCAGGTTGCACCGTCTTCCGGTTGGTCTACTGACAGTCCGACATGGGAGGAAGGTAAATATATCTGGCAGAGAACGAAGACAACGAACGGAAACGATGTTGCATCGTATTCTGAAGCTGTCTGTATCCAGGGAGCCGCTGGCAAAGGCATCTATTCTATCACTGAATATTATGCCGTAAACAACGACTACGACAATGCGCCTGCCGATTCAGACTTCAGTACGGAGATCCCGCAGATGTCCGCAACCGAACCGTATCTGTGGAACTATGAGATTACGGTATTCACTGATCAGACGCAGAAGAAAACCACAAAGCATGTGATCGGAACATACAGCATCACAGGCAGCGAAATCATCTCAGTTCGACAGCTCTATGCCGCAGGAACAAGTGATACTGTCGCGCCTGATGACAATGTTTTCGGAACGGAACTTCCTACGCTTACAAGCACAAACAAATATTTGTGGGCAACTGAGCTGGTGATCTACTCCGATTCAACGTCTTCCAGTACGGACAAATATGTGCTTGCCACATATAGTGGAAAAGCTGTCACGGCTGTCAGAAATTATTATCTGGCTTCTCAGTTGGCAAGCGGCGTAACCAGAGAAACACTTGGATGGACTACGGATATGCAGGCGGCAACACCTTTGCAGAAATATCTGTGGAACTATAAAGAAATTGTCTGGGCATCCGGCAATCCGACGTATACAACTCCGGTTATTATCGGGCAGTTCAACATCACGGGTGCTGATGGTAAGGGAATCGAAGATATTGTAAATTACTATCTTGCTTCGCCGCTTCAGTCTGGAATAACAAAAGACAGCCCAGGATGGACAGAGCAGGTACAGACAGTTTCGACAACAAACAAGTATCTGTGGAACTATGAAGTCATTTCTTATACGGAAGGAAATCCAACAACCACAACTCCTGTTATTATCGGCGTTTATGGAGATACCGGTCTGACTGGTCGAGGGATTACTTCTGTTGTCGAATACTATGCCAAGAGCGCAAGCAATGCAGAAGCTCCCGCCGACAGTGAATTTACAACGACGATCCAAACAGTTGACGCAACACAGCGTTATCTCTGGGCGTATGAGCTGATTACCTATACAGATACAACGACAGAAAAGACCAGCAAGAGAGTTATCGGTCAGTTCAGTCAGGATGGCGCGAACGGATTAAACAGTGTGATCATCAATCTGTATAAGCGTTCACTGAATGATCCGACGATTGACTGGCAGGATACGCTGACTTATTCGTTTACCGCGAAGTCTCTCACCACGGTTCCCTCTGGATGGTCACAGACCGTTCCTGAAGGTGATTATCCGCTCTATGTCACGATGGCAACGGCGGCATCTGAAGAAGCAACTGCGACAATCGCATACACGGAATGGACTCCACCGAGGAAGATTGCGTCCAGCGGCGAAGACGGAATTAATACCGCAACAGTCTATCTGTATAAAAGAGCTAACTCTGCGAGTGTAGACTGGGAAAATAATTTGACCTACACGTTTGCGACAGGTGCATTATCATCTGTGCCTACTGGATGGAGTCAGACAATTCCTGATGGAACGCTTCCGATTATGGTGACGTTTGCAACCGCAAGCGCACGAACCGGAACAGATACGATTCCGCCTTCAGAATGGGCTACGCCAAGAGTCCTGGCGAGAAACGGTGTGGATGGCGTAGATGCTTATACGGTAATTCTGTCAAATGAAAACCATACATTTGCAGGAAATACAAGTGCTGCTATTCCGGCAAGTATCGACTGCAAAATCATGGCTTATAAAGGGATTACTCAAGTAGCTCCTACCATTGGGACAATTACTGGTGTTCCTAACGGAATGACGGCAACCATCGTTGGAAACTCTACAACGAATGCCAAGGTAACAATCGCTGTGACTGCCGCTCTTACTCAGTTCAGCGGAACACTTGACATTCCGATCACTGTCGATGGAAAGTCATTCACCAAATCGTTTACATATAATGTTTCGCTTAACGGCGAATCGGCAACGACTTATCATATCAATGTAAGTCATTCAGCAATACAGAAGTCTGAATCTGGTGTGTACAGTCCGACATCGATTACTGTCTCCGCAAAGTCTCAGACGGGCGAAGCGTCTATGACGGATTATGCCGGTAGATTCAGAATTGAAACAACGGCAGACAATGCAACATGGACTGTTCGTAAGAACTCAAGCTCAGATGAGTCATCGACAACTTACACAATTCCTGCGGATATCGCGGCGATCAGATGCTCTCTGTATGAAGCTGGCGGATTTACTGTTCTGCTTGATCAGCAGACTGTTCCTATTATCTCTGATGGTACGTCAGGTATCAGCATCACGAATGTTGTAGACCGTTATCTTGCCACTCCGCTTTCAACAGGGGTTACAACGGAAACGGCAGGATGGACAACTTCCATCCAGACAGTAACCGCAACGAATAAGTATCTCTGGAATTATGAAGAAATTCAGTATTCAAGAGGACAGTCAACTCATACCGATCCTGTGATCATCGGCGTTTACGGTGATACTGGCGGAGCTGGTGCTGACGGTCGTGGTGTTTCCGCGCTGGTGCAGCAGTATTATCTGTCAACATCAGATACAACGCAGACTGGCGGTCAGTGGTCTACTGCGCAACCTGAGTGGCAGGAAGATCATTACATCTGGGAAAGAACAAAAATCACATGGCTTAATTCAGACCAGACAACGAGTATTACCTATACGACTCCTGTTTTAGCCCAGGCATTGAACGGCGCGAATGCTCTTGCAAGTCAGGTTCAGGCGGATCTTATCGAGAATTATTCTACTACAACGCAGACTGATACGATGATTCAGAATACTGTTAAATCATATCAGAAGATTCTTGATACAAAAGCTGACAACCTGATTACATATCCATATGCAAAAAGCGGAACATACGTTGAATCCGGTCTTACGATCACGGTAAACGAAGATGGTTCTATTGTTGTAACGGGAACGGCAACAGCAAATGTAGCTCTGTTTCTGACATCTTATGCAGATGAAGAAACACTTCCGGCTGGAACGTACACTCTTTCTATGGGTGATACACGGGTTGTTGGAGCAGAGCTTTGTTGGTTCAGAAGACCTGTTGGGTCTGAAGATAATTATAGCGTTGCGATAGCAAATCCTCAGACAGCCGCAGTTGTTTATAACTATCCTAATGACTATATTTCAATTTATCTGTACCTATATTCTGGGAACACATTCTCGTTTACGGCATATCCGCAGCTTGAGTACGGCAGTGTTGGTCATAACTGGCAACCTACGGCGAAGTCTTATTCTTCTCAGATTACGCAGACGGCAACAGAGATTGAGTCTCGCGTGGAATCGATGGAAGAGGTTGTCGCTTCTCTTGGTTCTTCTAACCTAATGCCGTGTCCGTATGGATATAGCACAACAACGCAAGCGCCGCATTGGAAACCTGGATACACATATACCATGAGCGGTGTATCATTTACTATAGAATCAGATGGTTCTATAACTGTCGATGGAACTGCTACGGCTAATATCACAAAAGATATTATCAGTTACAGGCAACAGTATACACTTCAATCTGCTACATATACGTTATGCGGTAATGCATCTGCGTCAGGCATTTCAATACAGCCATATCGTTTTCCGAATATTGAAGGAAGTACAACCATGTATAGCGTCGCTTCTGCAATTGATGCTTCTCTTGCTGGTGGCGAATCGTTTGCTTGGTCATCCAGAGTATCTGGATATGATCAGTTCTTTGTAATAAGAATGACGATTGCAAGCGGAACGACGTTTAGCAACGCTGTATTTAAGCCGATGCTTGAAACTGGAAGCGAAGCTCATGAATGGACATCGCCTGTTTATACTACAACTTCAAAGATTGTAGCATCGGAATCATCTATTCGGCAGAATGCGAACAGCATTGCGGCTAAAGTATCAGTTGGGAATGTTGCCGCTCAGTTAACGATTGAATGCACAACTGGATCAAGTACGGTAAGCCTTGGTGCTGATCGCGTAACGATTAACAGTACATGCTTTAAGCTGGCTGGTAATGGCAACGTCACATCGTCTGGGCAGTTTACATCTACCGGTATTCTATCGTCAAGCGAATGGCCGATATCAGCGGACATGCCTGACAAGTCAGTTCTGGATGCTGGTGGTCTTGATCTGTATGTTGGAACTGCTGGTTCAACTGTTGCTGATACCAGGATTGCACAATATGGCCCAGCATTCCATGCGGCTACTTCGGCATCATCTCCCACAGAAGTGGCTTGCGGATTACAGACAATCAACGGAAACGCTGTTGTATTAAAAGCTGGTAATACTGAATTACACGTTGCTACTGCCGGAGATTATCCTATTATTCTTGGCGGATCTGCTCAATTGCAAGGTACTTTATCATTTAATGGCATGGCTACTTTGAGAGCAAGCGGAAGATGGGACAATATCGGAAATAACGGCGTTGTATGTTCTGGCTCAATGCAGATGTATAACCTCTATGTTACAAGCACTGGTCAGAAGTACAAAGTTATGGACACAGAGCATTTCGGTGTACTTGGTTTAAGCGCGATGGAAAGCACTTACAGTGTATACTCTGATCTTGGCAGCGGAGTCATTGACTCTACTGGCGTTTGCTTTGTGATGATCGATCCAGATTTCGCTGAAACGATTGATCTGAGCCATGACTACCAAGTGTTTACTACGCAGACAAGCGAAGGAAGTATTTCTTGGGTAGAAAAGAATTCTGATCATTTTATTGTGCATGGCGTTGCCGGTACATCTTTCGACTGGATTCTGTATGCGCGTCAGCGTGGATTCAGAGATGACCGTATGACATGTGATCAATACGAATATCTTACGCCACAGGAACAGACCTTGACGGATGAACCGATTGAAACAATACCTACAGATGTTGCTGGTGATGAATCGTCCTTGTATATGAAACTACTTGAGACAGATTATGACCAGCTTGCAGAACAATATATGGAGCAATACGAAAGAGAGATTTACGAGAATGATTACTAAAATTACAAGCTTCACCTGTCATCAGACGGCTGAAGGAATGAGGGCAACGTTTACCTATTCCGTCATCAATGAAGATGGCATTATGATTAAGAGCAATGTGAGGGCAACCGTAATTCTGCTTGATGAAACTATTCTGGCAGATGTGGCGGCAATCAATGAGCATCTGCTTTCGAAGGTTCCGGCATAATTTAATACTAATAGTTAGAGACAGTCGGTGAAATATCCGGCTGTCTTTTACTATGCGTAATAAAACATGACTTTCAATTATTGAAAATTCCCTACACCAGACCCAGGGAGGTGAGTTTTTGGACTATACAAAAGAAATCACGCTTGATGTCAATCCTTATGGGCAATTGCCGATGATTCGTGTGAAACAGGGTGACGCTTCTGCGCGATTTATCAAAGTTACTCTTACGAAAGATGATGAACAGTATATCCCAGAAAGCGGGATTACGTTTCTTTTCCGTGAGCACAAAGCGGACGGTCATGCTGTAATCCTGGACAGCGCATTCGTTGACCCTGAACTTGAACGTTATCTTGTTATTAAAAACAATGACGGCACAATCAGCATTGAATTGGTGGCTCAGACCACTACCTCTATCGGCAGATGTGATTGCGATTTGTGCATGCTCAAGGATGATACAACGCTCAGTACAATTCCGTTCGTGATTGAAGTAGTTCCTGCTCCCGATATTGCAACACTGATTGTATCTACGGATGACTTCAGGACGATGAATGCGGCGATTCAGCAGGCTGCTGAATTGATGGAAGGTGTAGCGCAGTCTCTTGCCACACTTACTCTAAGTACATCATGGTCTGGATCTGATCCTTACACTCAGAATGTGTCAGTCAGTGGCTATGACATTACGGAAAAGACAAAGGTCGATATCGTCGGCGATGCAGCAGCTATTAACCAGTTGTGCAGTGATGGCGTTTCGACGGTCTTCATCACAAACAATAACAAAACGCTGACGGCATATGCAATCGGTGGGAAGCCTAAATCAGCGCTGACGGTTCAGGCGTCTCTCTATGAGACAATTGACGTTTAATTAATTAGGAGGGCAATTATGGCAATTACACGAATTGCTGGCAATAGCTATGACACGTTTATGGGACTTGCCTCTGATACGAAGCCTGAAGAGGATACTCATGGCCCGATTCCGAATGCCAGCGTTTATTTCGAAATGGACACGGGGAACATTTATTTTTATGACGAGGAAAACGCACGTTGGCTTGCCGTGTGATAAAGATAAATTAACCAGAAAGGAGTCTGTATATGAGCGAAGAGCTTAATATTTTATCATATGCACTCAGCAGAAAGTATACAGATTTGCATGGCGGAGACTCTGGCGGCGAAACCGTATATAACCAGGCAAAGAAATATACGGACGCGCAGGTTGCTGCCTCTGAGACTGAAATGAAGAAGTATGCGGACAAGTCAGCCGATGATAAATCAGCCGGTGCGCTTTCTGCCGCAAAGACATATGCGGATGGAAAAGACGCAAACACTCTCAATTCAGCCAAGAGCTATGCAAATGCACAGGACACTGCGACGCTCAATAGCGCAAAGAATTATACGAATTCTGAGATCGTGACCGCAAAGACTGAGGCTCTTGCCGAAGCAAGTGCTTATGCGGATGACGCGGATGAGGTTGTTCTGGAAGAGGCAAAGAAGTACGTGGATGAGTCTTCCATGAATTCTTACATTGTATCTGAAGGAACGATGGGAAAAGTTTCCCTGGGAACTGAGTGGAGCGCAACCGAGCCGCATACCATCGTGGCAACGCCTGTTGGATACACGGTAACGGAAAAGACTATGGTAAGCATTCCTCCCCACGCTGGAACTTTGATTCAGATGCGGAATGATGGAGTGCAGACACTTTATATCACAAACGATAACGGGGTTCTTACCGCATATGCAATCGGCAATGCACCGAGCGTCGCAATGGAGATTCCCGCATTGTTTACGGAGGTGACATAATGGCAGTTATTGTAGGACAGGGCATCAGTGTTTCGCCCGTACCTGATGCTAAACTTTCGCACGAATCTACCGGCACTGTCCAGAACAAGGCTGTAGCCGATGCGATTGCAGCCGAATACAGCACAAGCAAGACATACAGCGTGGGCGATGTATGCACTCATGATGGAAAATTATACGAATGTATCGTAGACATTCCGACAGCGGAAGGTTGGACTTCAGCGCACTGGAAAGTTAGTAACCTTGGCGATGTTGCGAGTGATTTGAATCGCCAATTAAGTGACAACTTTAGTAACACAGCAACAAAAGAATATACAGCTCAAGGAGCAGGCTGGTTGAAGTATAGTATTAAAGCGGGGCATACATACAGATTTGAAAACATAGGCGCGGCGCGGTTTACGGATATTGAGACAACGAATAGCGAGGGATATTCTTATATTGAGCAAGTTTCCAATGGATTTAATAGCGGAGCGGTTGTTGACTTCGTTCCAACACAAGATGCAAAATATATTTTTGCTTATGCAGTTGGAGCCGCAAAGTATTCTGTCACAGATATAACTACAAACAAAGTGCTTTTTGATAATATCAACGCGCTTAATAATGTCGACCAAACTACGAATGAGAACATTATGTCTTTGGCAACCGCTATCGCTGGGGAATCCGAGTATATAACGCTTAACCCTATGTGGGAAGTAGGTGGATTGACCAACTCAGACGGTGAAAATTGGGATAATAATTTTTCCATAAGAAGTCAATACATCTATGTTGATGCCGCAACGAGATTGGTAGCAAATTGCTTATCTACCGTAAACTCCGCCGCAATAGTATTTTACAATGCAAGCAAAGAATATGTGAGTTTTTCGTCGATAACAGCAGAACACTCATTTGATTTAATAGCCAATACATATTTTAGAGTGTGGGTGTATGGAAATATTGCAAATCCGGCAAATGTTAATACTCCTACAGATTACTTAACAATATCTATTAAGAATGATCTTTATAGTGGAATCCCTGAGTATTATAAGACTTATATGGAAAGCAAGTTGACTGAGATTAAAGATGCGGCGAGTTATGTTAGAGGTATAACATTCCCCTTTATTACTGATGTGCATCTCCAAAGCAACACAATGAATGCCGGAGCGTTGATTAAGTATATTGACCATAACACAAATGCCGTTCCATTTGTTATATTCGGCGGGGATGTTCCAAAAGCTATTGACACAAGCGCTAATGTTCTTGCGTATGCGGATAAATGGAACGAATACATGTCTGTTTGGGGTAAACATAAAACGGTTCAGGTTCATGGTAACCACGATTATATGTGCAGAGTAGAGGGATCAGAAACAAACTGGTTTGCACCATTGTCAACGGTGTTTGAATATATTCAGCAAAATAATTATTTCCATGTTTTGCATCCAGTTAATGCGCTTTATGGTGCTGTTGACATTGAAAATCAGAAAATAAAGATCATCATTGCCGATAACTATGATGCTGGATATAACATGGAAGCAGACACATGGAATGGCGCGGCTCTTATGAGCAATGAACAGTTGAAATGGATTGCACAAACAGTTCTTGATTCTGCTGATTATCATGTTCTGTTTGTTACGCATGTTCCAACATTGGTAAGCATGTCGGTTCAAAGTGAAGCGACGGCCTTGAAACCTTTCGATGATTTGATTAAGGCGGCACGAAACAAAACGAGCTATAGTATTGCCGGACAGACGTTCGATTTTACGAGTTGGACGGGTACTGTAATTGCTGAACTTGCTGGTCACATGCACAAAGACGCAGATGGTACAAGTGACAACGTGCTTTATATTGGAACAACTTGTGACTGCTACAACGACAGCGATCCGAATGTAGACAGAGTTGTTGGAACCACGACAGAGCAGGCATTTGATGTTGTGAATATTGATGCGACAAATAGAAAAATCACTCTTGTTCGTATTGGCGGCGGCAACAACAGATCGTTTGACTATTAAGTGGCCTTCTGATGTAATTTAAAGGGACAATCTTTGTGGTGTGCATCCATACCGATAAGGTAGCGCAAAAGGAGATGCACATACGTCAGTTCGTGAGGGGTGGCTGATGTAATTTAAAGGCCTATTTAACGCACATTAATACACACTATAGCAGAAAAGAAAAAAGGGCTACCGATCAGTAGCCCTTCCCATCCAGCCAAGATTCAAGAGCTTTCTGGATGACCCAAGACTTTGCACGTTCGTCTTCTTCGCAAAACTTTTCAAGACGTTCCATCAAGTCCTTGGTAATGGTGATGTTGAGGCGCTCACACGGGATTGTGCGTGGTGTACCGTAGCGAGGCCGACCACCTGATCCTTTGCGTTGCATGACAACACCTCCGGGGACAATGATACACGGGCAGAGCATCAATGTCAACTGTCCGGTTTAAGTTACATGGTATTTTTAAACGCGAAAAGTGGCCTTTTATCTGTATTAATGTGTATAATATGTATTAATAATGCATATTTATCCGGCCTATTTAAGTGACAAAATGCCACTTTGAGCGAGTCTTAAATTCAGAACTTTTTGGCATCATAACTACGTAATTCAGTGGGCAAGCTCCCTGGATTCGAAACGTTTTAAACGTAATAATAATACAGTTTTTATACATCAAGAGCCTCTATGATAGCGATGTCATGGAGGCTCAATCTTTAAGATCGGAGTTGAAGAATCATGGACTTAGCAGCATTTGCAATTCCGAGGAAGTGTACAATTCCGGATGGAGCATACGGTATGCTTCAGATTCCGGAGCATAACATTATGATTCCTTTGTATGTTGGGAATAATGCTACCTCACAGAAGATTGTTGATGCAGAGAACTCGGCAAGCATCCACAGGTTTGGCGCAGGGAAAGTAATCGCAGATCACGCACTGAGCAAGAGCGATTATGCGAAAGGCATCTGGGATGTCGGAGAATTTCATCCTGATGATGTGGCATTCATTGTCAGAGAAAAAGAAACCCTTCAGTACAATTGCCTGTTTGTCGCTCATGTGTATGTCAACAGATCAAGCTATATTTGCAACGGTGCAAGCGTGTACCCAAAACAGGCGGATATTATGATGGTATCTTGTGTAAACGCAAAAGGTACTGAAAACTATCTCGCATATTTTAAATACGCTGGGAAGCTACCTACGTGAATAGAGTAAGAGAAAGATAAGGGGAAGAGGTGAAATATATTGACTATAAATGAAGCGAAAGAGAAATTTGTAGCATTTGTTCGTTCGCAGCTTGGAACTCGCGAAGGGGCAAACAATTACAATAAATATGCTGACGATCCGAAAATCGCAAAGCTGTATGGATGGGTTCCGCAGAATCAGCCGTGGTGTTGCACGTTCACTAACTGGTGCTATCTCAATTGCTTTGGATATGATATCGGATCTCGTCTTACATATGGCGGAACTGCTGCTTGTAGGAATTCGGCAGACCTGTTCAAATCGGCTGGTGCATTCGTAAAGACTCCTGAGATTGGAGACCAGTCTTTCTATTATGTCGGTGGCGATATCAACCATACCGGCATTGTCGTGTCTATCGATGGAAATTCTTTCCAGGCTGTTGAAGGAAACTATTCTGACAAGGTTAGTCTTGTCACACATAAGATTTATGGCGGCGACGTTGCAGGATTCGGAAGACCGAACTGGAAGCTCGTTGAAGGTATAAGCGAAAGCTCTATTCCTGAGACAAAAACTCCTGTTGAGCCTGCCAATACTGAAAAGCGTATTCTCAGAAAAGGCATGTCCGGTACAGATGTTCTGAAGGTTCAGGAGAATCTGATCAAGCTTGGATATGATCTCGGACGCTGGGGAGCAGACGGTGATTTTGGCAGAGACACCAGGGAAGCTGTAAAGAAGTTTCAGACGGATTATAAAGTCGAACCGATTGACGGCGAAGTTGGGCCAATCACCTACGCCGCTATTGACGAGGCTTTGAAAAAGAAGAAAGAAGAGAGTGGTAAAGTGACTAACATTGATGCAATTCAGCCAGATCCTAAACCCACGATTGTTCTCGGCGGAAACATCGACGAAGAAACTCCTGTTGTGATTAAGCCGGTTGTTCATCAGTATCCTTCTATCGTGATCGGTGGAAACATTGAGGATGAAATTCCTGATGATGGATACAGATTCCACATCGGCGATATCGTACATTTTATCGGCAATGGCTGGTATCTGACTGCAAACGGCAGAATCGGTATTAAAGTCAAGCAGCAGGATGTACTGATTATCGGCGCGAATCATTCTGCGGCGCATCCGTATAGGATCAGACCGCTTCAGAGATTCAGTGTAATCGGATCTGGATGGGTAGATGAAGATGCTCTGAAAGAGCTTGAAATTGATGAAGGAGAAGAATAATGGTTATTGATATGACTCAGGTTATCGTTGCTCTGATCGGACTGGTTGGAGTTATTCTGTCTTCCTGGCTTATTCCGTTGCTGCGTTCCAAGACCACTGAGCAGAAGTGGGAAAACGCCATGTTCTGGGTGCGTCTGGCTGTCAAGAGCGCAGAGCAGATTTATAACCAGCAAGGCTGGGGCGAAGCAAAAAAGAAGTATGTCGAAGAGTTCCTGAAAGAACACAACATTAAACTCGATGATCAGCAGGTCGATGTAGCGATTGAAGCTGCTGTCCTTGAAATCCAGAAAGCCGCTGGATAACATTTGAAAGGAGGATTGCATCATGGAATCTCTCATGAATGCAACCGTTGGGCAGCTTATCGGCGGTGGTCTTGGGATCATCGCCATACTGTCTGTTTTTATTGAGTTTACGCCTATCAAGCTGAACCCTGTCTCCGCATTTTTAAACTGGATCGGAAGACGGACGAATAGAGAACTGTTTGAAAAGATTGGCGATCTTGAAAATAAGGTTGATGAAATTCAGTCAAGACAGGAAGCAGCCGAAGCCATTGAAGAAGAGAGAGAAGCAGTAAATTGCAGGATACGAATTTTGTCGTTCTCTGATGAACTGCGTAGGAATATCCGGCACTCGCAGGAAAGTTTTGATCAGGTTCTTTCTGATATTGACAATTATGAGAAATACTGTGATGCACATCCAAACTTCAAGAATAACAAAACAGTCACAGCAAAAGAGAGAATAAAAGCCGCATATGAAGGCTGCATGGATCAGAATGATTTTCTGTAATTTATACCCTAAAAGGTATATCAGTATGTAATATAGTACATTTTATATCAGATAGGGTATAACCAAAGATAAGAGACTTTTCACTACGGTGGAATTGTCTCTTATTTTTTGCGCTGTGGCTTCAGAATTGAGCCGTGTTTGATTTCTTATTCCTAGATGAGAATAGGCACATATAAAAAGAAAACCCCGCAGAACGCATTTCTGTACGTCCTACGAGGTTCGTTGTAAATAGCATATAATTATTGCAACTTAAATTTGTATCGTAACAATGTTTAAGTTAATAAACAAAATTGAGTTTTTGTTTGTTATAATAAACGTTACGTCAGCTCTGGCAGGCTTCCGACTGCTTCAGCCTCCTGCTCTTTAATCACATGAATATAAGTGTTATACGTGATTGACACATCGGAGTGACCGAGAAGCTTACTGACTGTCTTAATATCAATTTTGTTTTTAAGAAGCAGAGTTGCGAATGTGTGTCTCAGCGCATGAACGCCATAGATTTTTTCTTCAGGAAGATCTGACGCGACTGCAATTCTGCGGAACATCTGATCGAGCTGGCGAGGCTTGACTTGGGTATTGTTTCTAGTGGTCATGACCCAAGTCTTTTTGCCTGTGATTTGCTGTAAGTTTTTTAGTGCTTCAACGGCAGCATCGTTTAGCGGAATTACTCTGTCTTGTCCGGCATCCGTCTTTACGCTGTCCTGTTCTAATAATTTATATCCTTTTTCTTTTTCACGATCTCTTACGAACACCACATTGTTGTGTACTGTAAGAGTTTTGTTTTCCAGGTCGATGTCGTCTTCCCATTTAAGCGCAAGCAATTCGCTCATTCTGAGTCCGGTATTAATGAGAAGTGGAACAAACGCTCCGAGAGGATATTTACGGTTGCCTTTGCCGTTCCTTGATGTTGCCTGGGCGATCAGGATCTTAGCTTCTTTTTCTGTGTAGAATGGAATCTGTTTTTGTGTAAACAATTTTTTATTTGGGAGTTTAATGTTTGCCGCTGGATTCTTTTTGATTTTCGGCGGATCACAGATTAATCCCCACTTGAATGCTGCGTTCAAAGCCTCATAAGCTTTTTTGATGGAAGAGTATGATTTACCTTCGGCAACGAGTTTTGATATCATCTCTTGTATCTCATCACTTTTAAGGTCATGAATCTGCTTATCGCCGATGTATGGGATCACCTGATTGTTAATCGTCTGTTCCAGGCGATCATAGCTTTTCGGTTTCAGATCTAAAACTTTTACAGCAGTAAGCCACATCGTAAGGAATTCTTTCACGGATTCTTTCTGTACATAAACGTATTCTGTTTTATGGATTTCTTTAATCAGCGCATTCAGTTTGCGTTTGCATTCTGGCTCGGTTTTAGCATATACGTATCTAACATCGCGCTTACCGTCTGGTTTTACTCCTGCATCAAAACAACCTTGATAGAGACCGTCTTTTCGCTGGGTGATTCCCCCAGTTCCTTTCTCTCGCCTATTTTCTTTTGACATATTGCCTCCTTTCATGTAGTACACTCAATTTTACACACTAATGCGAGGGAAGCTTAGTGAAATGAGTTTACAATATATTCATAAATAAGGCAATAGACAAATTATGAACGACGAAATTTTGTTCAGAATATACAAAAAACCCGCCATTTCAGGCGAGTTTCTTGTTAAATAGTGGCAGGGGAAGAAGGCTTCGAACCCTCGGCCTACGGTTTTGGAGACATACGCTCATTCTCTCAAGCATGTAGTATTTACTGATACTTTGGCGTATCAGATTTGTAACTACACGCTATCTACACACTAACCCATATCAGGTTAAGAATGTTTTGTGTGTATAATCATCGAGCCATTTTGACAAAGCTCGGCGATTTACATACATACGATTATTAATTTTTATTGTTGGAAAACAACTTGATTTCAATAACTCATATGCTTTGTTCTTACCGATATGAAGTATAGCTTGCAAATCTTTGTATGTCAACAGTTGATCATTAAGATCTGCCACTATTTAATTATCCTTTCTTAATCGCTATACTTCTTCATGCGTTCAACGAAGTCTTCGTGGTTGGCGTCACCGATATCCATTAACTCAAAGTGTATATCGACTGCTTCATGATCATCAATGAATTCACCAAATATTTCATACATTGATTTCTCTCCGTCGTTTACAGTAATATATAGATCGCCTGACTTGTTTATGTAACACTGCTGACCAAGGTTTTCATAATCATTATCGCCAGACCAGTGCAGATAAATTGTATGCTTCTCAGTGTGTTCGTCGAAGTTCTCTTCGTAACACTCGTTGTCGGTCAGTGTAAGCTCAATGGATGTAATATCTCTCCATTTTGTGAAGCGATCAAACGTACTCATGATACGTTCTGGATCATCGATATCAAACTGAGAATATTTCTTATTTGCATCTCTGTGAATTTCAATCGCAAAGTCATTGCAGATTCTCATCTCCATGACGCAGTTGCATGCGATTCTTGAGATACTTGTTTTAATGTCATTAATGTCAATGAATCCTATGTAATAACCAGGGATTGAAATAACTTCACAATTCTCAAGCACGAAGTCAATCTGTTTAATAATCATGAATCAATTATCACCTCATTAGCAAGAGCACCAAGGACTTCTCTTGTGAATGATTTACATTCGCCGCAGTCCATATACTCAGTGTCCGCGTGGAGCTTATTGTCATCGCCCCAGAACAAAACATACTCGCCGAAACCAATTCCTTTAGCAGCCCACTCAATACCAATGCCGCCATTCGGATGCAAGTCCGTCCTAAGAGGCCATATTTCATTAATCACTACATTGTTATCATCCATTTTATCACCTGTAATATCATCACATCTTTAATCACGAAGATTCAATGTAAGCCAGTAGAGACCGACAGCAATCAATCCTGGCATATTGTTTGTAAATCCGATAGCCGCACATATTGCACCGATTACATGGATTATGTTATTAATCTGCCATGTTGTTTTAGAATTCATTCAGCCAACCTTCTAAAGCTCTCTAAGAATACCGTTTTTATTCTTTTTGAGTAAAGAATAAATACATTACATCGCAATTATATTTATTCTTTGCTACAATCACCGAGACAATGCTATACCCAGCTTTACCATACCAGTCCAATGTTTCCTGAAGTTTATCTGTCGCATAATTTGGAACTGTGACAACTTTATTTCTTATCATCGCAGTAAACAGCCTCTCTTCTCATCAGAAAATCAAGCTGCCAGTGTCATCCCAGCGACTATACAGATGTCCGTTTGGTCTCAGGATCGCGTACTTCATTTCATCGATATTATTTTTTGCCATGCAGTTTCCGTCTACTACCGTAGAGATGCCGTGTACAGAATACTTGATGAATCCAAACGGAAGTCTTGCAATCGGCGTTCCATAACGTGATACATAAACTAAAATATTATCATAGTTTTCTGGATTGAATGAATGCGTTTTAATCCATTTTGCCTGATCGTTGTCGCCATCAGAATAGATCTTCCTGAATGTAATCTGATCAAAACCATGAGTTTTCGCCCAGTTGAAATAATCTTCAGCTTCCATGTCGTTAAACTCGCTTGTGAGATTCACAGATGCGCGAGTTACCAAATTACACATCTTTGCCCATCTCTGGACATCATAGAAATTCCTTTTTGCCTTCTCAGGCATACCGATAATTTCTGCATTTCTGTCTGTATCAAATGAGCTGATCGACAGAGCGAGAGTTGTTAAACCATATCCAGCGAGTTTGCATATATCCATTTGATCGAGTCCGCTTCCGGTTGTCTGCAAACTGATATTGTAAAACGGAGTCCGAAGATTTTCGTTGTTCGCTCTCAGCAGTTTATAGATGAACTTGAGATTCTGTTGCGGTTCCGTGTCGCCTGTGATCACCATAGAGTTGCAGCCTTCATCTCGGACGAACTGCATACGGTTAAGGTATTCTTGCGGGATTGGTTCTCTATTATCAAGAATCATTTCGCCGTAGTCTTCACAGTGCATCCTGGAAACGCAGAACGGACAATGATTCCAGCACTTCTCAGCAGGAACAACAATAGATAATGACTGTATATTCATAGATTAGTTTCCTTTATTTTCATTATCAAACAAGGCTTTTATTTTCTGCTCTGTAGCTACGCAGTTATAAGGAGGATCACATACTTCCCAATATGGGCAATCGTGGCAGATCGGCCACATCTTATTAATATCATTCATCTTCGTCCATGTCATCGACAGCACGTTTACACCAGTCTTCAACATATCCGTCACCGTCAATATCTGGATAGTTTCTGCTGTAATGGCATCTATCATTATTTTGTGTACAAGTTCCGATTCCCATTGTGGCAATTCTCCTTACCGTTAAGTGATTTGCAAGTCATGAGTCCATGAAACGGATGTATTCAGATTCATCAACAAATGACTCACAGGTGTAATCTTCTTCTGGTTCATCAAGAATACAAAATTTCCTGATTTTGCATTCTTCGCATTGCTGATTCATAACTGCTCTCTCTTTCAGATCTTTTCAATCACAGTGCGTCTAAAGGCTGCGGGTTTCCCATTTTTGTAGCCGTAAAATATGCGCTTATAGCAAAAGACGCAATGAGTTTCGAATATACCATCCCGTGTGATTCTGATCATTTTCAATCCTCCATCAGTGCGCCGCAGTTTGGACACGCAACCCATTGATGATCTGCGATATCAGACCCATACGATCCATGTTCAATACCGTAAACATGCATACCTTTGCCACACTCTGAACACATCCATACAGGATCGCCGCCTGGTGTACAGAAACCAGTGACCATCACCCATCTTCCTGTTTTTCTCTCTATCATATTATCAATTCACATCCTCAAATGATTTCCATGCGAAATCGCAGTGATAACAAGCATCGAATCCTTTAACGTCACAGTATCCGCCAGCAGGAAATGGACAGAACGGTTCATCTTTCTCTCCGAACTTTTCTGTCATGTTATACACATATTCTTCGAACGGTTTTCTGTCCGGCTTAATCCAACGATCACATGCAGGATTGTGTTCTCCTGCATGATCACATTTTTCACGCCAGCAGTTCGTACAACTCGCTTTTATCTCCATAGTTCACCCAAGAAAAATCTGTGCTACAAAAACTTGACCATTCTTTTCGGTCACGCCGATTGCCGTACTGGTAAAATCTTTCAGCAGGATATTATGTCTATGACCCTCAGAGTTCATCCATTCTTCAACCATTCGGCTTGCAGTTGCAATCTGCTTGTCTGCCAGGATCAGATTTTCGCCAGTAACGATATAATCAAAGTTTTCGACAACTGAATGACATGACTTGCCGTTTGGTCTTGTATGAGAAAACAATTCTGATGCTTCTGCCGATCTGACATTGGCAGATTCCTGAAGCTCTGCGTTATATGTAAGCTCATTCAGCCCATTGTCTTTTCGCTCGGCGTTTACTCTGGAAAATATATCGGCGATCAGTGAATTCTGACTGATGCCTTGCGGTAGATCAGACTGGAATCCTGGAATGATAATGCTTGGTTCGTCGGACTGAATCACCGGAGTATTCTGCTGGACTGGTTCGTTCACAATAATGGTCTGATCAGGTGTGATGATGACAGATCCAAGAGATTCAGTCTGGTTGTGTTCATGAGGTTCAAAAACACTGAACCATAAACTTGGATATAACATACATACAGCAAGCGAAATAAGAAAAATAATGGCGAGTTTTCTTTTCATGGTAGCACCTCTTCATCTAATGGATTTTCATCAATCGGAATAAATTTTATGCCACAATTCTTTGATAGCTCGTCGGCGCAGTCATCGCAGTATGGGCTGATCCAGCCGAGGCTAATTTTTGTTGCCGGTTTCCCGCAGCGAATACATGTCTTCTCAGAAATATCTTCGTACTTCCTGATGATTTTATTGATTTCCGTGTTGCCGTTAGAATCATACCAGTGAAGATATCCCCACTTCTCTTTGATCTGAATGATGCGATATTTGTTGACAGCCTCTTTGCCGCCGTTTTTCAGAAGAGCCTGGTAGATCTCTTCGCACATCTGTTCTCCAAATGCTTTACGCCATCCGTCCGGCATATCATCAAGCTCTGACCAGTTTTCATATTCTTCCTGCGTCATTCCGATTCCGTCGCAGATTTTATCCGTAAATCTGTTGCGTGGTATTAAAAACGGATATCGTGTTTTTAATTCTTTACCGGTCATTGAATCACCAACTGTCTGTATCCGTAATATCTTTCTCTTCTCCGCAGATCGGGCATTTGATTTTGATACAAGTGCCGATGCCGGTTCCGCTCAGTTCATACCAGTAAGTGTTGCCGCCGTACTTTGATTTGCCTCCGTTGTGCATTTCATAGTGGCGGCTACGAAATTCCTTGTCTGCTTCATATTCCTTGTCGCTCATGTTCATAAGCGAGTTTCTTAAAATGTGCCGAATCTGTTTCGTGAGTTCCTCGATTTTTTCATCTTTATTAAAAACAGCAATCTCGTTTTTAAGAGATTCATTCTGGTTTTCAAGATCATAGAATTTCTGTCGAATTGCATCGGTCAGTTCTTCGACGCTATTGTTATTAACAAGAAACGACATCACTTCAGTTCCTTTCTATGCTCCCAAACATAATCCAGGAAGATTTGCCAGTTATTCATCACCTGGTCGTACACATCAATCTTCTCATCATGAAACCGTTCGGCAGGTGGCCAATGAGAAACAATTACTTCCCATTCGCATTTAGACCAGTAGTAGTATTTCAGATCAAGTTTCAGTCTTTCAGCGAATACTTCTTTGTTGTCTCTATTCTTTTTGGCATTCTTAACGCAGTCCTCATGGAAACGATAATGATTGAAAATATTATATGTTTCTATTTTGCCGCTGTTGAAGTTGCCATAAATTACATTCCATTCAAGCATATTGTGTTACCTTTATGTACATCCGGTCAGTTTATCTGCGAGTTTGACAGCATCCTTTTGCATAGACTCCAAACTTTTATTGATGATATAGTGTTTGAAAAAGTAGTCATCCATGGATGTCTCGGATGGATGATTGCGCTGTTCGGGAGTCAGCGTATTTTCAAAATTGATTCTGATAATACGAACGGACTCAACATCAAATCCGGCATCCTTCAGGCGATCAATCTCATTCGGAAATCTTGTGTCGGGAATTAAAACGCAATCCCAGTGACCATCGAAGAACTTCAGCATATCGGTGATGAAATCCACCCAATAGTTTTCGTTCTGTTTTCTTACAATGTCGGTTCCAACATACTGAAGGAGATGCCGACCAGCTTCATCTTTCTGCCCATCCCAGCCAAAGAACTGTTTACAGATATACTTCACAAGATCTGCGTAATGCGTAACAAGAACCTTCTGGTTTCTCAGCTCAAGTTCTTCTTCCAACATTTTCGCAAAGGTATCTTTGCCATGCTGCGCATGACCTGAAATACAGATTACTTTCAAATGCAGCTCCTTTATTTACAATGATCTCTATAGATCATATTAGCTTTCGCTCCAATTGTTTCTGCGCCAACGGATGAACCATCGTGCAGATAACCGATTATCCTACCAGCTTCATAAGCGTTCTTTGCGTCCTTCAGTGTCTCCCAAACCTTGGGATCATTGACGCACATATGCACCGTAAACTTGCATTGCATTTCCGCATCAGCGAAGCTGGTTCCGTATCCTTTGCAGAAATCATATAAGGACTTCAGATATGTTTCTGCGTACCACTGACCGAGACCATAACCGCCTTCTGCCTGGATTGCACTGACAAATTCTTTCTTGTCTGCGCTGTCCAGCATTTTTGTGAACTCATCACATGGATCTTCTCCGATATCTTTCATATCGATCTGCCAGTGTGTCACAGCATCGGATCGGTAGAAAGATTCGCGCCAGAAGAAGCCCATGATACCTGCGGCTACATAATCATTCGGTGCTTCTTTGTGTAGTATTTCCCACAAGAATTCTTCAGAGTTTGTATCCTTGTATTTTGTAACCGTATAATTCGGACTTGCAATAGAAACGCAAAGAATCATTGCGGCAAATAAGCTTTTAATACGCATGGTTAAAACGGTAAACTTTCCGTTGATTTAGAATCATCTTGTACTGCAAGTTCCTTCAAGTATTCATTCTCATCAATAATTGACTGTTTGACATCTTTCCAGAACTGTTCTTCTGTAATATTCAGCCTGGACAGTGTGTCGCGAATGATTTTGAGATATGTGTCATTGATGTCTTCCGGAGAATCGCCAGCACATGAGATATATTCAACAAGAGCACCATAAGGTTCTGCTCCTGTATTCAGGCAGTCCTCGCAGTACGCGAAGGAGATTGCCCCGCATGCCGAACAAGCTACGAAGACTTCTCCTTCCTTACCGCAGACAGCGCACTTCCCTTTCATTCGTCATCTCTCCATGCGATACGATTTTCTTCCTTTTCGTATGCATCGAGGTAACATTCGTGGGAATCACCGTTGTATGTAACTTCAAAGATCCTGCGATCAGGAATCTTTGTTGACATGATCGCCTTGTAATTCTGAAGCGTCTTGCACATCCAGACAACGAACACATCATTCATCGTCAGATTTGCAAAAGAAATATCTCTGTAGTAGCGAATAATTGCTTTCTTCGCTTTGTCGATAAAGATTTCGTTTGTCATTCAATCACATCTCCAAACATAAATTCGGTATACGGAAACAGCTTTTCACTGTTCTCATGGTTGCCACAGTTCTGGCAAACATACGCATACTGCGGGGGATTTGTTGTGAGAACAACAACATTGCCGGACTGATCATAGCTTGGTGTCATTTCAGAACCACACTTGTCACAAATCATGCGGTGTACTTCAATGTGGCTGATCTTTCTTTTCTCAATCTGTTCCATTCTTTTCCTCGCTTTCGTCACTCAGTCGCTTGATGATCTGATAGATTTCAGACCAGTTGTAAACGCGAACCATATCATTTGCTTCTGCGTCAAAGTCTCTGTTATGCGCAGCGGTCATCAGGATCTTGATGTAATCACCGCCGATCAGGTTGTGTGGGCCATCATCAATCATGATGTCTCCGCGAATCATCTGTTTATTCCTGGCAACAATCACATGATCGTAGTCAATAAAAGGAAAATTCTTGAAAAGAACTTCGGTTAACTTTGTTTCGATGGTACGGAAATTTGAGCTGGTCACAATATAGATCTCATGACCGTCATCATACAGCTTTTTCAGATATTCAACCGCGTCCGGCATCGGCTTGACTCTCTTCCACAGCTCATGAAACAGCAGCGGTTCATAAACCTGATGCGCAGAAAGTCCAGGATAAGCCAGCATGATGTCCCAGTCATGGATATCATCCTCGTGAACGTCTCTGGCGTATCTTGTATTCAGCCAGTTGAGCCATTCACGAAGAAGATATTCAATTGTGTCATCCATATCCACCAGGATGGTGAATTTCTTACTCATTCGTTGCCGCTCCGAATTCGCAGATGCCTTCAGACTCTCGCCAGAATTCTGCGTTTTCCTGATATCCAGACGGCTTGTGATTGCGCTCATCGAGCCATTCAGAAATCGCCGCCATTGCTTCTTCAATATTGGAAACAAGTACGCCGTATTCTTTGATCAGCCCAGTGACATAGAGATTCTGGTAACTGTACTGCTGTTCGCCAAGCTCAGATGCACCGCCGATATCCTTTGCTTCGCTGTGAGTCAGCGCACACTGGCGGTTGTCAGTGCAGATTCCGCAGATAAACTTGTTATCTCCCCTGGCGATCTTCTCATGGAACTTGCCAATCTCAGCGCATGTTCCGGAAGGAAGAACATCACCATCGATGCAAGCGATCAGAACGTCGGTATGGTCAAGCCGCGCATTATCAGCAGAGGCGATCATCTTGGAGTCAGCGTATTTCTTCTTTCCTTCAACACCGTTGATGTCGGTGTTTTCAACGGGGCTGTAGAGATCGATGTTCTGAAATACTGCGCGAAGCTTGTATGCCCACTCTGTGTTGCGGAGAAGGTCTCCATATGTAAAAATTGGCCCAGCCAAATATGCGGTAAAGGATTTATTGCTCATTCACTTTCTCCCTCAGAATAAGATTTAAGATTACGCCGAAGACAAGAGCCAACGCAGTTCCGGACAGCGCGAAGGTCGCTCCGCCGATTGCGAGACCACTGATACCGAGAGACAGAACACTGGAAACCATGATCAGATTCTTCTGTTCATTCAGATCAACGCCCTGAAGCATCTTCACTCCACTGCAAGCAATATAGCCGTAAAGGATAATTGCCGCGCCGCCGAATACACAGCTCGGAATGCTCTGGATAAACACCTGTACAGGCTGAATATATGCAAGAAGTATCATCATAAACGCAGCCGTACCGGTAACAATGGTTGATGATACTCTTGAGAATCCTACACATGCAACTCCCTCACCATAAGAGCAAGCGCCGAGTCCGCCGAAGATTGAGCTTGCCAGATTCGCAAGACCTTCACCGGCAAAAATCCTTGCGAGTCCAGGATTCTTATACAGATCCTTGCCGATAATACCGCCGAGAGCAGCATGATCAGAGAGGCATTCCATCATGGCACTTATTGTAAAGGCGATATATACCGGAATAACAGGAAGGATCTGAGACCAATTGACAGAATTCCAATGCAGGCATGCAACATCAGGAAGCGCGAACAGCTTCATGTTCTGGAACACGGTTAAGTCTACGATCTGGATGATCCCAGCGATAGACAAGATAAGCGCAAGTACATATCCTGCAATCGAGCCAATCAGGAAAGGAAGGATCTTCGCAATCCCCTTCGCATAATGGCTTGTAACCGCTATAACAATCGCGGTAAACAATGCAATCATGATTCCCCATGTATTTGTTTCTCCTCCAATCTGTACATACGTCCCGATGAATCCCATCAGCGTGATGCCGATTACCATTGTGACCGCTCCGATCAGCGCCTTCGGAAAGATCTTGTAGATGTTTTCAACCGGAATCTTTGTGAACACCAGACCGAAGATGCAGTACACAAGGCATGTAGTAAGACCACCTACAGCAACAGCAGGATAGCCGCCAGCAGCCAACGCAATCATCACAGGAGCAACAAACGCACCAGAATTTGAAATGTACATCGGTGATTTATACCCTGTTACAAAGAGATAAATCATGGTAGAAAGACCTGCACCAGCCAGAGCACCGCTTACCGCAACACCGCAGATATTCGCTATCAACACCGTTGCGACAAACACGGACAGAAGCAACTGCAAACTGAAGAGCAAGAGTTTACAAATCGGCGGCTTGTCATGAATATCGTAAATCAAAAGAACCTCACCTTCCTTAATGCGACTGATGTTCTGCATAGAAGCCATCACATTTCACATCATAGCTTCGGCAGAAGTCTTTCGGATCTCTGATCATCTCCGCTCCGCACGAACAGAGATGACCAGTCGATTTATAGGTTTCAATTTTCATTGAAATCTCTTGTTTTTGCCCACATTCAGGGCATATAAATACATAAATCACGCCATTTTTCCTAATGAAATCGTAGTTTTATTTGTTGTTGTAATTTGACTTAAAAACATTTGATAAAAGCGCTTCCAACAACCATACACCAAAGCAAATGCGCCAGCTCCACCATGTCCAGTGAAACGCCCAGCAGATCAGCCATAGGATTCCGGCATTGATGAAGAAACTTGCAAGCATCACAAGGATAATGATAAGGATTACAAGAACCACATCTTTATTCTCCCACATTTTGTGAATCCCCCATTTTAGCTGCCGTAACAATCTCCGGTATGATACGATAAAATGTGTATACACTGTTCCTCGTATGTACAATTACTGTGTCATATCCATCAGGAAGTTCGATTCTTTCAACTGTTGAAGTAAGAACTCTGTGGAACTCTCCATCATCCAACTCAGCAGAAAACACACCTGGCTTTCCAACTTCGAAAAATTCAAGATCGCAAGTTGCGTTTACAATCTTATTGTGAAGCGGATTGTTTTTATTGCTTACAACTTTGTACAGCAGATACAGTTCTCCGTTGCTGTGAAACATATCTCGTCTCCTTATCAGGCAATTCCGGTGGAGCCATGACCTCCGCGATCAGGCATTCCGAGTGTTTCTACCTCTTCAAAATCAATTGCAGGCTGATGATCCATGATGCGAAACTGGCAAATTCGATCATTCTTGTGAATCACTGTGTCTTCAACGGCAAGCGCCGGGAAGAACCACTGGTCATTATCGCCGCAGTAGGATTCATCGATCACGCCAAAACTGTTCGTCTGAAGGATTTTGAAGTTCTTAAATGTGCTGCTCCTGGGAACAACGTGCGCTTCATAACCAAGCGGCAGATGCATTGCAATACCAAGAGGAATCAGCTTGAACTCGCCCTTCTTCATTTCGACTGTTTCGGCGGCGCGAAGATCAATCCAGTTTCCCTTCTCGATCTTTTCAAGACGAATCAGATCAGGATCAAAATACTTGATTTTGATCTTCATGTAGCAGATTCCTCCTTGCCGAAATCAATCACTGTCTTGATACAGTCAATCAGCGTATCAGGATCATTCCCATAGGAAACGTTTTCGTCCCTGAAATCTTCGATCATCTTGCCAATCAGATCCAGTTTTTCTTGCGAATACATTGTATCTCTCCTTTAAGATATTTGTTCAGCATACTGATTATCGCTTGCCAGATTCACGCCGAGCACTTCATCGAAATGTTTCTCATGTCCAGGAATAAATCGCCCGAATTTCACAATGATATTCGGCATTGATGCCATGAAAGAAATCTTGCCATCGATCTCATTTTTGTTATATCCAGTGTAAATCACCACGGGATCTAAGCACTCATACTGATAGCGCAGGACAGATATAAAATCATAGATGTCTATGTACTGATCAAAAGGCTCAAGGCCACCAAACACCACAGCATGTGTGATATCGTTGCTCAGATATCTTTTGACAAGATCATCAATCTTGACATTATAGGTTTTCATTTTTGGAAGGCTGCTGTTCTGACACACAGCCTCGCCAGCATCATGATCACATTTGAATGTACACTCGTTTGTAGCGATGAACATGGATGGGACTCTGTAGTTAACAAAGTCCTCATCCGTTACGCCTTTAATCAGCATTACTGCATCACTCCGTCTTTCGACAGAACGTTCATCCAGCGGCGTTTATCAAACTCGCGTTTGCGAATCTTCTGGTAACTCGATGTCGGTGTGTAGAATCCAACGACACGGGCATATGTATCAGCAATTGGCTTTCCACAGATTGGGCAGTATGCTTCACCGATGAATGCATGTTTGTCTTCGCAGACTGAGATCTTTGTTGTAAATGCAAAGTAGATCACGCCATGCGCAGCCACATAGTTCAGCATCTCCCAGGCTTCCTCTTCGTTTGCAAAGCGGTTCTCGATGTTGATATGGGCGATACAACCGCCGCCGCACTTCTGATCGAACAGACTGCCAAGCCTGCATTTCTCCTGGATGGTGCATTTCTCCATCAGTGGAATCCACTGATTCGAATAAATGAAATACTTGTTCTGCTCAAACAGGAGGTTATCAGCCTGACAGATAACACCGGCGCAGTTCTCAGCAGGAATCATCTCAATGTTAAAGCTGAAGTTGCATTCGAAGTTGTCCTTGACCTTGTTCATCGTGTCAAGGATTTCTGTGGCAAACTCAACACCTTCATCGCTGTAGCTCTTACAGCCAAGTTCATCAGTGTTGATGAGTCCGAAGAGATCCATGACCTCATACATACCGATGCCGCCGATTGTGCAGAACTGCTTGTCCAGTTCCACCGCTCCGTCCTGATAGTTCGGAAGAAGTCCCTTCTCAATGTTGCGCTTCAGAATGTGGCGCATTGAAGCAAGTGCCTTGCAGTCAAGTTCAACGCGATCTTTCAAGATCTTCAGATACTTTTTCTTGTCAAAGCCACTCTCATAAGCGATACGCACAAGGTTAATCGTGCTTACACGACAAGAACCTACGCTGAGAGCAGTACCACCGATTGAATTAATGAACGCATCAAGCTTTGATGTGTCACTGAGAAGACGGCAGCAGTTGGAAAGAACGCCAACATTGTCGCTTACAAAGAAGTTTGAATCAGACCACTTGATATTGTGATTCGAACACCACCGAGCGAAGTCCTCATCCTGGAATTTACCATTCTGATAGAGAAGAGAGTATGTAAGCACAGGATACGTGAACATGTTGATCTCTCTCGTTTCGCTCACAACGTCCATGAACACCTTCTGGCATTCGATCAGATCTTCAATGTGGTCAATCGCCATCGTGCCATCTGGGAACTCTACGCCGCCAAACAAACTCTCAAGATAAGGGCGGTCAAAGATGCTACAATTTGTGAAGGCTGACTGGTCAATTCTCAGGAAAGGCTGATTGAGTCGGAATAGGAACTTCTGGAAATTCTGCCTCAAATAATAATCAGGATCTTTCATGTAATAACCGTTTTCAACATCCTTCTTCCAGAACCACCATGCCCAGATCAGGACATTCGGCATACCAACCGCACCGGACTGACGGTTCGACAGGAACGAAACGAACTCAATGACATCATCGAAGTACGTGGTCAGATGCTTCGGAGCTTCATTGTTGTAGTTCGACAGGAAGAACAGACCTTCTGTTGCAAGTCTGGTGAAGTCGTTTGCCCAGCAGTATGGGAAGTAACTCGCCGTCGTGCTGTCATTCAAATAGAACGCTCTGGAAAACTCTGCTTCAAGCCACTTCTTCGCCGTTCTCAGACCCCACATCTTCTTGATCTCCATGAAGATCTTGTTCAGACCGAAGAGTTTGTCTTCCGCTTTGCCCTTCTCCGTCATAAAGGAACGAATATCCTTATGATTGGCGTTGGCATTCGGATCAATGCTTGCATCCGCGACGGTATCTTTGTCCACAAAATTGTCAATGAACTCAGAGAAGTCAAGCTGCGACGGATGCAGACCATTAATATATTCGAAGTCCTCGCCGTACTTCTCTTTCAGCTCTTCCAGGCAACGCTCAAAATCCTTGGATAACTTAAGCTGTATATCCATTCTTACTCCTTCTGACTGAAATCATTCGCGTGTGCGTGAACCCAATGAACAGCCTGCGCAAAATTCAGCAGTTGACCATCCACCATAAGCCCAGGTGCTTCCGTCATGCCGAGGCGCTGCATTTCATCCGCATCATGGTTTTCAATGTACGGCGCTTTGATTGTGTCAAGCTTCTTCTTAAGGATTCCACACTTCGAACATCCAGTCGAATACAAAATAATCTTCTCATCCATAGGCTTTCCCTTCCTTTTCGGTTATTAACTATTGTTCTTCAAACTGAAGAACAATCAATGTCCAGCAGCTCTGCCATTTCAGAAACCGTCAGATCATTGAACTGAGAATTAAGATACTGTTTCGCGCAATCTTCGCAGTAATCTTCATCTTCAATTATGTAATCAGCAACTTCGCCGCACTGGTCACAATATCGCACACCAATCGGATGTTTATATGGGCAGGCTTCACCGATACACGGCAAGTCCGGCGTACAGCCTACACAATAGTCTTCCATCTGAATCATGCCGGCTTGTCCCAGTTGTTGTTCATTATCGCAAATATCAGAAGCGGAATAAACAAGACCAATACGATTTTGTCAGCCGCAATCAAATGAACCAACCCCTTTCAAAACACTGTGGTCATTATACCACATTATTTTCTTTTGTCAATAGTTTTTATCTATTGTCTTTAAAATTTTTTTAATTGTTTTTCAAAACATCCCAAAGGTCATTGATTGATTTTAGTTTGATGATGTTTCCATCGGCATCCTCAATGCAGCCATCTTTATATGTCCTGCCGCAGTCAAGATCGAAGAACCAGTATGAAATCCAGTGATTCTCTGTATCATCTGTCAGCAGTTCAAGAAGATCCACAACATCATCAAGCAGCGTCGGCCAATATCCGAAATCAAATTCGTCGCGATGGTTTGCGTTATAATCGCTTATGACACCATACAGACTGTCCTGAAGATGCATGATTGAAATCGCATGGTTGATATGCTTTTCAAACTGATCAAAGGTAATGTTAAACTCTTTCATCTTTCTCCTTACATGTTTACAACTTGATATTTTGTAATCCAAAGGTCTGATGTATCTGGAATCGGTTCCCATTTCCCATCGATCAGCCTGGATTTCGGTTTCGTAATCTGCCCGGTAATTCGAATCAGATCACCTTTGTTCAACTTATTCTTATTAAATGTTTTCTTATCTATCTTGCAGTCGAACATCTCTCCGCGTTTCAGACCGTATACCTTCAGCTTCGGAGAATACTTTGTGTCAACTTCTTTCACATATCCGATTCCACGATACTGCTCACCGGAAACCGTGAAATAGCCAAGATATTCATTCTGCGCATCAAGATCTTCTTTCAACGTGCGTTTATGATATGGCGCATGCTTTACAATCTCTGTGACAAGATCTATTTTGTTGTACTGAGAAAACATCTTTGCGGTTTCCTTCAGGCAAAGCGGACGCACATCATCATCGTTTACATGAAATACTTCAAGGCGTTCTTTGCTGATCTGTTTGTCAGGAAAATTGTAGAATATTTCTGACGCATTCAACAGATAATTTGGTTCGCCGAATTCCTCAAAGAAATTCAGGTTAATCAGAATCTTAAGCTGTCTGCTGTCAACAGAACAATTCTTGATATCCGCAAGAAGTTCAATGAATGAATTGTACTTCTTATCTCTCAGCTCGTAGAGATCCTGTGCCGCCTGCGCCGACATATGTTTGATTGAACCGATGCCCTTGTAGATGCTGTTGTCTTCTCTTGACAAGGAATAGCCAGCCTGGGACAAACGAAACTTGATCGGCTTCAACTTGATACCAAAATATGAAAGCTCCTGCGTGAGTTTCATCGTTCTGGTTTCATCGCCTGAGTAGTAGTTCAGCGCAACTGTGTAGTATTCAAGCGGATAATGCGACTTCAGATAGGCACCGTACAGACTATCGTAAGCATAGGATAAGCTGTGGCTTGCGTTGAAAGAATATCTCGCAGCGTCTTCCACGACATCCCAGGTTTCTTTGAACCCATCTTCTTTGCCTACTCGATTGACCCAGCCAGCGAGAAGCTTGTCCTTCAGCTCTTTCAGTTCCGGTTCTTTAAACTTCTTTTTTGCAATCTTTTTGATGATGTCATAAGAACCAGTTTCAGGGATTCCCAGCCAGATCAGATACTTCATGATCAGCTCTTGATAGATCATTCGGTGACTTCCTTCCGTCAGAAGATCATCAAGCTCCGGAACGCCTGTGGTATATGGCATACGATCTGCAAAATCCTGAAGCAACGAAGCACACCCAGGACGCAGGATTGCAACAAATGCGGACATATCAGAAACACTATGTGGCTTATATCGCATTGCGATTCCTGTTCCAAATTCTGAATCAGCTTGGTTGATTGTGCAGGTTATACCGTCCTCATAGATTTTATATGTCTTGTCATCCAGGAGGTTGTCAAGCTCTCTGATTGTTGGAATCGGAATGTTTGCAAGCTCACAGACATCTTTGATAATTGCCCAGATTGTGACCGTAAGATAATCGTTCTTGAGGTACTTATATTTATCGCAGTTGTAGCCATCCAGCATACAGCACAGAACGCCTTTGCTTGTTCTGACAAGACCGATCTCTTTTCGAACCGACTTATCATAGAGAAGCATGGAACACGGGGATTCAGAAACACTATCGATTACACCAATGAATCGTTCGCTGTCCTTGATGATGTCTTTCCATTTCGGATCATCGCGGTAAGAATCGAGGTCTTTTGCCACATTGTCATACTCGCTGATCGCCATTCCGATACCTTTACAATACAGACGAAATGCAGAAGCTGCCTGAAGAGGCTTCCATGACAACATCCATTCGCAGTTTTCTTCGCCAAGCAGTTTCTTTGTCGCTTTGATGAACGGCGTTCTATCTGCTGTATTGAGGTCAATATCCGGCAAAGATCGGCTTCCAAGGATTCTTTCAACTGACATAAACCTTGATGGAAACAGAGTAATCGGCGCGTCAACTCGATCAATATCGGTCAATCCAAGCATCTTTGTGATGTAGAAGCTCGGCGCAGAACCACGTCCGGTGTTCGTCAAACGTCCACCAAACTCTTCCTGTGCGCTTTTCGCGACATTGTAATCAATCAGGAAGTAGTTCGCCATGTGCGTATCTTCTACAACTTTGACCTCTTCTCGGATTGCTTCCAGATACTTCGGCCATTCTTCCTTTGGAATCGATTCCCGTTCAACCAACCATCGATCATTGATGATTTTCTTTAGGTCTTCGTTTGGTGTTTTGGATATCTGCGGCAACTTGATATCATCATTGATCAATGTAATCTTTTCACAGTTGTCAAAAACTAAAGTATTGTGCAGCGCAAGTTCGGCTTCTGATCTTGTGAGAATTCCCTGCCGCTCATATCGTTCAAGGATTGTATCATCGTCCGGATAGTCAAGAATCATGTCGCTTTCAACTGCATTGTCATCCTTGTAGAACATGTCATGACCGCGCAAATAGATCTCTCGATAATTCTTATCGCCCGGATAGATGTAATGGCTGTCGTTTGCGTGGATAATCGGAATACCGGCTGATCTACTGAAGTCAAGCATCTGCCGGTTAACCGTCTTCTGAAGGTCAATGTTATGAGGCTGAAGCTCAAGGAAGAAATTGTCTCCAAAATGCCGCTTACATGAAAGAAGAAGTTCTGGATCGTCCCAGATTCCAGCCACACATGCACTGGTGACAATGAAATCTCTCGGATTCAAACTGAATAATCTGTCGGAATCAACTCTCGCTCGATAGTAAAACCCTTCTCCATGCGCGGTACTCATGATGTCGTTGAGTTGCATCACGCCATCATTGTTCATCGCAATAATGATCAGATGCTTGTTGCTTCTGTCTCGCTTGCCATCCTCATCCGCGTCATAACTGCGGACAAAGTAGGCTTCCATGCCGTATACCAGTTTTAAATCCGTGTCTTTTGTCTGAGTCAGCCAGTCGAAGATGCTTCCGGTAACACCGTGATTTGTGGTGAATACTGTTGTATGACCAAGCTCCTGCGCACGTTTGATGTAATCTTCAGGCTTTACAACAACGTCTGAAATCCAAGGATTGCCGTAGTGGTCATGTTTATGGTAGTTGTTATACCTCATGACCACTCACCCATTTTCGCATACTCGCATGAATGCCTGAAATTGCAGAGATTTGTGCAATAGAAGAACTGTGGATTCCCAGGGAACTCTTCCTCTTTCTGGATGTCAAGAATTGTTTCATGCGCCCACCGCATTACTTCTTCGTATTCATCCTTGTCAAATTCGATTTCAACCCATCGACCGCCATCGGCAAAGTAGTTCCAGGCGATCACGGAAGGATACTTGCCATACTCTTCATGTACAGCGTAAGCATAGATATATGCCTGTCGTTTATATCCGGCGAAAGTATCTTCATGATTCTTTGCGACCTTGCCAGTTTTGGTAAGCGGATATGTGCCGGATTTATGGTCAATCACCATGATTTCGCCAGACTCTTTGTCTCTGATCAGAAGATCAATGAACGCTATGAAATCAAAACCGGCAATTTTGAAGTGCATTTCTTTTTCAACGCCAAGGATTTCATATCCATTCAGCCATTCAAAGTCAACGTTTGCAAAGTAATCGATACATGATTCAATCTTCTTGTCCATGATCGATTGTTTTGTCTTATAGCAGATATCATCCAGATGGTTTACATAATACTCAGCCGCATCTTCTATCGGCAGTTCTTTCTTGAAAATCTTTTCCAGCGTTTCATGTCCAAGAGAACCGTTCTCCGCATAGAAGTTACTTTCAGACAGGTATTCCATCGGATCATTCAGAATATAGTTTAAGTAAAATTCATAGGGGCAATTTCGGAAAGAGCTTAGTCTTGAATACGACCAGCGCATTTTATCGATCTCTTCTTTGTACTCGCTGATTCAGACCACCTTCCTTTTGTGTTCGTAAAGCGTTTCCCAGATTTCCTTGCCACAGTCAACAGGGGCATTCTTGGCTTCTTTCCCACCAAGAAGCTGCTCTTTGTCGCTGATGTAAAACACATCTGTGAACTGCTTCAGTTTCTTTAAGCTGTCCTGTACATCGGAGTCGAACTTGTCAACATCTGAATCCCAGGCGAGAACCACATTAACCTTCAGCTTAATCAGCAAATCGATCTGTTCATCAGACAGCGAATGCGTCTCTGCTGATACGCAGTTTTTGTATCCCCACCCATAGGCTTTCATCACGGATTTTATGGATTCAAAGACAATTATTTCACGTTTTTCCTTGACATATGTCAAGTTGCGGTTCAGACATTGGAAGTAGTCCAGCTTACCTACCTTGTAATAATTGATATATTTCTGAAGTTTTAAAGCTTTATAGTTGTCATACCGCGTCCGACCTTTGACATTGATGAGATTCCCATCAATGTCGTAGACCGGATAGACTATGCGGTTCTGCCTCTCATCTAGGCGAATGTCAAACAGTTTCATCACGGCTGGATCTATCCCCTCTTCCTCCCATTCAGGAATCGGAGCACGTTTGTACTTATTGTACTCAGATGGATTGATCACAGTATGTTGAAACTTCTGTCGTTTTCTGCTGAAACACTGTCCTACTTTTTTCAGATAGATCATCGCATCAGATTGACACATGGTCTGAAGATCAACTTCAGCCAGCTTCGCAGCCTTTTCTACTGCTTCATCGAAGGGAAGACCCTCGTAATCATACAGCCACCAGATCATTCGACCGCTGCGACCGCAGGAAAAGCAATGATAAAACCCATCTTTTATGCTGAAAGAAAGTGACGGAGTATCATCCTGATGCTTCGGACAATGCATATACAGGTCATCGCCACGATGTTCAACTTCATAATTCTGCTGGATATAGGCAATCAGATCGGCGCGATCATCAATCTCTTTGAGCATTTCGCCATCGTATTTTGACATTGATCACGCGCCTCCCACCTAAAAATTGTCAGCGCGGACGTGTTGCTGCGCTTCTTCGACCGTCATCGTATCTCCATCGAAAAGAAAATCAATGTAGTCAGAGTCATCATCCTCCTGCATCTGCTCACCAAGACGGTTAATGTAAATCTTGGCGTACATGTTGCCACACTCAATACCATCTCTGACCTGCATCTCCTGGGTTTTGTATCCCCATTTGATAGCAACCGACAGATACATATTGATCTTATAGCTGTCTGCGATATCGCCAGCACGATTCAACTGAGCCGCACTGAGAACCGGCATATCCAGTTCACCGGCAATCTTGTTCTTCAGGAAATCACATTTTGCACCAAGCGCATTATAGATTTCGCTGGAAGATCCTGAGTTGTCCTTTAGATAATCGTAGACAACAAAGCTAAGACCGATCTTTCTCTTCAGCATTTTGCAGATAGAATACAGCTTATCCATCGTCATTCCAGGGTCATAGATGTGGACAAAGTTCTGTCGCTTCAACCATTCAAACGCTTCTTGTACCTGCTGTTTTTCTTCCGCATTGTATGTACCATTCTTGATTTTCTTGTTTGAAACACCGGAGATATGAGCAAGCAGTCTTTCTGTGTACTGGCGAGTTGACATTTCGCTGTCAACCACAAGGACTGGAACACCGTTTCTGAGTTTATGAACCGCTTCATTCATCAAGAAAGCGGATTTGCCCTGCTTGTACTTGGCATGAATCAACACCAACTCGCCTGGTTCATATGTAAAATACGGGAGAAAAGATGGATACTTCGACGGCAGCCCGTAAATCCCATCCGTCGTTCTGCGACTTTCAATCTCTGCCCAGATATCATCCAGCTCATCGCCAAGAGTTTTGATCTCTTCACTCTGGACAAACTTCTGCGTCAACTGATCGAGCTGACCATAGACATTGTTACTCAGTTCCGTCAGGTTTGTATCGCGCTTGAAACAAGACTGTCTTAAACTGTCAAGGGATTTGACCAACTCGCGCTTAAATGCCAGCGTTGTGACATCCTCGGCGAGTGTCTTATACTCTTCCAGTGAATCCCTTTGAACAATGCGGTATCGCTCAATCCATTCCTGGACGCTCGGCAGATTAAACTTTTCAAGATTCTTCTGTACGGCTTTGTTTGACTTCAGTTTGTTTGAAAGATTGTATGCATCCATTGTCTGGATACCATCTTTCGTCAAGTCGCTGATTGCCCAGAAGATCAACTGGTTCTCTGGGCTGTAGAAGTATCTCGGCTGTAAAAATTCTGTGTGTTCAATATATTCAGGGTGGGCAATTAGTGTGCCGATGATGCCGCTTTCGCTCTGAATATCTGAGAGTTCGGCGATATCCATTCCATCCCTCCCTTATTTTAAAATACTTCCGAATCCTTCTTCCTTTTGTTTCTTCAAAGCAAAGCTTGGCGCATTGCTTGAACCAATCGGATGATCGGGTTTCTTCTCCTTTAATTCTTTCTGCATGGCATCCAGTTTTTTCTGCGTCTGCTTCTTTTCGTAAGCTTCCTTGATTTCTCTTCGGTCAACATAATACTTGAATCCATTTGGATAATTCAAAGACATACGATTCGCAATTACATACTCCAAACAGAACAGAAGATAATCAGATGATATCCCACGCATCATATATTCATTTATGATCTTGCGCAGATAACCATAGTTCACAGTGTTGCTGATATTCTTGTTCCAAAGATCGATGATCAGGGCAATATCAGCCTTTTCCTGTGCGGTTTTTCTGCTTGCCTTCTGCTCTTCTTCGTAGCATTCCTTGTGGTAGTATCTGTTGCTTTTGTTTTTAACAAATGGATCTGTTGCGATGTTGACTTCGTGATTCGGGAAAGGGCAATTACAATAAGGGCAGATTTTAATATCTGACTTCGCCATTATTCTTCCTTTTCCAGCATATATGTCGCTTCAAGATCCGCTTCATGAACCGCCAGGATGAGAGGATACATACGAATGGCAGCGTTAAGCGTGTTCCAGTTTTCTTTCGGCTCGGTGAACCCCATGTGCCACCGAATCGCAAAGCGTTCTTCCTTCGTCAGCGTGATAAACTGTTCAATCATCATCACGCTCTTCTCCCCATGACCATAAGGAACTCTGTCGTTGACCGTGTAACCAGGCACAGATTCCCAGTCATAACGCCCCTGATTGTCTTTCTTCGAACCATGATCACTGTAGATCTTTTTGTTCTTCATCTCGACCTCATACATGAACATCTTGCAGAGATCATGAAGCAAAGCCACAATGACGATTGTCTTTTCGAATTCATCCGTATCCCAGAATTCCTTCGCTGAATCACTCAGAGCTTTCTTAAAGACATCGGTGCTTTTGACCTTATTGTACAGACAATCGTAGACATTCAGACTGTGTTCCAGGAGACCGCCTTCATGACAGTTGTGGAATCTTGTACTGGCAGGTGCAGTATAGAAATCAGACTTCCTGATAAACTCAATCAGTTTGTCGATACCATCCCTGTTGGTTGATTTCAACAGGGATTCGTATCTCTCAATCAGTTCGTTGTTCATCGGCAAATCTTAGAACGGAAGTTCGGAATCATCCGTATGTGCGGAAGACTTTGCCTTCGTTTCCTTCTTTGCCGTGGTCTTCGTGCTCTTTGCGGGAGCAGGCTGGGACTGCCCATAAGGTTCGGTTTTCCAGTCATCGTCATCGGGAACAGGCTTCTTATTCTCCCAATGCATAGTGGAGAACGTCTTGATAACATTGGCACTCTTATACGTGCCGTCCTTACCCTTGTACTGCGTGGTGTCATCGTAGCCCATAAAGATGTCAAGACCCTTTTCAGGAATCTCAAGTTCACGAATCTTGGTGTTCGCCGGGCCAATGAAGCGCACGAACTTATTGCTGAAGTTCACCTGGTAGCCATCGCCATCACGGTTCTTCTGCGACGCGCTCACGCTACAAACGGCATACTTTTCGCTTGCCTCCGTATCAACCGACCAGACCTTAACAAGCTGACCAAAACCAAATCCCATAGTTCACACTCACTTTCTGACAGACATAAGCTGTCGCACCAGAGATTCAAGGATCTCAGGATCTTCAATATTGTTATAATTACCTGTGATTTCATCATCAGGAAGTTCGGGGAACGCTTTCTTTTCGGCAGCCTTGCAGAATTCTGCGACCTTCTCTTTCGCCTTATCAGACAGAGAAGCTTTCTTCTTGGCAAGTTCCGCCACTTTATCGCGAGTTTCGTTTGCCTTGGAGACATCTTCAGGAAGCTCTTCACCGAGATAGATGTAAAGACCGAGGCCGTGAAGCGCGAAAGCTTTTACCATGCAGCGCATGATGGACTTGTTTGCATCCACAGACGTAATCTTGTCCGCAGGAATACTCTGGTTCTTGAAGTCCATGATGGCAAGCGTCATAACCTTTTCGTCACCGTTGATGATCGCGCCGACCTTAACCCAGCCGGTATTGCCGTCATCGAACCATGGCCTTGTATTGCCAAATTCGTCTATGATCTTCTCATATACAACGTAGTCCGCATTGGGATAATTCTTTTTGACTTCAGCCCATGCCGCTGCCCACGGAAGATAGGACAAGTCTTTCTTCTGACGCACCTTGCCGGACACATCCAGCGCATTCAGTACAGCAAAAATACTTTTGTTCTCTGCCAAGATATCACTCCTATAATTGTATTTGTTATATATAAACACCTTTCGGTGGAGTTTTAGAACAGCCCATACTCTGCGAATTTTTCAAATCCGCCAACAGAATAGATGATCTTCTTTGCACCCTTAACGATTTCGGAATAGGTCTTGCCATCTACGATATCATCCCCAATCGAGCACCACAGTTCAGCAGGCTCTCCTGTTTCAATCGCCTTGTAGAACGCATAGATGTTTAGGCTCACATCCGCTTTCGACAAATCCTTGCCATGTAGTCCACCGCCAGTTACGCCTCTGCCCATGTCAGAACCAAGCTTGCGATTTGTTGCACCGGAATCGACAGAGATACCGCCAGTCCAGTCTCCAAGAGGATTGATGATGAATCTGATCGGCTTCTTCTTGAGCGAGAACGGATCTTGCATGTTCCAGACATTCGTTGCAACTCTATGAATCAGCTCGGATGTTGGAATATCCTTGATGTCGTATCCAGCGGCTTCCAGTCTTTCAAGTCCAATGCCGGAAGGATCACTCTGGCAAACCGTGATTGTGTTATCAGCAATGATATACTTTCCGTCGCTGTCAAAGAAATAATCCATATACCTTGCAAAATTGGAAAGCGCAATCTCTTCCTTGCTCGGATCAACACCTTTGAAAATCCCATTATCACCACAGCGGAATCCGTTTACCTGGTTATCGGAAAGATGTTTGTCCTGCGGAACTTCGATATAGTTGACATCGACATCCTCGCCGGCAATACGATGAACGATCTTCTCAACTTCTTTCGGATCGATGAACTCGCTGGTTTCATTGATGATCGTGCATTTGCCGTGACCAATCAGGACTTCACATGCGACCTTCGGATCGGTGCTTTCTCTATATGCGACATCAACTATCGCACCAGCGATACGGTCTGCGATCTTATCTGGATGATGGCGATTTACTTTCTCAAACATTCGTTACTCCTCTTCTACTTTTAGGACTTCCCCTTCTCCTACCTGGACAAGCGTAGGATAGGCTTTGTCATACTCACATTTAAATCCACATGCAGTACAGATATGTGCGTAATTGGGAGGCGGTTGACCCATGATGATACCAAGAGGACGCATCCTCCCTCTTTTACACTGCGGGCATTCCATATCCGTACTGATCGCACGAACAAATTGAATGATTTCCATTGCTATTCCTCTATGTATTTGGTGGTTTTGGAAAGTGTGTCCAGTGTGAAGGATTATATTTCACATCTTTCACACCAAACGTCCCATCACTTCGGTAGTATGCAGCAGTTCCACGCAGCCATCCTTCCTGCCAGATAATCACAGCCTCTCCAACTTTCGGCTTATGTTTCTCTAATTCATACCACATTTAGTATTTCTATGATTATTCTGTCTGATCAATCAGATCTCTCGCATCGACAATCGCGTTTGAACCACCGGTAATCTTCGGAAGTTCACCATTCCATGTCTGAGCATAGGTGTAATCAATCAGTTCCTTTGTCAGAGATTCAGAAATCGCCTTGTTTGCATCCGCTTCAGCTTCGGCAGCAATACGGATTGCATCAGCCTGTGCATTCGCATCGATAATCTTTGTTTCTGCGGCAATCTGAGCTACCTGTTTGTCCTTCTCAGCCTGAACCTTTGCGGTCTGCGCTTCTACCTGGGCAAGCTCAAGCTCCTGCTGGGCAGTAACCTTTTTCTGGATCGCGGCTGCGGTTTCATCGTCAACGCTGATATCAGTAAAGTTCACCGTATCAATGATGATTCCGTACTTATCAAACTTAGACTTCAGATAATCGTCAAGCTCCGCATTAATCTGTGTACGCTTGTCGCCAAAGATGTCTGTAACTGGATAATTTGCACTGACTTCCTGCGTCCAGGCAACAATCTTAGGCTTAATGAATGTGTCCTTAATTGACTCGCCAGACTTGCCTTTGAAGCGAATGAACGTGTCCGCTACTCGCGCTTCATCAAATCGGTAACTGAACTCAAGGTTTACACGGACTGTCTTGCCGTCGCTTGTAGGAATCGAAAAGCTTTCATCTTCTTTGGAGTCTCCCTTGTTCTCAGAACTCAGGTAACTCTGTTCAATTCCAATGCTATAAGTTGTTACCTTCTTTGTAGGCGATACAACGTGCCAGCCCTGAGTCAGAATCTCTCCATCGACACCGCCGTTCATGTTGTAAACAACACCGACATAACCAGCGGGAATCTTCTCAAGGCAAATCACCGCGCAAAACATCGCAATAATAAGGATCAACGCCAGGATAACAGCACCAAATCTTGCCATAATTATTCTCCTTCAACTCTATCCTGATCTTCATCAGGTTCATTTATTTCATCTCGCGCATCATCAACAATTGTCTTGAAGAAGATGCCGATATACTTAAATAACGGAACTGCCGCAAACCATACGCCAGCGAGAACCAGCAGAACCAAAAACCAGAAAACAATATTCATATTATTATCTTCCTCTCAGTGCGAAGACCGATCAGCCTCATAAAGAAGCAGAACGTTCTTAAATGTCTGTTCCGACATCAGCTTTCTGTCGCGGTTCATCTCTTTATAGGACTGCTTCCATGAAGTAAACGGATGCATGTGCCAGTAAATCAGGTTGGAAATTGCAAGCCACTTTGCTTTTTTGTCATCATTATCAAGATCACACGCAGGAGTGTTGTTCCTAAGATAGAAGATACTGTCATACGCGCCAACACAGTGGTGCTGGTAATAATGAAGCTCGTCCGTCTTTTCACCGCGCCCATTGTAGTAAGAAGCAGTGAACGGTTTGCCGATGTCATGAAGCCATGCGGCATCAATCACAAGGCACAGATTAGCAAAAGCATCTTCATTGAATTTTGTTCTAATCCAAGCATGATTCTTATTTATCAGACCATATACAAAATTTGCGGCAGCCCAGCAGTGCTCACCAACCGTAAGAGAATGATGCCGATTCTTCTGGTCGAATTTCATGAAGTCCGTTCCTTCGCGAAAGAGCTTATCGAGATCATACTTATCAAACGACTTCTCAATCTCAAACGGGAACAGAAGTTTCACGCTGTCGAATCCTTCGGCAATATCAGGTGGACACCAGTTGAGATACATTTTCTTGATTGCGTGTTCAGGAATGGATCTCTCTCTTGCCTTGTTGCGTTCAAGGCAGATCTCATACGGAGTCATTACACAGAGACAAATCTTCTCGCAGTCAATGTGTCTCAACTCTTTCAGGAACGCCGCTCTGCGCTTCTTGTCGATGTTACAGGCATCATACACGGTGTCAAATCCGTTGCGAAGAAACATCTTGATTCTTTTGTGAAGTTCAGCAAAAACTTCTTCGTTATGTTTCTGATCAGCCTCGTCTCCAAAAAGCTCCTTTCGGAGAGCATCGGAAGAACAGATATAAGCTCTTTCACGATACTCTTCCGCGATCTTTGACTTGCCACTTCCAGGGAGACCAACCAACATGTAAAATTTAGGTTTCATATATTATGTAAACAATACTTAAGCGTTCTGATGTTTCAGCAGATACTTTCTTGAAACATTCTTGAATGAGTCTTTACCATCAAGTGATCTGTAGACAATACCCTCTCTGTCAACCGCAGGATTCACTACAGACTTGCCGTCAGCGGTTTCCTTCAGAGCTTCCATCGTATCCGGTAGCGTGACGATGCCAAGAATCGGAACCCACTTCATGCCCCACAGTTCAATGATCTGTTTCCCAAGTTCGGAAGAATACCGCCCATTGACGGAATCAATAAAATTGAAGACATAGAGATCATCTTCCTTCAGCTTCAGCGGATTGCCCTGAACAGAACCGACTCCTTCGCCCTGGATGCAGACCCATTCCACACTCGGCGTGACATCAAGATACTCACGCAACCACTTTTCAATGTCATACTTGAACGCGAGATCCCAATAGATGTTGTGATCGTGGTAACACTTCTGATCTTCGTCCTTCTGTCTGGCATTACGAGAGCATACATAGAATTCATATTCCTGCTTCTTCAGAGCTTTCTTAGGAAGCCTCCGAAGCGCATAAGTACAGGACGTGCCATCCAGCTTTTCTGTCGCCAGGTATCTCTTGCCATCACCAACTCGCCACGGCTGGTTCTCTACACGCTCTTCGTCAGTCTTCGCAACGAAAGACGGAAATCCTTTCGGCTTATCTTTCTTTCTGCCGAAAAACAAGAACATCAGTTTCTTGCCCCACTTGCGGCGCATCAGCCAACGGACAGGCTTCGACTTGAAGAGCTTCTGATGTCTCGCAGCCATCGATTTATATTTCGCATTCGGATCTCCGCCAGTTCCTTTGCGCTGATTGTCTTCCGGATCTGCGTATGTAATGTTGAGCTTCTTGGTTACGTCAGTTCCAACTTTCGCATCACCAAGTTCAGGAAATACAGACAGCGGCATCAGAAGTCCCTGGCTGTATACCTTGCACATCTTCTGAGTCTTGATCTTGTAGTTTCGCTTTTCAAGAAACTCAAATCTTTTGTCTGTTGACGGAACTTTGCTGTCCACTTCAAAGTAGACTGCTTTATCCCCAACCTTCATACCATCAGCCTTGCCGATGATACACCACCAGCCATTTGTTCTCGCATATTCGACGCGATCATAACCTTCAAGCGGTTGGATCTCATCGATGCTTACGACATACGCCAGTGCTCTTTCGCCGTTTACCAGCAACTTTCTTCACATCCTTTTTATGGTTATTTTCTATTGTACTTTCTGGCTCAAAATGAAAGCGCATCCGCTTTGTTTCAAGCCAGCACTTCGGACAACGCAGAAATTCAGTTAACCGTTTTCCATCTGCTCCGATGAAGTGATGCATTTCTTCCCCACAACGACTGCATAACATTGTTATTCCTCCGTATCTGGAAAATGTTTCTTTGCTACAGCAATTGGAAACTGTTCGATTTCAGAACTCCACAGACAATTTTCTTTGCCGTTGAACTTTGACCATGCCAGGGGAAAACTTGCGATACCGTCAAACAAGCTGCCAAGTGTAGCCGGTCTGTCATACTGAGCAGAAATTCTTCCGAGAAGCCATTCCCAAAAAGGCAATGCGATTCCGTTTCCGAGGGCTTTATAACGTGGGCTGTCCGCTGCTTTGTGCTTCTTGCCTTTTTCGTCTACCCAATCACCAATGTCCGTCCAACCGTCAGGCATTCCCTGAAGTCTTTCGCACTCCGTTGGGGTCAGTCTTCTTACTGTGTTTACCGTTTTAATACCTCCCTATTATTGAGGGTTTTCAAGTGTTCATTTTCATTATAAAATGACTGTTTTATTTGTGTCTCCAACATCCGTCATACATTCTCATGTGTAACGATCAGCATTTCGCTGCCCCCCCTGCATCTCCACCGGATGCTCTGATCGTATCTGAAATATCCTGTTTCACATAACGATCAAATCCAGGTTTGGCATAACACTCTACAATGATTGCAGTATAATCTGTGATCCTGTCCTGATGATCACCAGTAATCGTAGGGCTAATCATACCCCCCCCATTCCCCCTGGCATCGTAGATTAACCTATTCATTTCCATAAATGACCACCGTTGGTTCTAATCCACTTTGCATTGCAGAAAGAGTAGGACTGATTTCATCTTCGTATCCAAGACTTCCAGCCATGCTTTGTCCGGCTTTGAACCCAGCGCATCTTTCGACAACCGCAATGCCGCCCTGGTTCTTTGATGGATTTGGATCAAAACAATCAAGTGTTTTCGACACTTCAACTTTTCTGCATCCGCTATGTGGATTCTTGGACTTCATGCTGTTACTGGATAGAGAGTCAAAAGCATAAACCGCGTGTTGCTCAATACTGTTCAACGTGTACATGATGTCTGATTCTATGTATCCATCGCCTCTGTGTGACGGTCTCTGACCATTACCTTCCAGACAGAATGTTTTCTCTTGCGACCCATTCTTATCCGCATCTTCAATCAGGCTCTCATGATGATCTGGGGATCTTTGAAATCCCTTGCCATCAGAGTTGCAACCTGGTTCTCAGAAGCTTGCATATAGCCGCCGACAGTGCTTGAAATAATACGATCTTCGTTTACATCGACTGCGCTATCAGTGCTGCTTTCAGCTCCTGTGGAAGTTCTTTTCCGCGCCTCGCCGCTCTCGTCAGAATTCCGAGACATGCCTTCTTGCTCAAATAATATTTCTCCGGCACTGAGTCCTCCAAAATCTGCGACAATCGCGACTCTCTCACGACGCTGGGGTACACCCCAGTATTGAGCATCGTGCAGCCTCCAGGCAACTGATACCCCCCCCACCTCATCGAGCAAGAGTCCTGAGTAGGGCCATTTTCCCGAATCAGGCATAGGCACATCAGGGGCATCTGGGACTGCGATACGGAAGATTTCCGTGAGGACTGCCTGGAAGTCTTTTCCTTTGTTACTGTTGAACGCGCCTTTGACGTTCTCCCAGACCATGAATCGCGGTCTGACATCAGTTCTTTTTCTTCCTTGTTCTCTATCATGTTCTCTCATCTCCTTGACAATTCGAATCTGTTCCATGAATAAGCCAGATCGTTCACCAGCAAGACCAGCGCGATTCCCGGCCACAGAAAGATCCTGGCAAGGACTACCACCAGTTACTACATCTACAACTGGAAGTTCGCTACCTTTCAGTTTTGTGATATCGCCAAAGTGTTTAATTGGCTTTCACCTCTGTTCTCTTGCTTGCTTCGTATCCTTTGATGCGTTCCTTGCGGTCACGCTTTTTCTGCTTGTTCTCCATCTTCTGAACATATGCGTTCTTCAGATTCCAGCCTTTCGCTCTATTTGCCATTTCCTTTTCTCCTTTTGGTCATTGACCATTGTATATTGATTTATATAAACAGGGCTTATTAAAGCCCTGGAATATTAAATATTGCTGGACGAGTAATATATGTAAAAGGATTCTCTATCGGCTTCAAAAACTTCGCCATGTGTCCATCCGCATTGAAGATCAGATCATCCGCAGAGAACAAATCTCGCTTCATATAAAGCATGACCTGATTGATGAACTTGTTATCACATCCGATAACCTCAACGTTTCCTGATAGCATCGATTCAGCCAAGAATCCATATTCCGCTTTGTGTCCGATAGCCTGAACCTGTATGATATCCACATCAACTGTTTCACCGAACTGATTCGGAATGTCATTCAGAATTCTATTGATGTCGCTACGTTCAACAATACCAGTAATCTGAAACACAAGTTCATCTATCGTCTGGTATCTGAATCTTGAAGCGGTCAGCCTATTCATCCCTTCTCTGATCATTCCGAAGATTATGTATCGCAACTGGATTCCGCGAAATCTGAATCCAAAAAACGCCCTCTTCATGAACTCTTTGCTGTACTTCAGATGTTCAGGATGATGACCATCATCCAACATATCAGCCCAGGTTTCGCAGGTAAACTTTTCTGGAAGCATCTTATGCATCATTGCATATCCGTTATCCTTGAAACTGAACCTGATAAACATCTTTCCATTATCTTGCCAAGTAAGAACGTTCTCATCATCTGGAAGATAGATCATATCGTTTTTTATGCTATTCTGAATCAGATCATTCGTGATATACGATTCAGCATCCTTGAAATAATTCTTCCAGGCGGCAGCTTCAAACTCATAGAACCTGATGTAATCATCAAACGACTCAAAACTTGAAACTTCTTGAATGAACATGTCCCACAGTTTGCGACAATTGTATAGCTGATTAAGAGTGATCAATCTCTGGCTGAAATAAGGATCTTCGAAAACATCAATCGGAATTTCAAACTCTTCAACGAACTTCTTTCTTACTTCAATCGAACTTCTCAGCTCATTGATGCTATTAAACTTCTCCAAATCCAAAAAATCACCCTCACTTCATGCAAATTTTCTTGTTTTTCTGTTGACATCAGGAAAATTTTCATATACAATGTCAATGAAAATGGTTGACTGTGATTAGCATCGCTTCAACCTTGGAACATTGCGCAGTATACTACAAAATTTTTCATATGTCAATACCCGTTATGAAATATTTTTCATAATTTTAAACAGGAGGTATGCTTTATGGCAAAAGAATCCATGAACAACGCTGTTCTTCTCAACCGTGTCAAAGATCTTTGCGCAGAGCGAGGAATATCGCTTGCCAGGATGGAGCGTGATCTTGGCTTCTCTGCCGGATCGTCCTATCGCTGGCCGAAAAGTACGCCTGGTACAGATCGCATCAATGCAGTTGCACAATACTTTCATGTGTCGGTTGACTATCTCTGCGGAAGAACCGATCTGAAGGAGAATCCAGAATCATTGGTTGACTCTGATCTTATCAGTCTGCAACGTGCCATTCAGAATCTCAAACCAGAAGACCGCACAAAAGCGAACAACATTCTTCGCGCTGGTTTCGAATACGCATTCAAAGAGAAATGAGAGAACAAGTCAAGCAAAGAATCGATGATATTGTGTTTGATCTTTACGATGGTTTTCTTCGCTTTGCTTCATTCCCTATTGAGCCAATCGCCATCGAAAGAAAGATCGCAAGGTGCAGACACATCACATACGAAAAACTTGCAGAGATTAACGGTGCAACTTATCAGGAAGTAGTTGCAGCCTGCAACAGCCTGGATGGATGCACAAACTATGAACCATCAACCGGCAGATATCTGATTGCGATTAATTCATCCGATAAATACAACGCCAGCAAGCAGAGAATACGCTGGACAACAGCACATGAACTGGGACATATTGCATCGGGGCATTTCATCGAACTGCTTGAATCAGGCGAAGCAATATTAACACCATCCAATTACAAGGATATGGAAGAAGAAGCTGACTACTTCGCCGCCTCTCTTCTTGCACCGATTCCAGCAATGATCAGGATGAGAGTTAAGAGACCGGCAGATATCCGTGACTGGTTCGGTCTTTCGCAGATCGCATCAGAATATCGCTGGACTGAAATGCAGCGGATGAGTTATGATATTCGCCTGGAAGATCATTTCAAAATCTTTCATCCACATTCAGTTGTTAAAAATGCAAATCGCAACAAGCAAAAATGCGTTGATATTTTTGCAGATCCAGATTTTGTAGCTTAGTTTTCTATGGCGCACCAGGCGAGACTCGAACTCGCAAGGGCTTTTGACCCCAGCAGTTTTCAGGACTGCTTCCTCATCCAGCCGGATCTGGTGCATATATTTTAAGCGCTGTGGGAGTAGTGTTTGTTTGTATGCTACTCCCACTCATTATTGCCTATTAGACCATCAACACTAACAGGCTCTTGCTGCGGAAGGCGTATCCAGCAGGTCATCGGCAGCCAACCGTGTACCTACGCTTTCGTGTCCGCGTCCAGACCAGCGGTTCGTGGAGTCGTTAAGGGCATCACCTATTTTGTATTCTGCCACCGTCAAACCGGCGCTCCAACTGGTTTTGATTAATACCTTATTATTCGAACTGGGATTCCTTTATTTGCGGCAATATCCAACATATTCTCCGTACCACGCGATTCACCGTCCCAGAATACAACCAGAGCATCAGCAAAGGCAAGCATCTGCTTGTTCCGCATCATACCGGCAGCCTTACCATACTGATCCCATTGCGCAGGAAACGACTGAACCGGAATCCTATGTTCTTTTGCGTATCGCTTACCAAGCAGATCGGCACCTTTGGCTTCTCCGCAGAGAATCACGGTAGGCTTTCGCCTGGAAAATAGTTTATCGCATTTCTCGCACAGCAGATCGTAGTCTGAAAAGCCGCGAGAACCGGCAATGATAACGGAGAAAGATTCATGCTCCATAACAATTATCAATACCCAAAATATTAACCAGATCAAAGGGAGTCAATAAACCCTTTTTATGTAGTGCCATCCTTAATGCGGCATACGCTTCGGCTTCACGCTCTCGTTTGGAAGGTCTTTTCGGTTTTTCTGGCAGTTCACCGTTCTTAGCCGCGATTGCTGTTGGATTATATTTATGCTGTCCCATAGTTTTAAATCACAGCCAGCGTTCAATATAATTTCTGTCGCTGGTGAAGATCGGAATTTCTGTGTCAATCACCCATCCAGCGCGTTTGTAGATTGTCTGTTCTCCATTTCTAAAGAAGAAGTTTGCTTCTTCATCGGATTTATAACAGGCAGCACCGCGCTTGCAGTCTGTAGGGAAGTCTCCCCAGTTGATGTTCTTCTCGGTGAAGAGCATATCCTGGATCTCATTACAGGATTTACCGTTCAGTTCTTTCTGACTGAAGTGTGCTTGACCGACAGACTGAATACTGTTTCTGGTTGCGTCCTGCTGTCGCCAGATCAGGCAGTTGCATACTTCATCCTTCGGGATGGAGAAGCAACGCGCATCAAACATTGCTTTGCCTTGCTGCTCAAAATAAAATTCGCGGTCGTTACTCTCAGGCAAACGGGCGCATTCAAAAAGCCATGAGTTATTAAAATATACTGTTGCCATAGATGCCGCAACACTCGCCATCTTCTGGATATTATATCCAAACCATGCGTCGGTATGGATTGTTGCGTAATCCGTCAAGACTAAAGTGATTTCATCTGATTGCGTATATCCAAACACACAGCCTTGGATTTCTTCGCACAGTCTTTTCATTGTGTTCTGCATAGCTTTCATCAGAACGTTATCAAACGGTTTACAAAAACCTCTTGTGAACGAGTGAAATGCCTTACCATCCAAGCGGATGATCGCCGGAATCCGGCGCGGGAGATAGATTCGGGAGATATTTTCGTATCCCTTCATCCGATCCCCTATTGATGTCTTATCCATTGTTATCTCCTATAGTTTTATTACGCAACATTAAACCGTCTCTGGTTCCCGATTTCTTTCGGCGGTTTCTTATATGTAAATCTCTGATACTCGTCAAAATCCTGCGTTCTGGCGTATGCGGCAGGAGCATTTGTCCATCTCTGCAATCTTCTGGTCACTTGCGGCGCGGTCATCTTGTTGTAGATCATCACATAAGGCCAGCACTCGCATTCCTGAATTGCCTTGATTCTCATCATGTCTTCTTCGTGTGTGGTATCGAAGTTTGTCAGGCAGAACACCTTGGCATTTCGCCAGTTCCATTTACCTTTAACTCTCTTACACGCTTCGACATACAGCTTCAGTCCTCGCTTGACAGGTTCCATCGCTTGCATGGAGTCCATCGCGAAGTGCGGCATCTTGATCTTCATGTGAGCCAGGAGATCTGCCTTCTCAGGAGTAATAAGTCTGGCATCGATCCCCTGATTCAGTTCCACCTTCGCACCGGATTCGATCAACTGCCGGAGCAGATCAGGAGCATCTTTACAAGCCAGAATGTTCGGATCGGAGAGGCAAATATTACCTTGCCCGTTCCAGAATTCCGAGAGATCAGCAACTTTTTGACTGCATCTTCCCTCCTTTGGTGCTACATGACAGAATCCGCAGCCCCTCGGACATCCTCGCGTCAGAAATCCGTATGCCGTCTGCTTCTTAAGCGGTAGCCCGTATCCAGTATACTCAGGATATAAACTGTAATCAGGATAGATGTGTTCAATCTCAGGCGGTAGGGGGGGGTCTAACTCCTTGTGATATACTTCCCTATCGCCTTCCAGTTTTATAGCGTACCCAGTCCCGCCTTTGATCACTTTTCTGGCGTTGCCTGGTTCTGGAATATCTGGTGAGTATTCTTCATTGAAGACCTTTGACATATACACAATGTCGTATATTTCTCTGTCTTCTGAATACCACTCGACATCATCTCCAAGCTGTTTGTGATACGCCGATAGTTTCATCAGGCACAGGTTCGGGAAGTGATGACCGTCTACGTCAATCAATCCTATCAGCATTATAATTAATCCTACATTTTATTTGGTGGAGCGTGTAGGTATCGCGCCTACATTTCGCAGCCCTTGCTTTCTGCGTGTGTTCTTTACACTAACGCCCCATGATGTTTACTTCTCGCATGGGCAGGACGGTGCGCACTCAACCTCCTACCCAGCGCCACTTTTTGCCCCTAATCTCTCAATTCAGATAAGCGTGTAAAGTGGGAAAATGTGCCAGAGTTAGCATTATTCTCATCTTTATTTACGTGAGACAGTGAGTCACATGCTTTGCCATCCTCACGGTTCTTTCGGTACTATGTGCGCTTCCCTAAGAACGGTTGGTATCCCAGGAGAGATTCGAACTCTCAGACCGCAGAGCTTAAATCTGCTGTGTCTACCAGTTGCACCACTGGGATATATGAATGCGTCCACTAAACGATCTCGGACGCGCTGGAACGATATCATCCAGCCAGTAGTTTTTCGACCTCGGATATTCTTAATATCTGTATCTCGTTCTTTATTAGCTTTTACGAACAATTTAGATTAGTTCCACCGAAGGTTGGGTTCCTCTTAACGAACTCGGTAGACACATCCGAACGTAGGCAGTCGCTATTTTTTTCACGCTTACTGGTCAGTTCCCACACTGACAGACACACGGTACAGATCTACGTTAATCTACTCTACGTGCGAAGAATTGTTGCGCCTCACGTTACCATTCCGCTCTGCCATCACGTTCTGGTGTCTGGTTTTCGGCGCGTATTTACCAGCATCTTTCCTCCTCAATGGGCGAGGTGTCCAGGATTCTTAAGAATACGTTCCTGACCTTTTGGGGAATGCAGTCCCCGCACTTGCCTCTGCACAAGCAAGATGGCGCTGCGCATCACACAAGTCACGACCTCATGTGATCCGGTGGAGCTGGTGGTGAGAATCGAACTCACAACCTCGGCGTTACAAGTGCCGCACTCTACCTAATTGAGTTACACCAGCTTATCTCTAATCAATAATTCAGCTCGTCATCAGAATCATCATCGTCTTCATCATCAATGAAATATCCGTCAATATCAACCTGGTTGACTCTTGGCGTTTGGTGATATTTACCGTATGGATATCCCCATTCTTTTTCTTCCAGGTATTCCCTGACTTCATCCGTCATATTATTGTTCACATCTACTCTCCTTTTTATATAGATCCCAAAGACCTTGAACCACCAACCTATGGGCAACTTTGGGATCACAGCGATAGTTCGCTGCGTTTCGGGCAAGACTGTGGAGAATGGTTGGAAAGGAGGAAAGGAGGTAAATTGTCTCGCCGCAGGTTTTAGTTGTTGTCTATTGTAGCTTAGAGTCTAAACAAAAGAGTTTGTCTCTCGCTCAACTCTGGTAGAGATTATACCACATATCTTTTTCATTGTCAATAGTTATTTTCTGTTTATCTTAATTTTTTTTATGCGAATAATTCATCGAGAACTCTTGGTTCGTATTTTCGATTCTCAAGTCCGGCGATACAATTAGAGATCCTGGACAACTCTGATACACTGATATTACAGTTCTCTATTGTTTTTGAAATAAGAATTTCATCCTTGATCTGTCTGCGCTGCCGAAGCTTCTGTCTCAGCATACGATATGCGAGATATCCCTGGTACGCATTCAATCCATCGACAAGCTCTATGTAATGATTGATGTCAGAAATCTCTGAATCAATCGCGCTCAGACTTTCATATAGTTCCGTCTTACGTTCTGTGATGTTGCCAATGATTTCTTTCAGGCCATCGAACGAAGCTGCGAGATCAGACATTCTGTTCTTCACAATCGGTTCGTTTGCGATCCTTAATGCTTCTTCTACCTTCGGTCTGATTGTGTTCATTGGAGTCCCAGGATTGTCTGTCTTCTCTGTCTCCTGATTTTCTTCCTGATTCTCTGAGTCTTTTACGGATTCCTCTACCATAATTTCATAAACATCAAATCCTTTTCTCATCGCTTTCGGAAGGCAGTTTTCTAAAATATTCTTCGCTGCCTGCCTAGTCTCATAGCGTTCAGCCAATGCCTCTGATGTTGTGAAGCCAAATTTCCCTAAAATATCTCTGTGGATATATCGGTTATTTTGATCTTTAATTGTATACTCAATCCGCAAATCGACTCCTCCTTCAGTCTATTTCCATTGCACTTTGAGTCTGGAATAGAAGCTCTCCTTGGAGAGCCGCTATTCACCTGATAAAGTTAGAATCAATACTGTATTTCGTGCGATAGATGTCATTCTTGATTTCACATCTCGCGCCATATTCTTTCAGAATCTTGGTTAACTCAGCCAAATCCTCTGTGTTGCCTCTGTTGCCTTTTGATCTGATCAGTTCTACAGTCTTATCATATCCAATCTTCTGAAGCATATAGTCATAGATTCCGCGATAGTAAAGAACATCAAAAGAGATCATGATATTTTTCTCTTTTCTGAACTGCGCCATCTTTCGACTCAGAAGATTCGCGACACGGTTCATTGATCTCTCGTTATTCAATTCCTGGTACTTCTCAAACAGTTCAATGTCGCTTTTGTCTTTATCTTCCGCGCTTACCCAGAACGGAATCCAGATAAAGCTGCCATGATACGGAACCATGATGCTGGTAAAGCGATAATTTTGATACATGTTTTCATCATGATGATGCTTCAGCAGTTCGAAGCACTCATCTTTCAGATGAATTTTTCTGTTGCCAATCTTAATCGTCCTGGCATCCATATCTATATCATTATCCTTGAATGTCAGAAGATCGTTATAGTCAAAACATCCAGAATAACACAACCAATACAGCAGCTTATATAAATCGGCTTCAACGGAATCAAACATCTCATCAAGAGAAAGGCAGACACGTTCCAGCATTTCTTTGGTTACAATAGGAGTCTCATCTTTTCTACTTGCACTGAGAGAAAACTTAAAACGCTTATCAAACAGAACATTCTCATGATATACACCAGTCTGCTTCATATGCCACTGAATCATATCGCGATAATACGAGATCAACTGATTCATATATGTCGCAGAGATCGGCTTATTTCTGCCTTTATACGTTTTCTCGGTTGACAGGTTGATAAAATAATCTTCCATCTCATCCGATGTAAATTCGAAAAAGCTTTTGCCAAGACGTTCTTCTGTTTCGAACAGGACATCTCTTGCCATTGAAGCCATGATCTTTGGTTTACGTGCAATGTCATTGGCAAATTTCTGTTCACAATATTCTTCTATAATTTCTCTTGTATTGGTCATTTTTCTCACCTCCTAATGTACACTAAATATAAACTCATTTATATTGTTTGTCAACAACAAAAAAGTTTATCAGGATGCTTTCGGATACACCGGGTCTTTTCTGATTGCAAACTGAACTTCAATTGCCAACCATATCTGTTCCATGATTTCTTTATCATGAATCTTCCCTACTCGGAAATCCAGGCAGTTCATTTGTATTGTTGTCGTTTGCTCAATCAGAATCGTGCTAGGTGACTTCAGCCCATAAGCCTCATAATCCCAAAGCTCTACGTGTACCGGGAGGCTGCGCTTATGCATCTTGCTGGTCAATGGCGCGACGTTTACCACAGATGAGAACAGATTGTTCTGATCATTCGACAGAATCAAAACAGGTCTGTAACCACTCTGTACGCCTGGGCCATTATCGCCAAGATGACAAGTCCAAATCTCGCCGCAGCGAGGGATGGACAGCGTTCTGTGTTCTGACATCGTGCCATCGTCCTTTCCTTAAGCGTCAAGGACATTGTAACACGAATGTAATTATTTGTCAATAATTTATTTCTATTGTGTTTAGATTTTAGTAATTATCCCTAAGAAGTTCTTTGGTCACTTTTTTCAAAGCGAGATTGCTGACATGATATTTGTCAGCCAGCTTGTCCAGAAGCCTGCTCTGGTAAAAGTCATGGGCGATGACAATCACCAGAACAACCGCGAGAATAATTGTAATAACATTCATATATGTAACCTCACCTTCTGATCTTTTCAACCTGCTTCATCAGGTTCATCATCAGCGCAGCATCGTTCGTGCCATCGCTGTTCTTGCCAGCCTGGAACGCAGCACCGATCAGGTCGAACAGCTTCTCTGTGTCAACAGACAGGACAGGACTGCCCAGCTCAAGGGGGATTTCTTTCCCCTCAACTACATACTCCTGGAAGAATTCTCCCATGTCGTTTGCATAACCATCGGTCTGTTTCTTCTCAAGACCAATGTATCTGTTCGTGATGCTGCTACTGCTGTGATTGTAGATGCTCTGAAGAGCCTCCATAACATTGGCATCGCCAGGATGAAGCATCTTCGTGGTCGCACCAAAGGTCTTACGTGCGCTGTGTGTCCCGACGTTATACTCGATACCGCATTCCTTCGCCGCCATCTTCAGGGCATACATCGCCCCGCTGTAGGACAGAACCTTGCCACGATGCGTACCGCAGAGCTGCATGAACACCGGATTCTTGTATTCATTGTCTGACGGATGGCAGTGCGTTTTCTCACAGTAGAGATTGATTGCGGCGATCATTGCGGAATTGATCATCGGGCTTGCCAGCTTGCCAGTCTTCTGCTCGGCAAAAGACTTGATCTCGCTACGCACCCTGGCAGTTTTCGGATCGATGAAGTCTTCCCATCTCAGACCATCAACCTTCTTGCCTGTGTCCTTATTGACGTAACCGATGAGGTCTCCGACACGACGAGCGGAATTCACCTGGATGGTGAACAGAAGATAATGAATCCACATGTTCTTCTCTGCGAAGAACGCAATGACTTTTGCCATGTCCGCAGGATCGTAGGCAAACACTTCAGACTTCTGACCGCGCTTCTTGCCGCGAGGCTCACGCTTCTCAGTCGGAAGTTCGATCACTTCCGTACCAATATGCTCAACCTGGTTCTCATGGAACAGCCGAACCACATTAGCATTCGTTTCGTATGTCATATCTTTGACCTCCCCTTTCATCTGATGATGCTATGATACACTATTTCTCTTCATTTGTCAATAGTTATTTTCTATTTTACTTAAAATATTTTTTTCGACTGGGCGCGGGAGGTACGCCCAGTCTTTCTTTATAAGATCAGAACAGCTTGCGGAAATACTGAGGCTGTCCGTTTACCGTCGCAGGAATCACGTTTCCATTCTCGTCCATGTCGGCATAGACACCATTGATTACACCAGGCTGTCCGTTATACTGCGATTCAAACTGAGTCTTCGCAGCCAGCATCTCTTCCTTGGTTTCATAGATTCCAAGGACTTCAATATCGTTTTCAACACATCTCTCAACAGAATACTTCTTCATAGGTTAACCCCTCCAAGTAAGATAGATTTATTATAACACATTCTGTGTCATAAACAAGTTAATCAACGCTCGTACTGAGCGAAAACTGTGCCGTCAGGTTTCTGTTTCACGGTCACATACTGGTTGACGATTCCATTCAGACCTCCCATTTGCTGGAACTGATCTCTGATATAGGAATCTTCTGACAGAAGTTTCAAAACAGACATAACCATTGTTTTATACTGTTTCTTTGTTTTTGTATATGCGCTGTCACTGTTTTCAAACAGATTCTTCAGATCAATCAATGCTTTCTGGTATCCTCGATTATAGCCACTGAACAGATGCTCCATTCATTCATCTCCTAAATAATAATCTTTGACATTTTCATCATGGATTTCACCAATCAGATGACAAAGATATCTTCGACACACACCACCGAAGTTTGCAATGCTGACATACTTCGCTGTTTCATTCTTCAGGTTCTCTGGATTTCGCCAGCAGTCTTCAAATGGGCAATCATCGTTCGTGCAATATGTAATATCTCTTACCATTCTCTTACTCTAACCGGCATGATACATGCACAAACTTCGTCTTTCTGCAACTTACCATTTATGCACTGAGCGACCAACATGGAAACAATTCCATTCTCGCTTTTCACCAGATAACAGGCTGCGTTCTTCCCTACCGCTTCGCAGGCATCAATGATATCTTTCCTAATGAATCTCGCTTTATAACAGTCGAGCGGCCACTTGCCATATCTCGCTGTCAGATCAATGCCGTCTCCATTCTGGCACACAACAACCGGAGCTTCCTCCATCTGCGTTTTCAGCCAGGTCTGCGGATGATCATATAGCTTCATATCGAACGGTTCATTAACGATATAGCCCTGATATCCGAAGAACTTTTCTTTGTAACTCATCATCTTCTGCATCGCTATCTTATCGATCTTTTCATTCTTTTTAAGATTCTGAGACTCCGGATAATAAATAGCGATATAGCCATCTGTTACACAAATGCCATCATCCGTGAAAATCTCTCCTGAATACGGATCATTTGCGACGGCATATCTGCGCTCACATCTGTTAATCACACGCTGAATTGCGGCAAGTTGCTTCTTTGTCAGTTCAGTCAAGATTCCTTTTCCTCCGTTTCAATGATTTCAATACAACCGAATACCTCTTCTTTCGGATACCCTACAAGAATGTCTGTGCCGGTATGCTCTCTGCCCATGTAATGCCGCCAGCAATCATTCAGAATCATGTGATGATATCCATTCAAACGAGGAGCATTGATGCTGCATTTATCAAAACCACCGTTGTTATTCGCAACAGAAAGCTCATAACGATCAGGCTGCGTATCTCCAATCAGACTGTACTCAGCCATGAATGCCGGACTCATGTTGCCAAGAATGTCCTCGATCTGGGCAATTGTAAGCTCTGGATTGTGATGCATCATATCGTTTCTGAACCACTCTATATCATTAATATAATATGTCACTTTACGCATATATGATCTCCTTCATTATGCTTTGCCACGGAATGATTCTTTCAGATCAAATCCATGATTCGATATCTTTTCATCATTCGTAAGCCCTATCGATGCGGTTCTTTCTGTGCTCGTCTTCTCATGTGAGAAGTATTCTTCGAATGCGAGGAAGACTTCCAGCGAATCAATGCTGTTGCCGATACCACATGCCTTCAGAAGCGGGATATGCTTTTCAACTTTGTTCTGATAATCGCCTTTGTAAAAAGCATAGTAATCAATACTGCTCCTGACACGAAAGTTATTCGTATCAATCGCCTGGATGATCGAATTCATTCGACTTCTGATTCTATCTTTATCATAAGTGTGATAATTTCGTTTCTGATATAACTGCATATCGACAGAGAAATCCAGATCGATTACATCCAGGCTGATCAACTTACGATCTTTATTATAGTTTTTCCAAGTTGTCAAAAACTCTAAATCATAATCTATAGGCTTATCGTAATTTGATTCTTTCGTGATCTCTACCAGGAACAACCAGAATGTATTGCATATCTGAAGCAGGAGAAAACGATTTTTATTTCGTTCCGCTATGAATCCATGTCTCACACTCTCAACCCAGAGATGCTCACATAAAATCTCTTTTGTGACAAGGAATGAATCCGTTCTGTCGAATGTAATTGAATCATCTCGATAAACATTCTGCCAGTAATCATAGAAATCTGTGTTCTTGTCAATGATTCTCATGATGCTGCGTCGTATACCTCTTGCGGCACTTTATAGATCCAGCTACCACTGCGAACGAGAAGTGCATCTTCTCCATAGTACAGCTTTTTCATGCCAGCTATGCTACCAGTTACAGAGAAGTTTGGATACTGCGACAGATTCCATTTCTCTTTCTGTTCTTTGTTCATATACTTACACCTCAATGCGAATCCACCTCTTATTCCTATCGTATTTCCATTCCAAACCACCGCCAGAAATGCGCAGACACACATCTTCAAAGTTATCCAGGGCGAGGAGCCGATCTCTTACCTGTTTCTTTGCTTCAGGCGCGATGCTGTAGATGTATGCCCAACGGTTTAGCTTTTCATCCATCTGCTCAACGCTCCATTCATAGTCTGTCAAAGAAGCCTGCCTCTGGTTTTCTTCCAGAATTGCGTCAAGTTCTGCCTGGGCTTCTTCCCATGTAGCATAGCACTGATAGAACGGTTCGCATGTATAGTCCGTCATCCAGTCTTCAGAATATTCTCTGACGATTCGCCAGCCAAGTTTGCTATCCACTTCGGAACGAAACATTGCATGATCATTCTCAGAAACTTTTACCAAAATACCATCATTGATAGCCTTCAGAATGTCATCCGGCTTTCTTAAATCCATCTCATAATTACGCCGGAACCTTGTCATCTTCCATTCAACTTCAAATAGAGTTGTATCCCATGTCCAGCCCTTCGGAAGTTTGCGCCATTCTGTTGGTGTATCAAATTCCTTTACTGGAATTCCATTGATCTCACGTACATCAATCATCTCATAAAGCTGAATTGCAATCTCTGATGCATAATGTTCAATCACTGTTCCGTAATGAATTTCTTTCTCGGAACAATGTTTCTTGTTTCTCAGGAAGTACACAACACTACCAATCGGAAATGATTTCGGATTCAGATTGCCAGCTCTCGCAATCATTCTCGGATTAATTGGATCGCAAACGGACATTTCATACCTCCTCAAAAATACCAAGTTCACTCATAAACTGATTGTAATTATTGATAACATCTTCTACGAAAGAAAACGGAACTCTATGAGGATCGATCAGATGATTATAAAACGGAGTGTAAGGCTGTCCAAAATCGTCATCGATCACAAGAATGAAATTGAAATCATCCCATGTAGAGAGGTCTTCTGGAAATGCAATGTTTACATCGATGTTCTTATATAATTCCTTCCAGAGCATCTTCTTCGCAGACGGCTCAACATAATTGCCGCCATCCTGGATTCTCGGAAGCTTCAGAATATCATCGAACGTTACACCATCCTTGATCTTATAACGATTGACTTTCATCTATGAACCATCCTCCATTTCTTCTTTATCACATATACAAGATGCCAGATCCATCCATACGATACTGCTATCAATGCAACTGGAATAAACATAGGAAGACTCATTGCAATTAATACGGCAACGTTATTAATTTTGATGCACATATCAAACGTATCCGCAACCAGAATTACGGCACCAAAGATAGACCAGCATATTAAAAATCCAATTATGTAATCTCTCATTCTTATCTCCACGATGCGGCTGCACTCAGATTTGTTGTGACCTTGGATTCTCCTTTTCCATGTCTGAAGAACGCATGGTTCAACAAATATTCCTCACAGATTTGTTCAGCAGTCAGGCAGAATCCATTATGTTTTGAGAACTTTTTCTTGAATATATATGCCCCATCAGAATTTCGCGTCAGCTTTCCAACTCGTTTTCCGATATGAACATATTCATCCTTCAGTGCTTCGCAGATGTTTGCCGCCATTCGATCAGCCGCACCTGAAACTGGAATTGTGATCCAATGAACCTTTGCCCATGTCCATCGTGCAGGAAATGCCTCGATCATATTCAGAATTTCCTTCAGAACTTCATCTCGATCATGCAATTCATACTGATCAAAAGTTAATTTTATCTGGCAGTCATGAGACAGTACGACAGTATTCAATTTAAACTTGTTCAAAATTTCTGACATGATCATACCGATCTCTTTCGCACACAGTCCCAAATAATCCTCATAAACAGGGACATATTCCTTTGATTCTTCCCTATCATAATAAGGATCAAACTCAATGCTATCAGGAACTCTGATCATTAATCCAGAAACAACAAGCTTATTCTCAGTGCTGCCTAAGTCATCAACCCAAACCATTATGCAGCCACCGGAATTGCTTCCCAGCCGATTCCCTTGTGCTCCGTCTTGATTCCTACGGAGTCCAGGAGTCTGGCAATTTCATACTCGATGAACTCATGCTTCTTCCCACGCTCAAGATCGTTATAGATATCAATCAGATGCCATACCTGCATCAGTGTAAAGCCTTCAGGAAACTTTCCATTGGATGCGTCTTCACAAATCACTCTCAAATTTTCCATAGCTGCCATATTATTTCTCTCCTTTATGTATTAATTGTTATAATCAAATTTGTTTCTATATACTGGGGCATCCACC